>OGPA01000513.1_pt1 | contig 39908 bp, 36 predicted proteins | sample 1552841 | NCBI WGS metagenome assembly OGPA01 (sample SAMEA2579916, study PRJEB22360) | human gut metagenome
TAGGGGCATTCAATGCCCCTATTGTGGAAGTAGAAGGAACAAGAAACTTTGGGGGGAGAGCGACGATCCATATGTTCTAATACATCTTTGTAAAAAATGTGGTAGAAAATTTGACAAACATTTACATCCAACGGATTAAATATTATGAGAAGAGAACTAGAATTAATATGCGAAGATGACATTCAAAGAAGAATGTTGGACGCCAATCCAAATATCCGCAGCCTGTACGCAATATCATCAAGATTGTTACGTATTGTTTGAAACCGACAAGGGTATTCCCAAAGAGGATTTAGAACCTGATTGTTGCGGGAATTGTGAAGAATTTTTTGGAGTTGAGGGAAGCTCACGCGGACAATGTCAAAATTTAGATGCGCACCCGGGAGGATTTTGTACCGTTAGGAGATGTGACGAAAGTTGTGGATATCATAGGAGGAAGAGAAAATGAAAAATGATTTTGAAGAAAAGATGGAAGTCGTAAGAGACTATATGTCAAAACAACCGAACCCGCGAATGCGTATTGGCATAGTAGGTTCGGGTTCTGCCGGAGCATTTAAACACGTTCCGGCTAACGTATTGGAAAAAGAGGACGTTGTGTTAATAGATACGGACGGTAAGACCCAAGGCGAGCTTCTTCAGGTTATTAAGGACGAAGGTGATTTGGTAATTGTAGAAGCGTACAAAAGAGAAGTACCCGCGCCCGTTCTCTTGGAAATAAAGCAACCTCCAAAGTTAGAAATACCAAACTGGAGTTATTCAGATTTTGATAATAAGCATAAAGGACAACCTTGGGCACAAATGCGTAAGGGTAAAAATAGGAGATTCAAATGATGAAAGTAAAGATTGGAGACATTGTAGAGACTTATGCCGATTTCTTTGATAGCGTAAGGAAAGTAAAGGTAACGGAGAAACGAATTATGCGCGTGGAACATATTTCCTCTGAACTTGTATGCGGAAGCGTTTCAGACGGGAATATTTCGGTTCAACCTACCCAAATTGTAAAAATTTTGTAATAAATAACACTATGGCACTAGAACACAAATTTAATCGCTTTCGGGCGTATGTTAGAAACACAAGCCTAAGACCCTGGAACGCTACGCTTGAAATGCGTAAGGAATTTTTTGGAGAATACGAACTACGTTTAGAATTTGAAAGCAAGAAGTTTGACGGTAAGAAGTTTGACGAGTTCCTGGTTGTAGCGTATATGCAAGGCGAGGAAATGAGAGTGGAACGGTATTACGATAGAGACGTTCCCGGACGAATGGATAACCCAAAATTGGTAAACGGAGCCATGGACTATTGCCATCCAATATTTGAAGAACTTCTTACACACGAAGTAAATGTTTGCATGGAAAGCCTATTACGATCTGCAAACGAACCTTTCTCAAAAGAAGTTCTGAAAGAGTACCAAACTAGGATTCTTTCAGCTCGCATGGGAGAAATAAAGGATTACGTTGAGCAATGTCTAACGGATCAAATTAATAGGATTAATCCCGTACCCGTTCCGGGTTGCGAATGGAAAGGTAATATTCAAGCTATATCTCCAATAGCGTCTCGCATATCTTTCATTCGTAAGGTAGAGCCGGACGGAGTTTCTAGTTTATTGATTGCCGGAGTACTTTGGGGAGAAGGTCAATTTAAGATTATTGAACAAATCTATAACGAGAGTGAAGGATATTGCGATGTATCCCCGACGGTTTGGATGAAATACTTTGCTGCCTTATCTAAAGACCCGATACGTTCTCAAATGCGTTATGCGGTTCAAAAGTATGACAATTGTTTAATCGAATTTTATAACCTAATAAAGAAAGAACTATGAAACTATTCTTCTTATTCGTAGTTTTTTCAGCGATACTTGTTTTCGTAGTTTGGGTGACGATAAAAGTAGATGACTGGAAGAAGGGTATCACCGGAGGTAGAAATGTCGGGAAAACAGCTACAAATGATGTTAAGCACCTGGAGAAAGCCGAACTGGGCAAAGGGATAAATAAATATTCCGATCTAGTCTTTTCTTATAAGGGAAATACGCATTGGTTATTTGAGACGTTTAACCCGACGGGATATTTTCAGGAAGTAACGTTCTTACGCGCTTTAGATAAGATAGATCAATGTAAACCTTGGCAGCGTACGCAATTCGGTTCAGCTAAACAAATGGAATACGACGAGATCGGAAACCGGGTTAAACTATTACGTTTGCAATACGGAATACCGGAAGAAGCGGACGGATATAATGAAATGGTAGTTGGAGAGGACGACTACAATAAAGGAATTGGAAAATTATACACATTAATACTTTTAGGATCATGTCAAAAATAAACGAAGAAAAATTCCCAATGTCAATGATGGGATTTGAAGAAGGGTTGAACGCATTGCAGAATTACCAAAGTCCGTTTGAATGCGGATTACCCCTTGGAGCTGATTTTACTAAAAATGCAACCCCCACTCCATTGCCGGAGAGAATGAAGAATGCCGGACTTAAATACTTTGAGTACCCGGACGGCTTCGATTGTTACGCGCTTAACAAGAAGAATGCAGATAAGAAACATAAAAAGCATTTAGACTCTCTTTGGGATGAAGATATACAAGGTTAATTAAAGAAGATTTTTTAAAACAAAGTAAATTATGGAACAACAAGAAGTCGCAATTAAGACATTCATTAAAACAGAAATGATTACCGCAACACCTTGCGGACGTAAGAAATTTGATTTGTTATGCAAACTTGGTCCAGGTGCAAGCGTGGAAGACAAGACAATGCAGATCGAAAACGACGAACCCGGTTATATTATCGTTGATCTCGTTCAGGAGCCGGGTAAGGAAGTCCAGAGAGCTAAGGTTAAGGGTTGGGTGCCAAAGATTAATTTGGAGATCGAAGCCTATCCAACGAAGTGTATACCGTTCGGTATTGCTCACGAAGCAGCGCGTCAAGGTATTCCGATTGCTAAAACGGAAGAGTTGACCCCGGTAGAAGGTACGGGAAAAAGAGCAATGAGGTATCTTTATATAGTGGTTAACGAAGCTAACCAAAAAACTATTGAGGAGGGTTTAGCGTATTTCTTCCCAAAAGGTACGAGCTTGAATATTGAATACAAGTTTGATATCGAAGAACGCGAACATTTGGCAAAAGCGGAAATTGATCAGGAAACGGATACGGTCTTGGTTACCGTTTGGGATATTACGGAAGAAGAAGTGTGTGAAACCTACGTTATACCATTCGTCAACGTAGCGGGTAAACGTACTGATAAAGACGTATGCGCTGGGAAATGATTATCCTAATAACATTTGTAGCCTTTGTAACGACGGTAGGCGTTACTGGGCTACTTCTTTATGTTAGACCCACTCGTCAGTCCGTAGGAGAATGGCTAGGATTGATAAAGGGGGAAGATCGGGTGAATATGTGGAGTATCTTTCGGGTAAAGGCTTATATGGAATATCTTGGGAGACTTCTGACTAAGAATGCAAAGAATTTTGAAGAAGTAACGACGGTACGTAACGATTGTAAGGTACGAGTGACCCGTTTAGTTCCTCCAGCTTCCAATAGTCCGTATTATATCTTCAAGATTTATCCGAGAGTTCTTGAGGGAGAAATTTGGGTTGAATATAATACAGATCATTTCCCGCTCCAAGTCCGCGTTTGTTCAAAGAACTTTAATAAAGACATAGAAAACGAAAAGATAGCGAGCGCACTTGGGAAGAAGCCTTGGGAGATCGGTTTGATCATTAAAGACCCGCGTAGGGTAAAAGCGTTAAGAGAGGAATTTTGTTTAGAATACATTGGGGAAATCGTTTAACCAAATATTACCTATACAAATTAACTCATATTGTATAGTTTTATTTATTAAAGTGTTAAAAGAAGATTAATTGTTTGGAGGGATTGCTTGAGAAAGTAGTCCCTTTTCACTTATAAAGGGAAGGTAATTATATACGTTCTAACCCTAAAAACTTTGAGCGTGTAGATTGTCATTAAAATGTAGTTAATATACAGTTATTATATCCCCAAAGTTTAATATAATATAACACATATTAAAGATATGAACAAAACTGTATTAACAATCGTACAAACGGATTGCGGAGGATGCGAAGCTAAATTCGTTGTTACTGGAGAACGAAATGGAATGATTCTTTTTGAAGAGGAATTTTCATATAATGGAAAAGACCTTCCACTCATGATGCATCTTGAAAAAGAGAAGTTTATGAAAGAGCTATTAATAAAAGCTCAAAATAATGATAAGAATTATATTGACATATCTACTCGTTGTCTTCTGACGATGTTATTAGTTTTATCGGATAGTACAGTTGATTACTTATCCAACTATAGAGAAAGGAAAAGAGAACTGACGAAATAAAATTTGATGATATGGAAAAGACAATTATTACAATAGAAGAGACTGTATCAAAAGATACAAATAATAAGACTATTTTAAAAAGGAGTATAAAACTTCAACGAAAAAATACTGAAAAAGTTATATATGAAGACTCACTCTCTCCCTTAGATTTACATAAAAAAGAAAGTGAGTTTAACAGATTTGAACGTTGGCTCATTAGCCTTTAAACTGAATTATAGCTCCAGACCAATGCCCATTTTTGACTATATATCCACCATGTTCAAGAGAATCTAATGCTTTTGAAAAGTCTAACTCTGATATATTCAGTTTTTTACAATGATCCTCATATGCAATATCTAAAGTTCCATCCAATGGATCTTTTGGTAAAGCGTTGATATATTTCCACACCTTTTGTATCAATTGATTCGATGCTATCATAATATTCATTTTTATTTTTACAAAAATACAGATTATTTTCTACCTTTGCAACATCCAGCGGGATATTTATTGAAAAACTATAAGAAGTACCTTTTCCTGTTAAAGTCGCCAATTTTTTAACTACATACAAGGTACAAGTAGCTCACATGTCATAGTGGGTTGCTTGTCTGCGTATGTATATAGGGGTTTGGCGACTACCTGACAGGAAGTGGACGGCAGCCCACTTCTTTTATATAATAAACTTCTCTTTGGGGCTACGGAGAAACAAACAAAAGTCGCCATGAGAAAATTATTAAGTATTTTCTTGTTTTCTATTCTGACCGTATCTCTATCGGCTCAGATTATTGATGAAACCATTCCTAAATTCGGAGAGAAACTAATCTCTATGAAAAAGGTATCTGCCAAAAATGATATTGCTGGTAGAGGCTTTAAGCTGCTATCTACTGATGACATGCGTACGTTCGGTTATACCACCGAAGAAATTAAACGAACTATCGTTGGAATGGGAGATTATGGTATTATCTGCAAAATAGAGACGGACGAAAATTCCAATATAAAGAAAGTTTATGTTACCGCACAATATACGGATATTCGTTCTATGATGAATGAATATACAAAGGAAGGCTATACGTTTGATGAAGAATGGAGTAAAGGAGGAAATTACATGTATAGGAAAGTTGTTGGTAAATATCTATACGTAGTAAATTTAGAATTTGCTAATTCTCCTACCTCATGCACTGCAACGATGCAAATGCAAAGAATTCAACCGGACTATTTAAAATAAGCTCAAACTATGGAGGTATTGACATTTATCGTATTAGCAACAATTGGTATAGCATACGTTGCTTGGTGTTATATCGTCGGAAGAACTGCTGAGAAAAAGGGAAGGGATGGAATGTTTTGGTTCTTCTTTGCCTTCCTTCTTAGTCCTTTATTGGGAATGCTATTCGTAGCTTTTCTTTCTGAAACGGACTCTCACCGCCGGAAACGGATAGAGGAAGAGGAACGTATCAGGCGTAAAGTTTGGGATAATGACAAAGTGTAATTGATTTGTGAATAAGAAATAAGAAGGGTATCAGAAACTATTTGATACCCTTTTCTTTCTTTTTGGGGGTATATGACAATGTCTTTTTGATAACTATATCAAAGTCCACCGGAATTTCCGCTTTGACTTCCTCTGAACGAAATTCTATTGGAATAACCTTCTTTGCGTCTTTCATGTTTACCCAAAATTTATTTTTCATTTTATCAATTGTTTATAGGTTATACGATATTCTAAGTTACAAAGTAACAAATTAAATCGTTCAACCTCACTAATTTTACGAGTATTATAACGGAATACGTACTCATTCATATATCGATGAAGGTGTTTCCGGCTAGTTTTATGGTAAATGCCAATAATGCTTCTTTTTACTATACCCCAAAAACCTTCAATGTTATTTGTGTAAGCGTCTCCGTTTACATACTGTCCATGACCGTGGTCTACAATATTGCGCGTATAAACTTTACCTACAGTATCATAACCACACCATTCATCTGTATATAACGTTGAGGTTCTTTTTACAGTTCTAAGTATAGGAGCTGTTAAATGTTTCTTAGACGTACTCTTTACTACACGGCACACCACGTTTCCCCCCCTTTGCAGCATTCCTAGCACTGGAGTTTTATCTTTGAAACTACGCCCCTGGGAGTTCTTTACTTTTTTGTTACGGTGACGATTTTTGTTCTTACCACCAACGAAAGTTTCATCCAGTTCTACGTCTCCGTCTAACTTACTTTGGTTTTCGCTGAAGAAGCATTCACGAATACGTTGAAGCATAAACCATGCAGTCTTTTGGGTAACACCTATATCTTTGGATAATTGAATGGAAGATATACCTTTCTTATGGGACGATTCAAGCCATATTGCGATAAACCATTTCTTTAATGGAAGTTTTGTTGCTTCAAATAGAGTTCCTGTTTTGACATTGAAGTTCTTTCCAGTATTCTTGCAACGATATTTTCCATTACCATAGTTATAGACTTTAGATGTTGAATCAAAAGGAGAAATAACTCCATTTGTCCAACGGGTTTTCTCAAGATAATCTATGCATGATTCCTCTGTAGGGAATGCAAGGAAGAGATCAGCCAACGATTTAAAGTCACTAGTTTTCATACCCAAAATTTTTAGTATTTGGGGTTAGTAACTTTGGGAAGTTTTGGGCAAATAGAAAAATTGGCGAATTTTAGAGCTAAAAAGTTCTAAAAAATCCGCCAACAATCTTATTACAAATAAATTAAGGTGTATTGAAATTTGTAATGAGTCTAAATAATTTTGATAGGGTTAGAACGTATATAATTACCTAATTTTATTCATACGACTGTTATTTATTAATTCTTGCTGTTCTCTTTCGTACGCACCTTCCTTTTCGTAAAGTACCAGTCGATTACCTTCCGGCTTAACTCTGAACAAAGCTCCGGATGTTTAGCTGAAAGATCCGTAGTTTCGTGCGGGTCCAGTACTATATCGTAAAGTTCGATATTCTTTCCGTCCGAGTCTACCAATAACTTCCAGTTGTCCCGACGGATACCAAGATGCGGACTACGCTGTTTCTTCTGAGGTTTATTGAAATATTTGTTACGTCCGAAATCCCACATCATATCTTTGCTTCGCTTCTGAGGTTTTATTCCTAACAGAGCCTGACTCATATCTTCACCGCTGTATTCAAAACCGTCGATCAACCTCGCTCCTCCGATACGGCACAAAGAGGGATAAAGGTCTACTGCGTTGATCACACTCTCGTTGTCTGTTGCTCCACCTTTGATTGTTCCGGGCCAACAAACTATAAAAGGCATATTGACACCTCCTTCGTAGATACTGTTCTTGGAACCACGCAGGCCGTTGGTACGTGCGTTATCGAAAGTAGGCAGCGCCCCATTGTCACTGGTGAAGATTACCAAGGTATTTTCACTGATTCCCAATCGTTCCAGTCCTTCCATCAAACGCCCGATCTGTTTATCGTATTGGGTTAAGACGGCTACGAAGTTATTACGCGTTGCCCAGGACTCCGATATCGGATAAAAACCGGATGAAGGAATCCACGGATCGTGCATATCGTCCGGCCAAAGGTTGACGAAACAGGGTTTATCTTTATGACGGGCCAGATAATCCAGAGTCTTGTCTACAAAATAGGCCGTACGGTCCCAACGCTGGATGCTGTCTTTTTCACTCCAGATCCAATTGGATGCTGTGATCAGGGGATCGGGATCCGGTCCTTCGTAAGTTGTCACATATTCATCGAAACCATATTGGGGGATTTGTGGTGCATCGTCTACATCGCGGCCCCCTCCCATATGCCATTTCCCGATATGCGCGGTTGCATAGCCGGCCGCTTTCAGTGATTTGGCCATCGTAGGGGCATTGCTATCCAGATAATCGCATTGTTCACAATCGGCATTCCCTTTCCGTTCATGCAGGAAAGTATTAATACCCCACTCCGTAGGGAACATCCCGGTGGTCAGCCCCACACGGGACGGAGAACTCACCGGCGACGAAGTGTAATAATGATTAAACTTCAAGCCTTGCGAGGCTAGTTTATCGATGTTAGGGGTGGCTACCCAGCCGCTGTTATAACATGATAAATCGCCTATTCCCATATCATCGGTATAAACAATGATTATATTGGGCTTTTGCTGCTGGCCTGTCGCATCCATCGTATAGACTAAACCACAGCTTGCTGCTACTAGTAAAACTGTTTTATTCATGGTATACTTCTATGATAATTATATGGATTTCGTTTGAATGGGTATTGTCCACGAGGTATAGGCAAAGGATCCTGCAAACGAATGTTCCAAGTTAGTAATTCTTTCAGCAGATCAAGTTGTTCGGATATATATTTTTTATCGCCGAACAGATTATTTATTTCGGAAGGGTCCGCTTTCAGATTATATAGTTCCCCCCGTCCGTTATTGTCCATAGCTAGTTTCCAGTCTCCTTTACGAACCATCCGCAAAGAACCGCTTTGTGTCCAAGCATTCAAACCGTCAAAACTCCCTTCTACACCAGTTTTACAACTACCTGCCTCTTCAAAAGTCAGAGGTTCATCCAATGTAAAATCTTCTCCTCCATATCCTTGTTCCACCATAATACTAGAAAACTCTTCACGAGGATAATCCTCACCTTTCAGCATAGGCCAAAGGCTACGTCCCTGGACACCTATGGGTATTTCAGCACCAACGACACTACAAAGCGTTGGGAATATATCGACTATCGACACATGTGCATCCATTGGCTGTTTCTGAGGTTTAATTCCGTATCCTGCCCAAATCATTGGTATACGGGTAAGAGACTCGGCTACACCCGCTCCTTTACGGATAATTCCGTATTCTCCACAATAATCTCCATGATCGGAAAGGATAATAAACAGCGTATTATCATCCAGTCCATATGATTTTATTCCCTCCACCAAACGTTTCATTTGATCATCAATCATACGAACCATACCTAAATAGATACTTCTTAACTGGGATATTTCTTGTTGCAGATTCGGACATGCCTTATCTTCCAATGCTGCCAATGCCATATATTTCTCACCTTTCTTTTCCAGGTCTTTACGGGAAGTCAGAAGTAGAGGCAAATCTTCCGGTGGAAACATAGAGAAATAAGGATCGCATACCTGAGAGGGGGTATGAGGTTCAGGAATAGACACTTGAATAAAAAAAGGAAAATCTTTTTGTTGCTGTATCCATTCTAATGCATGACTCACAATCTGATAAGGTTGTTGTTGTTCCACCGAGAATGGTGCAGGTTTCAAATAATGCCCCGGTACTTCTTTATTTAAGAATTGGGCAAATGCTTTTTCATCGCTTGTTTCCGGTTTATCTTTACCACGATGTCCGTATCCAACGAAATAATCAAATGCCGTATTTGCTTTCCGATATGTATGGTTTTTACCGATCAAAGCCGTATGATACCCATTCTCTTTCAACATATCCAACATATCTTTCTCATAATACACATCAGGAATATTATGATTCGTTCGCACATGAGTCGCACTTGGGTATCTTCCTGACAGTAAGGAACAACGGGCAGGAGCACTTGCAGGAGCAGATGTATATGCTTTATTAAACCATACAGATTGAGTAGCTAACGAATCGGCATAAGGAGTAACCGGCAGAGGAAAACCTTCACGTCCGCAAAGATCTGCTCGCTGTTGATCTGTAATAATCAATACAATATTCGGTTTAGTTGATTGAGCAACTATACTTGTAGTAGCCCAGCCCGCCAGAATTAAAGATGTATATAAATAATGTTTCATTTTGTCTCTATTTATAGTTCATATAAGACAGGAATGGAGTGCTGATATAATCAAATAACCCCATTCCCATTTTACACAATCTTGATTATAAATCAATATCCATCATTTTGTTTCAGCAAAGGATTGGCATCTATGGCCGACTGTTTTATCGGGAACCAAACATGGGACTCTTTAGCGTTAGGAATTCCACGATCATGTGCACATTGAATATATTTATTCGTCCTAATTAAGTCACGACGACGTTTCCCTTCATGCCAAAACTCCCATTTACGCTCATTCAATATTTGTTCTAACAAAGCCTCTTTGGTCGAAAAATCACTTAAGGAAAAATTCGAAAGTCCCGCTCTATTTCGTATCTGATTAACCAAATCAATACTAGTTTGATTTACACCTTTCAGCTCTAATAAAGCTTCAGCCTTTGCCAATAATATTTCGGCATAGCGAATAAGTGGGAAATCATTGCCATGAGCATTGCCGGATGCAGCCGGATCAGGTGGAAACTTAATAGCTCTCGTATCATCTTTATGAGAAGCGTCCAATAAATCCACTGTTTTTCCATTCGAGTCTTTGTACTTTGTTACTATTCGTCCTTTTCGCAAGTCATTCTCATCAAAGCTATAGTAGAAATCATCGTAAAGTCTATAATTAGAAGCAAAATTCGACCACTTAGTATTTACAACACCTTCCAAATAGCCATCTATACCCTCTTTAAAACCTAAAGGTAAGTCTGTTGCTAATAGAATATTTGTCGATCCACTATTAGCCAAGCAAGTCATTGTCCATATAAATTCATTATTTCTTTCATTTTCCAAGGCAAACAGCATATTATAGTCACTAAACAGCTCATACATCTTACCAGCTTTACCATCTATGATTTCTTGAGCTGTGTCTAAACATTTTTGCCATTGATGTGTGTTCAGGTACCACAAACATAAGAAACCCAATGCAGCCCCTTTGTTCGCTCTTCCATAAGCAGGTTCACTATCAGCCGGGTAAATGTTATTTATAATATCAATCAACTCAGTTTCCATAAATTCTGAGAATTCTTCATCAGAAGCTCTGGATAGTTCCAGTGGATCATCTACACTTCGACGAATAGGCATTGGGCCGTATTGATCCCATAAATAATAGTAGGCATCAATCCGAAGAAAGCGTGCCTCAGCCTCCATATAAACTTTTTCATCTTCATTTGTAAAGCCTGAAGCGTTAGGTATATTATCCAATACGATGTTTGCATTACGTACCATTTCCCAATATTGCATCCAACTAAAAGCCTCCAAAGTGTTAGACGGATCCCAACGAAAGTTAATCAATGGAACACAATTTCCATTTTCACCACCACCACTTTGAGTTAAAATGTCAGTTGTCATATCCGAACGTTTCACTATATTTCGAATATCATTGCCTCTACTATACGCATCAGCTAAAAGAGATTCGAGTCCGGATTTGGATGATAATAACGTACTTTCTGTATATTCTGATTTTACAGGTTCTTCCAATAGAGCCTCACATCCCGAAAATAGAGATAAAGCAGATATTGTGAGCAGATATATTGATAATCGTTTCATAAGATATTATATTAATCATATTAAAAATCTAATTTTACTCCAAACATATATGTTCTTGCACTTGGATAAGAGTTGAAATCCATGCGGAAATTCGAGTTATTATTCGAATTTAAGGTTGGATCAAGTCCAATATAATCAGTCCATGTAAAGAGATTTTCAGCCGTTGCATAAACTTGCAATGTCCCGATAACTTTTGATACATTAGGGAATGTATAACTTAAACGGATTGTCTTAAGACGTACGTAGGATGCATCCGATATCGTATTCGAATTACATACTTTACGCCCAAACTTCAGCGGATTAACGAACGATGGATATTGATTTGTGGGATTATCCGAAGTCCATCTGTTTAAATACAGTTCAGAGAACTTATTGCGTCTATAACTAATCGGAAAATAATTATCAATTAAATTTCCATTCAGCATATCAACACCCTGAACACCTTCAAAGAAAACATAAAGACCAAAATTCTTATAAGTAAAGGTATTACCGAAAGACCATGAAAAATCAGGGAATGAATCTCCTAAAACCACACGGTCTTTATCATCAATTACTCCATCGCCATTCTGATCCACATATTTTAAATCACCAGGGACATAGTCCTCTTTCATTTTACTGTAATCATTATTGACCTGCCATACACCAGCCACTTCATATCCATAATAGGAATTCAAAGGGACTCCCGGACGACGAATAGCGACTTGATCGACATGGGTATAACCTGCACCAATCACAATTTCATCTATTCCTCCCAAATCCTTTACTTTATTTTTCATTATAGAAAACGTAAAATTTGAATTCCAACCAAAATCCGGACTATCAATGTTAATCGTATTTAAGGCGAGTTCAAAACCACGATTATCTATACGACCGATATTCGTTAGTTGATTACTATAACCCGTTGACTCAGGAATCGGAAGTTCCAACAGCATATCCGTCGTCTTCTTCCAGAAATAATCCAGACTACCATTTACCCGATTATTGAAGAAGCCATAATCGATTCCGACATTATACTGATCTGTTGTTTCCCATTTTAAATCGGGATTAGGAATCTTCGACGGTTTAGTACCTGTAACAATCTGATCGTTCCATATAGCAGAATTACCTGAACTATATGTACTGAGAGCCGGATAATTACCTATTTCCTGATTTCCTGTGCGTCCCCAACTCAATCTCATTTTCAGTAACGAGATAGCATTAATAGACTTTAAGAAGGACTCATTTGATAATTTCCATGCTAATGCTGCTGAAGGGAAATATCCGAAACGGTGATTTGCTCCAAAACGAGAAGAACCATCAGCACGGAAAGTAACGGTAGCCAAATATCTATCATCAAATCCATAATTTAAACGGCTAATATAAGATGCTAACCGATTCCCTGTTACCGAATTTGTAATTCTAAAAGTCTCCTGGTTACCTAAGCCTAAATTATCTGCACCTAACGATTCATCAGGATAACCAGCAGCACGACTATTCATACTTGCATTAACAAATCGTTGATAACTCATACCGAACAAACCGCCTACAGAATGTTTATCATTAATTGTCCTGTTATAGTTCAATGTCCCCTCAATGATGTAGTTACTTTTTTCTGAATTTTGGTTAGAACCAATACCTCCATAATCTTCTCCATACTGTGTCAAACTCGAAATAAAATTCTTTCTATTCTCATTTACAAAATCCGAACCTAAGCTAAGTTTGGCTGTCAATCCATCAATGATACGATATTCACCGTAAGCAGAAGCCAATACACGATAAGTATCTGAATGGGACGTCATTCCTTCCTGAATAGCTACAGGATTATCAACAGAAAGAATCGTAGAGCGAACATAATTACCTTCTTCATCCTTTACGGCAAGAGTCGGGTCGTAGTTGTAAGCAGCATACAAAACACCAGCTTCAGCATTTACCCCATAGCCGTTAGCAGTAAAACGATCCTTCACATAGCTACCAGTCACATTAAAATTGATTGTCAAACGGCTGTTGATATTCGACTTCAAATTCAAACGAGCGCCCCAACGTTCAAAACTCGTATTCTTAACGATACCATCCTGATTGGCATAGTTCAACGAGGCATAATAAAAGGTTTTTTCGTTACCTCCGGTAAACGACAGTTGATGTTCATGGCTGATTGCATTCTGTTTCGTAACTTCGTCTTGCCAGTCTGTGCCTAAACCGTTGTTTTGAATATCACCAACACGATAAATATCGCTTTCTCCACCTTCATCAATAATAGCATTCAATACTCTTTTATAATCAGTAGCATTCAACAAATCCAGTTTTTTAGCAGGACTGGAAATACTGACTGAACCGGAATAACTAATCTGCTGTTTTCCTGTTTTTCCCGATTTTGTTGTTATCAAAACAACACCATTGGCTCCTCTTGAACCATATATTGCTGTGGCAGAAGCATCTTTCAAAATTTCTAACGATTCAATATCTGCCGGATTAATGGAAGACATCGGATTACGGGGAGTACGGTTACTATTAAACCCCACAATAGAACCGGACTCTACTGCACGGGAGTTATCGATAGGAACACCATCAATTACATACAATGGCTCAACCCCGGCATTGATAGAACTAGCTCCACGAATATTGATCGAAAATCCACCACCCGGTTCACCGCTGTTTTGTATAACACTCACACCTGCACTTTTTCCAAAAAGTAACTGATCCACAGATGTTCCTATGCCTTCTTTTAACTCATCTACTTTTACCGAAGATACAGAACCTGTCAAATCACTTTTCTTCATTGTGCCATAGCCGACTACCACCACTTCGTCCAACGTTTGAGTGTCTTCTTTCAACGTTACATGAAAGATATCTTTTCCTTCCACCTGCAACACCTGTCCATTATAACCGATATACGAGATTAATAAATCACTGTTATCCCCTACTTCCAAAAAGAATTGACCATCCATATTAGTTATTGTTCCATTAGTCGTCCCTTTTTCCGAAACATTCGCACCAATAATAGGTTCACCTTTCTCATCAACAACAACACCGCTTACATTTTTCTTTGCAGTCGACTTTTTCGTTCCTGCGGGAAGAATAGTTACTAATATCTTATCACCAGATACCTGATAATGTAAACCACGCTTTGATAAAATATCATTCAATAGCTTTTTTAAAGATTGATCTTTTACTGATACTGTAACAGGATCCTTACCTGTCAAATCTGCATCTCTGTAAGAAAAACGATAAGTTGATTGCTTTTCTACTTCCTGAAAAAGACGGGATAATGTCACATTGTCTAATTTCAAGTTAACTGTTCCTGTTTGGGCATTCGCAGACAAGGTAGTTAAAAAGATAAAACTTAATGCAAGTAATAAGTTCGTTGCATAAAATTTTGTATTTTTACGCTCTGTCTTAATTACGTTTTTTATAACATTCATAATAAGAAATTTAAAGTTGACTTTTAGTTTTTTTATTGCTATGCTATCACATAGCTTCGCGAACTGAACTCGACGATTTATCCGGAGAGCCTGCCCGCTTTCCGGATATTTATTTCTTCTTCCTATGTTTTCATCATGCTTCTTTTTTAAGTTAATATTCTATTTATTTATCGCAAAAATTTGAATCTCATTTCCTTTTATTCTATAATCAAATCCATAGTGAATTTTCAATATCTCCATGACTTCTTCTATCTCTTCTTTGTCAAATACACCAGTATAAGTACCCTCGACGATCGATGAATCCATAACTTCAAAAGACACACCATATTTTCGTCCAATTCTTTTCAATACGGCATCCATAGGTTCCGACCTGAACACCAACTCTTTACTTACCCAAGCTGTTTCTAGTAAATTACTAGTTTTCAATTTTTTCATTCTTCCCGTTTTCTTATCATAAATGATTTTCTCATTAGGAACAACATTGATTCTCTCGAGAGGTGAACAACGAGAAGAGACAGTCACACTTCCCCGAACCAATGCCATTTCCAGTATATCTTTATTAGAATAGGCATACACATTAAATGCAGTTCCTGTCACTTCAATATCTAAAAACTCAGTATTTACCATGAATTTCTTTTGTGCATCTTTTTGTACATCAAAATATCCTTCGCCGGAAAGAGAGACACGCCGATCTTTTTTCCCAAAATCCTGCTTATAGGAAAGAACGGACTCGGAGTTGAGTTTTACAGTCGTTCCATCCGGTAAAGTAATTGAAACCCGTTCTCCTTTTCCTACTTTTACCTCCATGATACGGTCCACCAGAAAATTGATTTCCCGGTTATCAATATATAAATAGGTCGATAAACTTCCCATAATAAGGAATATTATAACAGCAGCAACATGTCGCCAATTTAATTTTCTTATGCTGTGTACAGATTTCGCATGTATCTCTTGTCGAATACTGTGTAATAGATTTTGGGCTTCTTCCGGAGAAAGATTTTCATTATTATCCCAACTATTCCAACTATCGAATAATACGGGGAAGAGCTCTTCATCCGAGTAATTATCGATCTCTTGTCTGAGTTTATGAAATTCTTCCCTACTTATTTTCTCTGTCTGGTATTTCATTAACCAATCTTTCAAATTTCTATATACTGATGTACCCATAAACCGGAAATTTCGTTTGTTTATGAGTTATATCTCGGAAGGCCGGATTTATAACATGCAATTTTACATGCTATAGAACATATTTATCAGAAATAAATTGTGAAGAGTATAAATAACCAAGAATAATTTGATAACTCCTTTCGCAAAACCTTCAACGCTATAGATAGTTGGTTACGTACAACTTGTTCCGAAATGGATAATCGAGAGGCTATCTCTGCAATAGAAAGATTGTATTCCTTATTCAAAATGAATATTTCTTTTTGCCGGGGTGTCAACTTTTGTTTGGCGATTTCCAATTCCTTTAAAAAAAGATCAAAATCATATTTAGCTTCTACATCTTCCACTGCAACAAGTGCCTTTTTAATCTCCAGATAATTCTCCATTTGTGGATGTTTCAATTGACGACGAAGTTCTTTCAACAGAAAATGATAGGAAATTGTAAACAAGTAAGCTTTGAACGACGTCTCTGGATTTATGCTGGCTCGGTTTGTCCAAATTTTTACAAATGTTTCCTGTACCACATCTTTTGCAGCACTGTCCGATTTCAAATAAGAGAATGCAAAATGATAAAGTCTGGAGGCCCAAAGATTGTACAGAGCATTAAAGCTAGACTCTGATCCTTCGGTTAACGCTTTCAATAATCTACTTTCCTCCAACATACTTCCCGTTTCCTTTTTGAATCACAAATATATGAAATAAAAATACCCAGGCATAGTAGGATATATAATAAACTTACTATTGCCCGGGATTTCATTCTACCACATTTACAATAAACAGGTAGTTTTCTTTTAAAGGATCGCCTTATTTAGCATTCAACACGATCTGATCTACCGTTTTCCCTTCCAGATCCATTACTTTTAATTCCAGTTTATTGTCCTTAGTGACACCTTTTACAACCGTTTTATGGGCATTATCTATGACAGGAAATTTAACCGAAGAAGTAGGTTTGTTATTGAAATAACGATGTAAATGCCCGGATAACATAACATCGACATTCGCCTCATTTAAAATCGGGACAAATTTTTCCAACACTTCTTTTTGTCCATGCCATAATCTTTTATCCGGCAACGGAGGCATGTGAGCAATGATCACTCTGTATTTTGCCTCTGTAAAATCCTTTGATTTCACAGCCTCAGCCAACCATTTCGCCTGTTCTGTCCGATAGTTGTCATAATCAGTTATGCCACTATATTCAATATCTGAATCCGGCTTATCCTCTCCCGTATCCAGGAAGATATAACAGATCGGTCCCTGACGAAGAAGAAAATACAGATGAGGTTCCTTCGGTGAGAAATAATGCTGGAACGAAGCAGCAAATATACCACGAGTCTCATGATTTCCACGGGCATAATACATCGGAGTTTCTTTGGCAAACATATCAATGGAAACATCCATAAAGCCAGTGAAAAGCTCTTCTTCATTCTTTAGCTGGCTCAACATATCGCCATTAAAAATAACCATATCGGTATTCTTATAGTCTGCAATTTTCAACAGTTGGGGAATATCACTCGTACGACCGTGAATATCATTGATCATAATGAATGATGTCTCCGGTTTATTCCGGTCATTCGTTTTAAAAACGAGGGGATCGGCTCCGTATACATCTGTTGCTGCCACCTTCCCGTACATAATTTCAACACCTTGGTGATCGAGAACTTCCTCTGCATAGACACGATAACGATAGTTTGTACCCGGGGTCAGTCCGGTTATTTTCACCGCATGAAGCAAGGAAGTATTTTTTACCCCGTTGGTTGAGTCGAAATACTTCGGACGGGCTTCCTGGTAATAATCGCTACCGTCGTCAGGAGCCAATTCCACCCACCCGACGGATGGCTTACTAGCCATCCAGACGATCGTAACTTCCGTTTCTTTGAGGTTCTGAAGATAAGGACCATGTTTGATCGAAATACGATCCTGAGCAAAACCCAATACGGAAAAACATATACAAAGTAAACTTAACAACAATCTTTTCATATTTCTGCTATTATTCATATCCTTCATTCTGTTTTAAATTTGGATTTTTATCGAGTTCGGCCTGCGGGAACGGTAAATATCGGTTATGCGTACGGAATACACGGTCTTCAATCTTCCGCAGTGATTCATTGGATGCCGTTGGAGTATCAACAGTTGCCCGTAAATCACGATCCGGATCATTCACATTGACAGTGCCTATCATACGATACAATGTACCGTTCAACAGGGTTTCTGCCAGCATTTTTCCATTTTGATCTTTCCAACGTAACAAGTCTGCACGGCGTAAACCTTCCCCAGCCATTTCGATACAACGTTCGCGGCGAACCAGTTCACGAAGTTTTTCCTGTGTGTTATACTTTGCCCTGTCTACAGCGACATGACCGCAGCGTGCCCTGAGCTGGTCCAATATACTATACGCTTCCTCCAGATTTTCATTCTTTTCAATATCGATTTCAGCAATCGTCAGTAATACTTCTGCATAACGGAACAAAATCGGACAGGTATTTTCATTATCCAGCGAGGCTGAATACTGGGATAAAGGAACTGTGTATTTAGCCCAGATCATACCGGTCCGAGAAGAATTATCGGCAGCATCCATATAATCGGCATTCGAGCTGCCGTCGATCGATTTATCCAATGTATTTATCACACGCTGTTTTCCGTCAGAACCAACCCAATCCATTCCCGGATAGAGGATTGTCAGAGCCAACCGAGGGTCTCGGTTGGCAAAAGGATGTACTGGATCATAACCTGATCCCTCCTCTTCCGGGCGTAATCCGGACTTCATTTCATACATATCCACCAGATTCTGCGTCGGTACCATGGAAGCCCAGCCTCCGTCCTGATTATTGAACATACGAATCATATTAGAAAATTCATACGTATTGCTTACATGTTGCATAGCGTATATGATCTCTTTCGAGCCTTGTCCTTTTATGCTGAACATCTCCTGAAAATTCGGATCCAATTCATACTGGTTCAGATTCTGAATAGCACGGGCGGCACTCATCGCCAGGTCGAGATCCCCCCAATACAGAGCAGCACGCATCTTAATAGCCAAAGCTGTACCCTTGGCAATGCGACCACGTTGTGACGGTTTATCATTCAGGTCAGGAATAGCGGCATCCAGTTCGTCATAAACAAACTTTTTCACCGTCTCTTCCGAAGCCCGTTCAACTTGTGCTTCTGCAGACGTTTCCGGCTGATCGGTTATCAGAGGAACGCCGCCATACCAGAAATTCATATGAAAATAACGATATGCTCTGATAGTACGCACCTGAGCAAATAAATCTTTCTTTTCAGCCTCATCTGCAAAAGTTACACTTTCTGCATTCTCCAGGAATGTATTACAACGGCGGATGGTTACATAACTATAATAATTCACCGTTGCTGCTTGTGTCATCGAACCGTTACCGGTTACTTTTAATGAACTTGTATTACTATAATTAAAACCAATATCCGAAAGACAGTCGGCATAAAGAATATCTGTCGAACCATTTTTTGCCTCATTCCATTTATCATAGCAGGCAGTAACGGCACTCTGTACGTCTTCCTCTGTCTGCCAGAAAGTAGACGGAGATAACTGATCGTATGGTTTAGTATCGAAAAAGTCATCACAGGAACTTAATGTCGCTCCGCACACAACTAAAGAGAGAGATAAATATTTTAATGATTTCATAATTCGTGAATATTAGAAGGTTATATTAACTCCGATTGAATTTGTACATACCTGCGGATAATGAGAACCACGCCCCGAGGGTGCTTCCGGATCGATATTAACCGGCAGGTTATCAAACTTGAACAGGTTTTCTCCTGAATAATAAATCTTGGCACGTGAAATACCTATTCCCTTCAACCAACTGTCAGGTAAATTATATCCGAACTGAATATTTTTGATCCGCAGATAGTTTGTTTTGAATATCCAGAAGGTCGAATAATTCGAAGGAGTACTGTTAGTACGGTCAGACTCTGCAACACGAGGAAATGTCCCATCCGGATTTTCCGGAGACCAAGCATCAAACCAGGCAGTGGAAGGATGAGAACTGTCTCCGGTAAATTCACCGAATACTTCATTATTGAAATAACGTGATACACCACAAGCTCCCTGCATAAAGACAGACAGATCGAAATTCTTCCAGGAAGCAGACAGGTTTAAACCAAAAGTCACATTCGGCTGTTCGGATCCGGCAACATCACGATCGGCCGAAGTCAGCTTTCCATCCCCATTCACATCTTTATATTTAATATCGCCTGCTTTAAATGCATTACCGAAAGGATTTCCGTATTTTTCCGTATAAGCATCAGCTTCTTCCTGGCTTCTGAACAGTCCGTCAGCTACATATCCATAAAAAGACTTATAGGCTGCACCTACCCGATTGATAAAATAGGCATTGTCTTTATCCACCATTTCATTTACACCGCCCAGATTCAGTATCTCATTCTTATTCACTGCCATATTGCCGGTCGCTCCAAATGTCCAATCATTCCACTGTTTATGGAAAGAAGCTGTTACTTCAAAACCCGAGTTACGCATGGCACCTACATTATCCTTATATGGATCGAGTCCGAAACTACCGGGAACAGGAACATCCATAATGATACCGGTTGTTTTACGATTGTAATAATCCAAAGTCAAGTCCAGACAGGAAAGTACGCTTAAATCAAAACCGATACCCCAGTTCGATGATTTTTCCCAGGAGATAGAAGACAGTTTCTGTGCTTTCTGCATTATACCTGTATTTACATTTCCGTCAAAAGGATAATTACCGCCGCTACTTGAACCGATCGCATAAGTGATCAACCAAGGATAATAATCGTCTAAAGCCTCCTGGTTTCCCAGCTGTCCCCAGGATGCACGCAGTTTCAGAGATTGCATCCAATCACGTGCTCCTTCCATAAAACCTTCTTCAGACATACGCCATCCGGCAGAAAGAGAAGGGAAATATCCCCAACGGTTATCGGGGCTGAAACGGGAAGAAGCATCCGCTCTAAAGTTCGCTTCAAACAAGTATTTTCCGGCATAATCATAATTCACACGCCCAAAATAAGACATCATAGCCAGTTCGCGGGAATATCCCTCATTGGTTTGTGTCGACTGTGTACCGGCATTAATATCCGTCATATCATTATTCGGAAAACCCTTACGATAAGCCTTGGTATATTTATAATTATACTTTTCAATACGATAACCGGCCATTGCTTTCAGATTATGGTTACCAAAACTCTTGTCATAATTCATCAACAAATCCAAAGATGTACGGTTCCATAAATAAGTCCGTTCATCCAGAGAATTAGGACCATGATATTTAATCGAATTATATTGAATATCCTTAACAAATTCTTTTCTGTCCTGAACATCGGATACATATGCCCCCTGTGCAGTAAATTTCAGACCTTTCATCACATTATAATCAACGGCCAGAATACCTGAAAAGTTCTGATTGTTACGATTCAATGTCTGATCCAGATCCAACCAGGCAACAGGGTTACCATCACCGATAGTTCCATAGGTACCGTCTTCATTTTTATACGGTATCCAGGGAGCGATACGGTTCAACTGACGGATAATCTGATCGGATCCTCCTCCTACATAAGAGTTCGTCGGGTCTGCATAATCATTATGAATGAACGACATATTTGCACGGACATTGACATGATCCGATAATTTGGCATCCAGATTCGTTCGCATGTTGAACTGTTCACGGTTACTATGCTTCATAATACCATTCTGGTTCAAGTAGCCTACCGAAGCCATGTATTTTATACTCTCAGACCCACCGGATAAATTTATATTATGTTGGTGCATAAAACCATTTCCGGCAAAGCCCAAATCATTCCAGTCTGTATCCGGATGTCCGTAAGGATCAGTTCCGTCACGGAACAAACGGATGTCATCCTCTGTAAAACGGGGGGCTTTACCACTCGATTCCAATGCTTTGTTATAATAAGTCGCAGCATCAGCAGAGTTCATTCTTTCTACAAAACCAGTGGCAGTCTGCCAACCGAAAGTGGCATTATAAGCAACGACAGGACGACCGGAACTACCGCGCTTTGTAGTAATCAAGATGACACCATTGGCTGCTTTCGAACCATAAATAGCAGCAGATGCAGCATCTTTCAGAACAGAAATAGACTCAATATCATTCGGATCGATCTGATTCATAGATCCTGATTCTATTCCGTCGATCAAAATATAAGGATCTGAATTATTGAGGGTTCCCGTACCACGCACACGTATACTGGTATTATCGCTGGAACCAGGACGTCCCTGGCCTGCAGTAATCGTCAAACCCGGCACAAGTCCCTGAATACCGGAAGCAACAGAAGTAATAGGACGTTGTACCAATTCCTGGCTGGAAATAGAAGCAACAGACCCTGTCAGATTCACTTTCTTCTGAGCTCCATATCCCACCACAACGATCTCCTCCAGTTTCTGTGTATCCTCCATCAATTTAATCTCGAAAGTAGATTGATTTTTAACCGGAACCAATTGCTCTGTATAACCGATATAAGAAATACTTAACGTAGCACCAACAGATACTTCCAATGCAAATTTACCATCCATATCAGTAACTGTACCGTTCGTAGTTCCTTTTTCCACTACATTTGCCCCGATAACCGGTTCACCCGTTGCATCGACAACCGTACCTTTCACCGTTCGATTCTCTTGTTGCAGAGCAACTGATGTCGCTTTCAATGTCAACACGATCAAGTTTTCCTTCTCTTTTTTATAAGTGATATCCGTACCGTATAATAACCTATCCAGCACTTCTTCCACCGGAGCATCTTTTACCGTCAGAGATACGATCTTATCCAAGCTGGATAAATCTTCATTATAAAAAAACTGATAATTTCCCGAACGTTCTATTGCCTTCAAGGCTTGTCGTAAAGTCTGCTTTTGAATACTTACCGATATCTGACCTAAGAGGGAAGGCGATATCAACAATATAAATAATACTAATTTAACCCGGCTAAATTGCCGTTTTTTAAGGACATAAATAGTCCTGTTAATTAAATAATTCATAAATTTGTAGAGATTAAAGGTATTTACTAATTGCACTTACTATTTGCGAGATACTTAAGTGCGGTTATAAATCACGATAGGGGATGGTGCCAGGCACTGTCCCTTTATTACTCCTCTCATTCTGTGTTTCTCATATCCCATTAATTTAAAAGTTAAACAACAATATATTTATTTCAATGCTTTTTCATAATATGCTTTCTGCTTCACATTCTCCCGTAAGATAATCAAGCTATCCTTCACTTCATACGATAAAGGAGAAGTCAGGGACAGTATCTGCAAAATACTTTCCAAACTGGTATTTCCGGGCGTTCCTGTAAAACGATATTTTTTTAATGATTCCGATTCAAAAACAATGCGAGTATTATAATAGCGTTCCAGAGTGTGAACTATATTTTCAAAAGTTTCCCCTTTAAATGTCAATTCATTGAATTTCCAATTAATATACTCTTCAGCATTTTCCACACTACTCTTTTCCATATGCCCGGTTTGCTTATCAAAGACTATTCTTTCATTCGGATTTAATACTAGGCGATCATAACTGCTTGATACTTCAACTTTTCCAGTCATTAAAACAGTGGATATATCCTTTTCTTCTTCATAAGATTTCACATTGAAGCTAGTACCCAATGCCCGGACAGCCAAATCATTCGTCTCCACAATAAAGGGGCGATCCTTATCGGGAGCCACTTCAAAATAGGCTTCACCTTCCAGTTCCAGGATTCTCTCTTTAGATGTAAAACGACTTCCATAAATCAATCTTGAATCGGAATTAACCCATACTTTAGAACCGTCAGGAAGTACAACATTTGCTTTTTGCCCTTTTTCGACCGAGACAATCATATCTTGCATCTTCTGCTGTTCCATAGCATAATGATAGACTGAGATTCCGGTCAATAATAAAAGTATTACAACAGAAGCTATACGGGCAGTCCATAGATAAAGTGTACGATATTTATTCCTTTTCAATGGTGCCTGTTGCGTTTCCAAGCCGATCTTCTCCTTTATCTGTCCCAACAATTTTTGTTGCAAGCGGGCATCCATCGTAGAAGAAGCCATGTCCCACTCTTCTTCCGCCCAATCCTGAAACGAACCTTCGCTTTTCAGCCATTGGATAAGTGTCTGCACCTCTTCCTGAGTAGCCTGCTTCTGCAGGAACTTATCGAATAATTGTATGTAATCTGTCTTTTCCATTTTATCGTGTCTATTAGGTATACAGGCGACGAAATAAAATCCGTTACCCACATGTATGGTTTTAACTTTTATTAATCAATAAATAAAAAAAGGAGCAAGGGGATAGAGACATTATAATGACGATCTATCTTGCTACGGAGGAAAGCGATCGCTTTGGTCAACTGCGACTCGACAGTATTTTCAGATAAATTGAGTTTTGCTGCAATTTCCTTATTTGTCAGCAATTTGCGACGACTCAACACAAATATTTCTTTACGGGCAGGAGGTAGTTGTTCTATCAAAGATCCGATATATTCTTCCAATAAATGATAGTCGACCTCTTTCTCTGTTGTATTCTCTATGGGTTCGGATGTTTTTATTTTTGCCTGATAAACCTGTTCGAGCATCCGGTGTTGATAGATATTGACCAGTTGATTTTTGGCGATAGTGCAGATGTAAGCACCGAACGACTTGTCGGCATCGACTTGATCTCTGCCTTCCCACACCTTAATAAATACGGACTGAACGATCTCTTCGGCCAGGTAAGTATCACCCTGGGATATACGCATTACAAAATTGTATAGCTTGCCACTCCAACAATTATACAAGTATTCAAAAGATGCGATATCTCCCCTTTTAAGATTACAGATGTGATGTGATTCCTTATCCATAACGTATGTAGTTACTTTGCAAAGGTAAAAGAATTATTAAACGATAGCACAAAAAATAAAAAAGGTTGCACGCTTTTTGACAATAGCATGCAACCTTTGATAGAAAAGCATATATACTTTTACTTATTTGCTGAAGTCCCTCGGTGCCGGAACCGGAGCCAACGGCTTACGGTTCTGAAGATCTTTCATCACTTCTTCGATCGCCTTGTTCAACTGCTGGTCTTCGCCGTTCCACTCCTTGATCGGATCGTTATCGATCAGGATATCCGGGTCGACACCGTGGTTTTCGATGATCCACTGGCCGGTTTTCGGATCATAGCTGGTGAAAAACGGTACACGGATATCGGTTCCGTCCATGTAAGGCAGCGGACCACTGATACCGACGATACCACCCCAGGTACGGGTTCCGATCAGTTTTCCTAAGCCCAGGGCACGGAAGCCCCACGGGAACAAGTCACCGTCCGAAGCAGAATATTTGTTGATAAGACAAACTTTCGGGCCCACCTGTACTGCATCGGGAACAGTTCCGATATGATTGGAGCCGCGACGCATTGTCAAACGGTACGGTTCACGTGACAAGCGTTCGAGGATCATCGGGGAAACATTACCACCACCGTTGGCACGGTCATCGATAATCAGGCCATCTTTATCCAACTGTGGATAGAAATAGCGGGAAAATTCGTTCAATCCTTCTACACCCATGTCCGGGATATAGATATATCCGACACGGCCATTCGTTGCCTTATCCACCTTTTTGATATTGTCCTGTACCCAGTTATAATGATACAAAGAATATTCTTCGGCAAGCGGGCTGATCACAATCTTACGGGCTCCGGCCAACTGCGGTTTGCTGTTCAGGGAAAGTTCAGTTGGCACACCGGCTTTACCCACCAATAAGCTGTACATATCTTTTACACTGTTCGTCGGAACACCATCGATGGCTACGATAAATTCGCCGGCTTTAGCTTCGATACCCGGCTCCGTAAGCGGAGAACGCAGATCTTTGCTCCAGGAAGCACCCGGCAGGATCTTTTCCAAACGGAAGAAACCGCTCTTGTCACGGGATATTTCAGCTCCTAACAAACCGGTCTGTATACGTTCCGGACGATCCAGTTCACCCGGATTTACATAGGCATGACCGCAATTCAGTTCGCCGATCATTTCACCGATCACATAGTTCAGATCCAGACGGGTCTTTACATACGGTAATAGGACTGCATATTTTTCTTTGATTGCTTTCCAGTCTACTCCATGCATATTCTCTACATAGAAACCATCCCGATAGGCACGCCAGGCTTCATCGAAGATCTGGGCCCATTCCTTCGGATAATCGGTTGTGATCTTCATATTCGACAGGTTGACAGCTTCACTAAGATCCGCCTTTCCCGAAGGAATATCGGTTACGTAAAGTTCTCCTCCTTTATAGAAAAGAGCCTTTTTACTTCCGGGCGTTACTGACATCGATGCACCATCGGCTACGACATCTTCTTTCTGTTTATCCAGATCGTATACCTTCGTGCCGCCCCGGCCGAAATAATACACCTTGTTTCCATCGCCATAGAAATTACCATAACGCGAACCTGCCAGCGGAAGCTGAACAATACGTTCGGAAATACCTTCCACGTCGATCTTTACAACAGGTGTTTCAGAAGCAGTTTCTCTCTTTGCCTCTTTCTTCGGTTCTTCTTTCTTTACTTTATCCTCTTTGACTGCAACCTGCGCATCCTTTTCCAGGAAAGGAGAAGGAGTTTCTTTAGATAACAGGGCCAGATAAACTCCTCCCATATTATTATAGACATGGTTCCATTCCAATGAACCATAAGTCGGGTTGAAATCGCGTGCAGAAGAGAATATCAGGTATTTGCCGTCGTTACTGAAGACTGGTGATCCGGAGTCGTACCACTTATCTGTTACCGGATATTCTTTCTTACCGGCAATATCGTAAACATAAATAATGCTATGTTCATTATTAGCCGGACGGGAATAAGTCAGCCATTTACTATCCGGAGAGAAAGTAACATCCCTTATTTCTGCCATCGGGTCTTGCACGGCTACAGTTACCTGTTTCGTTGCTACATCCAATAGGTTGATACGATTCTTACGATCTGTATAGACAATTGTCTTCGAATCCGGACTCCATTCGAAAGAGCGGATATAGGTATCGTTGTTCTTTGTCAGTTGAACAGGTTCGCTGCCTGTTGCTTCCTGCAAATACAGTTCCGTCTCACCGGTTCCATCGGAAATGTAAGCGATTTGCTTTCCATCGGGCGACCACTGGGCTTCACGATCATGCTGTCCCGGTGAGCGGGTGATATTCTTCGTTACCCCTTTATCGACAGGTAAGTTGAAAACTTCGCCACGGGAGGTAATTACGATACGTTCGCCGTCGGGAGAAATGCTGGCTTCCGTAATGTACCCGGAACCGTCTTTTATCTCACTGCGGGCGTATATATTATCCGATGTCAGTTCGATATTTATCTTTTCGGGCTTTTTTGAAATAGCATCCATTTTGTAGATATAACCACCATTTTCAAATACGATCGTATTTCCGTGCGCACTGGGGAATTTTACATCATATTCAGTGAAGTCAGTTACTTTGCTGGTCTGCTTCGTTTTTGTGTTATAAACAAAAATATTCATTGTCCGGTCACGATCGGAGAGATAGAATATTTCATCACCGATCCACATGGGGATAATATCCTGTGCTACGTTATCCGTAATATTTTCAACAGATTTCTTTTCAGGATCATAAATCCAGATATCGTCCGCCATACCACCTTTATAGTATTTCCAGGTACGAAACTCACGCATCACGCGATTGTATGCCAGCCGCTTCCCATCCGGTGAGTAGCTGCAAAAACCACCCTCGGGCAGCGGGATCACATCAGACAGGCCACCTTCCTTGTCCACAGTATAAAGTTTACCGGAAAAACCGTCGCTGATACGGTTACGGTAGACAATACGGCTGCCATCGGGCGTCCAGGTCATTACGATGTTGTTCGGGCCCATACGGTCGCCCAGGTCATCACGTTTGTTGGTTGCGGTGTAGGTCACGCGCAAAGGTTCGCCTCCGGTAGAAGGAATAGTAAACACTTCCGTATTTCCATCATATTGACCGGTAAACGCAATCGTTTTACCATCCGGCGAAAAACGAGGAAACATTTCATAACCGACATGTGAGGTCAGTCGTTGGGCTTCTCCACCCTTTGCGGGTACCTTATACAAATCGCCGGCATACGAAAAAACGATTTCGCTACCATTGGTAGCCGGGAAACGCAACAGACGTGCATCGTCCGCTGCCATCATCAGGGCAGGAACTCCGGCTAAAGCGAGCAAGGAAAGAATAAGTTTCTTGTTCATGTTAATATTAGTTTAGTCTACGGGCAAAGGTAAAAAAAGAGAATGACAAATTGCATGAATACAAGAGATATCCGTTATCTTTCTGATACGTTAAAATATATTACCCGGTATACTAATTCAAAATACTTGGTATAGTAATCCGAAATAGCCGGTATAGTAGTATCATTTTGTCAAACAGAAATCAGGTCAGGAATTCATTCGGTACCTGTACAACCGGGATAATAGATGCAATTTTCTTAGAGACGTCAAAGCCGGAAGGGCAATTCACCTGGCAAACATCGCAATCGGTACATATATCCTGCTTCAACCCAAGGCCGAGTAAGGTTTCTTTCGATTGTTGGGCATGCTTATAACCGTAGGCATACATATAAGCACGCATAATATCGGGTATAGGCAATTGTTCGGGACACTGTTCACGGCATTCACCGCATTGCTGGCAATACAAAGACTCCTGATCGCATAAAGCCAACAGGTAATCCTGTTCCTCCTGTGTCAACGCCATATCATGGGCGGCAGCCAGACATTCATCCAGATGGTCATAATTGGTCAGGCCCGGGATAACTGTCGTGATATTCTTATTCCGCCAGATCCATTTCAGACAGGCGCGGCCGTTTATCTTTTTCTTTCCGTCGGCATCTTCGGTGCCTCCTGCCATCGTCTTCATGGCAATAAAGCCCATTCCTGCCTTTACACCCCGCTCGATTGCTTCGTCCGTCTCCTTTATATTCTTCATTTTGAAGTTATAACTGATCAGGGCAACATCGTAAATACCGGTTTCGATGGCGGCATCGATCAGTTCCGGTTTCTGGTCGTGGGAAGAGAAACCGACAAAGCGCGTTTTACCTTCGGCCTTGATCTTTTGTAAAACAGCGAGGATGCGTTTGTCTTGTATCTTTTCTGCTGTACTGACGGAATGGGTATAGAAGAGATCGACATGATCCATTTTAAGACGCTTCAGGCTGACAGCCAGTTTATCGAGCAGGTCTTGTTCAAAATTGTCCCGCAACGGATAATCGAACATGACTTTAGTTGCGATAAAGCAGGAACTACGCGGTTTACCATCAAAGAAGTTACCGATCATCTCTTCATTCCGTCCGTTCTGGTACCGGTGGGCTGTATCGAAATGGATGATACCCGAATTAAAGGCGGCGCGAAGTACATTATTGCTGTCAGGCCGGTCCACGCCCATACTAAGGATAGGTAACTCCACTCCCGTTTTACCTAAAGGACGCATAGGAATTTTAGTTTCTTTTCCGGCTCCCGGAGTCGACGCCAAAGCGTCCGGAGCAAATAATAAACCGGCTCCCGCTACCGTGGAGAGCTTCAGGAAGTTTCTTCGATCAACACCTTTTTTTCCCATAATCCGGATCAGAATTAAGTAAACAGCGAATTAAACTGCTCAAATATAACAAAAAAATCCCGAGAGTATAGCTTCCGGGATTTAATTATATAATTTGTAAACAAAGGATTATGCTTCTTCCGTATCCATTCCTTTCCATACCAAAGCAGCTATTGCGGCTCCCAGGAAAGGTGCAACGATGAACAACCATAATTGTGAGAGAGCTTCACCACCCTGGAACAAAGCCGGACCGATACTACGTGCCGGGTTCACCGATGTTCCGGTAATAGGGATACAAACAATATGGATCAACACCAGGGCCAGACCGATAGCGATACCGGCAAACTTGGTATTGGCTCCTTTGGATGTGGAACCTAAAACAACAAGCAGGAAGATAAATGTAAATACTGTTTCGGCAACGAAAGCCTGAACGAGATCATGATACCCGTTGGCTCCGGTAAGCGTGGTAGTAGAACCGGAGTCCTTTGCCAGTATATAAAGAATAGTATTTGTATAGGAATAAATTGTTAACTATCTCGCCTTATTGACTATACTTCGTTTAATAAAACAGACACTTATCTCGCTTTGTTTTGACTTTTTTAGTTTCGTATAAAAATAATCTTGTACTTTTACGGAAATTAATAAACGCATGAAAAAATTACTGATCTTAACATCGGCCCTTTTGTTGACAGGGTCCGTTTTTGCCGACAATGATCCGTTATGGATGCGTTACCCGGCAATTTCCCCGGACGGAGGAACAATAGCATTCACCTATAAAGGCGATATCTATACCGTACCGGCTACAGGTGGTAAAGCCACCCAGTTGACAACCCACCAGGCCCACGACACACGCCCCGTCTGGTCGCCCGACGGAAAACGGATCGCTTTCGCTTCCGACCGTAACGGCAACTTCGATGTCTTCATTATGAATAAAGAAGGAGGCGCACCGACTCAACTAACCACCCATTCGGCCAACGAATATCCGGATACATTCAGCGACAACGAGCATGTTCTTTATACTGCCTCTATCCAACAGGATGTAAAGGACAGCCAGTTCCCTTCGTCACTGTTTGCGCAGGTCTACCAGGTCAATACTACCGGAGGACGACCGACGTTATATTCGTCATTGGCGATGGAAAATATAGCGCTCAGCAAAGACGGAAGTCAGCTATTGTATAATGACTTCAAAGGGTATGAAGATCCTTGGCGTAAACATCACCAGTCTTCCATCACGCGTGATATCTGGTTATGTTCGTCAGGTAATGACCGCTCTTTCAAGAAGATCACCACTTTCCGCGGTGAAGACCGTAACCCGGTATGGACAGCCGACGGAAAAGCATTCTACTATCTAAGCGAAGAAAAAGGTAGTTTCAATATCTTCAAAAACGACCTGACCGGTAAAAACGGCAAGCAGATAACCAATCATACGACACACCCTGTCCGTTTCCTTACTTCCGACAACAACGGAATGCTCTGCTACGGATATGACGGTGAAATATATACAATTAAGGAAGGTGGACAACCGTCAAAAGTAAAAGTAAATATCATCTCCGACCAGACAGAGAACGATCTGATCCATCGCTTGATGTCGAACGGAGCAACCAGCATTGCCGTTTCTCCGAATGGAAAAGAAGTTGCCTTTATCGTAAGAGGCGATGTATATGTCACTTCCGTTGAATACGAAACAACCCGCCAGATCACCGATACACCACAGCAGGAACGTAATATTGATTTCAGTCCCGACGGTCGTTCGCTGGTTTACTCGGCTGAACGGGGGGAAACATGGGGTATCTATCAGAGCAGCCTGGCTCGTAAAGACGACAAATATTTCACTTATGCACAGGAAATAAAAGAAGAACCGCTCGTAGTAACGGACAAGACTTCTTTCCAACCGGCTTATTCGCCTGATGGTAAAGAGGTGGCTTTCCTGGAAGACCGTACGACATTACGTGTGATCAACCTGAAAAGCAAACAGGTACGCACGGTATTGGATGGCAAATACAATTATTCATACAGCGACGGAGATCAGACTTATCAATGGTCGCCCGACAGTAAATGGTTCCTGGTGGAATATATCGCAATCGGCGGATGGAACAACAAAGACATCGCGTTGGTAAAAGCAGACGGTAGCGGAGATATTACCAACCTGACGGAAAGCGGTTATTCGGACGGAAACCCCAAATGGGTACTCGATGGAAAAGCTATGATCTGGTCGTCCGACCGGGCAGGTTACCGCAGTCATGGCAGTTGGGGGGCACAGGATGATACTTATATCATGTTCTTTGATGCCGAAGCCTACGATAAATTCCGCCTGAGCAAAGAAGAACTCGCACTGATCGACGACGAAGACAAAGAGAAGGACGAGGACAAAAAGGATGATAAAAAAGAGTCCAAAGCGAAAAAAGATGACAAAAAGAAAGAGGATAAAGACAAGAAAGACGACAAGGACAAACCGGTAGAACCGTTGAAGTTCGACCTGGAGAACCGTAAAGACCGTGTCATCCGTCTGACAATCAACTCATCGAACCTGGGTGATGCCGTATTGACACCGAAAGGCGATAAACTTTATTATTGTGCTTCTTTTGAAAAGGGTTATGACCTGTGGGAACGTAACTTCAAGGAGAATACGACCAAGTTATTGATCAAAGAAGTCGGCGGAGGCAGAATGTTTACCGATAAGAAGGGTGAAAACCTCTTCCTCGTATCGGGTGGCCAGCTGAAAAAGGTAGAGATCAAAGACAGCAAGACCAAGAATATCCCGTTCAAGGCTGAATTCTCTTATCGTCCACCGCAGGAACGCGAATATATATTCAACCATGTATGGCGTCAGGTAGAAGACAAGTTCTACGATCCGACGCTTCATGGCATCGACTGGGATGGATACAAGAAAGCATACGCCCGCTATCTGCCGCATATCAACAATAATTACGACTTCCAGGAAATGTTATCCGAACTATTGGGAGAATTGAACGGTTCGCATACGGGTGCCCGTTTCCGTCCGTCTTCCTCTGCTCCGGCAACAGCTTGCCTGGGTGCATTCTATGACAATAGCTACAACGGCGACGGTTTGAAAATTGCCGAGATCATTGCCAAAGGTCCGTTGACACTGGCCGACACCAAGATCAAACCGGGTTGCATCATCGAGAAGATCAATGAGAAACCGATCAAGAATGGGGAAGATTATTATCCGTTGTTAAATGGTAAAGCCGGAAAGAAAATCTTATTGTCAGTTTACAATCCGGCTACGAAAGAACGTTTTGAAGAACAGGTTAAACCGATCTCTTACGGTGAACAATCCAACCTGCTGTACAAACGCTGGGTAGAGAACTGTCGTAAGAAAGTGGACGAACTCTCTGGCGGAAAAATCGGCTACGTACATGTCAAAGGCATGAACAGCGAAAGTTTCCGTGAAGTTTACTCTGAATTGCTGGGACGTTGCCGCAACAAGGAAGCGGTGATCGTCGATACCCGTCACAACGGTGGCGGCTGGTTGCATGACGACCTGGCTACATTGTTGAGCGGTAAAGAATACCAGCGTTTCATGCCACGCGGACAGTATATCGGTAGCGATCCGTTCAACAAATGGTTGAAACCGTCGTGTGTACTGGTTTGCGAAGATAACTATTCGAATGCGCATGGCTTCCCCTGGGTTTACAAAACGTTGGGGATCGGTAAGTTGATCGGTGCTCCGGTACCGGGAACTATGACAGCTGTTTGGTGGGAGTCGCAGATCGACCCGTCTATCGTATTCGGTATTCCGCAAGTTGGTGTTCAGGATATGCAAGGTAATTACCTGGAAAACCATGAATTGGAACCGGATATCGAGATCTACAACACACCGGAATCTCAGTTGAAGGGTGAAGACCATCAGCTGGAAGAAGCAGTGAAAGTGATGTTGCAGACGGTAAAGAAATAAATACCTGACATATAAAAAAAGCGGATCAAGTCAGTAGCCTGTTTTATGGCTCTGATTTGATCCGCTCTTTTATATATTAGGAACAAATTATCTTAAAACTAATCCGGTATGTTTATCTCGGAAGAGAGAAAGTCCAGCTTTTTATATTTATCTTTCATTCGATCGTCGGCCTGTTCCTTATCGTTGGTAAAATAAACGGGGGATTGCTCGAAATGCCAGGTGCCGACATAATTCAGCATATTCGGGGCAACGGTAAATTTAAACAAGACCAGTTCGTCCGGACGTTGTTCCTTGTTCTTTATCTTCCGTTCCGTCTCCAGGATAGAGTCTTCTCCTTTATAGATGGGTTCCATATAGGATTTTCCACCATACCATTTACTTTCCGTCCACCAATAATTCAGGATCGCATACGTTCCCGGCTCGATCAGGAAACAGAACGGATTTTCCTTAGAGGTCTTAAAAGTAGACTTTACCCTAAAGATAAATACTTCGTTCGTCTCAATGTTGATTATCCGGATATCCTGGGGATAACCGCCGCTTTTAAACTTTTTCAGGCGTTGGATGAAATCACCGTAAAATGCAGCCTGCCCGGCTGGGATCGTTTCGTTATCCCCCAGCTTATCCAGTCTTCGTCCCGGCTGTCCGGCAGCACAGAACGAAACGAACAGCAATATAGCGATCAGTAAGTTTCTCATACAGGTTATTATGCTATCTTTTATTGACTATCCTATTCACATTGAACAGAAAAAAGAGACAAAGAACGGTACCGTAAAATCGACCAGAATACCGTGGAAAATAGAAACGAATACCAGATCCTTTCCAGAATAACGGGTAATAATCGGTAATGTTGTATCCATCGTCGTCGCTCCTCCGGCACAGATAGGGGCCAGTCTTCCGAAATACTTGACAAACAAAGGTGCACCCAGCAAAGCCATAATCTCACGGATAATATTAGCCATCAACGCAATCGTCCCTAATTCCGTAGCCATCTGTACACCCAGTGAAGCTTCTTTCAACTCCGTTATCAGGATAGACGACAACGAGTAATAAGCAAATCCGCTACCGACAGCCAGACAGTCGAACACACTCCATTTGGTGATCACCAGACTGATTAAAGCGGAAGCCGTCAGCGTCCCGATAATAGTAGCCAAAGGCACCAACAATAACTTCGGACGGATACTACATAATATCTCTTTCAGTTTTTTATCACTTCCAATGCTTAACCCAACCTGAAACATCAATAAATAAAGCACGTATATAGTGATATCATTTTTTACAATGACCTCCGGCAGATAACCGCTACATCCCAGGATACACCCGAGTGCAAAAAAAGCGACAACGATCAGACTCCCTTTCATTCTCTTCCCCTTTCCTTAAAAAAGAAATGATACACGCCCCAGGCAGCCAATACACTTCCGCCTGTTCCTGCCAGAGCGATCAGGAAAGCCTGCCCTCCCAGTGTTGTAAGATTATTTATTATAGCCTCATTGGCCCCCACCGAAATTCCCAACAGGAACAACAGAAGCAAAATCGTATAGGAAATAGGTCTACCTATTTTTTGTAAAAACTCCACTTTACGCAACAGGTATCCTATAGCTATACCGCCGAACATAATTCCGATTACCGTGAACATAATTATAATTTTTCGGCAAAGGTAACAGAAAGAGCCTTGCAGTACAAGTCTGCAAGGCTCTACCGGTGTCATATATGATCTACATTTTTACTACTTCAGACGATATACGAAACCTGAATATACTAAACACAGCAATTTTCAATCATAAACGAAGAGGTCAGTATCAGAATAAACAAAAGGACAAAAATGAAGGTGATCAGGGCCGAAAAAGAATAAAAAAGACGAAGGTGACGTTGTCTTTTTTCCCTGGATATCCGCTGCAGTACCTTCAGGTCGAACTCTTTTCCTAACGGGGGAAGTGTCTCTGCTTCCGGAGTCAGAAACCACGCTTTGTAAGGACGCAACTCGGGCGGCAACGTTTCTGCCGAGAAAAAGTGTCGTAGTTCGCGTTCTTCTTCAATAGTGGTGGCACATTCCCAATATTTATCCAACAATATTTTAATACGGTTGTAATCCATATTTGTCGTACATGTAGTTTATCTGACAGTGAAACTTTCCGTCCGCATCTTCTGCAAATTGATCGCTTCCAGTGCCAGGTTACGGGTTACCATCAGGCAGTAAGAAGGAATATCTTCTATTACAATCCAAGCCGCCCGCTCTCCCCAGACCTTCAGCATTACATCCTGAACGATCTGCTCGGAACGCTCAGCATTTCCGGTGATCCTGAAAGCAACCCGCAACAGGTTGTCTTTTAAAGGCAATATCCTTGTTATGAATTCGTCTGTTCTCATCTCTTTTATATTAGACGAGTACCCACCACAAAAGGTTGCAATTTTTTGTCACTTTTTTATCAGATTATAGAAAAAGGCCTCTATATGGTTCTTTTTCATTATATTTGTAGCAGTTCAAAATAAAAACAGTAAATCCGCATATATTCAAACTAAATCAATAAATAAACAGTGAAAAAGACAATCTTATTCTTTCAGGCTGCTGTTCTTTGCCTGCTGGCAGGGTGTAAACCTGCTCCCGACAGTGGCTTACTAAGCGATGAAATCAAGTATGTAGACCCGTTCATCGGAACCGGATTCCACGGACATACCTTCCCCGGTGCCACCCGCCCCTTCGCGATGGTACAGGTAAGTCCGGATACGCATATCATGGGCTGGGACGCCAGTAGCGGTTATCATTACGACGACAGGGAAATCTATGGCTTCAGCCACACACACCTCTCAGGAACAGGTATCGGTGATCTGGGAGATGTAGCTCTACTGCCTTTCTCGGGTAGCGACTCGATCAAACCGGTCGGCCTTTTCAATAAAGACACAGAAAAAGCGACTCCCGGATTCTATACCGTACGTCTGGATAATTTCGGTGTGAATGTAGAGTTGACAAGTACAGACAAGGTTGGTTTCCATAAATATACTTACGATAACCCCAAAGACCGTCGTGTCATGCTGGATCTGGGACATATCCTGCAACCGAACTGGGGACATAAACTTGTCGATAACAACTATCTGTTCGTAAACGATTCAACCGTAGAAGGAACGGTCCGCACCCAGGGCTGGGCACATTTCCATTCGGTTTCATACCGGATCACCTTCTCCGAACCGATCGAAACAATCTACCAGTATATTGGTGGCAAGCTTCGTCAGGACTCTTTATTCCTGCGTATTAATACTGCTGAGGATTTGAAATTCCATTATAAATTCCCAGAAAAGGCTGAACCTTTATACGTAAAGGTTGCACTTTCTATGGTAGATACGGAAGGGGCTGAAAAGAACCTCGAAGCAGAACTTCCCGGCTGGGATTTCGAAGCAACCCGCATTAAATCGGCTGAAATATGGAACGATGCACTGAATGCGATCGAAATTCAGGCTGATCCTACCGTAATGGTAAATTTCTACACAGCTCTATATCATACTATGATCGCTCCGTTCGCTTATCAGGATGTAGACGGCCGTTATCTGGGTATGGATAAAAAGGTACATAAAGCAGAACCGGGTTATACGAACTATTCCGTATTTTCTTTATGGGATACCTTCCGTGCTTTACATCCGTTGATGACGATCATCAATCCGGATCTGGCTGCCGACTGGGGAAAAGTATTGGTACAGGGATATAAAGAAGGTGGTATTCTACCGAAATGGCCGCTGGCTTCCAGTTATACAGGTTGTATGGTAGGCTATCCTGCCGTATCCGTTCTGGCTGACCTGGTTAGCAAAAATCTGGCTGACGGTGATCTGAAAACATGGGCGGAAGCCGGTGCACGTTCATCCGTTTACCGTGAAGATCTGGCAGAAAAGTTCAAGGGTACACGCGAACTCGATCTGATCACCCGCCATCCGTATTATAAAGAAAAATATGGATTCGTTCCGGCTGACTCCATTCCCGAATCTGTTTCATGGGGATTGGAAATGGCTTACGAAGATTGGTGTATTTCACAGATCGCTGCTAAAGCAGGACTTGACTCACTGGCTAAAGCATATGCAGCCAAAGGAGAATACTACAAACGTTATCTGGATCCGGAAACAAAGATGATGCGTCCGATCATGGGTGACGGAACTTTCCGTACTCCATTCAACCCACGTTACTCCGCTCACATGAGAAGTGATTATACAGAAGGAAATGCCTTCCAGTGGAGTTTCTTCGCACCGCATGATATGGATAATTTCATCGCTACGATCGGTGGTAAAAATGAACTGGAAACACGTCTGGATACATTATTTACTACTTCCTCCCAAGTTGACGGCGAACATGCTTCCGGCGATATCACCGGATTGATCGGTCAGTATGCGCATGGTAACGAACCGAGCCACCACATGGCTTATCTATATAACTGGACAGACTCTCCCTGGAAAGGACAGGAACGTCTGGATTATATCATGCGCGAATTCTATACAAATAAACCTGACGGTATCATTGGAAACGAAGATTGCGGACAGATGTCGGCATGGTACGTAATGAGTGCTTTGGGCTTCTATCAGGTTGCCCCGGGTATTCCGGTTTACACATTGGGCCGTCCGATGGTAGATCGTGCCTTAATTCACGTAAAAGGTGGCATATTTGAGATCCAGGTTAAAAATAACAGTCCGGAGAATAAATATATCAAAGAAGTGACATTAAACGGTAAGGTTCTCGATACCCCGTTCTTCTCACATACCGATATGGCGAAAGGTGGTAAGCTGGTATTCGAAATGAACAATGCACATCCATAAAAAACAATGCCTGCCGGATACGAACCGGCAGGTATCGACAAAGATACGGATAAGCATCCGATTAACAACGGGCAGAGCTTCCATAGAAAATAGAGGCTCTGCCCGTTTTATTTATCCCAAACCGGACAAGATATCCAATGGAATAAATATATTTGTTGTCAACAATAAAAAAGAAAGCTATGTTATTAACAACAACAAACAACATCGAAGGGAAAAAGATCGCTCAATACTATGGGATAGTTTCCGGTGAAACAATCATAGGAGCAAACGTATTCAAAGATTTCTTTGCCGGAATACGCGATATAGTAGGTGGACGCGCAGGTTCCTATGAGAGTGTATTACGTGAAGCAAAAGATACAGCCCTGGAAGAAATGAGCCAACAGGCAGCACGCATGGGAGCCAATGCCGTTATTGCTGTCGATCTCGACTATGAAACAGTAGGAGGAAGCGGAAGTATGCTGATGGTTACGGCTGCCGGAACCGCAGTTCGTTTCGAATGATAAAACCTTGTTCCCGTGCTTCACACGGGAACAAGGTTTCTTTCCTTTTCAATGTTTTTCCAAAATCCTTTTCACATGATTCTTTAGTATATGAAAAGCCGGTGTAGCCATCGATCCGTGATCATAGCCATCCAACTCATAAATATATGTCTCTTTATGTCCGGCTACTTTCATCATTCTCCAGAAATAAGCATTCTCTTCATAGCGTCCTAACATTTCCATTTCACGATCACCTGAGACGATGATTAAAGGAGGTGCATCCGGACGAACATAGTAAAGCGGTGCATATTCGTCGATACTAGGCTGCGTCTCCTTCATTCCTAAAGATTCCCGATAAGCAAAATGACTGATAGCATGTCCACTGAAAGGGATTAATGCAGCAATAGAGTCAGCATCCACACCATAAACCTGTAACCATTTTTCATCCAGACCGATCATATTTGTCAGATAACCACCCGCAGAATGTCCGGAAACAAAAATCCGGCCACGACTACCACCATATTTCTCTATCGTTTTAAAAGTCCAGGCTACCGCAGCAGCTGCATCGTCGATACAATCCTTAATATTACATTTAGGCAACAACCGGTAGTTAACAGCTACGACAGCCAAACCACAATTCTTCAACTCTTCCGGAATAAATTTACTACCACCCGACAAACCGCCTCCATGAAACCAAACGACTGTACCGAAGTTCTTCACATTTTCCGGATAATAAAGATCCAGTTTACAACGTTCAAGGCCATAAGGATCACCCGTGGTCCGATAAGGAATATCTTTTTCTACGGTATAACTAATATCTTTCTGAGCAGAAAGAATGGAAGATATAAAAAGGGAAACGAATAAAATATAAAACTTGATCATAAAGCATTGATTTTTGAACAAAGATAAAGGATTTATCTAAAACCAGAAAAGGAGTCAGTTCTTACGAACTAACTCCTTTCTACCATTCAGTCTTTCGACCTGACAAAAACGGCGGTTAT
>OGPA01000514.1_pt1 | contig 39862 bp, 32 predicted proteins | sample 1552841 | NCBI WGS metagenome assembly OGPA01 (sample SAMEA2579916, study PRJEB22360) | human gut metagenome
TCTTGAGATTGATAACGAACATTTAATGGTAATCAGCCCGGATGAAGGTGCTATGAACCGTACAATGTACTTCTCCAGCGTTCTTGGTGTAGATATCGGAATGTTCTATAAGAGAAGAGATTATTCTGTTGTCGTTGACGGACGTAACCCGATCGTTGCTCACGAGTTCTTAGGTTCTTCTGTTGAAGGTAAGGACGTAATGATCATCGATGATATGATTTCTTCCGGTGAAAGTATGTTAGACGTTGCAAGAGAGTTAAAGAGAAGAAAGGCACGTCGTGTATTCTGCATCTCTACTTTTGGTATGTTCACTAACGGACTGGAATCTTTCGATAAAGCTTACGAAGAAGGACTTATTTATAAGGTAATCACTACAAACTGTACTTACCAGCGCCCAGACCTCTTTGAGCGTCCATGGTATGTAAGCTGTGATGTTGCCAAGTACATTGCTCTCTTAATTGATTCTATCAACCATGAGGCTTCTATCAGTGCAATCTTAAACCCTCATGACAGAATTACAAAGAGATTAGAGGAGTACAAACAGTTCCACACAATTAAAGAAGAAAAATAATAATTTGTAGATTTCGTATAGACGAAAAAAGAAACAATGCCATATCCCATCTGCTCTGTAGTCGCTGTGTTTAAAATGCTCGTCCGCATCTTAAACACGCTCCGAAGCCGCATCTGGGATATGGCATTGTTTCTTTTTTCTGACTATCTAAATCCACAGTTGATGAGAATGGGGGTTAAATACGAATTTATTTGAGGGGCTAAAGAAACGAAAACCAGAAATTTAAGATAGAAGAAAATGTGAAGATAATCGCGGCGTAGAAAATGCCTGTTCGGCATTTTTACTGGCTCCGACATCACATTTTCTTCTATCTTAAATTTCTGGTTCTCTGTTCTTTGGTTCCAGATGGAAATTAGTATTTAAATCTTGGATGGAAATAAGGGTATTATCCAGTGGGAAAATATTCTCCTCTGGAGATTTTTATTCTAGCGAAAACCATAGACTTCTGGACAATCCCCTCTTTTTTCCTCAGACTAAAATACTAATTCCTTATTAAGAGCAGCCAGCCGCTGAGATAAAATTTTATGCTGAATTGTAGGAATACTATGGTAAAGAAAAAAGAATGGTTATAAGTATTGCATTTTGTGCCTTTGCGCTGTGGAATTTTGACTCTGAAAACTTCGGACTCGTTTTTCCGAAGTTTTCGTTTTTTGAGGCAAAATGAAGCGTTTAGCGCAACCAAACAAAATCAAACTTATAACCATTCTTTTTTCTCTAGAAGACCAACTACAATTCAGCTCTCAACATCTTCCTTTTCAGCGATGTCTATTCGCCCTCTTCTCCATCGTTATTTTCTCCGCTATCGCTATCATTTCCGCTATCAACACCACCGTCTCCGCTATAGCCGTTATCATAGCTGTCATTGTTTCCATTATTGTTATTTCCATTATTATAGTTATTATTATGGTTATTATCATTATAGCTATCATCGTTATTATAATCATCTTGATCATAATAATCGTTGGAGTCGCTGCCGGAATCATCGGCTTCTGTTGTGTTAGATGTTGTGTCATCATCTTCGATAACTTCCGTTGTTGCTTCTGTTGTGCTTTCGGTGTCGTCTTCAGTAGATTCCTTAGTCGCTTCTGTTGTGCTTTCGGTATCTCCTAAATAGGATTCAAATTCTTTGCGAGGTAATCCCTGGTGAATCTTATTCATGTAGTTTGTCCAAATGCTTGCCGGATAAGTATTTCCTTTTAAATTATCTACGGATTTATAGACATCCATTCCTACCCACACTGCTGTTGTATAGTATGGTGTGTAGCCGCAGAGCCATCCATCTACATAATTATTGGTTGTTCCTGTCTTGCAGGCTGCCGGCATATCTACATCTAACTGACAGACATGGGCTGTTCCTTCGTATTCTGTTACACAACTTTGCAGAACGCTTGTCATCATTCTGGATGCGCTGCTGGAATATACGGATTTGGTGGATGTATCTTCCGGTACAATATCATTTCCTTTTGCATCGGTTATTTTTATGATACAGTCTGGTGTACGGTACTCTCCATCATTCGCAATCGTAGCGTAACCTGCTGCCATTTCTACAACGGTTGTTCCATTTGTAAATCCACCAAGGCAGGTTGTATTATATTTATAATCTTTCTTATCAAGACCTTTAAAGTTCAATGCTTCTAAGTACTTCATACAAGTACGTGTTCCAAGTTCTTCATACAGACGATAGGTCGCTACATTACTGGACTTCTCTACCGCTCTTCTTAAGGAAATAGAGCCGGAATAGGAATATCCTGCGTTGGATACTGCATCGTTTCCAGTCATTCGGCTGTCATCTAATGTACTGTTTGGTGTGTAGCCTTTTTCCAGTGCCGGTGTGTATACGAGGAGAGGCTTTATCGCACTTCCTGGCTGACGGAAACTCTGATATGCTCGGTTTAAGCCATATCCTTCCTGATCTTCTTCACGACCTCCTACGATTGCTGCCACCTTTCCGGTGGAGTTATCAATAGAGACGGCTGCCCCCTGTACTTTGTAAACACCATCATCTGTTTTTTCTGTAAACATGGAAAGCTGAGAGGATACGGAATCCTGAAGCTGTTTCTGTTTCTCCATATTAATGGATGTATAAATACGATACCCTGCGGAATATAAGCTTTTTTTGCATGTATTATACAGTTCATCATACTCATTGTTATAGCTTTCTTTTTCTGAAGTACTGGAAAATGTTGTTTTAAATTCAAAGCCCTGTTCTTTCATCAGTGCTTCTGTTGCACATTTTAAAATATACGTCTCCGCATAGTCATTCGTCGTTGTTTCTTTCTTTGGCATGATCGTTATATTTTCATCAACAGACTTCTCATACTGGCTCTGGCTGATATAACCGTCCTCATACATATTTTTTAAAATACGGTCACGACGCTTTATTGTAGAATCTTTATGTTTATATGGATCGTAACGCCCCGGGCTGTTCGGAATGGAGCATAAAAATGCAATCTGGGAAATCGATAAATCCTCTGCTTTCTTGTTAAAATATGCTTCAGAAGCGGATTCTATTCCGTAATAACCGTTTGCAAAGTATACATTATTCAGGTAAAATTCAAGAATCTCCTGCTTAGTATACTTCTGCTCTAACGCTATGGCAATAAACATTTCTTTTATTTTACGGCTGTACGTCTTTTCATAGCCAAGAAAGATATTTCTTGCAAGCTGCTGTGTGATCGTGCTTCCACCCATCGTAATATTTCCCCGATTTAGGACAAGAGAAAGTCCGGCACGAGCCACACCTTCGATATCAATTCCATGGTGTGTCGTAAAATTCTTGTCTTCGATCGAAATAATCGCAAGCTTTGCTGCATCTGGAATATCTTCATAATCTAGATAAGAGACATCCTTTTCCTGTTTTAACTTCTTTATCTCATTCCCATCTGCATCATATACGATCGATGTCTGTTCTGCCTTAAATGTGTCCTTACTGCTTTTTGATACATCCCTGCTCGCCTCTTTATACATCGTGACGACTGGCACACCTACTCTTTTTATTGCGATTGCACCAAGTACACAAAAAGCAATTACCAGACAAGTACCCCATATTTTAAGCACCCGCCATAATAATCCGTTATGTTTCTTACTCATAGTCACCTCCGCGGTTTTGTATCTTACCGTTGTTATGCAATCTATTATAACACCTTTTCTTTATCTTTCCCATTCTGCAAAAAAAATTGCAAGATATCTTAATACGGTATTCTGAATAAAATACCCTGGATTCTTCCTTTTCTTTTGCTGTATTTTCCGTTATAATCAGACTGTTATAAAATTTAAATATCATGATGTCACGAATTACTCCGCAGCTAATGCAGCTCCCGTAATTCTGAAACATCATATCATTAAAGTATACCACAAAGAAATGGAGAGATTGTGAACTTGAAAAAATTATCTGGATATCATCTGAAATTTATTGCTGTTATTTCCATGCTTATTGACCATATCGCTGTTGTTTTTCAAGCTTCCCTCTCTGAAAGTATCTACTTTATTTTACGGGCAGCCGGCAGACTTTCCTTTCCACTCTTTTGTTTTCTGCTTGTTGAAGGCTTCTTTCACACAAGAAATAAAAAAAGATATCAGCAGCGATTATTTATTTTTGCTGTTTTATCTGAACTGCCTTATGATCTGGCATTCCGATATCTGCCCGTTGACAGACCAGATTTTCTCGTACAGCTTCATCATCCACTTTCTGTCTTTTCAGCAGCCTTCCAACAGCAAAATGTACTATTTACTTTATTTTTAGGTTTTACTGCCATGCTCTTAATGGAAAGAAAACAGCCGTACGGCCAATATAGTATCTATAAAAATATCGACACCCTGATCCTTTTCTGCTGCCTTAGCGAAATCCTCCAGACGGACTGCGGAGCCGCCGGGATTCTGTGCATTTTTCTTTTTTACTCATCTTATAAGGAAAGAGAAAATAATACCGGACTTACAATAAAAGAAAGTCTTATAGACATCGCACCCACTGTGCTTCTAACTTATATCCCACCCTTCCCGGTACAGATATCTGCCCTCGCAGACAGCTTGCTTCTACGCTTATACAACGGAGAAAAAGGAAAAAATCATAAATACTTCTTTTACCTCTTCTACCCCCTACATTTGGTGGTTTTGTATTTGATAAAGTAGACGAAAAACGGAAAAAAATAATAGAACAGCTGTTATATCGTTGTGAATTTTAAGATGCTCATCCGCATCTTAAAATTCTCTCCCAAGCCACATCTGTTATATTATTTTTTTTCGTTTTTCTGACTTTGATAAATACAAAATGAGAGGACCTGGGGATTCTTTTTTTCTGTGTTTGGGATTCAAAAGGAATGAATGCCAGTAGTATTTGAGAAAGAGATGGGGAAGGGGACGGAAGGTTGTGGCTTATTTCAATATAGCCTATTTTGTTCATTCCACGTGGAGCCAACACACAGAAAATAAAAAGAATAGACCATAGGAAATGTAATGTGAGAGCAAGCAAAAATGCCGGATAGGCATTTTCTGCGCAGTGATATCTTTACATTTCCTATGGTCTATTCTTTTTATTTTCGTCTGTTTTCCCCTAATGAATCAAATAGGAATAAAATACTTTTCCTGTTTTTTCCAATCGGTTTGTGACTTCTGTTCTGGAGACTGCTGTGGATTGTCCAGTTACAGGGTCTAAGTATCTTATTTTGGTTGCGTTATAGCTCATGACGATCACGTAGCGGCTGCTGCTTATTTTGGCGAGTACCGGGCTTCCCTGACTGACGTAATAAAGTATTTCGTCTACTGTGCAGCCGGTGAGGTTGCGTGTGGTGTAACCGCTATATTTTCTCATGAGTTCTTCTATATTATCTTTTTCGATGTTTATGCTGCCTGGTATTACTTCTTTTCCATTGACTGCGGCGATCATGGAGAGGCATCCTGCGAGTGATGTGCTGTCTGTGCCGGTTTTTATGACATTATCCATTCCGGCTACCTGTGCATAGTCTGCGTAAATACATTTCCACAGGATATTTTCTTTGCTGTCGATTACATTTCCCCGCTCTTCATATGCTCGTGCGATTGCTTCTGTGAGATTCGTATAGACTGCTTTTTGTACACCGGATGCATATACATAGTACTGTTCTACCTGCTCACCGCTATTGGAAAGTTTCAAGGTTACATCGTCTTCATTTACCATTATTTTTGTTAACAGCAAGTCCGGAACTACCTGAATGTATATGTAATTCGGAAATTTGAAATACAGCTGTGTCCAATAGGTATCTGTATATTTGGAAGTGAGTGTTACCGCATCTTCCGCTTCCTCTTCTTTATAACGGATGTAATCTTTTGTGTTTGTTTTGTGAATCTTGTTTCCTGATCTTTTACCAAGTGTCATTTCAAGGGTGCTGCCTTTTATTTCGGTATCCATGATATATCGTCCGCTTTTCTGATATTCTTTGATCGTTTTTCCATCAATACCAACGATATGGATCTTTGTGATCGGGAAGTTGATCATTCCATTTCTGCTTCTTGACACATCAGCGGCATCTGCTTCACCGTAAATGAAATCATTTGATAAAAATCCGACTGCACGAATTCTTTTATCTGAATTACATGTAAAGTTCTGCTTTTTACCGGATTCTAAGTCTATCATCTCTATCTTTTTATTCTTGTAAATGTCCTGCTCTTTTTCTATGGCAATGATACTCTGATCTTTGGATGCCGTAAGGCTTTCGTTTACAAGTCCGGCTTCTACGATTTTATCCGACTTCTTTTCCAGATCAATTTCATGTAAATCTCCTTCAAGGATACAGTAAAATACGGATTTTGAATTCAGGTAAGAGAATTTTTCAAGATCTTCTTTCATACTGTCGTATGGCAGCGAAGTTGATAAGAAGGATATCTCCTCGTTACAGTTTGTTCCGGCATTATATTTCATGATCTGAATTCCATTCATTCCCTCATGTCTGCCGCGATTGATATAGCCGTAAACAAGATAAAAAATGTTTCCTTTCTTGTCCATACTTAATAACTTTATTCCATGATTACTTGCCGCATTCCTTATATCCGGCAGATTTTCTGATGAAAGGCTGTATATCTTGTACATATCTGAAGACTGATAATCATAGTACCAGAGCTGTCCTTGTACAGCAAAGCATACTTTATAACCTTTGTCTGCATAAACATAACTTATATTCTTCTTGTTCTGTATTCCCAGACTGAGAAGATTGTTTGCGGAATCTATAATAGAGGAATTATAATAGGCATCCATTGTTCGCTCATAATCAAGCAGATACATCCTTTCTGCTGTATAACGCAGTTTATATGTCTCCTTTAGATCATAGTACTGAACGACACCTTCACTGACTTCTGTAGACAGAATTGTACTTACCTGTATTACTGTGTATGTGTTATTGATTTCCTGCAGTGTAATTCTTGGCTTTGTCTCCTGCTTTACTTCCATGTTGCCAAAGGATATTGCTTCACTTCCGGAATGAATATTTACCGACTCAAGGTTATCCTCTATCGTATCTGCGGAAGGCTCCAGATAGCTGGCATTCTCTGTCATTGTTTCTTTACTGAAAAGATTATTATGGAACTTCAGGACAAAGGCAAGGTAATCATCTAAATGATATCCTGAACCACTTTGTATCTTCGTATAAAAATTAATTCGGGTATTGTTATCCAGACGCACACCAAACTTTAGATAATATACTTTATTTTCCGATAAGGTATTTTTAAAGGTCAACGTTCCCAGCTTGATATTTTTCTTTTTATTTGAGGTTAACTGATTTAGCGTACCGGTTTCTGTTGGCTTATCCGGTGTTTTTTCAAATAATGTATACTGAATGGCTGTAATGTCGTAATCATAATCGTGCAACTTTAAAATTACCGCATTTTTATTATTGGTCAATGTAATCTGATTTCTCACTAAAGATAAATCAATATCTTCTTTATATCCCGCCATCAAATTATAACTGCTTGTGTCGTTCCCTATTTCAAGGACCGGATAAGACGGATTGGCAAGTTCTGCCACAGCACTTCCTTTTTCCATGCTGATACGTCCGTTAAAAAAAATCAGTGCGCCTATAAAACACACTACTGCTACTGCAATGTGTAAAATGGCCATCCGTACATTTTTACTCATCGTGCGCACCTCCTTCTTCTCCTTCTTCCTGAAGAAGTTTCCACAATGTTGGGGTAAATCCAAACTGCTTACAGAAGGCATCTACCTGCTGTGCTGCTTTTTCTTTCTTTTTATCCGATTGTTTTTTGCGATGTATCGCACGAATCAAAAGATTCTTTGGCGTGTGCTCCATATCAATAAATTCAAGAATCTGCGTATCATACCCCTGCTCTTCTAAGATTTTAGCTCGAATACCGTCTGTTGCCAGTGCACAGAAACGCTCCTTTAAAATACCATAGTCTGTTATTGGTTCAAATTCTGAGGCGGCAATCTGCTTATTTAACTCATGCTGGCAGCATGGAACAGATAAGATAACAGATGCTCCCCATCGCAATGCTTTATACATCGCATAGTCTGTTGCCGTATCACAGGCATGGAGAGTTACGACCATATCTACCTGTGTTACTCCTTCAAATTCTTCTATGGAACCTTCATAAAAATTCAATTTATCATAGCCGTATTTCACTGCCAGACGGCTGCAGTTCTTTATGACATCTTTCTTAAGGTCAAGCCCGATAATGCGGATATCATATCCTTTTAATTTTTTTAAATAATAGTACATGGCAAATGTAAGATATGACTTACCACAGCCAAAATCTAATATCGTAATCTCACGATTCTGCGGCAGATGCGGCAGAATATCTTCAATAAATTCAAGGAAGCGGTTAATCTGTCGATATTTATCATACTTTGTACGGACGATCTTTCCTTCTGCTGTCATAACACCAAGATCTTTTAAAAATGGTACGACCGTCCCTTCCGGTAAAATGTACTTCTTTGTCCGGTTATGCAGCAAATGACTCTTATCCATTTGCATCTGCGCTTTCACTACATTATTCTGCTTCTTTACTTTGATCGCTGCCGTCCCTTTTTTATTGATGAGTGCAGTAAGTTCGGAAGACACCGTCTGAAGCTGTACCTGTTTATATGACGGAAGAAGACGTTCTAATTCTTCCACTAATTCATTCTTCTTTAAATTTTTATGAAAAACCTGTGTTTTTGTGTATGCCGCACTCTGAAACATAAGCTTGTCCTTTACTAAAACCGGACGGATATTATACTTCTTTATCTCTTCTGCTTTTCTTGGATTGCTTATGGTAAGAAGAAGCATCTGTTCATTTAAATTCTCTTTGATCTTCGTGAGTAAAAACTCCATAATTCATCTCCTGTTGCGGAAAAGCGCATAGCGCTTTTCCATATTAATTATCTATATTAATTATCTATTTGAAAATACTTTTTGTCTGCGATAATACCGCTGCCTGCGATGATTGATATTCCAGTGCAATACTACCTGTATTAATGTACGAAACGGAGAGTTCCCATCCCGAAGAGAGACTTCGATAAAATACGGATTTCTTATCATTGCCTCATCATTCGTCTGTATCATCTCCTGTTCTTCACGATACTTTAACTTATCATACACCATATCTGCAATTTTTAAAATAGTTACCTTATCCGGATATTCGGAATAAATAGAGCTTCCCGCATATTCATACCGGTCAAGTAAGGCATCCGCAACAATCCATACTTCCCGAACAACCATCGGCAGCATTTGAATAAGATATTCATAATCTTTCCAGTATTTCTGTTCTTCCTGCTGCAACTGTTCTGGCGGTAGTAACGATTGTGTCTGACTGTCATTCTGGCATACCATCATTTCACGAAATCCCGGCAGCCACTCAAAATTAAAATCTTCTTTTTTACTCATGTCATCTTTATTCATGTCATCCATGAAAACACTTCCTGCTTTCACCCGGTTTTATTTATCATATGCAAAAAAATAGATGAGGTTCGATTTCTATTTTTTTAAATCAAGCAACGGAATCACCTGAACTAAATCGCTCACTACTGCCACGCATTTTTCCTGTTGTTCTTCCGGAATCGGAAGCAAATCCGGAACGTTTATAACAGGAAGATTCCCCGCTAAGGCTGCCTGTACACCATTAGAGGAATCTTCTAACACTAATGTTTCCTCTGGTTTTACATCAAACTTTTGGCATATTTCTAAAAAAATATCCGGATACGGCTTCCCTCTTTTTACATCTTTTGAAGAAAGAACCATATCAAAATATTCTGTCAAACCAGTCTTTTCTAAATATTCTTTAATTACAGACGTATCCGAACCACTCGCTACCGCTGTATGTAACTTCTTTTCTTTAACAGCGTTCAGTAGCTCTCTCAATCCGTTTTTTTCTGGAACTCCTTCTTCTTTGATAATCTGTTTTGCCCGGCTGCCGACCTTTTTATAAATGCCTTCCGCATCTGTATCTTCACCGTAATAATCATAATATTTCTTCTGAATATCTCTCGCATTCATTCCAAGAAAACTTGTAAACTGTTCAAATGTCGGGTGATATCCTTCTTCTTTTACAACTTCCATAAATGCTCTGCAATTTACCTGTTCTGTTGCGAACATTAAACCATCCATATCAAAGATTATTAATTTTAACATATGTGTTTCTCCAATTTTTAATTTTCTGCTTTCTGAGTTCTTTTCATGTTGTATTTGCGATATAAAACTATATCATTTGCGATACAAAAAGTCCAGTATCATACATAGATTCAAGTCGAGCTGTCACTCACCACCTGAAAGAGGGGGGGAGTCTTCTCGACTGAGATAAACAGAAAGTTAATAGGAGAAATCAAAAAGGATATCCTATTGGATTTTTACATCTGCAATACGATATCCTTTTCGGTTTCTTCTGCTAATTTACAGTTTTGTCCGTCAAATCATTTCAAATTATTTCAAACTATTCTATCTGTTGTGTTTATTCTTTCTTCTTGCTGCCCTGTACATTCTGCGGTACATTTCTGCGCTTCCCACTACAAAGGCTGCAGCTGCTAATGCGGTATAAAACAGGATATGTGAGTAATCTCCGGTCTTTGAATTCTTACCTTTTTTAGTTGTTTTATCAGAAGAATGATTGCTGGTATTATTTTTATCATTATCTCCATCATTATCTTCATTATTATCTTTTTCTTTTAAATATTTATCATATTCCGGATTTCTCTCAGTCATATCGTTTGTGATTCCTAATGCACTGTCTGTATTCTGCTCTGTAAAGGAAACGGCAATGTCACCATTATAGGTTACATCGAATCCAAAGTCTGTATTTTCTACTGGATTACCATCTTTATCTGTTTCTGCTACATAATAGGTTCCATCTGCCAAGTCTATAAAGCTTACAGATGTACTCTTACCATTTTGAATCTGTAATGCCTTCACATCATCGATACGATTTGTGTAGTAAGGATCTGTAAAAAGACTTACATAGAATGTTCCATTGTATTTATCAGAAATTGGATTGCCGTCTAATGTAACATTTTTCGTTACAGTAAGGTCATGTAAGGTATTTAAGAAGTCATCTCCCGGTATGAGAAGCTGGTTTTCAATGACTGTATAGGCGGTCTTCTGTGTTGGAGTAATCTCGCACTTTGTTCCGTTTCCTTTAATCTTACAAGCTTCAGAAGATTCTAATTTATTACCATCTTCATCTGTTTCCGCTACATAGTAGGTTCCGTTTTTAAGGTGTTCAAATACGGTATATGCCGACCATGCGCCTTCACATTTCAGTTCTTTTACATTAGAAACTTTCTTTGTACAATCCGCATCACTGAATAACGCAGCGTAGAATGTTCTGTTAACTGCCTGATTCTTTCCCTGGAAAGTAACAAGCTTACTTACAACAAGTTTTCCTTCTTCTCCAACCGGTGTTGTCTCATCTTTCATGACAATTTCGTTACCATCCACTGCTTTGCCGTCAACAGAAACAGTTCCGTCTTTATTTACTGTAAATGTAATATCTGCTGCAACTTCATAACCACTTGGTGCAGTAACTTCTGTAAGAGTATACGTTTCACCAGCAATCAGTTTCTGTTCAAATACATGAGCTTCTGTTGTGGACATCCAGCTTTCGATTACATTACCGTCTTTATCTTTTAAGAGAAGTCTTGCACCGGCAACTTCTTTCTGTCCTGTAATATCCATTTTTTTGACAGACACTCTTGTCACATCATCTTTTACAAGGTAAATATCATCGCTTGTTTCTTTATCCGTTATCTTCTCTGCATCTGTCATAATCGTTCCATCTTTATTTACAGTAAATGTAATATTTTCTGCGTAAGTATAACCATCTGGTGATGCAGTTTCGATAAGTACGTAGGACTCGCCTGCCTTTACGGCTGGTCCAAAGTCATGATACTGACCTTTTTCGGATATCCAACTATCAAGCGGTTCGGCATCTTCCTTTAACGTACCATCCTCGTTTACGTCTTCTGCCTTATAAAGCTTCAGCGTTGCTCCAGCAACTTCTTCACTTCCGGTTAAATCTGTCTTTTTAACGTTGAGGTGAATTACCTGATTGACAATCTGTGTTTCGCTTGTTTTTCCTTCTTCTACTGTGCCAGTTGTTCCTGCGGTAAGCTTATTGTTGATAAGAGTTACGTAACGGTCACCGGTTGTTTCTTTAATGCTGTAGGATACGCCGGATGGGATGTTTTCGATTGTTGCGGTCTGACCATCAGTCAGGCTGAGTTTGCCATCAGTAATCTTCACAGTTGTTCCTGCATTACCGCCTGTACTTTGTCCTCCCTGTCCATCGTCCTGTGCATTCACATCGTCCGATTTCTCTGTGGTTTTATCCGAAGATTTCTGTGTGATTGTCGCTGTTCCATTAAACGCTTTTCCATCTACTTCAACATCAAATGCATAGGACTGTTCTTTATCCTGCGCATTTCCCTTTACGGTCTTTGTGAAGGAGAAGGCGCCAAGCTTTCTTGTGTTGGTAAATTCTATCGTATCTCCGGTTTTGTCAATGGTTCCTTCTGCTGTAGCTGCAACGTTTTTATTGTTATCTGCATTATTGTTACTATCTGCATTCTGAGCCGTATTATTTACCTTTACAGAAGCATCATAGTCAGAATCTGCTCCTTCCTCTACTGTATACTTTGTACCAGAAGGAAGATTGCTGAATGCCGCACTCTGTGTATCCTTTAATACGAATTCATATACACCATTCTTTGCTGTAACTTCTTCACTCTGCTCTTTATCGCTGTACTTGATTGTGAACTTGCGTGTATAAACCGCATCATTTCTTGTTAAAGTTACTTTGAACTTGAATTGCTTTTTATCTTTTGTTTCTGCATCTGGTGTGTACTGTCCGTACTCTGCTAACTTCTTAACAGTGAATCCGGTCAGTCTTGTGTTAGTGATAGAAGCTTCTGCATCTGCTACCCGCTCTACACCATTCGCCGCTGTTCCGTTATCTCCAATGACACCAGTAAGATTGCTGTTTGCTGTCTCGAGATAGCCTTCCTGCTGTGCCTCTGTTACTGTGTAAGATGTACCGTATGGAATTCCAGAAATCTTAACTGCCTCATTATTTGTTAACGCTTTCAGTTCTAATTTAAGATTACCTTTTGCATCCGGCGTAACAGTTTCTGTTGTAGTCTGGTCTTTTTCCTCTTTATCTTTTCTTGTGACAGTGACATCACCACCTTTGCCATTATTAAAGTTTGTAAATGTAACTGTAAAGTCAAATGCTGTGCCTGCTTCACCATCTTCGATAATCTTCTTGACAGTAAGGCTTCCTGTCTTTTTCTGGTTATTTAATGTGATAGTATGTGTCTTATTATCGTAATACTTCGCGTTATCACCAGTAACCTGAATCTGACCTTCTGCATCCACTGTAAATGGAATGGCCGCTGCCTGTTCGTAATCGCTTGTAGGGACTTTGGTCTCTACTAAAACGTAGCTTTCGCCTGCCACTACCTTGCCGGTAAGGTCTTCTGCGGCTGTTCCACTGGTCCAGGATGCTACGGCTGTTGCACCTGTTTTTACTGTGGCGTTTCCATTACTGTCAAGGCTTACATCAGAGTTATTGTAAATTGCAAGCTGTGCTCCAGAAAGAGGTGCATCTGTTCCGATATCTTTCTTAAGAACTTTCAGTTCTGTCTTATATGTGTTGGTTACTGTTACATTTGGAACTGTACTTGAATCCGCATCCTGTGCCACTGTAACTTCTACATTTTTAACGGATTTACTGTCTACAGAATAGCTTGCCGTATAAGCTTTTTTATCTGTTTCTGTTCGATTTGCGATGTTCTCGGTCACGCTGTAAGTTCCAACTGGAAGTCCGCTTACTTTTGCTTTATGTCCGGCTTTTAAACTAAAGGTCAATGTACTCTGTCCATCTTTTGTTGAAATAGCTGGCGTAATTGCCACATTGTTATCGGTTGTGTCTGTTACTGTTGCCTTTGTGAGGTCTGTATCTACGTTACCTTCAGCGGCAGTTACTGACATTTTATAGGTTTCTTCAGGAATGTTGTTACCGATTACTTTTTTCTCGATGGTGAGACTTCCGGTTGGCATATTTTCTACCTGCATGATTGCACCGCCTGCAATTCCTGTTATCGTATATCCTGCTTTAGCACCAAGATCCCGCATTGCTTTTGTAAATGCAACATAAATTGTTTTACCGGAATTCTTATATCCAGTTGCTGCGCTGACTTCTGTAAAACGATATAAACCATCTTTTTTCAAACCAATAAATTTAATTTTTCCATTCTCATCAGTCGTTTGTGTCTCTTTTCCCTCATTCATCACTGTCTCAAAACCAGTAATTTCTCCATTCTCGACTTTCGCCCTTTCCAGTTTAAACTTTGCACCTTCAATCAGTGCCTGTGTCTGACTATCCACTTTTAAAATAGAAAAACTTCTTGCACCGGAAATGCCTGCTCCAGCACTTAAAACAATTATATCCTTTGAGTTATTAATTTCAGTGTTCCCGACTCCCTCATACCATGCAGTATTGGATAAAGTAACCGCGGTATCTTCAGCAGCATTTATCGTAACCTCATACTTGATTACAACCTTTTCATCATCTGGAACTGTAAATCTGTATTCGTTATGATCCGCATCTCCAGCTCCCTTTGTAAATGTACATCCAGACTGTACGAGAGATTCTCCATTCACAGTGATAGTGTCCGAAAGCAGAGTCATGATCTTCGGCATCTGATCCACAACGGTAATTGTGTCTTTCTCTTTTAAAAGATTCTCTCCATCTGGATTCACTGTTAATGTATAGGTTGCGGTAGAACCATTTATATATTCTGAATCCTTCTTAAGAGTAGTATTTTTTATGGTCTTTGTTGCAGTAGCTTCCGTACTGCTGTTACCATCATATTCTACTTTTGCCTTATTCTCATAGGTTATTTTTTTATAAAGGTCAATATAATCATCATCAATGAGAGTATCAATCGCTATTTTTACATAGCCTTCATTACTGTTTTTGCTGTCAGATTTCAAACCGGTAACATTAAATGTCAACTTACGGGAAGCTTTATCATATTTAACACTGTTACTATCTATCGCAACCTGTGCTGCCTGCCTTCCCCGTTCAGTAATCTGTATATTTTGTGTACTTCCATCTGTTACATACTTAAGACCTTCTGGCAAAGTATCAGTAATTGCTGCAACACTGTTTTTACCATCAAGCGTACCAAGTGTGCCGTCTTTGTTCAGTGTGATGAACCAGCGAATTGTATGATTTGTCTTGTCATAATCGCCGGCTTCCTTACTGATGGAGGAGTGTTTATACCATACCGTACTATCGCTGACTGATAGTTCCTGCCCCTCTCGGATTGTTAACTTACCTGTATTAGTATAGGTAAATTTATCCCCATCTTTGTACTTAGCATCATTTCTTGCTACTGTATTCTCTGTATAATAGGTAATAACAATTCTATTCGTACTGTTTGCAACAATTTCATGCAGGAAAGTAATAGTAAATCTATAATCATCATTATAAGTAAGTGTATAATCTTCACCCTCTTTTAACTTATTGCTTTCCTGTCCAAAATAAATATCTAATCCTTCTCTTAATTTATCTTCAGATACAAATTTATGATTCCTTGGAGATGAAATTGTATCCACATAAGCAGAACCTTCCACAACACGTACCGGGATGGTTGTTTTCCACTTCATTTTTCCTGTGGTAACACCAGATACATATTCCTTTGTTAAATTAATTTCATCAGATCCGGTTCCGCTCCAGTTTGCCTTGTACGCATAGGAGCTGCCATTAATACCAACAGAAGCTGTGTTACTTACATAATTATGACCATTTTTTGTCGGTTTTGCATAATAAGTAAGATAATATATATAGTCTCCAGCCTGCGCTGCTATGTATGTCCATCCACCATCTGTATTCCATGTAAAAGTTCCATGATTTGGTGTCTGCTCGTCTGAATCTTCCAATGAAATAGTGTCGGTCCACTGCGTCTTACCACTTGCATTTTTTGCTTCAATTACTAAATTCCCTGTGTATGCATAATCACCGGTCATTTTGTCTGTGAAAGTAAAGTTTCTGTCAAGTACTGGAGAGTTATTATCTCCTTTATTTGCCTCAATTGTGAACTTCATCCTGCCTGTAGATGCATCCCATTCTCCATTTTTGGAAATCCACATCTTTTCAAGATTCACTGTTGTTTGTGCAGACTTATCTTCCATACCTGCTGCAGTGAGAGTTGCTGTATTTGTAAACTCCTTCTTAACTGTATTACCCGTATTTCCCGTATTTCCACTGTTCTCCCATACAGAATCTTTTAATTTCACACAATATGTCAGCGTCTTTGTCTCACCTGGCTCCATTGTTCCAATGTTCCAGACAAATTTTTTCTTCGTATTATCAATATAAATTTCTCCAACGCCCGGTTCCTCACTATCTGTCGTGGCTGCACCTTCTATTGCGTAATACCTTTCTATATCATCTTTATTATCACTGAAAATATCTGTTACCTTAACTCCACTCGCATCATCCTGATTTATATTTGATGCATTCACAGTAATCGTGTATTTTACCCATGTTCCCGTCTCATCAATATGAATCCCTTTTGAAGTACCATATGTTCCATCAACTGTAGACTTTGTAATATTCAGATTATTATTAAAGACTTTATTTGAAGTAACTTCTGTCTTCTGCTCTGTTCCTGCGGTTACTATAGCTTTATTAGATATCGTCTTATCTGTAATAGCAGCATTCCAGCTCTCTTTTACTTTAACAGAATATGTAAGAGTCTGTATCTCTCCCTTTTCCATATCCCCAATTGTCCAGATACCTGTCTTTGCATCAAATGTTCCTTTACTTACCTTTATATCCTTATATAGATTTGTCAACATCTGTAAAGAATTATCTGTAAATGTATCTGCCACTTTTACATCTTTTACTGTCTGTGTATTATCATCCGGTGCTGTTACTGTAATTGTATAAGTGAGCTTTTGTGTCTTCGCATCAAATCCGGTAATTTCCTTTGTAGCCTTCAGATTTGTTTTATCTTCTTCCAAAGTTGGATTAAAATTGACCTTCACATCTACTTTTCCAAAAGTAATTGTTTCTTCGCCGTTACCTCCAAACTTCTTGTTAAAGCTTCCGTTCAACCAAAAATTACCCTGTTCTATTGTTCCACCACAGTCTGTAAGATAGCCATCATTAAATGTAATTTTAACCAAACCATTCTGGCTGATCGTAAAGCTGCCAACTACTTTACTGTCTTCTTTTAAGTCTCCCTGTTGAGCATCAACAATTTCAATCTGTTCTGGAAGCTGATAATATAAAATGGTTCCCTCACTAAGATTTTCAAGAGCATTATTCGTATTATCATAATTTACGGTCACACTGACCGGTGCTCCTCTCGGAACTTTTGTATCGGCAGGCAAATCTTTTAATGCAATCTTCTTACCATTGATAGTAACACTCATATCTACGTTTGTTATACAGTCTTCTATATTAACTTCAGCTGCTTTGGCAGCTTTCTGAGACAAACTGTTATTATTTATTCCTTCTGTTGCTGCATTAGCGGCATCCTGCGTAGTAATCTTACTCTTTGCCGTCTTTTTCTTCACAGTTGTTGTAGACTCTGCCTTTTTTTCCTGTGTCGTTACTTCTTCTTTCTTCTTTTTAGCTTCTGTTGAAGCTTCTTGCGTTGTTGTCTCTTCTTTTTTTGAGATCGTTTCCTGCGTTGTTTTCGAAGCTACTGTACTTTCTCCGGTATTCTCTATATCCGAATCCTTCCCTTCTACGCCAGCTTTTGCTTCTTTGTCTTCCTTTACAGATTGAATTTCCGCAGAATTTTCCGCAAATACTCCCATGACATTCGATGTCCCTGTAGAGGTCCAAAACATAGAAAGTACAAGAATAACTATTAAAAACAATTTCCCCGCACGTTTCATAGTAAATCTCCCTTCATCTGTGCTACTGTGTTTATTGATAAGGATACATATAAAAATAATACTTGATTTTACTTCTTTTTGCAAACATATTTACTATTTCATTTAGAAGGAAACAGACAAAAATAAAAAAATAGACCATTGCAAATGTAAAGATATCACTGCGTAGAAAATGCCTAATCGGCATTTTTACTTGCTTCCACATTACATTTGCAATGGTCTATTTTTTTATTTTCTGTTTGTTGGCTCCACGTGAATGAATTCAATAGTCTTTGGGGAGATAAAGGGAGAGAGGTCAGAAGTCTACTGCTTGCTCGGAAGATATCTCTGTCATGGATTTTTATTTGCCTGCTCTCACATTACAGTTGCGATGATCTGTTATTTTTTGTAAAACGACAATGCCCTTTCTCTTTACTGCTCGTTAAAGAAAGAAAATAATCTTCTGAAATAATCTTCTATATGCCATATCTTCCGAGCAAGCAGTAGTATTCTGATTTCTCCCCCTTATCTCTCCCAAAGACTATTTTACATTCATTCCTTCTGGGGCCAAAACGCAGAAAAAAGAAATAATATCATATCCCAGATGCGGCTTCGGAGCGTATTTAAGATGCGGATGAGCATCTTAAATACAGCGACTACAGAGCAGGTGGGATATGATATTATTTCTTTTTTCGTCTGTTTTCCTCTCAATGAATCAAATAGTTATCCCTGCATCTTCTCCATAAGACGTGCTGTGTCTTCTGTAAGCTTCTTCAGGGAATTAACCATTGCTGTCTTCTGAGCTACCAGCTCATCACACTGTTTCTTTTCTTCTTCTACTTTACGCAGGCTGTCTTCATGAATCTTCTTTGCCTCTTCAATCGCATTATCTTTATTCTCCTGGGCATCTTTTAAGAGTCTTTCTGCAGTCTTACGTGCTTCTCCGATAATATCTGCTGCATCCTGTCTTGCCTGCTCTCTTTCTCTTTCTGCCTGTTCTCTTGCTTCATCAAGAATGGCATTCTGTCTGCCTTCTAAATCAGAAAGCTGCTTGCAAAGTAAGTCTGCATTCTTCATGTATCTTTCGTATGCCTGATCCGTTGTTTCCGGTGCTTTTGCCTCTTCGGCAGCGGTCTGAGCTTCTTGTGCTCTTGCAAGCGCTGCTACTGTTTTTGCCTTCTCTGCCTTGATTTGTGCTTCTAATGCTTCAATCTTCTTCTGGGCTGCTGCTAACTGTGCCTTTGCCGCTTCAATCTCATCCTGCGCTTCATCTGCACTTGTTACTGCCTCTGGTGTATCTGCTGTTTTATAAGCTGTTTCTGGTGCAGATTCTTCTGCATCTTCTACTTCTGTTTCCTGCTCTTCTTTGTCTTCTTCTGCATCAACGATGTCTTCCTTTGTATCCTTCTCTAACTCTTCCATCGTCTTACCAGTTGCCGCTGCTGCTATTCCGAGAGCTGTCTTACTCTCTTTCTTTAATTCTTCGATTTCTTTTTCTTTTGCTAAGATGATCGCCTCTGCCTCATCACAGATCTTATCCAGCTGAATATCGACTTCATCTTTATCGTAACCAAACATTGATGTTTTAAATGTCAGTTCTTCTACATAGGTTAATAATTCCTGCATATTCATGGCGGTTCCCCTCTTTCTCTGGTTCGTATCGTGCAGTATGTATATACGATTAAATCCAGTCTTCTCTAAAATCTTTTCTTACTATTTATTATAAACATTCTATACTATTTGTCCAGTGAAAATGGTACCTTTTAGAATGTCAGACGCATCTGATACCATGTCACTCCACCATGAACGGATTCCGAAATTCCTTCTTTCTGAAAACCAAACTTCTCATAATAGTGAATAAGGGGCTCTTTACAGGTTAAGACAATGCCTGTTCTATCCTGTGCCCTTGCATCATTGATCACATAACGAATGAGCTTTTCTGCATAACCATTTCTCCGGTAAGCAGGAAGCGTACTTACCCCAAAAATTATCTGCCATGCTCCCCCTTCCTCGTGAAGCTCTGCTTTTTCATACATTTCATCTGTCAGATCCTTTTTATCTGTTACCATCCCATCCACAAATGCGATTAATTTCTCTCCCTCGTAACCCTTTTCACACAATAGCCAGAAATGCGTGCCATATGCCTTAATCCTTCTTGCAAATTCCTCTTTTGTCGCTGCCTCAGCAGGAGGAAAACAGTCTGCCTCTACTGATGTAATCGCATCTAAATCATCTATCGTCGCCATTCGAATCTGCATATGTTCCATTGTAAAAGTCTCTCCTTATTAATTATCGTTATTTATTTACCATACCATAACACGTTTGGTATATAATACACATTTGGTACTCATTTTATATATTTATAGCATATTATAAATTACTTTTACAAAATTTCAATGTTCATTTTTTGCGAAAACAGATATTTCATTGCTATAATAATGTGATGATGTCAGAGTTAAAAGGGTAAAAACTGCGATGCAGGAGGAGAAAACGCAAAAAACCCGGGAAACATATAATACATTATATTATATATTTCCCAGGTTTTCGTCTGTCTTATCTATTACTTTCCTGCGATTTCTAATCGAATCAGTGCTCGTTTGAGTGCCAGTTCTGCACGTCCGATATCAACGCCTCCCTGCTCGGAGGAAATTCTTCTTTGTGCACGTATTTTGGCTTCTTCGGCACGTTTGATATCAATATCCTGTGGCCACTCTACTGCTTCTGCGAGAATGGTCATCTTTTCCGGAGTAATCTCCACAAAACCGGAAAGAAGTGCTGCCTGCTTCTCTTCATTCCTTTCGGTGATGATAAGTCTGCCAGGTGCAATAATCTGAGTCATCGGGATGTGGTCTGCATATACGCCTACCTGTCCTTCTACGGTATTATATTCTACCATGTAGATGTCATTGGAATAAAAAATCCTGTCCGGCGCAATAATCTCGAGTCGGAATGTTTTGTCTGCCATAGAATCACCTACTTATTATATCTGGCTAATACGTCATCGATATTTCCGGCATTCAAGAACATTCCTTCCGGAATCTCATCGTATTTACCTTCAAGAATCTCTTTGAATCCCTGGATTGTTTCTCCAAGCGGAACGTAACGTCCTGTTGTTCCTGTGAACTGTTCTGCAACGAAGAATGGCTGAGAAAGGAATCTCTGTACCTTTCTTGCTCTTGCTACAAGAATCTTTTCTTCTTCAGAAAGTTCATCCATACCAAGGATGGCAATGATATCCTGTAATTCTTTATAACGCTGTAATATTTCCTGTACACCACGTGCTACCTGATAATGCTCATCTCCTACAATTCGAGGATCAAGGATTCTGGAAGTAGATTCCAGTGGGTCTACTGCCGGATAAATACCCTGTTCTACAATGGCACGTGAAAGTACGGTTGTTGCGTCAAGATGGGCAAAAGTTGTCGCCGGAGCCGGGTCAGTTAAGTCATCGGCCGGTACATATACTGCCTGTACGGATGTGATCGACCCGTTCTTTGTCGAAGTGATACGCTCCTGCAGCGCTCCCATCTCTGTCTGTAAGGTTGGCTGATAACCTACCGCACTTGGTACACGTCCAAGTAAGGCGGATACCTCGGAACCTGCCTGTGTGAATCGGAAAATATTATCGATGAATAAAAGAACATCTTTTCCACCTTCATCACGGAAGTTCTCTGCGATTGTCAGTCCGGTAAGACCAACTCGCATACGCGCTCCCGGCGGCTCGTTCATCTGACCAAATACCATCGCTGTTTTATCAATAACACCGGACTCACTCATTTCTGTGTAGAGGTCGTTACCTTCACGTGTACGCTCGCCTACACCAGTGAATACGGAATATCCACCATGCTCTGTTGCTACATTACGGATCAATTCCTGAATAAGTACGGTCTTACCTACACCGGCACCTCCGAAAAGACCGATCTTTCCACCCTTTTGGTAAGGGCAGAGAAGGTCTACTACTTTGATACCTGTCTCTAAGATTTCTGTTTCTGTTGCCTGTTCCGCAAAAGTCGGTGCCTTACGGTGAATTGGATTTCTCTTCACTCCTTCCGGCATTGGCTTTTTGTCAATCGGCTCTCCAAGGACGTTAAAAATACGTCCTAAAGTAACCTCCCCCACAGGTACACTAATCGGTCCTCCTGTGGCAATGGCCTCCATTCCTCTTATAAGTCCGTCTGTCGGACCCATTGCGATACATCTGATAATATCGTCACCGAGATGCTGTGCTGTCTCTGCAACCAGCGTGGAGCCATCTTTTCTACGGATTTCAACGGCATCGTTAATTTCTGGAAGAACACCCTTGTCAAATCGGATATCGAGTACCGCACCGATGACCTGCGTGATTTTACCTGTATTCTGTGCTGCCATTTATTTACTCCTTTAATATTCGTGTAAACAGGATTAAAGGTATGAATGTCTGGACACAAATGACCTCTTCATCCCTTTTCCTAATTACATATTGTTAATTCAGAGCTTCCGCACCTGAAATAATCTCGGTCAGTTCCTGTGTGATCGCACCCTGTCTTGCACGATTATATGCAAGAGACAGCGTGGAGATCATATCCTCCGCATTACTGGTAGCAGCATCCATTGCCTGCATTCTGGCTCCGTTTTCACTTGCTACCGCCTCAATAAATGCTCCATATACAATACTGTTTATATACTTTGGAATCAGTAAATCTAAAGATTCTTCTGCTTCCGGCTCATAATTCATCGGTGCCTCACTCTTTTTATCTGCACTCTCTTCTTCCTTCACTTCTACAGGAAGGAGCTTGATAAACTCCGGAGTGTGTACAACCGTATTCTTAAAGCTGGTATACGCCAGATAAATCTCACCTACTTCTCCTGCCTCATAGGCATCAAGCACTTTACGTCCAATCTCTACTGCATCAGAAAAGAGGGGTGCATTGATAATCTCTGAATCATCAGAAGCGATATAATATCCTTTTCGCTCAAATGATTCAATACCCTTCTTACCAATTCCGTAAACCTCAACGCTTTCCTTTGGAAGCCCGCTTTCTGCAACGAGCTTTACAATATTATTGTTATAGCCGCCGGCGAGTCCACGATTTGAGGTTACAACAATCACTGCCTTCTTCTTAGAACCATTCGATGTCAGATATGGATGTTCTATATTTCCTGATCTGGAGAGAATCGACTGTACCGTATCGTACATTTTCTGAAAATACGGCTTTGCACTCTCTGCTCTGGTCTTAGCTTTCTGGAGCTTTACAGTGGATACCAGCTTCATTGCTTTGGTAATCTGCTGCGTACTTTGAATACTTTCTTTCCGCCTCTTAATATCTCGCATTGATGCCATATTCAATCACCATCCTTAAAATTGATTCTTAAATTCTGTAATGGCCTTCTGAATTAATGCATCTGTCTCGCTGTTGATCTCGCCTGTTTCGCGGATTGCTTTATAGATTTCCGGATACTTTGTCTCCACAAATTCATAGAGTCCCTTTTCGAACTCTGCAATACGTTCTACTGGCACATCAAGAAGATACTTTCTTGTTACCGCATAAATGATAACAATCTGCTTCTCTACAGCAAGTGGCTGATACTGTGGCTGCTTTAATACTTCTTTAATACGCTCACCCTGTGCAAGACGCTCTCTTGTATCATCATCAAGTTCGGAACCAAACTGGGCGAATGCTGCAAGTTCACGATACTGTGCAAGTTCTGTACGAATTGGACCTGCGATCTTCTTCATCGCTTTAATCTGTGCGGCTCCACCTACTCGTGATACGGAAAGACCCGCATTGATCGCTGGTCGGAAACCTGCGTGGAACATCTCTGTCTCCAGATAGATCTGTCCGTCTGTAATAGAGATAACGTTTGTCGGAATATAAGCAGAAACGTCACCTGCCTGTGTCTCGATAATCGGGAGCGCAGTAAGGGAACCTCCGCCAAGTTCTTCAGAGAGTCTTGATGCTCTCTCTAATAATCTTGAATGAAGATAGAATACATCTCCAGGATATGCTTCACGTCCCGGCGGTCTTCTCAGGAGCAGGGACAGGGTACGATATGCCGTAGCGTGCTTACTTAAATCATCATAAATGATAAGTACGTCTTCTCCGCGTTCCATCCACTCTTCACCGATCGCACATCCTGCATATGGTGCGATATACTGCAGCGGTGCTAACTCACTGGCTGTAGCAGCAACAACAGTGGTGTATTCCATTGCATCATGTTCTTTTAATGTCTTTACGATACTTGCTACTGTAGAAGCCTTCTGACCGATGGCTACATAAATACAGTGCATATTCTGCCCCTTCTGGTTGATGATCGTATCAACCGCAATGGCAGTCTTACCTGTCTGACGGTCACCGATAATAAGCTCTCGCTGTCCACGTCCGATCGGCACCATAGAGTCAATCGCCTTGATTCCGGTCTGTACCGGAGTATCTACTGCCTGACGGTCGATTACACCGTAAGCAACTCTTTCTACAGGACGATACTTTTCTGTATCAATCGGTCCCTTTTCATCAATCGGCTGTCCTAATGCGTTAACAACACGTCCGGTAAGTGCATCACCAACAGGAACTTCTACTACTCTTCCGGTAGTTTTTACTACGTCTCCTTCGTTGACTGCGCGGGAATCTCCTAAAAGTACAACACCTACGTTGTCTTCCTCCAGGTTCATGACCATACCGTACACTTCACCCGGGAATTCCAGAAGTTCTCCCTGCATTGCATTCTCCAGACCATGAATACGTGCAATACCATCTGCCACCTGGATGACGGTACCGACATCTGTGGTTTCCAGCTTCGCCGTATAATTCTTAATCTGCTCCTTGATTACGGAACTGATTTCTTCCGGTCTTAAATTAACCAAGCCCAACTACACCTTCTTTCTCCACACTCAACTTTGATAATCCCTTGCTGAGCTTCTCAATCTGCGTTTTAAGACTGCTGTCTAACACTCTGTCTTCTATTCGGATAATCAGCCCGCCAAGTACAGACGGGTCTACCTGATAATCAACTTCAAAGGAAGTGTATTTTGTCGTCTCTAAAAGACGCTTTGTAAGTTTCTCCTTCTGACGGGCAGAAAGTTCTGTTGCGGAAACGACCTTTACCTTACCAATTCCCTTATATTCCTTCGCTTTATCTACGAAATATTCAAAAATCTTTGGAATGTCTTTCTGTCTGTCCTTTTCCACAATAATATTTAAGAATCCCAGTATCTCATCCGATGCCCGCCCGGAAAATATATTCTTCAGCAAGTCTAACTTCTCTATCTTGCTTACTTCCGGATGATTTAAAAGAGAGAGTAAGTCCGCATTCTCAAGAAGAATCTGCTGCAATGTCTGCACTTCGGATAAAAGGGCATCCATCTTGTTCTCCTCAGCTGCCAGCTCAAACAAAGCATTGCCGTAAATACTGCTTACTCGTTTAGCCATGTCTTATCCCCCATCTCTTTTAAGGTCTGCTCAAACAGAGCATTCTGTGTCTCCTCATCAACAGATGCCGCAATAATCTTCTCAGACATAAGCGCAGCAACCGTAATGATCTCCTGCTTCACTTCATCTTTGACACGTTTCTTTTCAAGCTCTGCTTCTTTCTTTGCATTATCCATGATACGGGCCGCCTCCGCTCGTGCATCTGCGATAATCTCATTCTCCCGCTGCATGGCCTTCTTTCTGGCATCACTTAAAATCTGTTCTGCCTCTTTATCGATTCGTTTTAACTTCGTATCATACTCATCTTTAAAACGAACTGCCTGTTCCCGACTCTCCTTCGCCTCTTTTTGTTCCTTCATTACCCGCTCTTTACGGTCATTCAAAATCTTTCTTACCGGATCAAGAAGCAGATAACTTGCAAGTAAGAACAAAATAAAGATAGCGAGCATCTGAAATGCTACCTGAAATAAAAGCTGTGGGTCCAGACCAAATATTCTGTTATCATACTTTAGGGCCTCTAATAACACTTTATGGCCTCCTTTCGAATTCTCGAGGACTCATCTTACAGCTTTCCGATCAATGGGTTAGCGTACAGAAGAATCAGCGCGATAACCAATCCGTAAAGACCTGTTGTCTCTGCTACGGCCTGTCCTAAAAGCATGGTAGACATGATATCACCTTTTGCTCCCGGATTACGTCCTACTGCTGAAGCACCATAACCAGCTGCAATACCCTGACCAACACCAGGTCCGATACCTGCGATAACCGCAAGACCTGCACCAATCGCGGAACAAGCTAAAACTAAACCTTCGTTTGTAATTCCTGTCATAATAAACTCCTCCTTAAATACACTTCACTCTTTTGTCAGCAAACCATTTCTTCTAAATTCTTACTCATAACGGTTCGCTACGAATACCATTGTCAACATTCCAAATACATACGTCTGGATTGCTCCGGAAAAGAAATCAAAATATGCATGTAGAAATGCCGGTATTCCAATCTTTGCAAACCACGGCATCAATGCGTACCACAGGCCCAGCATAATGGTTCCTGCTGTTACGTTACCGAACAAACGCAGTGACATGGAGACCGGCGTGGCAAACTCACTGATGATATTAATTGGGAGAAAGATTGGAAACGGATCTAATAAATCTTTTATGATTCCAAATCCCTTTGTCTTTATCCACGCATATTCAATCATCACAAATGTGATCAGCGCCAGACCGAATGTGGTTCCAAAATCTGCTGTTGGCGGCCGTAGTCCGAAAAGTCCTGAAATATTGGATAAAAAGATAAACGCCATCAGCGCCTCTACGTAATTCAGGTACTTCTTCGCATGAATACCCATGTTGTTCTCAACCATGGCATCCATCTTCTCTACGATCATCTCTACTACATTCTGTACAACATTCGGTTCGTCATAATTTTTCATGATCTCATGTCTGGCGAACAATATCAATGCCAGTAATATCAGACAGACGATCACTGTTGTAACCATAGTAGTATTAATAGAGAGGGTAGTCCCAAACAGCTTAAATTCATAATAACTATGGATAAAAAAATCCACATCGCTGCTTCCCATACCTTTACCTTCCTTTCTTATATAATTTTTTTGTTATATATACATTAGTATATGCATGGAAATGTGCAGATATCTTCAACCCAAGGATTCCAATGATGATTCCCGGAAAACTAAAATATCCTGAGCGCATTCCGATCCATGCAGCCAACAATATAACCGCTGATCTGAAAAGTGAGCCAAGTGCCATACTTCTTCCCGCCTTCTGTTCTGTCATCACAAGACAACGGTTCAGGCTTTTGTACATGCTCACACTAAGTCCGACCGCTACAGCTGTTCCAAGCAAAAGTCCCATACTGTAGCTGCCTTTATTCTCCACGACAAGAAGTCCTATTACTTCAAAAACAATACTGTATACAATACATCCGAAAATCAAATCAAATAAAGTCTCATTGTCTTTATTTATCCATCTTCTCCAGTTCACCTTTATCTGATTCTCCTTTCCTTCTCCCACTGATGCAGGTGAAAAATCTTTGCCAGCTGCACACAAATCTTTACTTTATAAAACGCATGATCATCATATAGCAGGAACGGAATCCCGCTAATATTCCCAACAGAAGAAACAGCGGAAAAATCCAGCTGATCTGCAGTCTCTCAGATAAAAACTTTCCAATGATCATACAAAGGAATATACAGGTCAGCATACTGATTCCCAACTGAGTGATCAACGCAAGCATCCTTAAAAAAGTATAGTCCTTCTTTCTTCGTATCATACAAGAAGTTCTCCGATAATTCTGTCTGCAACCGCTTCCATCAGCGGCTCTAGTATGTCAAAACACTGCTGATATGTCTCTGGGTCTTCTTCTGTCACCTTCGGAATCTTCTCCTCTGCTTCTGTACTGTCTATATCTATGAATGTTCCTATTGACATATAGCTGGCTGTCTGTACATCAAAAGATTCTTTGATCTGTTCTGCCAGTCCTTTTGTAATAGTCAGCACCAGATCTGCTGATGCAAGATCTTCTTCCGTAAGCTGAGCAGACCGGAAATTCTCTATGCTATAACCCTTTTCTCTTAAGATCTTTGCCGCTCCCGGAGCAACCGGCTCTGAGAAAAGTACAACCAGTCCTCTTGACACTACCTCTATATTCTGGCAGTTTCTCTTCTGCAATATACCTCGTAAAATACATTCTGCCATAAAGCTCCGGCCTATATTAGTCTCTCCCACTATAATAATCTTGCGATAATCCAAACTAATCCCTCCTATAGTGTAATCAGATGATAGCCGGCTGCTTTTAACATACGGTTCATAATAGCATTCCCCAAACCTTGCTCAAAAAAACTCTCTGAATACATATAATCACATTCCAGATCATCAAATTCCCTGAGAATGCGGTACAGATTTGCCGCAACAGATTCCGGCTTCTGTCTGCTTCCAATACTTCTTAAAATATCCGCATGATAAGCATCCAACGTTTCGTCAGTTCCTATCACGCCTACTTTATATCCCTCTTCCTTCTTCTCTCTGACAAGTTCATTAATCTTAGCGATCACTTTATCCTTATCACCTTCTACCAGAGTAAGCTGGCCTTTAGGCGCATAATGACGATACTTCATTCCCGGTGCCTTAGCTACAACGTCCTTCTTCATAGTACGTCCGGAAACTGCCGGATCAATCTTCACCTCCGGCAAAACTTCTTCTAACATATCCTTCGTAATATATCCCGGTCTTAAAATGGTCGGAATACCTGTACTCATATCAATGATCGTGGATTCAATCCCTATTCCGACAGCTCCTCCGTCAAGAATAAGAGGAATTCTGCCCTGCATATCCTCATATACATGGGATGCAAGTGTCGGACTCGGTCTTCCCGATGTATTCGCACTCGGAGCTGCGATCATTCTTCCACTCTCCCGGATAAAATCTCTTGCGATCGGATGAGACGGCATACGAATCGCGACCGTATGAAGTCCTCCGGTTGTCCCGTCCGGTACACAACTCTTTTTATTTAAAATAATTGTCAAAGGTCCCGGCCAGAACTTCTCCATGACTGCCTTCGCCTCATCCGGAACTTCTTCTGCAATCTCATACACCTGGCTGATATCGTGGATATGCACGATAAGAGGATTGTCCGAAGGTCTTCCCTTCGCCGCATAGATCTTAGCTGCCGCCTCTGCATTCAGGGCATCTGCTCCAAGACCATATACTGTTTCTGTTGGAAAAGCCACCAGACCACCTTCCCGGATAATCTCTCCAGCCTTTCTCAGTGCTGCCGCCTTCTGTTCTGACGACACACTCTCTATATTTAATAATTCTGTCTCCACAAATGTTCACCTCTGATATATTGATCAAACGCTGCCTAAACGACCGCGTTCCTGCACTTAGCACATTATAAAATCGATTATCTAAAAATATATTAACTGACTTTTGCATCATATCACGTTTTGGCTATAAAGTCAAAAAAAGCCACCTTTACGTCTGTATTTTTCAGCACTTTTACACTCTCTACCGGTTATGTACTCTCTTTTTTTCTCATATATATAATGATATATATAATAATTAAGGATCTGCATTATGAAGATACATACGCATCCCATTATTCTATCTATATTGCTGTTTTGTTTCGCTGCCGGCGCATTCTTTATCGGTCATATGGCCCTTTCTTATGCTACGTTCCAGGCAACAGAAAACTTCTGTGTTCTTCTTGATGCCGGACATGGCGGAGCTGACCCGGGGAAAGTAAGTGCTTCCGGTATTAAAGAAAAAGATATTAATCTTGCTATTACTCTAAAATGTAAATCTGTCTTGGAACAGAATGGTATTAAGGTTATTCTGACCCGGAGTGAAGACCAAAGCCTCGAAGACGGCAGTTCCTCCAATAAAAAATCCAGTGATCTAAAAAAAAGAAAAGCGCTTATCAGAGAAAGTAAAATAAACTGTGCAGTAAGTATACATCAAAACAGCTTCCCTGATTCTTCTTCCTGCGGAGCCCAAGTATTCTATCACCCAAATTACCCCGAAAGCAAACGTCTCGCCGGTCTGATACAAGCACAGATGCACAGCCTTACAGGAATAGAAAACCACCGGAAAATTAAAGCAAATACCGACTATTATCTTCTTCGGGATAATGATACTCCGACTGTGATTGCTGAAGTCTGCTTCCTCTCAAATCCATCTGAAGCTGCTATGATTGCAGAAGAGACGATACAGGAAAAGGCAGCCTTTCAAATTGCTATGGGAATTATGCAGTTTCTGCACGTTCATCCGACGAATTCACCGTCGATATTATCCGAAACCTAACTATTCAAGAATGCATCGTCTTCTCTAAAGCCTTCTCTTTTGTCAAAAGTACCATCTGAATAAAATATCTTCTGATATAAAGTATCTTTTGATATGACTATGGATATACGCAAGAATACCTTACATTCTTGCTGCAAAATACGTTCCTATTCCGAAACTGATATCTCACTTACCTGTTACCAGCTGACTGATCATCCTGTATTCATCTGTTACTAGCTATATTACTAACTATGTTACTACCTGCTGCCAGTTTGCTCTGTATCCTCTCTTCACCGCCGGAAATACCAGCGCAAGCACAGTATACCATTTTTGTTTTTATTTTACAATATTTTCCTTGTGTATTTTCTTTCCTTTTTCTTAAAGTGCAATATTCCGCTATCTGCGGCACATTTTAACACTTTACAGTTTGGGGAATAATGTTTATACTATACACACACAGATATCTGTCAGCATATATCTGCACATATTTTAGAAAAAGCCGGCATCTGTGGCATATCACAGCATTGCCTATCCGTACCTGCTGACAGATTATTTTTTGAAAAAGGAAGTGATTTTATGAAATTAGAGAAATTAAGTGACACCCAGATACGTTGCACTTTAAGTAAAGAAGATTTAACCCAGAGACAGCTTCATCTTTCCGAGCTTGCCTATGGTTCCGAAAAAGCGAAAGAATTATTCCGCGACATGATGCAGCAGGCATCCGCTGAGCTTGGATTTGAAGCAGAGAATATTCCACTTATGATCGAAGCAATCCCAATATCTAATGACTGCCTCGTTCTGGTAGTTACTAAAGTAGAAGACCCTGACGAACTTGATACTCGATTTTCAAGATTCTCTAAAATAAATATGGATGACTCATTTGACGAAGACTTTTCCGAGATAGGCGATGATGATTTCGATACCATCGATTTTCTCGATGACGAAGAAGATGACGACGAGATAAGTGATGAACCTCTTCCCTTCTCTTCTTCAGAAAATTTAGACGATTCTGATTCCTATCAGGCCAGCTCTTCTAAAGCAGACTCTTCCAAGGAACGCTCTGCCATCGATGAAGCACTGGATTTGATCGCACCTTTCACACAGGCGATCGCCCAGGCTAAAAAAGATGCCCTCAAGAAAAAGAACGAAAAGAAAACAGCCGCTCACGACTGCCAGTATTACTCTTTCCGTAACTTCTCCCAGGCATCCCAGCTTGGTTCTTTCCTGGCTCCATTCTATGAAGGAGAAAGTTCCCTGTATAAAGATCCTGTTTCTAATAATTACTATATGATCCTGCGCAAGGCAGAAAGTCAGGAAGATGCCTTCCACCGCGCCTGCAATATTGCCGCAGACTTTGGTGTGAGAATCTCCGCATCTTATGCAACACCAGCATATTTCAGAGAGCATTTTCAGACGATACTCGCAGAGAATGCCATTAAAATGCTCTGTGAGCTAGTTTAAGATTTCATCACATATGCTAAAAAATGACCTACCCCAGATGCTTCGAAGCTGCATCCGGAATAGGTCATTTTCGTCTGTACTAAATTTACAATTTAAATCTACAACTTAGAGATTATTTGTCTTTGTTTGCAAGGTAATCGTTGATGCGTTTTAATACCTGATCAGCATCCATTCCATGTACCATGCAAGCTTCTTCTAAGCTTTCCATAGCGGAAGATGGGCATCCTACACAGTGCATTCCTGCTGCCATTAAGATTGCTGCGATTCCCATATCCATCTGAAGCATTTCGCCAATTAATGTCTGTTTTGTAATCTGCTGTGCCATAAATATATACCTCCAATTCGTATATTGCTTATGCTCCTGCGAGCTATCAAGCGGTTTTATCTGTTTATTTTGACTTTTGCAAGCCTGAATTTCAGTATAATACATGAAAGAAAAAAGTTCAACTGTTAGATTGTCAGTTATTCTTGATTATTTCTCAAAAACTGTCTTTTTTAGAAAGTTTATAACTGTTCAGGCACAAAATTAAATACAGACAAACTGCTTATTTTTCAATGGCTTTAATAAGATTGATCATTTCAATCGCACCTACAGCACAATCATAACCTTTGTTTCCTGCTTTTGTTCCTGCACGTTCGATTGCCTGCTCGATATTTTCTGTTGTAAGAATTCCGAACATTACCGGAACGCCTGCCTGCAGACCAACCTGTGCAACACCTTTGGATACTTCATTACATACATAGTCATAGTGGCTTGTTGATCCTCTGATTACTGTTCCAAGAGCAATTACTGCATCATATTTACCTGTCTTAACCATTTTTTCACAGATTAATGGAATTTCGAATGCTCCAGGTACCCATGCTACATCAATGTTTTCTTCTGAAATTCCATGACGTACAAGACCATCAATTGCGCCGCCTAATAACTTAGATACAATAAACTCATTGAAACGTGCACACACGATTCCGATTTTCTCTTTTTTTCCTACTACATTTCCTTCGATTACATGATATGCCATCTTTTTATCCTCCATTTATTTTAAATATTTAACAAGTTGTTCTTTATAAAGTCTGATTGGACAAAGCTGCTTTATTTAGTATTTTGTGTAATGTCCCATCTTTTCCTGCTTTGTTTTCAGGTAGAATAAGTCATCTGAGTTCGCCTCGATGATAATCGGAACACGCTCTACGATTTCGATACCGTATCCGGATAATCCAACTACCTTTGCCGGGTTATTTGTCATAAGACGAAGTTCTTTGATTCCAAGGTCTGCAAGGATCTGTGCGCCGATTCCGTAATCTCTTAAATCTTCCGGGAATCCTAATGCAAGGTTCGCTTCTACGGTATCCATTCCTGTATCCTGAAGCTGGTATGCTTTTAACTTATTGATAAGACCGATTCCACGACCTTCCTGACGCATGTATAAGAGAACGCCTCGGCCTTCTTTTTCGATCATCTGGATCGCTGCGCGGTACTGCTGTCCACAGTCACAACGACGGGAACCTAATGCATCACCGGTAAGACATTCTGAATGTACTCGGCATAATACCGGTTTACCGTCTGACACATCACCTTTTACGATGGCAACGTGATGCTCTCCATTTAACTTATTAACATATCCAAAGATACGGAAATGTCCATAGTGTGTTGGGAAATCTGCTTCTGCTTCACGACTTACGAAGCATTCTGTCTTTCTTCTATACTGAATCATATCAGCAATTGTGATAAGCTTTATGTCGTATTTCTTTGCAAATTCTACGAGATCAGGAAGCTTTCCTACAAAGCCGTCTTCGTCAAGAATATCACAGCAAAGTCCTACCGGACGAAGTCCTGACATAACTGCTAAATCTACTGCTGCTTCTGTAAATCCTGTTCTCTTTAATACGCCGCCCTTTCTTGCTACCTTTGGGAACATATGACCCGGCATACGGAAATCTTCCGGTCTGGCATCTTCCTTTGTTGCAGCGATAACTGTTGCGGAACGATCCTGTGCGGAAATTCCTGTTGGTGCATCTGCTTTGTCAAAGGATACTGTAGATACAGATGGCTCTCCGTCTGTTCCCTGCCAGATCAATGCTTCTAATCCAAGCTGTCTTGCTACATCTTCAGACATCGGCATTGTAATTAAACCTTTGGCATTCGTTGCCATAAAGTTGATAACTTCCGGTGTGGCAAATTCGCCGGCTACCAGAAGGGAACCTTCATTCTCCATATCGTCATCGTCTACTGCGATAACCATCTTTCCTGCTTTATAATCAGCAATTGCTTCTTCGATTGTGTTAAACTTAATGTCGCTCATTTATCCTAGGTCCTCCCTTAATTAGAATCCATTTTGTCTGAGAAAATCCATTGTAATGCCCGTTTTCTCTGTCGTGCTCTCTTCTTCCTCATCCGGTATACTTCCATACTGAAGAAGCTTCTCAACATATTTACCTACCATATCATTCTCAAGATTTACGGTGTCTCCCGGCTTCTTGTCAAGAAGGGTCGTATTCTGTCCCGTATGTGGAATAACAGAAACTGCAAAGCTCTTATTATCAACCTTTGCTACGGTAAGGCTTACTCCATCGATCGTGATAGAGCCTTTACTTATGATATATTTTAATATTGCTGCAGAAGTATCTATCGTGATCCATACAGCATTATCATCCTTCTTCATGGAAGAAATAGTCCCTGTTCCATCAACATGTCCTGCTACGATATGTCCGCCAAACCTTCCGTTTGCCGCCATCGCTCTCTCAAGGTTGACCTTGCTTCCGCTCTTTAACTCACCAAGATTCGTTCGTCTTAATGTCTCATGCATCACATCTACAGAATAATTATTCTTTCCAATAGATACTGCTGTAAGACAGACACCGTTAAGCGCTACACTGTCACCTAGATGCAGATCTCCTAAAACAGTACTTGCTTTAATTGTAATGACTGCGGAATTCGCACCTTTTTTAATGCTCTGGATTTCTCCTACTTCCTCAATAATTCCTGTAAACATACAATCTGCCTTTCTATGCTTCTATATAATTTGACTTCTTTTATACCAGATCACTGCATGCTTTGTACTTTCGTAATCTTCAAAAACATTCATAATCTGCTCATTTTTCTTCGAAAACTGCTGATTACTGCAATTCCTGCGCTTTTTCGTATTCCAGTAAAATATCCTGCCCGAATTCCTGCATTCCTATTCTATTAAACTGCCATGCATCGGCTGCCCGGGTAAGTCCCTGTCCTTCTACCGGAGTCTTTGCCTGTGCCCCTCCAAAAATCTTAGGAGCAATATAACAATATATTCTGTCCACAATTCCTGCCTGCAATGCACTCTCGTTAAGCTGACCGCCACCTTCTAAAAGGATACCATCAATCTTACGTGCCCCAAGTTCCTTCATCAGAACCGGCAGGGAAATCACTTCTTTTTGTTCTTCTGTTATATCCGCTGTCGTTACTCCCGGAATCCGTAATACTTCCACACCCTTTTCCTGAAGCTGTGCTGCCTTCTCTTCATCGGCATCCGGCAGACACGCTACAATAAGTGGCTGCTGTCCGGCAGTTCGTACAAGCTGGGAGTCCATCGGAATCCGCAAATAACTGTCAGCAATAATACGAATCGGGTCTCTTCCGCCTTCTATACGGCAGTTGAGCATCGGGTCATCCGCAAGAACTGTTCCGATTCCTGCCATAATACCTTTATAATGATTACGAAGCGTCTGAACATGTGCCCTTGATTCCTCGCCGGTTACCCACTTGGAATCCCCGGTATAACAGGCAATCTTGCCATCCATCGTCATTGCATACTTCATCGCAACATATGGTGTTCCGGTACGGATATAGTGGAAAAACACATGATTCATCGCATCACATTCTTCTTTAAGAAAATGTGGAATCACCTCGATTCCTTTCTCGCGAAGCATCTGGAATCCCTTACCGGATACTAAAGGATTCGGATCGTCTGAACCAACAACTACTCTCGCAATCTTCTCCTCGATAATCGCTTCCGTACAAGGAGGGGTCTTTCCGTAGTGGCAGCATGGCTCTAATGTTACATAGATCGTACTGCCTTCCAGGCTGTTCCCTCTCTTCTTCGCATTCGCTATCGCATTACGCTCTGCATGAAGCTGTCCATAACATTCGTGATAACCCTCACCGATAATCTCACCGTCTCTTACAATAACAGCTCCAACCAGTGGATTCGGGTTCACATGGCCACTTCCCTTCTTCGCCAGTTTTATGGCTCTTCTCATATACTTCTCTTCCGGCATGTCTCAAACCTCCTGCAAGTAAAATCAGATAAAAAATCAGATAAAGAAAGAAGCCTGTAAAATAAAAATACCCTGAAATCTACATCGATAAATTTCAGGGCTATAATTATCTTAATCATTCATAATACTTACATAGTCTCTTTCTTCTTCTCACATCCGGACTGTACCGTCGGCTCCGGAATCACACCGGATCATGCTGTCGCTCGCGGGCTTACGCTTCTTTCTAATATCAAAACACAAATCAAAAACGCTTACCGCCGGTCGGGAATTACACCCTGCCCTGAAGAATATTTATTTCCATGGGTATTATAGCGCATTATGCTATATTATTCAACTGTTTTTTATACATTTTTCACAAAACATTTTACCCAAAACTCTTTTTGCATGATCTGCATCAGGAATTCAAGTCGAGCCGCCGTCACTCACCACCTGAAAGAGGTGGGAGTCTTCTCGACTGAGATAAATCACTTTCCACCAATCTGTTCTTCATAAACACTGATAAGATTTACGTTATATTTTTCTACTTCATTCAGACAGGATGTGTCAAAATCATTCGCCGCAATCTGTGGAACATACCACTGCTGCCGTTTAAAATACTCCTGTAACTCCTGATCGTTAAACATTCTTCCATGACGGGCAAAGATTTCATTCCTTGTAATCTTCAATCCATACGAATCAAGAATCGATAAATCCTGTAATGTGTACTTCGTCACTGTTGTATAGGATAAATGATCTGCTTTCTCGTAGCGGTTTGAACTCTTCTCATTCCCCTGAATAAGATATACCCTTGCATCTGCCTCACTGACTTCTGTATCGGGATCTGAATCTGCAGCCGCATTCGTATTCTTATCCGAGTCAGTGGCAGAATCAAGAAACTCTTCTATGTTTAAACTCTCTTCTGTACTCTTCTCTTCCTGCGAACCTTTCTGCTGTTCTATACCCTGCTTCTGTTTCTTCATATATTCTGTATCAGCAGCAGCAACCAGCTTTGCATCTTCATTCTTCTTAACCATCTTAAACCCAATGATTACAATTCCTACAACAGAAAAAATGATGATTACCGCAAAAATCATCAATCCTATCGTTTTATATCTCTGTTCATCACTTCTCATTCATCTAGCCTCCTTTTGGGGCACTACCCATGTCCTATCTGGATTGCTTTACCAACATTATAAATGAATTTCCATTTGTATACAACCCCAAACGTCAATAGTTAAAAGTAATTTAATATCTTACAAAATTTAATACAATTTTTCTCTCAGTTTATGCTTGATATTAAAAGAAATCTAGTATAGAATAAGGAATACAGAACATAAAGTTCAATTTATCTAATCTAAAGGAGGATACTATAATGGCATATGTAATTTCTGATGATTGTATTAGTTGTGGAACTTGTGAAGGTGAATGCCCAGCAGGCGCTATCAGCGAAGGTGATGGAAAGTACGTTATCGATGCAGATACATGCATGGATTGCGGTTCTTGTGCAGGCGTTTGCCCAGCAGGTGCTATCAGCCAGGAATAATTCGTTACGATTAACGAAGTGTAAAGAAGACATCGTGAAGGCGGTGTCTTTTTTATTTATTTTAATTCAAGAAAGCCTGATATAACATTTATGATGCTATACCAGGCTTTTACATTCTCATTTATCAAAAAGATGTCACGAAAGTATATATTATAATTTCCGCTTATTTTTACGGAAAAACAGGCTCTTTTTTCTTGTGCCATCTTTGGATACCGCTACTTCCTGTCTTGCTTTTTGAACACTTCGGATCGTTTCATCCAGCCGTTTATATCGTTCCTCTTCGCGCTGTTCCTGCTCTACCATCAGCTCGTCTACTTCCCGAAGCATTTTATTGCATAGATGATTCCCCATGGCATCTCCAAGATTTTCTGCCTGTTCGCGAAGTGCTTTTCCAACAATCCGGCCCATAATATCTTCAAATTGCTGCATTTTCGCTTCTCGTTCTGCAACTGCTGCATCTTCTGTTTTATTATGAATCGCGATTACTTTGCAGTTTTTTCCAGAATCAACTTCTGTCTCTTCTCTGTTTCTTCCTGCTATGTTTTTATTTTTTTCTTCGGTTCCTTTTCTTCTGTTTTCTTTTTGTATATCCTCTCTTTGTACCTCTTCTCTTTGTGTCATTTCTTTTTGCCTTGCCTGTTCTAGCTGCTCTAATTCCTGATTCTCAAGTTCTTCCTGTGTTGTCAGTAGTTTATGTATATCAATCAGCTTTTTTTGCTCTAGATCCGGCAGTACTTCTTTGACTGCTTTTAATTGAAAGCCTTTATTCTTTAATTCTTTGATACAGTGTAACAGCTGTATTTCTTCTTCACGATAATAGCGGTGCCCCAGTTCATTTCTTGGTATTTTAAGTTCAAGTTCCTCTTCCCAGTAACGAAGGACATGATTTTCCACCGACAAAAGCCGGGCGGCTTCTGAGATGGTATATTTGTTTTCTTTCATAATATGATCCGCTCCTGTTCCACACAATATATTTTACCTGAAACATACTCAAGCATGGTTTTATTATAGCAACTTTAAGAAAGCACTCTCAATGCCATTCGTCCTCTAAATAAAGATAATTACTGACAAATACGGGCAAAAAAAGCAGGTTATCTACATAACCCGCTCTTTATTCGCAAACTTCGTATACTGACCAAGCCATACCAGCTCGACACTTCCGGTAGAACCGTTTCTCTGCTTGGCAACAATTACTTCTGCCAGATTCTTTTTCTCGGTATCCGGATTATAATATTCATCTCTGTACAGGAACATAACCACATCGGCATCCTGCTCGATCGCTCCTGACTCTCGAAGGTCTGAAAGCATCGGTTTATGATCCTGTCTTGCCTCTACTGCTCGCGAAAGCTGCGAGAGGGCAATGATCGGAACATCCAGTTCCCTTGCTAAAACTTTAAGTGCTCTGGAAATCTCGGAGATTTCCTGCTGTCTCGATTCATTCCTTCGGGATTCGCTTCCGGTCATAAGCTGAAGGTAATCGATCACGACCAGCTCTATTCCGTATGTCTGCTTATATTTTCGACATTTAGAACGAATCTCTGCCAGCGTTGTCGCTGTATCATCAATGATAAGCTTTGAATTACCGATAAGGGCAGCGCCCTCTAAAAGCTTTTCCCAGTCGGAATCTCTTAGATCACCGGTTCGCATCTGCTGAGAATCTACCATGGATTCTGATGCCATGAGTCTTGTTACAAGCTGTTCTTTTGACATCTCAAGACTGAACATGGCAACGGCATGATTATCTTTAAACGCTGCATACTGTGCAATATTAAGGACGAATGCTGTCTTTCCCATTGCCGGACGTGCAGCCACAAGAATAAGCTCTGCCGGATGAAGGCCGGTCAGTTTATAATCAAGCTCTGTAAAACCAGTAGCTATCCCGGTAACCCGCCCTTTTGTCTTTGAGGCTTCTTCTATCGCACTTAAAGAATTCAAAACAATCTGCTGAATCGGGACAAAGTCTGACATACGGTTTCGATTCTGTAGAAGACCGAAAATATCTTTCTCTGTTTTTTCAAGAATCGCTTCCGTATCTTCTTTCCCAAGATAACATTCATTCCCGATATTCTCCGTTACCTTAATCAGTGCACGTAACGTTGCTTTATCGTGAACGATCTTTGCATACTGTCCAATATTGGCTGCTGTAGGAACTACTTCTACCAGATCACGAAAAAAGTCAAGGCTCATCAGTTCTTCCGGAACTTCCTTTTCTTTTAGCTTATTCTGGAGAGTAATCAGATCGACTGCCTTTCCTTCCCGGTAAAGTTCTACCATTGCCTCAAATACGATTCCGTACTGGCGCTGATAAAAGTCTTCCTTCGTGAGGATATCTTCTGCCTCAACGATAGCATCCCTGTCCATCAGCATGGAACCTAAAACGGAACGCTCCGCCTCCTCACTGTGAGGCTGTATTCTTTTTATAAAATTCTCGTCTACTGTTGGCATTGATGATCCTTTCTAAGACGGCGGGGGGGGAGGAGTATTATTTATTTTATCCCGATATCGAT
>OGPA01000518.1_pt1 | contig 39713 bp, 35 predicted proteins | sample 1552841 | NCBI WGS metagenome assembly OGPA01 (sample SAMEA2579916, study PRJEB22360) | human gut metagenome
GAATACTCACCTTTATGATACTCCACGGACAGGCTTTTTTCTACCCTTCCGTGTCTACTTTTATAATAGCATCAATCCTCGTATCACTTGCCAACGAGGGAATTCTTGAAGCGCCCGGATATGCCAATCAGATTTTCGGGTGATAGTGCGAAAGTATATTGAACAGCAGAATTCTATCAAGTAGACTTTCGGAATGTGATTCATATTGTTTCTTTTGAATGCTTTAAGATGTCCTTTCTTGCACCAATTATTGATTGACGTTGTGCCGTAGCCGATTACTTTTGAAATTTCGCTTGTGGTCAGCACATCGGGATATTGTGCAAAAAGCTCCGTGTAATACAGCTTCATATTTTCAAGAATCTGTTCGGGTAGTTCGGTTTTCATTTTCACGGTATAGTTCCCCTTGTACCACCCAGCCGGTGCTGAATAGGATTCGGGAAATACTTTTCTCTTTTCAAGATATGTAATAACATCAGCCTTTTTGATTTTGTAACAGCGAGTTTTCTTGCGCGTGTATTCGCACGGAATCTTTCCGCTTCGAAGCAGATACAAGGCCGTTGATTTACTGATGTGGCAGATTTGATAGAGTTGGTCTTTGGTAATAATATCGGGAATCGAATCCCAGTTGATTGCGGTTTCATTCATAGCAATACACCTCGTAAATATTTTAGTCGGTGCGGTTCTTTCCTGTGTATTGCCGTTGTTGATGTGTTTATTCTGTTCTTTCCGCAGTTCTTTCCAAAATAGTGCCTGTTCTTTCCAAAAACAGCGAAACTGCCGTTATTCGAACTTTCCTTATTTCTCGGGATTTCTGCGGTGCAACCGCCAAAAAAGCCTTAAATATCAAGCTTTTCGGCAAATACTAAGTCGCCCGAAACCGCCTTCAAAAATCGCTAAACAGCCATTAATCCATAAAACTCGAAATGCCGCGTATGAAAAAAACAAAACCAAGGACAGGCAGAGTCACACAGCTCTTACCTGTCCCTGCTTCCTGTTCCGGCGTCCCGAAACCGGCGTTTGCGCAAATTTTGTTGACTATTGAGAACGGAATCTGTATAATGAAAGCAAAAGTATTCTGAGCAGGAGGACGAAATGCATGGCGACGATCAAGGATGTTGCTAGGATAGCGGGCGTGTCCGTGTCGACCGTCTCTCACGTGGTCAACGGAACCCGATACGTTAGTCCTGAGAAAGTCCAGAAGGTCGAGGACGCTATTCGCCAGCTGGACGAGCTCCCGAATTTCATCGCAAAACGGAGTGCATTGAAGAGCAAACTGTCCGAAAGCCGCTATGTGCTGATCTTGCTGTCGAAAAAACGCAGTCTGTTTCAGAATCAAGTCAAGGAAAAGCTGGAAGAAATCGTAGAGCAGAAGGGTTATATCGCCATTTCGCTGGCGTATGACCTCGATGAAGACCGACTGGCGGCCATTCGCGCACTGGCAGGAACGCTGGATCTTGCGGGAATGGTCGCTTTCCCAGACCGGGAAGGTGTGCTTTCCGGCGCCTTTTTCAAAGGGCTCCGGTTTCCGGTGGTTCTGATTGGGAACCCCGTGGATCGGTTTGCCGCAGACACCCTGCTGCCCGACACCTTTGAGGGCAGCTACCGCGCAGTGCGGCACCTGATTAAAAACGGGCATGAGCGAATCGCTTACCTGTGCGAGTCGGAAGTGTGCGGCACCCAAAGGTTTGAGGGCTACAGGAAGGCTCTGGAGGATTCCGGCATTGCGTTGGAAAAAGTGCTGGTCCGCGCGGGCTTGAAAACCGAGGCGTTGGCCGCCGAAGCTATGGCGCAGATCGTCGCGGCAGAGCCTGCGCCCACCGCGGTCGTGATTGCCGACTCGCTGCCTCTGATTCCCGCCATCCGGTATGGGATCGGTCACAACATCGCCGTGCCCGGCGACCTCTCTGTCGTCAGCCTGAACGATCCGGAATGGGCCTCGCTGACGACGCCGGAGCTCACTTGCGTGGATAAGCAACCACGGCAGTTTGCGCTTTCCGCCGCGGACCTGCTGTTCCGGCGGATTGACCGCGGCGAAATTGCAAACCTCTCTTCGCCCGCGCATGCGTACTGCACGAAAACTCTCCCATCAATCCTCAATGTGCGCAACTCCACCTGCGGAATCGGCCGGGGTCCCTTCGGGGAACGGGCAGCGGGTGCGGGCGGCCTTGCCTTATCCGAAGTGGAAAAGGAAAAGATTCGGCAAAAACAGTATACAGCGGCGATCTCATTCCACTATACGGGCAAGGCGTGGATGCACCTGCAGGAAAAGGGTATCAAAAAAGTCTTCGACGAGCTTGGAATTTCCATCATCGCCGTCACAGACGCTCATTTCAACGCGGCGCTGCAATGCAAACAGTTGGAAAGCATCAAATTTCTGAAGCCGGATCTCCTAATCTCGATCCCCGTTGATACTAGGGGCACCGCGGAAGCCTTCCGCTCGATTGCGGACAGCGACACCCGGTTGGTGCTGATCACCAATGTCCCGGAGGGACTCACCCCGAAGGATTACATCTCCTGTATCTCCGTAAATGAGCGAGCCCACGGGGACAGTATGGGCCGCGGGTTGGGCGAGTACATGGTACGGCACGGCCTGAAATATGCGGGGCTGATTTGCCACGGCGAGCAGAACTTCTTTGCCACAAAGCAACGGGACGGCGCGGCGGAACAGGTTCTGACGGAGGAATACCCGGAAATCCGGGTGTGCGGAAAAGTCAATTTCCTGACAGAGGTGGACGTCTATCAGAAAACACTGAAGCTCATCGGGATGTACCCGGAGATTCAGGCTCTGTATGTTTCTTGGGACGGTCCCGCGCTGGAGGTGATAAAGGCCCTGACGGAGCTGGAGCGCACGGACATCGCGATCGTCACGGGAGATCTGGACTATGCCATCGCCATGCAGATGGCACAGGGCGGCATGGTCAAAATGATTAGCGCGCAGTGCCCCTATGAGCAGGGGGAAGCCATCGCAATGGTGGCGGCCAACGGCCTTCTGGGAAAAGCGGTCCCCTCCTTCATCGGGGTGGAACCCATCAGCATCGACCGGGAGAACCTGCTGAAAAACTGGAAGGCGATTTTCAAGGAGGATCCGCCGGCGGCGTTGCGCAACGCGATCAACCGCAGCACCGGCGCACTTTAACGGCGGTTCGCCGCGTTCAAACCGACCGACAGAATATCAAGCGGATAAGCATCTGGAAGCAGGGCTTATCCGCTTTTTACATAGCGCCCGCGCAAGCCGGGTTCCTGGAATTTTTCATTGTCCCTATCCCCCGCGCGGCTTTTCGGCCGCGTTTTTTGGCGCGGTAAAGAAAATTTGCGCAAATATACACGAAAGGACGAGAAGTTCAGGCATCTTTCAACGAGCAAACGACCCAGACAGCCTAACACAGGTGTCAAAGCATTGCAAACGAAAAGAAAACTTGATTGGAAATGCCTAATTTTGTCCCTTGTATTTGGCGAAACAAACAAATTTTCTTGAAATTGAAAGTAGAAATTGACAATCGCCGTGGCGCAGAGTATTATAATGAAAGTAAAACTAATTTGCGCAAATTTATAAAAATAAGAAAGGAGCAGACATGAAACTCGGTTATATGACAAACGCGTTCGGCCCTCTGGTAGGAGAAGGAGGCGGCGTTACAAGCATTAAGGACATCCGGTATCTGACCCTTTGCGACGACGAAGCGGTGCTGAAAAAAATCACAAATGCAGGCTTCCGGTATATTGAGGTGTTGGAAGGGAACCTGACCAAATACGGTTCGGACATTCAAGTGCTCAAAGACATGCTGGCCCGCTACGGTGCCGGCATGATGAGCGTCTGCGTGGGCGCCAATTTTATCTACCCAGACGCGCTGGAGGACGAGATGTTTCACATGGAGACAGTCGCTGCTCTGGCGGAACAGGTAGGCGTTTCCTACGTGGCGTTCTGCGGCGGTGCCATACGCGGGAAAGGCGTCCAGACGGGCGACTATGCGCTTCTGGCCAAAGGGCTGAAGGAGGCAGAAAAGGTCTTCGCCGCCCACGGCATCGAGGCAAGCTACCACCCGCATCTCGGGTCCATGGCGGAAAAGCCGGAGCAAATCGACCAACTCTTTTCGGTGAGCGACATCAAGATTTGTCCGGATCTGGCGCATCTGGCTGCCGGCGGCGGAGATCCTCTGGAGATCGTCAAAAAGTACTACGACAGAATCTCCTTCGTCCACCTGAAGGATTTGGACGAAAACGGATTTGCCCCGCTGGGCACTGGGCACGTCGATGTCGAAGGGGTTCTGCGGTTCCTGAAGGAAAAGGGATATGCAGGAGATTATCTGGTGGAGGCTGACGGCTTTGCCGGCGACCCGGAAGAAGCCTGCCGGACATCGTACCGTTTCCTGCAAGGCAAGCTGATCTAAAATTCCTCCCGTCCGCGGCGTCGGTCAACGACGCGCGGCGCAGGAGGGCATCTTAGAATGGGAGGATTTTACAATGAAAAAACTGAATGTGGGCCTGGTTGGTGCCGGGTTCATGGGAAAAGCGCACTCAATCGGGTATTCCGACATGCCCAAGTATTTCTGGCCGGCCCCGGCCGTGCCGGTTTTAAAAACAATCTGCGACATCGTCCCGGAAATCGCAGCGGACGCGAAAGAACGCTTCGGCTTTGAAAAATGCTGCACGGACTGGCACGACATCGTCAACGATCCCGAGATCGACGTAGTAAGCATCTGCACGCCGAACAACGTCCACGCCGAAATCGCCATCGCTGCGCTGAACGCAGGGAAGCACGTACTCTGCGAAAAGCCGATCGCCTCGACATTGGAGGACGCGAAGGCCATGGCGGAAGCCGCCAGGAAAGCGGCGCAAAAGGGAATCATTGCCATGAACGCCTACCAGTACAGGCGCGTTCCGGCGATCGACCTCGCCAAGAAATTCATCGATGAGGGATCCATCGGCAAAATTCTCAACGTGCGGTGCACCTATCTGCAAAGCTGGTCGGCCGATCCTGCCTCCCCGCTCTCCTGGCGGTTCCAGAAAGACATCGCCGGCGCGGGGACGCTTGGCGACATCGCCTCACACGTGATCGACATCGCCCAGTATCTGGCGGGTGACATCGAGGCGGTAACCGGCATGATGCAGACCTACATCACCGAGCGGCCGGTGCAGGAAGGCGGCACAGACCTGCTGGGCACCGTAAAGCTCGGAGCCGACGCGAAGCGGAAGGCCGTAGACGTGGATGATGAGGACAGCTTCCTCGTGAAGTTTAAAAACGGCGCGGTAGGCAGCATCGAGGCCACGAGAAACGCCTGGGGTCGCAACAACTTCATCACGGTAGAGCTTCACGGCACTCTGGGCAGCCTCTACTTCAACTACGAGCGACTCAACGAGTTGCAGGTGTGTTTGGCCGGCGACCCCGACGACAGAAGGGGCTTTAAGACAATCTACACCGGCCCCGCGCATTTTCACGGGGAAGTGACCTGGAACATTCCCGGAATGAACATCGGGTACGGCGAATTGAAATCCATCGAATCCTACGAGTTTATCAAAGCGGTAGTAGAAGGCAGGCAGCCGTCTACCAGCTTCGCAGAAGGGTATCGAGTGGAACGCGTTTGCGATGCCGTGAAACGGTCGGCGGAAACCGGACGTTGGGTAACGGTGAACGATTGATCGAAGCGCCCGTTTAATACGCAGCCCAAAGCCACATGTCATAAGAGTGGCCCGCAACGGTAAAAAGCAGATTTTCAAAATCGTGCAGACCATTGCCGACGACGAGATACACCGGTTGGAAGCCCGAGAGAGGTATCTGTCTAAATTTCAAATTTGCCAAAAGTCCACCGCAATTTTCGTGAAATTGCGGTGGACTTTTCCTTGATACCGGCGCAGCAAGTTCACCCTGCGGCTGCTCGGAAGGCGCTCTGCCTTAAACGTTCCATATGGATCTGAATCTTGACAGATTTCGGATTTAGAGGTATGCTATTTTAAGCTTAGAGGGTACCTGTTTACCTAATCATTACAGCAAAGAAAGAGAGAGGTACAACATGAATATTTATAGTGATGCAATCGAGCAGCTCGGTATATTCGCCATCGTCGGCGGAATTCTGGCTATCGTCGCCACAGTTTTGGCCTATGTGTTTATCGTCCCCGAAAAACGCCGCGAAAAGCTCAATGCTTTCGGCAAGTTCCTCCACGATACCTGCAATTTCAAGTACCTGATCGTAGAGAAAATTCTGCAGGCTCTGTACATTTTCTTCACGGCAGATATGATCATTCTGGGCTTCTTCATGCTCTTTGCCGCGCCTAAAGACTACTTTGGCAATCGCCACTGGCTGGGCGTCTACGGCATCCTGACCATGATCCTCGGACCCATTATGATCCGACTGGTGTATGAACTGTTGATGATGGCAGTCTTGCTGCTGAAAAACGTAATCTCCATCAACAATAAGCTTCGCAGCCAGAACGGAAACGAAGAGAAGAACGGCATTTTCATGGCCCCCGACATGGGCGACCTGCGCCAGCAGCTTCGGTCTAAGGCAGCACAGCCTCAGAACCCGCAGCCCAAAGTCCCGCAGAGCGCACCCGTAGCCAAATTCTGCGGCAAGTGCGGTTCGCCGTTGAACGAAGCCGGCAAGTGCCCCAACTGTGACAACAATCAGCCTCAGGCTTAAACGCAAACATTAAGATTATGCCCCGAGCGGAAGCAATGCCGCTCGGGGCTTTTGGTTTTATCGGGAAAAATCTGCCGAAAGTCCCTTAAATTGAAAACCGCTCTCTTGCCCTCTCTGCTTTCTTCATGATAAAATAAGGGAAAAACCAAAACGGAGATATCTTCCATGTTTGCCCTTACAAACGAGCCTTAACTTTTCTTATACTCGAAAAAATGCACTCCAAAGATTGATTAAATCAACTGTGTTAATTATAGCATTTTTTGATTTTTTCAATAGAATTACGAAAAAAGAGTTAGTTTTTGGCAAAGGAAGTAAGAGCAAAACAACTTTTAATAACAAGAGAAATGTATATGGAGATGAGATAGGATGAGAATATTTTTATGCGGTGGAGGTTGTGGACAACAAACAGTTGATGCAAATAAGAAATTAAATAAAGTTATAGATCATAATAAACCTATATTATATATTCCACTTGCTATGCCAAGTGAAAGATATCCAAGCTGTTATGAATGGATTAAAGATGAATTAAAAGGGGTTGATGTTCCAAATATAGATATGGTTGTTTCGGGTGCTGATTTATTTAATAAAAATTTAGAAAATTATTCCGCATTATTTATTGGTGGTGGAAATACTTTTAAATTACTAAAAGATTTGAAAGATAGTGGTTCATTTGAAAAAATAAAAATTTTTATTGAAAATAACGGTATTGTTTTTGGAGGAAGTGCTGGTGCTATAATTCTAGGGCAATGTATCGACACATGTAAATATGCAGACAAAAATGAAGTTGACCTTAAAGATTTAATGGGTTTTGATGTAGTAAGCCATTTTTCTTTTCTTTGTCATTTTACAAATCAAGATGAAGAAAAGACTAAATTAAATAAAAACTATCTGCTAGAATTATCAAAAAAGGAAAAAATAATAGCTCTCCCTGAAGAAGATACTATTTATTATGAGAATGGCAAATTTGAAATTATTGGAAATAGACCATTTTATATTTTTGAAGAAGGTAATATGATTTCGTATAATGTAAATCAAGATAGGTTAACTGAATTTTTAAAGTTAAATAGTGATGCTGATTTATTTAAATAAGCAGCCCCCAAAACGCCGAAAGGCTCCAAAAAGTCCGCGCGCAATTCGGGCTGTAAATCCCACAAAAAAGCGCACAAATTTTCCTCGCTTCCCGCACCGCGCATAAAACCAAATTCGCACGGAAAACTACCTTCAAAAAGGATTTTGGAGGACATTATGAACGAGATGTTTTGTTTTCAGTGCCAGCAGACGGCGCACAACACCGGCTGCACGGGCAAAGCGGGCGTGTGCGGCAAAAAGGCCGATACCGCAAACAATCAGGACGACCTCATCGGTGCGCTCATCGCGCTCGCCTGCACGGATAGGCGCAGCGAACGCACAGACGAACTCATTTTAAAAGGACTTTTCACGACAATCACGAACGTAAATTTCAACAATGATACCATTCTCATGTTGAAAAACGAGATTGAGCAAGCGTGCAAAGCCCTTTCGCATACCTTTACGCCTTATGATATGAGCAAAATCTGGAACGCCGACGAAGACACACGCTCCCTAAAATCGCTTCTGCTGTTCGGCATCAAAGGCATGGCGGCGTATGCGTACCACGCCCGCGTCTTAAATCGCACCGATGACATCGTGAACCGCTTTTTCTACGAAGCCCTAAAAGCTCTCGGCGAGCCGCTTCCCGCAGATGCCCTGCTGGCGCTCGTCCTCAAGACCGGCGAAGTCAACCTGCGCTGCATGAAGCTCTTAGATGAAGCAAATACCGCAGCGTTCGGCGACCCCGTCCCCACGCAGGTGCCGCTCACCATCGAAAAAGGCCCGTTCATCGTCGTCAGCGGCCACGACCTGCACGATATGAAGCTTTTGCTCGAGCAAACGAAAGACCGCGGCGTCAACATCTATACGCACAGCGAGATGTTGCCTGCCCACGGCTACCCGGAGCTCAAAAAACACCCGCACCTAAAGGGCAATTTCGGCACCGGCTGGCAGAACCAGCAGACGGAGTTCCACAATATCCCTGCACCGATTTTGTTCACCACAAATTGCCTCATGCCCGTGCGGCAAAGCTATTCCGACCGCGTGTTCACCACATCCGTCGTCTCTTACCCGGAGCTGCAGCACATCGGCGAAGATAAAGACTTCACGCCCGTCATCGAAAAAGCGCTCGAGTGCGGCGGCTACAAAGAAGATAAGCACATGACCGGCATGAACGGCGGGCATTTCGTCACCACGGGCTTCGCACACAACGCCGTGCTTTCTCATGCCGAAAAGATCATCGAGCTCATCAAAGCCGGGAAAATCCGCCGCATTTTCCTCATCGGCGGGTGCGACGGCGCCGCGCCCGGGCGCAGCTATTATACCGATTTTGCAAAGCTCACCCCTTCGGATACCCTCATCTTAACGCTCGCCTGCGGCAAGTACCGCATCAACGACCTCGACCTCGGCGAGATCGACGGCCTCCCGCGCATCTTGGACTGCGGCCAGTGCAACGACGCGTACAGCGCCATTAAAATCGCCCTCGCGCTCAGCGAAACGTTCGACTGCACCGTCAACGACCTTCCCCTCACCCTCGTCCTCTCGTGGTATGAGCAAAAAGCCGTCTGCATCCTCCTGACGCTCCTCTACCTCGGCATACAGAATATGTATCTCGGTCCCACCATCCCCGCCTTCATCTCCGAAAACGTCCTACAAGTCCTCCAAAAAAATTATAACCTCACCCCCACCTCCGAGCCGGAGAAGGATTTAAACGCCATTCTACAAATAAACCACTAAAAAGCCATTACCCCGTGCAGCTTTAAAGTTGCACGGGGCTCTTATCATTTCTCATTTGACCGATCTTTTTCGGCTTTGATACGTTCGATTTCTTCCTCTATTATATTTCCGATCGTATGATCGTCCATTTTTATACTTTCTGCCGCTGCAACAGACTTGTCAGCAAATGCATCAAATTTTTCCTGTTTATCTTTTAATATATCCATAATTCTTTCATCGATCGAATTCTCACAAAGCAACCGATAAACCAGTACATTCCTTGTCTGGCCCATACGATACGCCCTTGAAATCGCCTGATTTTCAATAGAGGGCTTAAGCTGCGGTTCGCACAAAATGATCACACTGGCAGATTGAATATTCAGACCTGTCCCGCCCGACTGTATTTGTGCTGCCAAAACCGCCCCGGCAGGAGCCTTATCAAAATCGTCAATGATCTCTTGTCTTCGCTGCGGCGAAACGGAACCATTTATCGGATTCATACAGCGGTCACCCAAAAGCTGCACAACTTTTCGGATCGTATCCAGAAAAAACGAGAATATAATCACTTTTCGCTTTTCAGATTCGGCCTCTTCTATCAGCTCTATCAATCGCTTCGCTTTGCAGGAATCCTTTATATTTTCTGCATTCCATGACACACGCCTTATTTCTGCAAAATTCTTACCGAACACCGCTTGTTCATATATATCCTTTTCTGCCTGTCCGAGTGTGCACCATTCTTCACTTTCAATAAGTTCAGGGAGCTCCGTCAGTACGTCTTCCCTCTTTCTGCGGTAATAAACCGGCGCAACCGCCTCTCTAAATTGCGGCGCCGCAGTCAAAGCAAGCATGTGCTGTATTCGCAATGCAATATCAGGACGTAAAATATGGATAAGCGCAACCATTTCCTCCGGCTTATTTTCAAGTGCCGTGCCCGTCATAAACAGCATGCGCTCTGCACGTTCACAGATTTTCTTCACATTCATCGTACGTCTTGCCTCTGAATTTTTAATGTAATGTGCCTCGTCTACAACCAAAAGCGAAAGCTCAAACGATTCCGGCAAATTAAAATGTGCTGTTGTCTCGAAGGTTGTTACAGCTACACCACCAGCGCTTATCCATGAATTCAGTGCTTCTTTTCTGTCCGCACCATGAATTTTTACAACCTGCAATCGGCTCATTTTACGAATTTCTCGGCACCAATTTGTAACGACGCTCGCCGGGCACACAACTGCAAAATGCGATGCCCCTGTGTTTTTCAAAGATACCATCGTGGCGATTGCTTGTACGGTTTTACCAAGTCCCATTTCATCTCCGAGAAGAACGCGCTTTTGGTGCAATACATATTTAACGCCCCATTCCTGGTAACGACGCAGCTCGCACAGCAAACCATCCGGAAAAAAACATTCCTCTTGTACTTCTCTTGCGAGTTCTTCCGGCAGTCCGTATATTGAATCATCGTTACCGAGTGTTCCCGGGACAATATTTTCAAGGGCATTGAAAAACGAAACCGAATGTTCGGAAAATTCTTTCCAAGCATCTATCCCGTTGATCCGCTTTGTGTTTTCAAATATTGTCTTTTGTTCCCGAACTCTTTGACCATAGTTTCCATTTCTATAAGAATCCAAAAATTTATATGCATCCACTGCTTTTTGTTTTTTAGCCGATGATGCAAATATCCACTTCAATCTTTTCTGAGATAATAACAAATCTTCTATCGCATATTCGATTTGTCTTCTATTCTCAGTAATCAAGCCACGACATTCTTTTGTCGTTTCCCTCGCATAAACATATTTAGATAATGCTGTCACTAAAGCTGTCGATTCCCGCGTTTTGTTATCAACACTCAGTTTGATCTTTGCGCCTTCTCGCACCTTGTCTGCCATATTATTCGCTATACGCTTTATGGAATACGCTGCATCTTCGCTGATACCATGCACCGAACTGATCGAATACACATTGGCCGCAACAATATCTGCGATCGAACGAAATCCGTAGTCTCGAAGTGCTTTCACTCTAAATCCGCCTTTTTCACGATTGATCTCTTCTACCGGAATATCTCGAAGCACGTCTAATACGTTTCGGGTCACGACCAGATTTGCTGCTTTTTCAATATCTATCTGCACGTTGTCTTCGTACTGTGCAATCTCATCCAGTTCTTCCAGCATCATGCGATGTTCCTGTATCAACCGCTCTGCATCCGCCGTATCAAAAAGCTTTGCCAACTGTATTCTCTCCTTTTCTGCCGATTTCAGCTTATTTTAAGTATGACGTAACAGTTCTTATTTGTCAATATTTCTCTATGCAAACCTCAAAACTTCTCATTAAACATTAAATACATATTTTTCCGAATATTGCAAATGATTTTCTATCCTCACCCCCGCCTGTCGCTTTTCCGCTCACCTTACCTATTCTTCAAATTAAATATATTTACATTGTACTTTTCCCGTGCTATGATGGTCTTAACAAAGACGAAAAGGTGATTTTATGGCGAAAAAGCTGGCACACATAAGTGAAGATCATTCCCGCGAGCAAACCGTATACGAACACCTCACCGGCACGGCAGAGCTTGCAAAGCAGTTTGCCGCCGCATTCGGCGCGGAGGAAGACGGCTATCTGCTCGGTTTACTGCACGACATCGGCAAGTACAGCGATGCCTTTCAGCATCGATTAGACGGCGGCGTGCGCGTAGACCACTCCACGGCCGGCGCAAAAGAAGCTTGCGCGCACGGTGTCGGGTATCTGGCGCTCGCCATCGCAGGCCATCACGGCGGCATACCGAATTTTGGCTCCCGCGCCGATACCAAAAACGACGCTACCCTCTCGGGCCGCTTAAAACGCGACCTCGAACCGTATGACGATTGGAAAACCGAAGTCACTCTGCCGCCGGTCAAGCCCTTTAACATGCGAGAATTCAACACCGGGTTTCGGCTCTCGTTTTATATCCGTATGCTGTTTTCTTGCCTTGTTGATGCCGATTTCATCGACACCGAAACCTTTATGGACGGCGCACTTGCCCCGCGCGGCAACTACGATGCGCTCCCTGCGCTGCTCGACCGCTTGGAAACGTACATCACACCGTGGTATCCGCCCAAAGCCGAGCTCAACCGAAAGCGCTGCGCCATTTTGGATGCGTGCAAGGCCTCCGGCAGCACCGCCGCACCGGGTGTTTATACGCTTACCGTGCCGACGGGTGGCGGAAAAACGACCGCTGCCATGGCATTTGCGCTGACCGCTGCCGTGCAAAACTGCATGAGCCGCGTCATCTACGCCGCGCCGTACACGTCTATCATCGACCAAAACGCCGATACGTTTGAAAAAATCTTCGGCACGGAAAACGTCATCGAGCACCACAGCAGCGCGGAATATCTCTTTTCCGAAAGCCCGAACCCCGCAGAATACCGCAAAATGCTGGCCGCAGAAAACTGGGACGCCCCCGTCATCGCCACGACCACCGTGCAGCTGTTTGAGTCCCTGTTTGCGAGCAAACCCGCCCGCTGCCGCAAGCTGCACAACCTCGCCAACAGCGTGCTCATCTTAGACGAAGTGCAGACGCTGCCCATGCCGTATCTAAAGCCGTTCACGGCGGCGCTTGCCGAGCTTGCCCGAAAGTACGGCGTCATTGTCGTCCTGTGCACCGCCACGCAGCCCGCGTTAGACGGTGTTTTTGCCGATTTGAAAATCGACCTGCCGATCAAAGAGATCTGTTCCAATGTCCCTGAAAATTTCGAGACCTTCCGCCGCACGAAAATCGCGCAGCACACATTTGACAGCACAGAATCGCTCACCGCCGAGTTCACCGCGCTGCCGCAGGTGCTTTGCATCGTTAACCGCATTGCAGACGCACAGAAAATCTATCAAGCACTGCCAAAAGACAGCGCGTACTGTCTCACCACGCACCTGTGCCCCGCCCACCGCAAAGCGCGCATTAAGGAAATTCGCGAACGCCTAAAAATCGGCCTGCCCTGCCGCGTCGTTTCCACCTCGCTCATCGAAGCCGGTGTCGATGTGGATTTCCCGCGCGTCTACCGCGAAGAAGCCGGGCTTGATTCCGTCCTGCAAGCCGCCGGCCGCTGCAATCGCGAGGGCAAGCGCCCGTTAGATGAAAGCCTCGTGACCGTCTTCACCGTCCAAAACACCACCCCGCCGCCCTACATGCGCCAGCCCGCCGCAGCCATGAAGAACATTTCAAAACGCATGGAGGACATCACTTCGTTAGCTGCAATCCGCGCGTATTTTGAGTTCTATCGCGATTTGTACGGCAAAGAAGATCTCGACCGTGAGAAGATTCTCCTAGCGTTCGAAAACGAGATGCTCCCGTTCGCCTCCGTTGCGGAAAAGGTACGGGTCATTGAAAGCTGCACCACGCCCGTGTATATCCCGATCGACCAAGGCGAAGCCCTCGTTGAGCAGCTGTATCGCGGCGAACGCAGCCGCACCCTGTTCAGAAAGCTCGGGCAGTACAGCGTGAACGTCTACCCGCAGCAGCTCGCTGCCCTGCGCGAAGCCGGCGCCGTGCAGAGCATCGACGGCGGTGCGCTCTATGTTCTCGCCGATCCCCGCCGCTACGACAGTGCCCTCGGCCTCACCCTCGACCAAACCGAAACCGCTCTGTTTATATAAAATAGAAAAGCCGGTAAGGCAAACCCTTACCGACCTCTCTATACAAATCAACAACAATTATTTCTACCCACACTGCCTGTAAAAACAGACAGCGACCTTAACTTGATTTTATCCCATATGCAGTTGGGCTTTCAGCGCGTCCTGAAGGACCTGCGAAAAGTTGATGTTCTGCTCCAAGGCGGCGGTGTTCAGCCACGCGGGAATGGTCAGCGTCTTTTTGACGGCTTTTTCAAAGTGCGTTTTGGCGTATTCTTCCACGTCCACAGTGATGATGTTCACGAACGCGCCGTCCATCGACACTTCCAGCTCGGCGGCGACATCTGCAAGGCGGATCGCGTCCACGGACGAGGGCGCCGGGGCGGCTTCACCGTCTTTTTTCAGCCAGTACAGATACCCGGCAAGGCAATCGACCGCCATGCGCAGCGATTCATCGAGCGTTTCGCCGCAGGTAGACAGATCGTTCAGATCGGGGAAAACAACAGAATAACCGCTTTCTTCCTTAAAAAAACAAGCGGGATAAGCTGACAGCATAAAATCGACCTCCTGATATAGTCTAAGCGGAAGCGGGAGAGATTATTTCAAACCTGCCTGCTTCAAAATGGAATTTTCCGTGCCTTTCGGAATGTCCTTGCAATGAAACGGAATGGTGACCTTGCCGGGCTTCGTCGGGTGCGTATAATGGCGGTGCGAACCCGTCTGCATCTTGAACACCCAGCCGTCTTCTAAAATGATCCGTTCCAGTTCTTTTGGCTTCTTCGGCATTTCAATTCCCCTCCTGATTCAAATCTATTATACCATATGATACGTATTAAAGCAATACGTATTCAAATTATGCTTTATAAGTTCCGCAAAAAATAGACTAAATTCAAATTTTATCTTGACAAGTTCAAATAATCGTTATATAGTCGAATTATTAAAACAACATCAATTGAACTTTGAAAGGAGTTGATCTTATTGATTCAGTTGGAAGTCTGGGGCCCGTATGCGTTATTTACACGCCCGGAATTTAAAGTGGAGCGTGCAAGCTACGATGTCCCCACCCCGTCCGCCGCGCGCGGTATAGTTGAAAGTCTGTATTATCACCCCGGAATACGCTGGCATATCCGCCGCATCTACGTTTTGAACCCCATCGAGTTTACCACCATTCGGCGCAACGAGGTAAAAAGCAAAATTCTCGGGGGCACCGCCATGCGCATCGCGCAGGGCAAGGAAGATGAGCCGTACCTCGTCACGACGAAACAAATTGTCCAGCGCGCCTCCATGGTGCTGACAAATGTCCACTATGTCATCGAAGCGGAGTTCGAAATGCTGCCGGAAAAAGCCGCACCCGGCGATAACCCCGGCAAGTTTCAGGACATCGTCACGCGCCGCATGAGAAAGGGCCAGTGCTTTTCCACCCCGTACTTCGGCTGCCGCGAGTTTCCCGCACACTTCAAGCAGTGGGAGGGTGGCCCGATCCCGACGATTGACGAGACGCGCGACCTCGGCTTTATGCTGTACGATTTCGATTATTCCGACCCACAAAATATCACGCCCCTCTATTTCCGTGCCAAAATGGAGCACGGTGTCATTCAGGTGGCCGGCTGCGAGGTGTTCAGATGATCCTGCAAGCCTTAGTTCAGTATTACGAAACGCTCCTTGCCCGCGGTGAGATTGACCGCCCGGGCTGGAGCAAAGTCAATGTCAGCTGGCGTCTGGACCTAAACCCAGACGGCTCCCTTTTCGATGTTTCTCCCCTCCAAAAGCCCTCTCCAAACGGTAAAAAGATGCCGCCGCAGCGGCTCGCTGTGCCCGCACAGGTCAAGCGCTCTTCCGGTGTTGCGGCAAATTTTCTGTGTGATACGTCTTCCTACCTGCTCGGCGTGGACGACAAGGGTAAGCCCGAGCGCACCAAAGCTTGCTTTGAAGCTAGCCGAGAAAAGCATCTGGAAATTTTGAAAGATACCCCCGGTGAAACCGCCGCAGCCGTCCGTGCGTTTTTCGACACATGGAATTCCTCCTCTGCCGTCGAGCACCCTGCTTTGCAGCCCTATCTTTCGGAAATTTATAAGGGCGGCAATCTGATCTTTTATTATAACAATAAGCCCGCGGCAAACGACTCTGACATCGCCGCCGCGTGGCAGCAGGCCTATGATTCTGCTTCAGATTCCGACACGCCCACTCGGTGCAGTGTCACCGGCAAGCTTGCCCCCGCCGCGCGTCTGCACGGCAACATACAGGGCGTGCGCGGCGCACAAAGCTCCGGCGCATCGCTCGTTTCGTTCAACGCCGATGCCTTCTGCTCCTACGGGCACGAGCAGGGCGAGAACGCTCCCGTCAGCACCTACGCCATGACCGCCTACACGCAGGCGCTAAACTACCTGCTGCGCAGTGATAATGTCCGCCGCATCGGCGATGTCACCGTCGTATATTGGGTGGAGAATGCCGATCCTGCCATCGCCGCATTTGCGGGAGCTATGCTTTTCGGTCCGCAGGAGCAGTCCGATTGGAGCGAAAACGACATTTTAGGCGCAATTCAAAAACTTGTATCCGGCAGAACAGCCGACCTACAGGACATGCACCTCAGCCCCGATACACACTTTTACATTCTGGGGCTCGCGCCGAACGCCGCGCGTCTTTCCGTTCGCTTTTTCTGGCAGGATACCTTCACAAAGCTCGCCAAAAACGTGAACGCCCATTACGAGCGTTTGGAGATCACCCGCCCGGCCTACGAAAAATTCGACACGCTTTGGCCCTACACCCTCGCGCGCTCTGCCGTCCGCTTTTCCAAAGACTGGAAAAAAGCCGATGAAGAGCTGCAAAAATCCTTCCCGCGCCTTTCCGGCGACCTGCTCACTTCCATCTTAAACGATACGCGCTACCCCGCCACTTTACTAAACGGCACCGTGCAGCGCATCCGCGCCGAGCACGATGTCACCTGGGCGCGCGCGTCCGTCATAAAAGCTTATTATTCTAAAAACGAAGACCCGCTTTGTCCAAAGGAGGTTTTGACCGTGTCCGTAAACAAAGAAAGCACCAATATCCCCTACAATCTCGGCCGTCTGTTCGCCGTTCTGGAGCGCACGCAGGAAGCCGCAAATCCCAACATCAACACCACCATCAAAGACCGCTTTTTTAACTCCGCTTCCGCTACGCCGAGCCTTGTGTTCCCCTCGCTCATCAATTTAGCGCAGAAGCACCTCGCAAAGCTCAACGAGGGTCAGCGGATTGCACTGGATAAATCCATCGGCGAACTTTCGGACAAGCTCGGCGAAACCTTCCCAAAGCAGCTTATGCTCGCAGAACAGGGCGCGTTCCAGCTCGGCTACTACCAGCAGCGTCAGGAATATTTTAAGAAAAAGACAGACACCACCGAACAGAAAGAGGAGGCATAACCATGCGTGAACCCATTCAAAACCGCTACGATTTCGTGATCTTATTCGATGTGGAAAACGGCAACCCCAACGGCGACCCCGACGCCGGCAACATGCCGCGCGTAGACCCGGAAACCGGCAACGGCATCATAACCGATGTGTGCCTAAAGCGCAAGATCCGCAACTACGTGCAGGACGTCAAAGAAGATGCGTCCGGCTGGCGCATTTACATTAAGGATCAGGTGCCGCTCAACCGCAGCGACCTCGAAGCCGGAGAAGCGCTCGGCATCGGCGAAGAGCTTGCCGAGATTCAAAAAGGCAAGGACGCCAAAAAGATTGTGACAAAGCTCCGCAGCAATGACCCGGATATCGACCTCAAGCTCCGTGACTTTATGTGCAGCGAGTTTTTCGACATCCGCACATTCGGCGCAGTCATGACAACATTCGTAAAGGGTGCTTTAAATTGCGGTCAGGTGCGCGGCCCGGTGCAGCTCGGCTTTGCACGCTCCATCGACCCCATCGTGCCGCAGGAGGTCACCATTACCCGCACTGCCATCACCACCGAATCCGACGCCCAGAACAAAACCACCGAAATGGGCCGCAAATACGTCGTGCCCTACGGTCTTTACCGCGCAGAGGGCTTCGTTTCCGCCAACCTCGCCCGCCGCGTGACCGGCTTCTCCGAAGAAGACCTTCAAATGCTCTGGCAGGCCATTCTCAATATGTTTGAAAACGACCACAGCGCCGCCCGCGGCAAAATGGCCGTGCGCGAGCTCATCATCTTCAAGCACGCATCCGAGCTTGGCAACGCCGCTTCCTATAAGCTGTTCGATGCCGTAACGGTTAAAAAGGTCGACGGCGTAGCCGTCCCGCGCAAATTCTCCGATTACACCGTCACCGTTTCCGAAGACCTGCCCGAAGGCGTCACCTGCGAACGTCTTTCCTAAATGGACGCGCGTGAAGACGGACTTTTAATGTCCGGCATCCAGCACTTCGCGTTCTGCCGCCGCCAGTGGGCGCTCATCCACATCGAGCAGCAGTGGCAGGAAAATGCCCACACCGCACAGGGGCAACTTGACCACGTCCGCTGCCACGATGAAACGTTGTCCGAAAAGCGCGACAACACCTTCACCGTGCGCGGCATGCGCGTGTTCAGCCGTAAATTGAACCTCTCCGGCGCGTGCGACGTCGTAGAGTTTCATAAAGACAAAAACGGCATTTCTTTAGAGGGGCAGCCCGGATTTTGGCTGCCCTACCCCATCGAGTACAAGCACGGCCGCGAAAAAGAGACCGATGCCGACCGCTTGCAGCTCTGCGCCGAAGCCATGGCGCTTGAAGAAATGCTCGTGTGCGATATCCCCGCGGGCGCGCTCTACTACATAGAAACGCGCCGCCGCGAGGTTGTTCCGTTCACGGATGAACTCCGCCGCAAAACGGAAGACACCGCTGCCGAAATGAACCGCTATTTCGCCCGCGGCTACACACCAAAAGTCAAACCCGGCAAGCACTGCAACGCCTGCTCGTTAAAATCGATTTGCCTGCCGGTGCTGTGCAGCCGTGCAGACCCCGTCTCGTACCTGCGCGCCCACATTTTTGAAAGCGAGGAGGATACCCCGTGAGACAACTGCTCAACACCCTGTTCGTGCTCAGCGAAGACGCGTATCTCTCCGTAAACGGCGAAAATGTCGTCATTAGTCGCGAGCAAAAGGAAGTCGCGCGCTTCCCGCTGCACACGCTCGAGGGCATTCTCTGTTTCTCCTACGCCGGCGCAAGTCCCGCCTTGATGGGTGCCTGCGTGCAGCGCGGTGTGGACATCGCGTTTTTCTCCCCGCGCGGGCAGTTTTTGGCACGCACCGTCGGCGAAGAGCATGGCAACGTCCTCCTGCGGCAAACGCAGAATCGCGTGTCCGATGACCCCTATCAAAGCTGCCGATACGCCCGCAGGTTCATCCTCGGCAAGGTCTATAACGCCCGCTGGGTCTTGGAGCGCGCCACGCGTGACCACCCCCAGCGCGTACCCGTGGAAGCGCTTAAAACAGCCGCCGCACAAATGGCACAGTCTTTGCCGCTCATCGCCTCCTGCGAAGACCCCGCGCAGCTGCTCGGCTTAGAGGGCGAAGCCGCAAAGCTGTATTTTGGTGTGTTTAACCACCTCGTTTTGCAGCAGCAAAGCGACTTCCGTTTTACCTCGCGCAGCCGCCGGCCGCCGCTCGATAACATCAACGCCTTGCTTTCGTTCGCCTATACACTCCTCACGCGCGACTGTACCGCCGCGCTCGAAAGTGCCGGGCTCGACCCGTACATCGGCTTCATGCACCGTCCAAGACCCGGTCGCCGCAGTCTCGCACTCGACCTCATGGAGGAGCTGCGCGCCGTGTATGCCGACCGCTTTGTGCTCTCCTGCGTGAACCGCAAGATCATCACCGCAAAGCACCTGCAAAAGCAGGAAAGCGGTGCCGTGCTTTTAACGGACGACGGTCGCCGCGCATTTCTCGGCGCATGGCAAAGCAAAAAGCAGGAGCAAATCACGCACCCGTTTTTAAAAGAGAAGATTCCGTGGGGGCTCGTGCCCTACGTGCAGGCGCTCCTGCTCGCCCGCACTCTGCGCGGCGATCTGGAAGCGTATCCGCCGTTTTTCTGGAAGTGAGGTCAAAATGCTGGTCTTAATTACCTACGACGTCAACACAGAGACCGCCGCCGGAAAAAAGCGTCTCCGCAAAGTCGCTAAAAAGTGCGTAGACCACGGGCAGCGCGTACAAAACTCCGTTTTCGAGTGCTTGCTGACCGCCGCGCAGTATGTTACACTGAAGGCAGAGCTCACCGCGCTCATCGAGCCCGAAACGGACAGCCTGCGGTTTTACCGTCTCGGCAATCAATATAAGCAAAACGTAGAGCATGTCGGCGTACAGCCCGCCTACGCGCAGGATTCCGTCCTGCTCATCTGATTACCCGCAGTGCGAAGCTAAAGCGCACACGCTTTTCCCGCTTCCTTCGCACCAAATCAAAACCCAAAATTTGTCCTTTTTAAAACGCCACCGGCAAATTTTCTCTTTCCGCGTCTTAAAGAGGCAATTTCTTCTCCCTTTTGCGCAAAAACAGATGAAAACTTTGTCCGTTTTTGCTGTCGCCCTCCACCCGGAGGGCGTGGATAGAAATTTAACTGCCGCTGACAAGGCGGTAAACCTCCCGGTCGCCCTCCACCCGGAGGGCGTGGATAGAAATAAAAGCTGCGTTTCTCGCAAAGCGACATCGAGACGGTCGCCCTCCACCCGGAGGGCGTGGATAGAAATTGTTACCGCGGGTTTAAATCATACATACATAATTGTCGCCCTCCACCCGGAGGGCGTGGATAGAAATTCTATCCGCTGCCACGATCTGCGCACCGCCATACAGGTCGCCCTCCACCCGGAGGGCGTGGATAGAAATTTTAGTATATAGATTAAATCGCACCATTTGGTAGTCGCCCTCCACCCGGAGGGCGTGGATAGAAATTCTTTTTGATGAGGGTATCTACAATGCGTTCGGCGTGTCGCCCTCCACCCGGAGGGCGTGGATAGAAATACCGGCAACTGGGAACAGGCGTGGAACGGTGTGCAGGGTCGCCCTCCACCCGGAGGGCGTGGATAGAAATTTAAGTATCTTTGCTGTATGCCGTGAGAGGTGAGCGTCGCCCTCCACCCGGAGGGCGTGGATAGAAATCGCATACGCGGGACGCCATTGGCTCCCGCGGGGAGTCGCCCTCCACCCGGAGGGCGTGGATAGAAATTCCGACGGAAAACCCCAGTAAACCGACGGAAAACCCGTCGCCCTCCACCCGGAGGGCGTGGATAGAAATGCTACGACGGTCGCCTGACCGGTCGCCACGACAAGTCGCCCTCCACCCGGAGGGCGTGGATAGAAATAGCTTGCCGAAACCATCGACAAGAACGATATGACGTCGCCCTCCACCCGGAGGGCGTGGATAGAAATGCGAATTTGTGCTCGGGAAAAAGCGCATCATCGTGCCGTCGCCCTCCACCCGGAGGGCGTGGATAGAAATTGCGGCTCCGTAGCCTTTCGACGCTCCATCAAGCTGTCGCCCTCCACCCGGAGGGCGTGGATAGAAATAGTCCGAACGGCGTGTGACTGTGTGGAACGCTCGCGTCGCCCTCCACCCGGAGGGCGTGGATAGAAATATCTCGATATAGAGGCCGTGAAAGTTCCCGCGCGGTCGCCCTCCACCCGGAGGGCGTGGATAGAAATGCCAACGATCGCGGAACCTTGTGAGAGGATGCCGGTCGCCCTCCACCCGGAGGGCGTGGATAGAAATCCACTCCGTCAAAACAACCACGGAGTGAAGCCCGCCGTCGCCCTCCACCCGGAGGGCGTGGATAGAAATTATAACACAATACCAAGGTCAGCGCGCGCGAATTTGTCGCCCTCCACCCGGAGGGCGTGGATAGAAATGATTGTTATGCCTTTGATTCGGTCCGCCATCTACTCAGTCGCCCTCCACCCGGAGGGCGTGGATAGAAATTCCAGAAGCGGCACTCCATGTCGGAGGGAAAGCTTGGTCGCCCTCCACCCGGAGGGCGTGGATAGAAATGTGATATAGGACATCTGGAGGTCGGAAATATTCAGGTCGCCCTCCACCCGGAGGGCGCGGGTAGAACGCAAATCGTAACACTTGACTTTTGGACGTGACATGCCTCCAAGTCTGCGAATAAAGCCAAAGATACGCCGGGCATCAAAACGGCGGAACAGCTTGAAAAGCGCTTTCATCGGCTGCGAAAAGCGGCGATGAGGGCGTTCTTTTGCCGTTAAAACCGGACATTGCAGGACAGTATAGGACATCGGCGGACAACTTTCGCAAAACCTCTTTACAGAACAAACGTTTTTAGCTATAATGAGATACAGAAAGGGGGCGGCAGCATGACGGAGAACAGGCCGCGCATGGCGATCTGCTACGATTTTGACAAAACACTTTCCCCGGACGACATGCAGACGTTCACGCTCATCCCGTCTTTTGGCATTGACAAAGACAAATTCTGGGCGGAAACGGACGCATTCGCGCGGGAAAACAGCATGGAAAGCAACCTTTCGTGGATGTTCATGCTTGTTCGCTATTCACGCTTTCTCGGAAAATCCTTAAAACGCGAGTATTTTCGGGCCATCGGTGCGCAGGTGGAGCTGTACCGCGGCGTTACGGATTGGTTCGCGCGCACAACAGCGTATGCTGCGCAGCGCGGCATTGAGCTTGAACACTACATCATTTCTTCGGGTCTTAAAGAAATCATCGAGGGCAGCGCCATCGCGAAGAATTTCAAACGCATTTATGCCTCCTCCTACCTCTACACCACGGACGGCGTAGCGGAGTGGCCCGCGCAGGCCATCAATTACACGAACAAGACGCAGTTCATTTTCCGCATTGCAAAAGGCTTTTTGGAGGAGTACGACGAGCGCGTAAACGACAGCATGCCCGAGGAAAACCTGCGCATTCCGTATGAGAATATCGTCTATATCGGCGACAGCGCCACGGACATTCCGTGCATGCGGCTCGTGAAAAGCAAAGGCGGCTACTCCGTCGGCGTATACGACCCGGAGAAAAATAACCGCGCCAAAGTATACAAGCTGTATAATGACAACCGATTAAATTTCTACGCGCCCGCCGATTATACAGAACGGAGCAACTTATACCGCTACATGCAGCAGATCATCGACGAAGTCGCCGCGCGGGAACAGATTAAAAGCGAGCGCGAAATTCTGCGTCAGCCCGCCGAAGCCTACAAAATGCGCTCCATGCTCGAAAAGCTCGAGACCGGCTACCCGGAAAAGCTGACCCCGCAAGAGATTACCGAGCTGCAAAAGCTGGAAGCGATGATCAAATCGTGCACTCCGGGAGAGATCGATTGATGGATGACGTAAAGTACTTTCCGTACGGCGAAAAAGAGCTCGCTTATTTACGGAAAAAGGACAAGAAGCTCTCGGCGGTCATCGACCGCGTGGGGCACATTGAGCGCGCCGTGGACGACGACCTTTTTTCCGCCGTGGTACACCACATCGTGGGGCAACAGATTTCCACAAAGGCGCAGGCAACCGTTTGGTCGCGCGTGCAGAACGCCCTCGGCACGGTCGATGCCGAACACGTTTTGGGCTATGGCGAAGCAAATTTGCAGTCGCTCGGCATTTCGTTCCGCAAGGCGGAATACATCACGGACTTCGCGAAAAAGGTGCATACGGGCGAATTTGATTTAATCAGCATCGGCGAAAAGCCGGATGAAGAGGTCATCCTCGAGCTCAGCGCGCTCAAGGGCATCGGCGTGTGGACAGCGGAAATGCTGCTTTTATTCTGCCTGCAGCGCCCGAATGTGTTCAGCTACGGCGACCTCGCCATTTTGCGCGGCATGCGCATGGTCTACCGCCACAAGGAGATCGACCGCGCACGGTTCGAGCGGCACCGCAAACGTTTTTCGCCGTATTGCAGCATCGCAAGCTTATATTTCTGGGCGGTCTCCGGCGGCGCGCTCCCCGAACTCACCGACCCCGCCGCGCCGAAACCGAAGAAATAAACGTACATTTTCGCACGCATAGAAAAAGATAGTCTTCCAAAGCGTTTGTTTCGCTTAGAAAGACTATCTTTTTTATATCGTTTTTATCATAACGAAATTCGTGAGCCAGACGCCGTAACGCTCTACTTGCTGTTCTTCAATAGCCGCATAGTCGCGCTTTTGGAAGAAGCCTTTTGCAGTCAAAGATGCGCGCGTTGTGACGGCTTTTGGAGCGACAAACTCAGTCCTTCGGGACTTTGACCCAGATGCCGGGGGTCTTTTCGGCTTCCATAAGGGCGCCCCAGGCGCTGATGATGGAGAGCGTCTCGCTGTGCGGGGCGGGGATGGTGCCGTTTTTGAAGAACTCGACGAGCGCCTCAATGAAGTGGCGGAAGTAATCGGAGCGAATTTCCAGTACGGAATTTTCCGTGGAGCGCGCAATGTTCATCATGAACGGCGAGCCCTTTGCGTAGCCGGAAAGCGTTGCGGTGCGGCCGTCCGCAAAGCGCAGAACGCCGGTGTACACCTCGTCGTTTATCAGGTGCATGACTTCCGTCGCGGGAGCCTGCATCATCATGAAGATCGGCTCCAGCTGGTGGATGGCGTAATCCTCAAAACCGTTCGGGCCCCATGCATTGACACCCTTGATGTTCGTTTTATCCGCTGCCTGATACTCCTCCGCAAAACGCAGCGCGGAAGACGACCAGCACGGCGTGCCACTCTGCTCGGCAAGATCGAGCATACGCTTTGCAGCGAAGTGATCCGGTGCGAAGGTTTTATCCACATAGCAGCGCTTGCCGGAGCGCAGCGCGAGGTTTGCGAGTTCTTCGTGCTTTTTCGGGTCGCGCGGGGCGAGCACGAGCAGAACATCGCTCTTTTCGATGAGCTCCTCCTGCGTCATCATGCGGGTGAGACCGTATTTTTCGCACCATGCGTCCGTTGTGAGGCCGCCCTCGGGGCTGTCGATTTCAGCCCAGGCGTACACGGCTTCTACCTCGCCGTTTGAGTAATCGTGCAGCATGTGAACGTAGTTATTGGCATGCCACTCGTCTAAATAGTAATCGATAAAACCGACTTTGATCATGCTTTTGACTCCTTTAAACTGAATTTCAATACAACTTTCCGGCGTACTTTTCCGCCGGTATTCGCGTTCATTATAGCACATTCCGCCGTTTTGTACCGTAGTTTTTGCGAAATTTCGAAAGTTCATGAAAAAAGCAAACCCTTTGTGTGAAATATGCAAAAAGCGCCCCGAATGCTCGGAACGCTTTTTGCATATTTGGAAATTCGGTGTGGTTTTGCCGCCTTATCTCGCGTTTTTCTTGACGCGCAGGCGGTTGATGGCGCGGGCAAGGTTCGCCTGCGCGGTGCGGTATTCGCGCACGCTGCGCTTTTGGAGGATGGCCTCCTTCGCCTCATCGGCGGCGCGCTGTGCACGTTTGGCATCGATCTCTTCCGGGTACTCGGCGGAGTCTACAAGCACAAGGATATCGTTGCCTTCGACCTTCACCATGCCCTCGGAAACGGCAGCGGTGCGCCACTCCTTACCCGGTGCGCGGTAAGAGAGCACGCCCGGCACGACGGCGGAGATCATATTGCTGTGACCCGCCAGAATGCCGTACTGGCCGACCGTTGTGGGCACGACAAGCGACTCGCACTCGCCCTCGAAAAAGACCTTATCGGCTTCAAGCAGGTGCATCTGAAATGTACGCATCAGATCGCCTCCGCCTCTAACTGCTTCGCTTTCGCGATGACGTCCTCGAGCGTACCTACATTATAGAACGCCGCCTCGGGGTACTGGTCCATTTCGCCGTCTACGATGGCCTTGAAGCCGCGCAGCGTCTCTTTGAGCGGGACGTAAACGCCCGGCACGCTGGAGAACTTTTCTGCGACGTGCATCGGCTGCGAGAGGAAACGCTGGATCTTTCTCGCGCGCTGCACGGTGAGCTGGTCTTCGTCGCTGAGCTCGTCCATACCGAGGATGGCGATGATGTCCTGCAGCTCGCTGTACTTCTGGAGGGTCTCCTGCACTTCACGTGCGATGCGGTAGTGCTCCTCGCCGACAACATCGGCTTCGAGGATACGGGAGGTGGACTCCAGCGGATCGACGGCGGGGTAAATGCCCTGCTCGGCGATCTTACGGCTCAAAACGGTCGTAGCGTCGAGGTGGGCGAATGTTGTGGCCGGGGCCGGGTCGGTAAGGTCATCGGCAGGCACGTAAACGGCCTGAACCGAGGTGACGGAGCCGTCTTTTGTGGAGGTAATGCGCTCCTGCAGCTCGCCCATTTCGTTTGCGAGGGTCGGCTGATAACCGACGGCGGAAGGCATACGGCCGAGAAGTGTGGAAACCTCACTGCCTGCCTGCACGAAACGGAAGATGTTATCGATGAAGAGCAGGACGTCCTTGTGCTCTTCGTCACGGAAATGCTCTGCCATGGTGAGGCCGGAGAGGGCGACACGCATACGCACGCCCGGGGACTCGTTCATCTGGCCGAAGACGAGCGCCGTTTTATCGCCGACACCGCTTTCACGCATTTCACGCCAGAGGTCGTTACCCTCACGGCTGCGCTCGCCGACGCCGGTAAACACGGAGTAACCGCCGTGCTCCATGGCGACGTTGTGGATGAGCTCCTGGATAAGGACGGTCTTGCCGACGCCTGCGCCGCCGAACAGACCGATTTTGCCGCCCTTCGGGTACGGCTCCAGAAGATCGATGACCTTGATGCCGGTCTCGAGGATCTCGACGGCCGGGTTCTGCTCGTCAAACGACGGAGCTTTTCTGTAAATGCTTTTGTGCGGCTCGGTTGCGGGAACGGCTTCGCCGCCGTCGATGGGATCGCCGAGCACGTTGAACATGCGGCCGAGCGTGTTTTCGCCCACCGGCACTTCGATGGTTTTGCCCGGAGCCTCAACCTGCATACCGCGGGAAAGGCCCTCACTGCCGGAAAGCATGACGCAGCGGACCGTGTTGTCACCCACATGCTGGGCAACCTCCATCACATACCGCCGTCCGTCCACGGTAAGCGAAAGGGCTTCTCTGATTTTCGGCAGAACGCCGGACTCGAACTGTACGTCGATGACCGGGCCGGAGATCTGTACGATCTTACCTGTATTCACGTTGTTCACGCTTCCTTCCTGTGTTTTTGACGCTGTGCCTTCGCACCGGCAGAGACCTCTGTAATCTCCTGCGTGATGGCAGCCTGACGCACGCGGTTATACTGCAAGGAAAGCTCTGCGAGGAGCTTTTCCGCGTTGCTGTTGGCGGAATCCATCGCCGTCATGCGGGCATTCTGCTCGCTGCAGAAGCTATCGATGAGGGCACTGTAAATAAAGCCCGAAACGTAGCTTTGCATGATGTTGTTGAGAACCGCCTGCACGGAGGGTACAAACTCGAACGGCGTGGTGACCGCCTTTTCCACCGTATCCGTCTGGAAATAAGCGCGGTGGAACGGCAGCAGACGCGTGCAGTGTGCAGAGGACGTGAGGCTGTTCTCCATATCGGTATAAATGACAAAAATCTTCTTAAAATCCCCGCGGTCGTAGCCCTCGAGCAGGATGTCGCAAATTTCTCTCGCGCGCTGCATGGTAGGGTTCTGTGCCGTATAGAGGAAGCTGTGCTCCATGGGGATATTGTGCTGCGTAAAGAAGTGGCGGCCGTATTCGCCTACAACGTAGAGCTTCGTGTCGGGATGCTCATCGAGCATGTGCATAGCTTCCTTGATGACGTTCTGGTTGTATGCGCCCGCGAGGCCCTTATCCGCCGTGATGACGAGGCACGCGTAGGTGCCCTCCAGCGGCGGCTCGCCCTCGGGGGGATAGAAATAGCGGCTGTCCACGTCGTTCTGGGTACGGAAGATACGCTTGATCTCCGTGCGCAGCGCCTCGAAATACGGGCGCGTGCGGTCCAGATCGTTGCGTGCTTTGCGCAGCTTTGTGGAAGCGATAAGGTACATGGCGTTCGTGATTTTACGCGTATCCTTAACGCTTTCGATTCTGGTTTTAATCTCTTTTGTATTAGCCATAGCGAAAACCGCCTTTCCGAGCGCTTACGCGTTCTGCGGGTTTTCCGCCTTGTACTTTTCGAGGAATTCCTTCGCGACTTTCAAAATCTCTTCGCGGTCGGGGTCGGAAAGCTGACCGGTGGTATCGACACGGCGGCAGACATCGCTCATATTCTTCTCGGCGTACTGGATGAGCTCCGTGTGGAAACGACCCATATCGTCAAGCGGGACGTCCTGCATGACGTGGTGCAGGGCGGAGACGAGCGTGATGACCTGATCGTGCTGGCTCATCGGATGGTACTGCGGCTGACGCAGCAGACGCATAAGGCTCTGACCGTAGGTGAGCTGACGCTTTGTGGTCTCGTCAAGGTCGCTGGAGAACTGGGTGAAGACTTCCATTTCGCGGTACTGGGCAAGGTCCAGACGGATGCCGCCCGCTGCCTTTTTCATGGCCTTTGTCTGGGCGTCGCCGCCGACACGGGAAACCGAAAGACCGACGTTGACAGCCGGACGCTGGCCGGAGAAGAACAGGTCGCTCTCAAGGAAGATCTGACCGTCTGTGATGGAAATAATGTTCGTCGGGATGTAAGCGGAAACGTCGCCCGCCTGCGTTTCAACAATCGGCAATGCCGTCATGCTGCCGCCGCCGAGTGCATCGGAAAGATGCGCGGAACGCTCCAACAAACGGGAATGCAGGTAGAAAACGTCACCCGGATACGCTTCACGACCCGGGGAACGCTCCAAAAGCAGGCTCAGTGCACGGTACGCAATGGCGTGCTTTGAAAGGTCATCGTACACGATGAGGACATCTCTGCCCTGATACATGAAGTGCTCGCCGAGTGCGCAGCCGGCATACGGTGCGATGTATTGCAAGGAAGCCGAGTCACTGGCAGATGCGTTGACGACGATGGTGTAATCCATGGCGCCGCGGCGCTTTAAGGTCTCCACAAGCTGTGCAACGGAGCTAGACTTCTGACCGATGGCGACATAGATGCAAACGACGTTCTTGCCCTTCTGGTTCAAAATGGTATCGAGCGCGACGGCGGTTTTACCGGTCTGGCGGTCGCCGATGATAAGCTCACGCTGGCCGCGGCCAATCGGGAACATGGAATCGATGGCGAGAAGGCCGGTTTCCATAGGCGCGTTGACCGGCTGGCGGTCGACAATGCCCGGTGCGGGGCACTCGATAGGGCGATAGCCCTCGGCGCTGATGTCACCCTTGCCGTCGATCGGCGTACCGAGTGCATCGACAACACGGCCGAGGAAGCCGTCGCCGACCGGGATACCGGCGGTCTTGCCGCTTCTGCGCACAAGGCTGCCCTCGGTGATCTCGGCATCGTCGCCAAAGAGGACGCAGCCGATCTCATTGCGGCGCAGGTCCTGCACCATGCCCTTAACGCCGGAGGAGAACAGGAGAATCTCGCCGTAGGCGGCATGCTCAAGGCCACTGACAACGGCAATCTCATCGCCAACGGTGAGAACCGTACCGGTCTCTTCCGCTTCTGCGGACGGGGTAAAATCTTCAACGGCTTCCTTCATCAGCGGAATGACGGAATCGCTGCCGGACTTTAACGCCTTTAGCTTTTCTTCAAACTGGCGCAGACGGCTTTTGAGGCTCCAATCGTACACATCGGTGCCGACGGTAAGCGTGAAGCCGTTCAGCATTTTATCTTCTTCAAAGGTGAGCGGAATCTCACAGCCGTAGGTACGCAGCAGGAATTCCGCAAAGCGCTTTTCCTGTTCGGCATCCGGGCGGCGGCTGCCGCGGAGAACGGCTACGGCCTTTTCATCTGCATTACGCATTCGGCTCTCCCCTCTCTGCCTGATCGAGGAACGCGTCATACGGATCGCCATCTTTATAAACAAGCTTCTTGGTCGCTTCCATAGCGAGCTCGGTAAGCTCCTTCTGTGCGTCTGCGATCATCTTATCATGTACACGGGCGGCATCCTTCTGCGCATCGGCGACGATCTTATCCGCCTGTGCATGGGCATCGGAAAGCTGCTGCTGTACGCTGCGGTCGAGCTCTTTCTGCGCTTCGGTTCTCTTTGCGCTGATCTCGCCCTCAACGGACTTGAGCTGCTCCTGATAATCCGCCTTGATCTTTTCGGCGGAATCGAGTTCACTTTGGGCCTTCTGTGCCATTTCGGCATAATGCGCTTCGCGCTTTGCCATGAAGTTCTTGACCGGCTTGTACAAAAGGAAATACAGGCCGCCGAACAAAATGACGAAATTCAGTACATGCAGCAAAATCTGCTGCCAATCAATATTCAGTGGGATGTTCACGATCTGCACTCTCCTTTACAGGACGAAGATGATGAGGATAACAACGAGCAGGGCATAAATGATGGCCGTCTCGATAAAGACGAGGCCGAGCATGAGGGTGGTACGGATCTTGCTTTCAGCCTCCGGCTGACGTGCGATGCCCTCAACAGCCTTACCTGCGGAGAGGCCCATACCGACTGCACCGCCGGCGGCTGCAATACCGACTGCAATAGCGGAAGCAAGTGCCTTAAGGCCAGTTGTGCTGTCTGCGGTGGTGGCTGCAGCTTCTACTGCGGTTTCGGCTGTTGCCGTGGTGGTTGCGGCATCACCGTTTGTTGCGGCGAATACCGGAATGGAGATGGCGAGGATGGCGATGACTGCCAGCAGAATGATGGCAAGCTTCTTTAACTTTCTCTGTTTTGCGTTCATGATATTTTCCCTCCGTAGGTTAATTTTCAGCTTCTGCTTTTACTTTTTTCTTTTTCGGTTCCTGCTTCTCGGAAACCTCGCCGAAATAGAGCGCGACGAGCATCGTCAAAACATATGCCTGAATGAGCGCGTGCAGCAGCGTGAACATAACGCCCACGATGACCGGCAGCACAAAGCTCAGATTCACATAATAATACACAAGCTCCGTAACGAGCAGGCCGCTTAAAAGCGCGCCGAACAGACGGAAACTCATGGAAATCGGCAGCGAGAACTCCTTTAAAGTGCTGCCCACGCCTTTGAAGCCGTTATACGCGATACCGCCTCCCAGAATAACGAGGTACGAGAAGCAGCCCATGGCGATGGCGGCGTTGACATCAGACAGCGGCGCCGGAAGCGTGATGGGCGAGCCCTCCGTTGTGATAGCCTGAATGCCGAACAGCTCAAAGAGCGTACCGATGAAAATGTACGCGCCGGCCGTGAAGATGTACGCACCGAGGAAGCCGCTGCGCCCCGGGCTGTTGGACTTAGCCATGCCGTCGAACAGGTCTACCGCCTGCTCAAGGAGCATCTGGAACTTTCCGGGCACCATCTTAAAGCGCGGAATGACGAAAATGCGCACGATGACCGCAAACACCAGCAAGATGCCCGAGACCACCATGGCGGAGATCAGCGCCGGGTTGACATCTTTGATGCCGAAGAGGCTGATTCTGTTCGTCTCATGCAGAACCGCGTCACGCATGGTCACCTGAATCGTTTCGGTCTTCTGCACCGAAGGAACCAGAATGCTTGCGACGAGCAGCACCACAATAGCGCAGATCCACAAAGCCAGCTTTGTTTTCTTTGCTTTCATTGTTTTTCCCTTTCTTTCTCAAAATTTTGCCTTCCATTTCAATATCACCGGGCAAAAATTCCCCCTTCAGCGCTGCGCCCCAAAAGGGCACACGACCGCATCTTTCGCCGCTGTGAACAGCAGCAACAAGACACGGTCACAAGAGCACACGTTTTTGTTGACATTGACCAAATATCCTGTTACTTTTTTGTAAACTGTATTTGGAAGCATCTGTATTATACGCACATTAAATCGAATTGTAAAATGTTATATTGACATATCTACTATTTCATTTTTGATATTTTAGCAAGCCGTATGGAATTTCATTGTGCCGTGCGCTATTTTTCTCTTTACAAATAAAGATAAGATGGAACGGCGCGCGGGAAAAGTCAGGCTTTTTCAACTTGACAGGGGCTTTTCCCTTGCTTTATACTGGAGAAAACAGATGGAAACGGGGAGACAATATGCGGACGGTTTATAAAAACGGCACGGTTTACACGGGAAACGGCTTTGTGACGGATTTTGCGGTGGAAAATGGGAAATTCTGTTTTGTGGGCGAGACGGATAAAGCCACGGCAGATGAAGTAGTCGATTTAGGCGGAAAATTCGTCTGCGCGGGGTTTAATGACTCACACATGCATGTGCTGAACCTCGGCAATGTACTGACAATGGCGAACCTCGGCGCGCACACGACGTCTTTAAAGGAGATGCTCGACTGTCTGCGCACTTATATAAAGGAAACGGGCGTGACACCCGGCACGTGGGTGCAGGGGCGCGGCTTTAACCACGATTATTTTGCAGACGAGCGCCGCTTTCCGACACGGTGGGACTTAGACGCTGTTTCGACCGAGCACCCAATCTGCATTACGCGGGCGTGCGGGCACATCTGCGTAGTGAACTCGAAGGCGCTGGAAGTGTTGGGCATCACGAAGGACACGCCGCAGGTGGCGGGCGGCAGCTTTGCTTTAGATGAAAACGGCGAGCCGAACGGGCAGTTTTTTGAAAACGCCGTAGCGGTGGTGTACGCGGGCATTCCGGAGCCGGATGAGGCGCAGCTGTGTGCAATGCTGCGTGCCTCCTGCAAGCGGCTGAACCGTTACGGCATCACCTCTTGCCAAAGCGACGACTACGAGACGTTCCCCGGTGTGCCGTATGAGACGGTGCAGAAGCTTTTGAGAACGCCGGGGCTGATGACGGTGCGCGTGAATGAGCAGGCACAGTTTACGAACGTAGAGGCGCTTTCTGCTTATATAGAAAGCGGCGATGCGTATTTTGAAGACGACATGTTCCGCACGGGACCGCTGAAGATCATCTCGGACGGCTCGCTCGGCGCACGCACAGCGTGTTTAAGCCGCCCGTATGCAGACGATGAGAACGCACGCGGCATTCCGCTATACACGAATGCGGAATTGAACGGGCTTATCTCTCTTGCGAACGAAAAGGGACTTTCCGTTGCGGTACACGCCATCGGCGACGGGGCGCTCGACAACGTATTGGACGCTTACGAAAAGGCGCTTCATGAGCACCCGCGCGACGACCACCGACATGGCATCGTGCACTGCCAGATTGTGCGGCGTGACCAGATTGAGCGCATGAAGAAATTAAAGCTGCGCGTGAATTTGCAGTCGATCTTCCTCGACTACGACACGCACATTGTGCGCGAGCGTGTGGGCAATGAATTGGCGAGCACGAGTTACCCGGCTAAGACGCTTTTGAACGAGTGCATTCCGTTCTCGAACGGCTCGGACGCGCCGGTGGAGGAGCCGAACGTGATGCGCGGCATGGAGTGCGCGGTGACGCGGCGAAGCATTGGCTCAACGGACGCACCGTATCGCCCGGAGGAAGCGCTGACGGTACGGGAGGCCATCGACTCGTTTACAAAAAGCGGCGCGGTAGCATCATTTGAGGAAGGCAAAAAGGGCGAGATTGCAAACGGACAGCTTGCGGACTTTGTGGTGCTTTCCGAAGATCCGTTCAAGGCGGACGCCAACACGCTGCACCGTATTGAAGCCGAGGCGACGTATTTGGGCGGCAAATGCGTTTACAAAAAATAAAACGATGAAAATTCCGGGTAAGGCTTGTCTTTGCCCGGTTTTCGTTTATAATGGATAGGGTGTGTGTATTCGGTGCGACGCTTATTTTTCTCAGGGGAGAACATCTATGGGTAAATTTACATTTCATCCTGTCAAATCGCTGCAGTCTGATCCGAAACTGCGTATGCTGTGCCTTTTCGGCATTGAGGGCTTTTTATTGCAGTATGCCGTTTCGCTTTACACGCTGGCGAACAATTTGTATGCGACGAATCTTGGCGCGACGGACACGCAGATCGGCCTTGTGCAGATGGTTCCGAACATGGTGGCGGGCATCTGTATGATTCCGGTGGGATTCCTTGCGAACCGTACGAAGACGAGCCGCACGGTGCCGTTCGTACTGGCGCTGTTTTTGAGCGCGGCGTATTTTGCTTACGGCTCTGTGCCGCTGTTCGGCGAGCACCGCATGACGGCATTTTTTGTGTTTCTCGGCATGACGGTGGGCGGCATTGCGCTGTATAACGCGCAGTGGCAGACATTCTTCGGTGACGCGGTGGAGCCGGACCTGCGCAACAGCGTGTTCACGTTCCGCAGCCGGTGTTTGTTCTTTGTGGGCATTGTGGTGCCGCTTTTGTGCGGCAATATCATGACGCTGATGCCGGACACCGAGGGAAAGCTCATTGTGCTGCGCATTTTCTTTTATATTGCAGGCGTATGCATGCTTTTGCAGGCGCTTGTGCTGCGCCGCATCCCCTGTCCGCCGCGCAAGGCGGAGGAAAAGCAGGAGATGGGATTGAAAATGTTCCCGGAAGCTTTGAACCAGATGGTACGCAGCAAGCCGTTCCGCGGCTTTTTCATCTGCATCATGCTGTTTTACCTTTCGTGGCACCTGGACTGGAGTCTTTGGTACATAGCGGAGACAAAATATGCCGGTATGAACGAAGCGCAGCTGAGCTTTTTTCAGGCTTTGTGTTCCATTTGCCAGATGATCTTCATCGGCTTTTTCTCGAAGCTGTGCCGCCGCAAATCCGAGCATTTTACAATCATTTTCGTATGCGCGGGCTTGCTGCTCTGCCCCATTACGGTGGCTTCTATGACGTTGCTGCCGCAAAGCGCGCGTATGCCGTATTTTATGATTCTGGCGCTCATCGGCAACATTCCGCAGGGTGCGACGAACATGTGCGTGGTGCAGCTACTTTTGCAGGCGACGCCGAAAAAAAACCGCGCGCTTATCATCAGCATTTACACGCTGTTTGTGACGCTGAGTAACTCGCTTTTGCCGTTCTTCGGCGTTTCGGTCTACACGGCGCTCGGCGCGAACGACACGGCAATCTTCACGGTGAACGTGATCGAATCTGCAGCACGCTTTGGGGTGCTGATTATGATGATCCTCCGTTACCGCATGATGAAGCGCCGCGGCGACTTGTTCCGCCCGCTGTGTGAAGAGTAAGGAGAACGTATGGCTCTTGTTTTATACCATGTTGAAGACGCTGCGAAGGAAAAGCAGCTTTCTGCACTGTGCAGAGAGCTGCACCTGACGGCAAGACGGCTGACGAACGCCGACCGTGACCGCGCAGTTGCAGCGCTGTGCGGCGAGAAAGTGAACGCGAACGTGCAGAAAGCCCCGGCGGGCTACAAGCTGCCGGAGGTGCTGATTTTCTCCGGCTTTGCGGGTGAGATGCTGGACGTGTTCCTTGTAGCGTACAAAAAAGCGGGTATCGCGCCCATTCCGCTGAAAGCCGTACGCACGGAGCACAACGACAAGTGGAGCCTTTACGCACTGTGCGAGGAGCTGCGCCGCGAGCACGCCGCCATGCTGCTGCGCGGAAGCTTTGGAAAGTAAGGTTATTGATAATTTAAAGATGGAACGACCCCGGTGTAGAAAAACCACACTGGGGTCGCTTTTTGTTAGGTTATTGTCGAAAAAAGATGCCTTTATTCCGCCTTTTGCAGCTCCACCTCGTTTTCGATCTCTTTCAGCAGGGCGCTGGGGCGGATGCCCATGGCAAGGCTGAGTTTATAGAAGGTTTCCAATGTGGGTTTGCGCTCGCCGCGCTCGATAGCGCTTAAATGCGTGCGCCCTATCCCCGCCAGCCCGCTGACGAGCTCCTGCGACATTCGTTTTTCCTCGCGAACTCTTTGAATGACCTGCCCTACAATAATTGCGTCTAACATGAAAAATCAGCTCCTTTATGTCAAGAATAAAGGAACTTCACAAATATTTTGAACACATATGTTGTCAATTGAACACAAATGTGTTATATTGATAAAAAGTGCTCATGTTCGACAAAATTTCAAACGGGCACAGGAGGAGTGTATACCATGGATAAAAAGGCAAAAAAGAGATCCCTCGGCTTATCCAAAACGGAAAAACGGATCATCATCTGCACAGCCGCAGTTGTGCTCATCGCGCTTTCGATCTATCCGACCGTCACCTATTTGGTTCCGTTTATCAAGTACAGCCACGCCGTTTCACTGATGGAAAAAGGCAGCTTTGATGAGGCAACTGCCGCGTTTGAAGAAATGGGCGACTACAAAGACGCGCCGGAGAAAATTGGAGAATGTGCAGAGCTGAAAGAACAGGCGCGTTTGGAAGCCGCTTATCAGGATGCGGTAGCTTTGATGGAAAATAAAGAATATGACAAAGCTATTTCCGCTTTTAAAGCAATAGAAGATTATAAGGATGCAAAAGACAAAATAAGTGAATGTGTAAAGTTAAGAGAACAGGTACGTTTAGAAACGGACTACCAAGAGGGACTCAACTTAAAAGCAAGCGGAAGTTATGACAAAGCTATCTCAAAACTTGAGTCTGTTCACGGTTATAAGGACAGTGAAGACCAAATTAAAGAAATAAAATTCATGCAGGCGCAGGGCTTTTTTGACCAAACGAGCTACGAGACAGCTGCCGACATTTTCAAAGGACTTGGGGACTACCCAAACGCAGAGGAGATGTGGAAAGAGTCTGTTTATCAACAGGCTTTACAGCTGGCAAATGTTTATAACTCTGAAGAAACATATATTATATCTTCCGGCTATTTCTCCGATTCCGATTCAATTTATTCACTTTTGGAGTCCATTAAAGGCTATAAAAAGGCAGATGATTGGCTGGACAAGTTCTTCCTTTTACAAACGGCTAAGACCGATGAAAATGAAAGAGTCGATTTTGCTTATATTAGCTCGCCTACGGAATTCAAGCCCTATTTTGACGGAACTTACTATTACGAATATCAAAATGAAGACGGCACGCCTTCAAGTAGGACTACAACTAACGGTAGAGAATCCGAATTATTCTATGAAAACGGCGAGATTGTTCACGAAAGGATAAAAAGCAGTATTTCTGATACCGTTGAAGATCATTACTATCAGTACGAACATAATTCAGATGGTCAAGTAATTAAAAGGACACACACTTACCCCTATTGGGATGACTCAACCGCCACATCTGTTACAACATACAAATACGATAAAAACGGCAATGTGATAGAAGAAAAAGAAACCAATGATAAAAACTCCAGCACTACTACTCACACCTATAAATATGACGATGACGGTCACATGATAGAGGATATTCGCAAGAGTGACGGTGACACACCTGTTAACACAACAACTACTTATGATTATTCCGACCCCACGCGTGTTTGCCGTATATATGAACCAGGCAACCACACAAAGGAAACTGACTACATGTATTATAGCTGGGTGTGTTTGCGCAAGGACTTACCTAAAGCGGGGGAGTAAATATGACTACAAATGAAGCATGTGAAAAATTCGGACTGGAAAAGAAAGAGCTTTATAAGCGAATAAAAGCCGGCATGATACCCGGTGTAGTGAAAAAAGGCAGAATGTTCGTAATACCGAACGAGACGCCGTTTATTCCCTCAGAGCAAGAAATACGGACTTTTCTGCTTCAAATTTTGAAATTCAAAAATAACCCCAGTTATGTCTTTTCGCGTAGGCTCTGCCAAACAGACAAAGACCTTAAGGACGTGCTGCATTATTTGTATTGCCGCGGGTTTGTGGGCGAGGACGTTTCTGTTACAGACCCCTCTGATGCCCTTAACCAAATCAAACTGACCGACGCGGGATTTGAATACATCATTCATACGAGCTCACGAAAAAAGACGGAGATCCATTTAAATGCTCCTATAAATTTTAATTTTGGCCTATCACTTACCCCAAGTCTCGAATTTTGAATATAGGATAGAAAAAGCGCCCGCAGAAGATGATTCTGCGGGCGCTTGGGTTTGGGGTTAGTTTTCGTTTAAGGGGTTGGGGCCGGCGCCTACGTCGTAGATCTGGATATAGAACTGCGAATTGGAGACGAGGAGCATATAGGCGGGGTCGTAGCTGCGGATGGGATAGAGCGTATCGTAGGCTTTGCGCACCTCGCCGTTTGCGAGCTGCTGTGCGCCGAGGCGGTAAGTCGCCTCCGTGACGCGGGAGGCGGCGTCGCCGTAATCGCCGGCGGCCTTGAACTCCGCGATGGCGTTTTCGTAATCGGCGTTGTTGTAATACTGCTCCGCTTTCAGCGCGTGGATGCGCAGAAGCTGCGTCGGGCAGTCTTCATACTCGCCGAGCTTTGCGAAAATTTCGGTCGCCTTGTCGTACTCTCCGTCTTCGACGAGCTTTAATGCCTGCGCGTAGTAGGCGGCGTCAATCTTCGGAAGAAGGTCTTTATCGGTGACATACTCAAAATAGGTAAGTGCTTTTTCTTCGTCGCCCTTTTCGTAGAACGCGATGCCTTTATCACAGAATGCGGCCTGCATTTTCTTATTCTGCTCCGCGTTGACTTCTTTAAAATGCGCGGCGGCAGACTTTAAGTTATCCGCTTCGAGGGCCTTCATGCCGAGCTCATAGTGACAGGTCTCGATTTTTTCGGCGGCATCCTTGTAATCCTTGAGGGGCTCAAGGAGATTTAACGCGTCTTCGTATGCGCCGCTTTCAAACGTCTTTACGGCACGGCGGTACTCGGCCTCGGTAATCCGATCTTTGCTGTCTTCGTAATCGCCGAGGGCGGTGAAGGCTTCGATGGCTTCTGCGAATTTCTCGTTTTCGAGCAGGTCGCAGGCTTTTTTGTACTCTGCCTCCGTGATACGGGCGGCGCTGTCGCTGTATCCGTCGAGCGCCGTGAACGCGGTGATGGCTTCGTCATACTTGCCGGCTTCGAGCAAGGCGGCGGCATCGTTATAGTGGTTCTGCGGGATGATGTAGACGATGAGCACCACGACGAACGCGGCGATGAGGACGGCGAGCGGAATGGAAACGGACAGGAAAATTTTGCGGTGGAGCCGCTTTTTGCGGGCAGCTTCCTCAGCGGCAGCCTTTTCCTCTGCCGCTTTGCGGGCGGCAGCTTCGGCGGCGGCTTTTTCCTCTGCCGCTTTCTTTTCTGCGGCGATGCGGGCGGCCTCGGCCTTTTCAGCTTCAGCCTTGTTATAGGCTTCGAGGTTTTCTTTCAGCTTTTCTTCGTCTTCAAACAGTGCGTGCTGGGGCCCGTACTCGGCACCGCAGGCGGCGCATTTTTCTTCATCTTTGTGGTTCACTTCGCCGCAGGCGCACATCCAGAGGTCTTTGTATTCCTGCGGGACGAACTGCGCCGCAGCTTCTTTATCCTCTGCCATTTCGGTGAAATCGCGCTGATACTGTGCGCGGAGGTCTTCGTCCTCCATGACGTCCGCGATTTTCGCCTGTTCGGGGAGATTTTCAAACAGCAGTGAGGCACTGCCGTTCCAGAACATGTCTTCGCCCTCGAACTGCACCTTCTTAATGGCGACGGAGAAGCTGTACGCGGCATCATCAACGTCGATCTCCTCGTCTGCGCCGAAGACCGCATCGCGGCCCAAAATAGGCACGAGATAGCGGCGGTCGCGCACGACGGCGAGCTCGTTTGTGGCTTTGTCGAAAATGTGGATATCGACATAAACGCTCGTCACGGCACGGGGGTCGATATTGCGGAATGCGAGACGCAGGAATGTGCGCGGGGAAGCCGCTTCTTCCTGCTCTGCGGGGAGAGTAGCTTCCGCAGTTTCGGTCTCTTCCGCTTCGGCGGACGCGGTGGGCTCTTCCCGGTACAGCGCGCCGCTTTGCAGCAAGACCGGGCAGGACTCTCTATATTGATTTTTCAGTTCAAAGGCAAACACAGGAATGCCATTGAGCACCAAAACCATATCCACACTCTTTTTGCTGTCGGCGGAATAATACCATTGCCGGTAACATTCAATTTTATTATGCGCCCATAATGCGGCTGG
>OGPA01000521.1_pt1 | contig 39614 bp, 40 predicted proteins | sample 1552841 | NCBI WGS metagenome assembly OGPA01 (sample SAMEA2579916, study PRJEB22360) | human gut metagenome
CCAGGTGCAGCCTTGATCTTTTGGCTACTTTTGGATCAAGCCAAAAGTAGGTTCAAAACTTTCTAAAATCGAAATAACAAAAACAAACAACAATATGAATACCGTAATCAGAAATGTATTAATGGGGGGATTGCTGTTGCTGTCGGTTCCGATGGCGGCACAGGTTTCCCAAGATTTGATCGACAAGGCGAAAGCAGCCGGAATGACGGAAGAGCAGATCCGGCAGGAGATCACTAAAAGAATGGGACAGTCGGGTACAGAGCAAATGGGCCAAAAGGCTTCCGATGCAACGGTTTCCGACCGGGTTGTTGCACCCCCCGAAGGAAAAGAAGAAACAACACTGGAAGAACAACGCCGGAGAAACCTTCCGGAAAATGATCTGAAAGAAACAGTTTTCGGACGGGAGATATTTTCAAACAAGAACCTGTCGTTTGAGCCGGATCTTAACATACCGACTCCCAAGAACTATATCCTGTCGGCGGGCGACGAGTTATTGATCAACGTATGGGGAGACTCGGAACTGAATATGAAACTGAAAGTTTCTTCCGAAGGAACCATCCTGATCCCCAACCTGGGGCCGGTAGCCATTAGCGGACTTAGTATTGAAGCAGCCGAAAGTCGTATCCGGCAAGAGCTGGGACGTATCATGTCTACCCTGTCCGGTACTACCGACGGGGCCAATACATTTGTTTCAGTCAGCCTGAGCCAGATACGCAGTATAAAAGTAAACATCGTTGGGGAAGTTATCGCTCCGGGAACTTATACCCTACCCTCATTTGCCACCTTGTTCAACGCATTGTATGCAGCCGGAGGAGTAAACGAGATCGGTTCGCTGCGTGGTATCAAAGTCTATCGCAACAGCAAAGAGGTGGCTAACCTGGATGTGTACGATTATCTGTTGAACGGAAAATACGGAACCAATATCCGATTGGAAGAAAACGATATGATCATAATCCCTCCATACGACCAACTGGCTGTGGTAAGAGGTAAAGTGAAACGTAACCGCATCTTTGAAATGAAGAAAGGGGAAACGTTACAGCAATTATTGAATATGACCGGAGGATTTACCGGAGATGCTTATACCAAAGATGTCCGCGTAAAACGGAAAGCCGGCAGCCGCTATCAGATTGCCACCGTCAGGGAAGACCAATACCCGACCTTCACGATGATGGATGCGGATTCGCTGATGGTGGACTCGGTAATTCCTTTCTACGAAAACCGCTTGACGATAACAGGAGCTGTATGGCGTCCGGGAGAATATGAATTAGGTACGACGGTACGCACAGTCAAAGAGTTGGTCAAGCAAGCCGCCGGCCTGAAAGGAGATGAATTTGCCGGACGTGCACAAATCACGCGGTTGAATCCCGATTTTACAACAACGGTTATTGCGGTGGACATACGCGGCATACTCAACGGCACGTCTCCGGATATGGAACTGAAACCGGAAGACAAACTGGAAATTCCTTCCCTGTTCGACCTTCGCGAACCTTATACGATAAAAGTAAGTGGAGCAGTCAACTACAAAGACACAGTGTTACCTTACCGCCATAGTCTGACCATAGAGGATGCTATCATTATGGCCGGAGGCCTGCAGGAATCTGCGGCTACAGTAAATGTTGAAGTTGCCCGCCGTATTAAAGATTCAAAAGCCGAACAAAACAGTAACATCACAGCAAAAGTGTTCAATTTCACACTGAATGACGATTTGGGACTGATACCGGCAGCCGGTACAACTGCTGAAACAGTCTTCACCCTTGAACCATTTGATGAAGTATATGTTCGCTTCTCTCCAGGCTATCAGGAACAACAGGTGGTAAAAATAAATGGAGAAATCACTTTTGCGGGCGATTATGTATTAGCCGAAAAGAATTCACGCCTAAGTGACATTATTTCTAAAGCCGGTGGAATAACTCCGGATGCTTATGTAAAAGGGGCCAGCCTGAAACGACAGTTGACGGAAGATGAAATGCGTCGTTTGGAAACATTGATGGAGCTAAGTTCCAACAAACAGAGTCGTGACTCGATTTCATTATCGATAGCAAACATTAAGGATTATTCCGTTGGTATCGATCTGGAAAAAGCTTTAGCTAATCCCGGAAGTTCTCACGATGTGGTATTACGTGACGGAGATATTCTTTACATTCCCCAACTACAGAGCACAGTAAAGATAAACGGAGCCGTCACTTATCCGAACAGTGTAACGTATACGAAAGGGATGTCAGTGGGTGATTGCTTGTCACAAGCCGGAGGATATAACGATATTGCCCGTAAATACCCGATCGTTATTTATATGAACGGAAAAGTCGCTACCACAAAGAAAAGACTCATTTTCTTCAAACATTATCCGAAAGTCGAACCGGGATGTGAAATTGTGGTACCGGCCAAGACACAACGCGATCGTAAGACCGGTTTGGCAGAGATATTGAGTATAGCCAGCTCGACGACTTCAATGGCAGCAATGGTTACCTCTATTATTAACAATATGAAATAATACGACAAAATATATGGATATGATTCAAATGAGTTCTCCGGATACGGACAACAACACACAGGAAATCGACCTGATCGAATTAGCCAAACAGTTGTGGAGTAAGCGTAAATTCATCTTTAAATGTTGTGGAATAGCCGTAGTAGCCGGACTTATCGTTGCTTTCAGCATACCTAAAGAATATAGTACCAGCGTAAAACTGGCACCGGAAACCTCCGATCCAACCAAAAAGATGGGGAACCTGGGAGGACTTGCTGCCATGGCCGGTATTAATCTGAATACATCTTCCGGATCGGATGCTATCTCTCCGGAGTTGTATCCGGACGTAGTCAGCAGTGTTCCTTTTTTGCTGGAGTTGTTTCCGGTACAGGTAACAACAGAAAAAGGGAACTATTCAGCCTCTTTATACGACTATATGGATGATAATCAGAAAAGTGCCTGGTGGAGTTATGTGATACAGGCACCTTTCAAATTAATAGGCGGGGTGAAAGAATTGTTCTCAAAAGAAGAGCCGGCAAGTAACGGGGAGTTGACTTCTTTCCGATTGACAAAGGAACAGGCTGACGTAATCAAGGATTTACAGGAGCGCATCTCCGCCTCTGTCGACAAAAAGACATCGGTCATTACCGTAGCTGTCCAGATGCAGGACCCGTTGATCTCAGCCAGTATCACCCAGGTTGTCGTAGATAAACTTCAAGAATACATTACTAATTACCGTACCCAAAAGGCTAAGCAAGACCTGGAATTCACAGAAAAAGTATTCGGCGAAGCCCGTGAGTCTTATTATAAAGCTCAACGTGCATACGCAACCTTTGAAGATGCCAACAAGAATATTATTTCTGCCAGTTACCGGACAGAACAGGAACGATTGAAGAATGAAATGACACTGACCTTCAATGTCTACAACACATTGGCACAGAAGTTGGAACAGGATAAATTGCGGGTTCAGGAACAGACACCGGTTTATACCGTTATACAACCGGCCACTGTTCCTCTGAAACCGGCATCCCCCAAGAAACCGCTGATCCTGATAGGCTTCGTATTCCTGGCAATATTCGGTAGCATTGGTTATTTATTCATCAAAGACCTCTTTAAACCGAAAGAGGAAAATGACGACTTCCTGATCGAATAACAGGCATGAGTATAAAAAATAAAAAATGAGAAGCTGCCGCTGCAGCTCCCCATTTTCTAATAAACTACATAAAACACTTAAAAGAACAAACTTCTATTTTAGAATGCAACACCGAAGCGTACGCCCCAGTTATTTATTCCGTCCATGGAATAAGTCAGGACTTTACTTTTATTTGTTGCATAGTTGTAATAAGCGGCTACATGCAAACCGAATTTCTTTTCCGGAGTAAAGAAAATATTCATACCGACTTCAGGAGCTACATAGAAACCCCACTGGCGGTCGTATACTTTCATTACATTCATATAAGTCGACATTTCGCTGTATTCAGTACCTAATTTAGCTGAAATATAAGGTTCGAACTGACCTTCACGGGTGAAGCTATAACGGAACGCTGCACCAAAAGGCAACTGGAATAAGGAATGTTGCTGATCGGATGTGATAGCAGAAGTTTCGCCTACATTAAGTGTCTGACGGTCGATATATTTATTATTCGTGTGATAAGAAATAAATGCACCTACTGCAAAATTAGGAACTACATAATAACCGGCTTCACCGTGAGCGCCCCAACCGCTTGTCTTGTCGGCAAAGCTATTGCCGAACGGAGTGTTAATATCCCAGTCGATATTGAAATACATATTGTTTACAACCTGGGCGCCAGCCAGTGAGGGCATCGCTAAACAGGCGATAAGTAAAGCGACTAATTTTATTGATTTATTTATCTTTTTCATAAGACTCAAATTTTACTGATTCGCGTTTAATTATTTCCTGAGGTATGGTGATTGAACAAATGCCTGATCGATTGCACGGATTGACAACTGAGTGTCGACCTTATCAGAACCGGACAATAATCCAGCCATGTAAGCAGTCCAGACAACCGGCAGTTTAGCATCGGCTTTAGGAGTCGGAGCTTTCAGATCAACCATTTCAGCAAGCAGAGAACCTACGCTATAGCTGTAAACTACCGGGTACGGATAATACCAATCGTGCCAGTCATATCCCCATGTCGGACCCCATCCCGGTCTCCAATAATTCGGTGTCCAATATCCTGGGTAACCCCACCACCAGTAGTTGTTGTTATAATCATTATACCAGTTTGTAAAATAATTTACATTTTCAACAAAAGAAACCTGCAGACCCAGGTCTGCGTCTTCTTTATCCATTGTGCGTGTATAACCACGACTTTCCATATTGCCGATCACTGTAGAAATAATATTGTCGGCTTCTGTTGCTGTCCAGTACTGAGGTTTCTCATTACTACCGATTACCAACACGCTATCAGGCACATAGAATGTGGTGAACGATTTAAAATCCGTTTTGCTATCGTGATTTGTGTACACCACGAAATCATTATCCAGCTTTGACATATCCGGATCTTTCTGACAGGATGCCAGTAAAAGGATCAACAAGAAAAAAGGAATAATCTTTTTCATCTCATTTTAACGTTTAAAACAGTTTATACTATTATTTGTGCTTATATATAAGTTATCCATGAAACAACAAGAAATTAAAAAAAGTTCTCTTTGATGTTATTTTGGCTGTGTTAATTAACTTACAGAAAGACTTCAAAACGCTCGTAAACGATAGTTAAAACGCAAAAAAGCCTGAAATAACTTACGCTATTTCAGGCTTTTGGATTATTCTTAAGAAATAAATATTTATTTCAATGTGCCTTGCTGTGCATCCTGTATCATTTTATCATTTGCCAGGATCAAGATTTCCACGCGACGGTTCAAGGCACGTCCTTCCGGAGTATCGTTGCTGGCAACGGGATCGTGAACCCCTTTGCCTTCGTATTCCATACGTCGTCCGCTTACACCCTGATCTACCATTAGATAATCATATACGCTTTTAGCACGTTTCTCAGACAATGTCTGGTTGTAATCCACCTTACCGGTATTATCGGTATAACCAACTATCTTGATGTCGGTATCCGGGTTCTCATTCAGGCTGACAGCCAGTTTACGCAATGCGCTGCGTGAAGCGTCGCTCAATGTGCTCGAGTTAGTGGCAAATAGAATACCGGAGTCGAAAGTTACTTTCAGTGCTTCCCCATTGTTGATCGTTTCAACAGTAGTTTCAGGCGGTAAAGTAGCTTCGAGTTCTTTCTTCTGTTTATCCATCTTTTTCCCGATCAGGGCTCCGGCTGTACCACCTACGGCGGCTCCGATAACGGCACCTAAAGCGGTATTACCAGCCAATGCACCGATCCCGGCTCCGGCAGCAGCACCACCACCTACGCCGATGGCTGTACCTTTACCTGTATTCGTCCATGTTCCACAACTCGTAAATACTACTGCCATACATAGCAGTACAGATAATAACTTAAAACTCTTCATGATTTTTTACTCTTTTATAAACCTTATATGAATATAACAGTTTATCAATCGAACATGTTGATAGAATCGCAATATTCAAGTTCTCCCTGCACGATAAAGCTTATTGCTTCGGGATCGAATTTGCCTACGCCATCCTTTTTAGCGTTCTTGATAACATATTCGATCAATTCATCTTCGTCGATCTCGATATCGGTATTATCGTCTGCATCGTCGTTCAGATAACCGCGTGATTCGTAGAAATCGTAGATCAGGTCTACAATATAATTGATATCGTCGTTACTGAATTTTCCTTTCAACTCCTGGGGAAGATAATTCTGAATAAATTTTACAGATTCGTCTTCATCGTAAATCAAATCGTCTTTGTCGCTCATAACTTTTTCAGTTTAATTGGTTACATACTTATGCAAAGATATGGCTTTAATTGAGAATTAAAAAAAATCCTCCGCCGTATCACTTGACTAATCCGTCAATCGCCTTTTTCCCTTCCCTGATAGCTTTGTTAATACCGATGTTGATGCCATGCTTTGTCTGGATCGTGATATATTCAGCCTTCAGTTTGGTAAGTTCAAACATTTCATCGGTTGTGAGTTCCGGGCTATATTTATCATATTTGGTAACGGCAAATTCCTGAAATGTCTTATCTACCTTCTCCCAATCGGCAGAAGTATATTTTTCACTTTCTTTCTGCACCTTTTCGATAAACTTGGTGAAGTCCTTTACATACGATTCCTTCGTTTCACTGCAACTATTACATGTTAAAAGCGTAATAGCGGCAAACATCATCATTAAAAACCTTTTCATATCTTTTCCTTTTTAGATTAATTCCAACAAAAGTAAACAAAAAAAGAGGATCTGCACTGTCCGGCCGAATGAAACTGCCGGACAGATATTAATCGGCTGTAGCTACGATCCGGTCTGCCGTCCAACTATCAGCTACTATCTGTATCCGGTCTGCGGGTAAAGAAGAGGTAAAACTGATCGTTAAAGTACAGTAGTCACCCGGCATAAGCGTGATATAATTATCCGAATAATGTACGGGAAGGATACGCTTGCCGGTTTCCTTATCCAGTACTTTGATACGGTTGAAAAAAGAAATATTCGTTTCTGAGTGGAGCGATACCATACCGGAATAGGTTGTTCCTTCCCGTTGAAGCGATACTTTCATCTCCGGCTTTGCTTCGGGCAAACGGGATAAGCCGGAATAATCTTTCGGAAGCGTGGTCAGCCAATAGATATTCGGGGCATCCGGTAATGCGACAGCTACGTTGGAAGGCCGGGCTGGATCAGCCGGCTGCATAGACAGGCGGAGGAAGTAGACTCCTTCTATCTCTTCCGGAACGGGAACATCAAACAAGGGCGCTACCGTATTGGCTTTGGCATCCGACTTTATTTCCTTTTCCCAACGGATCTTACCGCTGGTATCGTAGATACGTGCATTTACGATCAGATCCGGGTAATCGGACAAGGATGTATTCAACAGTTCTACCTGCCGGGTAACGGGATTGTAAAACGGATGCAGGGGTTCGCATCCTTTACGTGTACCGTACAGGGAAGCATTTACATCAAGGAACCAGTCGTACATCTGCCCGCGCAGGGAAGTCCACGGGTTCTGGGTTTTCCAGATCAGTATCCCGGTGTACCAGTCCCAAAGATGCGAACCCCAACCCTCCATAAAGCTACGGTATTGATCGTAATTCACGACCTGAGCGTATTTACAATAGGTTTCGATATCCTTTACCTCGCCATAACGTTCCAAATGATCCTGATATCCCAGATCCCGATGATAACGCCAGGTGGCATTACGGGTAAAACCTTTTCTCGGGAATCCTTCCAGGTCTTTCTCCGTCATCATTTCCCGCATACTTTCCACCTCCGGCGAACCGACGGAGCCTGCCTCCGGATTAAACGGATGCGAACGGAAAGTAAAGAACCATTCCGGCTCCTGAATACCGTAAGGACCGTCGCCGTTATCGCCCAGCAGGTTACGGGTAAAGAGGGAGTCGGTCGAATAGCTGACGAACAGACGTTCGGGATCAAGCTCGGGGAAGACTTTTTCTTTCAGTTGCTTGTCGATGTTTTTAGCCAACGGCCATTCGTTAGCTCCACACCAAAGACAAAGGCTCGGATGGTTACGTATCATTTTAACCTGGTCTTTTACCGAGGCGATAAAGAGATCGTGATTGTCGGGATATTCCCAACGACGTTCGCGGGAGTCCATTTTCATCGGGTCTTCCCAGGCACCGTTACAATCGCCGCTGCCCCATAAATCCTGGAAGACCAGTATTCCGTATTCATCACAGGCATTATAAAACTCCGGGCGTTCGAGCAGGGCACCTCCCCATACGCGGATCATACGCAAATTCATTTCGGCATGGAAACGGACTTCATCGCGGTAACGTTCAGGGGAAAGACGCAGTAACCAGTCGGAAGAGATATAATTACCTCCGGTTACATAAATCTTCTGGCCGTTCACATAGAAGCGACGACCTCCGTTATCCGGACATTTATCTGTTGTGATCTCACGGATACCATATTTGAGTTGTTGACTGTCACTGACCCGGTTATCTGCTTCAAAGTAAATATGCATATCGTATAGAGGCTGTTCCCCCACTCCGTTGGGCCACCACAACTGCGGATTTTTTATTTTCATCGGGTCGAAACGAACTTCCCTTTTTTCGTATGGAGACAAGGTGAGACGCTGTGTTAAACGGATGCCGTTTGTTTCGCAGACTAACAGGCCTTTACGTGGTGTATCGGTAATATTCTCCACCTCAACAGAGGTCTTTACAAAAGCATCCTCCTGTGTTTTCTTTTCCGGAGAGCGGACACCAGGCACTTTCGTTACAATATATGGCGATTGAACGGTTACAGCACCGGTAGTAGTAACCGATACCTCATCCCAGATACCGGTATTACGATCCCTGATGGGTTGAACCCAGTCCCAGCCGGGCGTATATTGCATGGTGTTATTACGGGCGATCTGTCCGTCACCGCCTTGTCCGCCATTCGGATCGCCGGGGTATGTGGGAGGATAAACGAGGACCGCCAAAACATTTGTGCCTTCCTTCCGGAGATGTTCCGTTATATTAAACGATTTCCGCAGGAACATTCCTTCATGGGTGGTATTATTAAGCCGCTTGCCGTTCAGAAACAGTTCTGCTTTATAGTTTATTCCCCGGAAGTTCAGCCAGACAATCCGATCGTCCGGTACTGTCGGCGTTTCAAACTGGTAAACGAACCAGAAAGTATAAAAATCATTGCCGGCTTCATAAATATCGGGGATCAGGTTATTGTTCATTCCGAACTCAGGTGCAGGGTACAGTCCATTTTCCAGTAAAGTGGTCAGTATTGTCCCAGGGACACGGGCAGGCATCCAGCCTGTTGTTTCCAAGGGCGTAGAGCTTAAAAGATTTCCATCAGTCTTTATCTCACTGGCTCTCCGCGCCATCCAGCCGGAATCAAATAAAGTCTTTTCCCCGGGATCAGGGAAAGCCAATATTAGTTTCTCTTGTGCAGAGAGTGGAAATAATCCGCAAACAATCAAAAACCAGCAAAGTAAAATAAGAGATGTGTGTTTCATAACGTATACAATTTAGCAGCCGTAATATACGACAAAAAAAAGACAAGGCGTCTTTCACAAACAGAAGAAGCCCTGCTCTTTATATTTTATTAATAGAAGATCAGTAAAATCCGGATATTCCTTATAATTCTTAAAGACCACTCCCAATACATATTTCCGAACATCAAAAAAGACATCCTGAGAAAAAATAACTTTTGCACTTTTGAATAGTCCCGCACATTTCTTTTCCATCTAATTTTGCTTCATAAACTTTAAAGACATGATTACAGATAAAGATACCGATTTCGTTTATTTCAGTTCTTTAATAAAAGAACTCGACCAATATACACCATTTTGGAAAAGGTTAAATACTATATTGACAGAGAAAAAAATCAATTATGGTTTTATTGAAAATACTCGTGACATTTGGTGTAGGGATTATATGCCCATTCAATTAAATGTCAACCAATTTGTTCAATTTGAATTCTTCCCAGATTATTATCTTTCCCCCCAATATATTTCTAAACTAACAATACCATCCGAAGTTAGAACCAATGAAAAAATGGATCTCAAATATATAAATTTAGTCATTGACGGAGGTAACTTTATTAAATCAACATCTGATGTTATCTTAACAGAAAAAGTTCTTAAAGAGAACCATAGACTCAGTAAAGAGGCTATTATCACTTTATTAAAAAAAGAGATTCATCTTGACAATATCTATCTGATACCTCAATTACCTTATGATATAACAGGACATGCAGACGGAATGGTCAGATTTATAAGCAACACAGACCTACTGGTTGCCGACTATTCCAATGAAAGTAAAAGCTGGCGTACAAGAATGGATAAGGCACTGGATAAAACCGGATTAAACATTATCCAATACCCTGCTAAAACTACAGAGGAGAGAAATCAGGATGGAGATTATACAGCCAAAGGAACATATATCAATTTTTTACAATTTGAAAATTATATATTACTTCCTCAGTTTGGACTTGATACAGATGATCTTGCTTTTATACGTACAAAAGAATTATTTCCTAATTATCAAGTCATTCCTGTTAATTCTAATGAGATAGCAACAAACGGAGGAGTGCTTAATTGCATAACATGGAACATAAAAAAGTAAGCATTCCCTTATGCGATCCACTCTCAAAATACCCCACATCATAAAAAAACAAGCATCATGAAAGAGTTGATAATTATTATTAGTATCTTTGTTATCCTATTCTGGATCGGAGTAAAGTTACAGCGTTGGATAAATGGGACAAGTAAAATTTCAAAAAACCAGAAAAAGATACTAGATGAAATAAAAAAGAAACATACCTAATTATAAACAAATATCATTATGGAACTACAAGATTTATTAGACTTAAGAAATGTCAATATTGGAGAGCTCGAAAATAGATTCAAAAATATTGCCCAGTTGTTATTTCAAGAATATCATATAAAAAAAGGAAATGATATATACGATTTCATTGAAATAGAATTTTATTACTACACAAAGGGACATGAAGACATCATAACTTATCCACGAACCATAGATGCCGGTAAATGGTATTTCCACCCAAGCGGTGTTGACCTGTCGTTGCATAGTGATGCCGAAAGCTATGGTGGAATTCTGATTAAAAGTATAAAACATGGTGATGAGATTATTAATGGTCCTTTAAAAAGTTCATGGGAACTATTTGATGCATTTGACGCATTCAAAATGAAATCTGATGAATATCCATTAATTGTTCATAAAGAAAAAACAGAGAAAACCATCTTAAAAAGAAAGAGAAAAATCACATTCAATAAAGACAATGATGCAGACAAGGAAAAAGCGAAGAACAGATTTAAAAATGACTATTCCAAATTCATTGACTTTTTGGATGCTGAATATCAATTTTATGTCAAAAAATAAATAGACTACAATAAATTTGATTTAGCTTTAACAACAGGTAGCAGAACTTCAGTCAATAAATCCTCTTCTGAAGTATCTGCTACACTGTTCAAATATCGTTCAAGAATCAAACCTTCTCCTAAACAATAACCTTCCGGAATTTGTTGCAAAATAGCATTGTAAAAAGAATCAAGTTTGTCATAAATACCTTTATGCACATAAACGGCATACTCTGCTTTAGGCAAAAGCATAGCTTTTATTTCATTGTCCACTTTCAAATTAGGCATATGACGAACAGTTAACCCGGCATAAAAGCAACATTTTTCATCAACCGTAATATCCCGGTCATCATAACAAATACCCCAATACTCCTCTTTTTCCGGAAGTAAATTATTTGATTGAGCATAATCATAAAGCAGTTCCCAACTTCTTTCTTCAAAACATCCGGAAACAAAATTCGTATAACTGCCTTGATATATAAAAAAGATAATTGGTATTTCTGATAATTCAAGAAGAGAACAGTCTATCGTATCAGATATAACATCCGAAACAAAATTTTCTGACTTATATTTTGCAGGTGATTGCAAATACCTCTTCTTAAAAGCATTATAAAAAGCCGTATCATTTGTCCAACCGGTACGTTCAGCAATCTCTTTTTGAGAATAACGTCCTTCTTTCAACAACTGCAATCCATATTCAAGTCGAACACGATTAATATATTGTCCCGGTGACTCTTTCATTATAGATTTGAAAACGAGCTGAAAATTACGCTTTGATAAGCAGGCTACCTGAGAAAGTGTATTAATACAAGTCGATTCATTAAATGCATCATCAGACTCTAAAGACCAATTATGCCGTATTTGCATATTTATATAATGAATCACTGTCTCTATGTGTGATTGATAATCCATTCAAATCAATTATATCAACAAAAATAGAACTTATATACGACAATATCAAATTTAGCTCATATCAGATAAATCAAAAAGGCCTACCTCTTTTGGAAGTAGACCCTTTTACTTAATATATCAATCCAATCATCTTTAATTCTTAAATATCAATCCATCCCCTTCCCGATCGATAATGATCGGACGGTTCTTATCGATCTTCATACCCAGTATCTCCTTCGACAGTTCGTTTAGGACATATTTCTGGATAGCACGTTTCACCGGACGGGCACCGAACTGGGAATCGTAACCTGCATCCGAAATAAAATCGATAGCCGCATCGGTAAAGCTCAAGGCAACACCGTTGTTGGCCAGCATCTTCTTTACGCTGTTCAACTGCAAGGTAACGATCTTACGGATCTCTTCCTCATTCAGCGGGGTGAACATGATGATCTCGTCGATACGGTTCAGGAATTCCGGACGAATGGATTTCTTCAGTAATTCCAGTACCTGGATACGGGTTTCATCGATCACTTTTTCGCGATTGTCGGGCGTAATCTTCTCGAAGCTTTCACGAATCAGGGATGAACCCATATTGCTGGTCATGATGATGATCGCGTTCTTGAAGTTCACGACACGTCCCTTGTTGTCCGTCAGACGACCGTCGTCCAATACCTGCAACAGGATATTGAATACGTCCGGATGCGCCTTTTCGATCTCGTCGAACAGGACGACAGAATAAGGTTTACGGCGGATCGCTTCCGTCAACTGGCCACCTTCATCGTAACCGACGTATCCCGGAGGTGCACCGATCAGACGGGTCGCACTGAATTTCTCCTGATATTCGCTCATATCGATACGGGTCATGCTGTTCTCATCGTCAAACAGGTATTCTGCCAACGCTTTGGCAAGCTCGGTCTTACCTACACCGGTCGTACCGAGGAAGATGAACGAACCGATCGGGCGTTTCGGATCCTGCAATCCGGCACGGCTACGACGCACGGCATCCGCTATGGCTGTAATGGCCTCTTCCTGACCGATCACACGGGTGTGCAATTCGTCTTCCAAGCGGAGCAGTTTGTCGCGTTCGCTCTGCATCATCTTGTTGACGGGAATACCGGTCCAACGGGATACCACATCGGCAATGTCTTCGCTGTCGACTTCCTCTTTGATCATGGCGGCAGCACCCTGCATAGTGTGTAGCTTGGCCTGTATTTCTTTGATCTCTTCTTCTTTCGCCTGCAGTTTACCGTAACGGATCTCGGCAACCTTGCCGTAATCGCCTTCACGTTCTGCCTTATCGGCTTCAAACTTCAGGTTCTCGATGTCGATCTTATTCTGCTGGATCTTGTTGATCTGTTCCTTTTCGCTTTCCCACTGGGCTTTCTGTTTCTTTTCTTCTTCCTTGAGGTTGGCGATTTCCTTGTTCAACTGTTCCAGTTTCGTCTTATCGTTTTCACGTTTGATGGCTTCGCGTTCGATCTCCAACTGTTTGATACGACGGGAAACTTCATCCAATGATTCGGGTACCGAATCCACCTGCAAACGCAGACGGGCTGCAGCCTCATCCATCAGGTCGATCGCCTTATCCGGCAGGAAACGGTCGGTAATATACCGTGTCGAAAGCTGGACGGCAGCGATGATGGCATCGTCTTTGATACGTACCTTGTGATGATTTTCGTACTTCTCTTTCAGACCACGCAGGATAGAAATAGTATCCAGTTCATCCGGTTCTTCGACCATCACAACCTGGAAACGACGTTCCAGCGCCTTATCTTTTTCAAAATATTTCTGATATTCGTCCAGTGTCGTTGCACCGATAGAACGCAATTCACCACGTGCCAACGCCGGTTTCAGGATATTGGCGGCATCCATAGCCCCGTCACTCTTACCGGCTCCTACCAATGTATGGATCTCATCGATGAAAAGGATGATCTCGCCTTCCGACTTGGTCACCTCGTTGACTACGGATTTCAACCGTTCCTCGAATTCACCTTTATATTTGGCACCGGCGATCAATGCCCCCATATCCAGAGAGTAAATCTGTTTTGATTTCAGATTCTCCGGAACGTCGCCACGGACGATACGGTGTGCCAAGCCTTCAGCGATAGCTGTTTTACCGACACCCGGCTCACCGATCAGGATCGGGTTGTTCTTTGTACGGCGGCTCAGGATCTGAAGTACACGACGGATCTCGTCATCACGGCCGATCACCGGGTCGAGCTTACCGCTACGGGCACGTTCGTTCAGGTTGATGGCGTATTTATTCAGAGAGTCGTATGTGTCTTCCGCCGACTGGCTCGTTACTTTATTTCCCTTACGCAATTCCTCGATCGCTTTCTCCAGTTCTTTTTCCGTAACTCCAGCATCTTTCAATATCTGCGAAGCCGTACTTTTTACGGTGAACAAAGCGAGAATGATATGTTCCAGAGAAACATACTGGTCACCCATCTTACCGGAATAATCGATTGCTTTCTGCAAAACGGCATTCGATTCGCTCGACAGGTAAGGTTCGCCACCGGATACTTTCGGATAGGATTCTATCTGACGATCCAGCACCATATTCAGATTCTGAATATTCACACCCAGTTTCTGGAAGAGGAAGTTCGTGATGCTTTCGCCCGTCATAATGACAGCCTTCAGCAAATGAACAGGTTCGATCACCTGTTGGTTATTCTTCTGAACCAACTGCACCGCCTGCTGAACAGCCTCTTGTGATTTAATTGTAAAATTGTTTAAATTCATACCTTATATTACTTTCTTGTTATCTTCTTTATTTTAAACTTCCACTGATAACTCTACAAAACAAATACCATACCGAAAACAAGTCATTTTGTCAGCATTATTTAATTATAAGAGAAAGATGTTATGCCGATCAGTCGGGATTAACGACATATTTTGTACTTTCGGTAAGAAAACAACAAGAAAGCAAAAAAGGTTTACTTTTGCCGAAGATGTGTGACTTTTTCACACACCGGGGTACTAATCCAATACAAACTAAAAGAGAAATGAATATGATAAAAGATGAAGCAGACTTCCTGTCTGCGCTGGAATCGAACATAAGCATACTGATCAAGATCGCCCGGGTGTATGCTTATACCACGCACGACAGGAAAGATCTGATCAATGACATCATCCTCGAGTTGTGGAAGTCGTACCCGAAGTTTAAAGGCGACTCCAAAATATCGACCTGGATCTATCGCGTCTCACTCAACGTGGCGTTGAATGTCAAACGAAAGCGGGACAACAACAAAGTATTGTTTTTCGATGAGTTGAAGGTTGCGGACGGCAGTGATATCCTCGAAGTCCCGACCGACAACTCCTCTGAAATCGGCCAACTCTATCAGTGCATCGAAAGTTTATCGGAACAGAACAAGGCTATTATCCTATTGTATCTGGATGATAAATCGTACGAAGAGATCTCTCAAATCCTCGGTCTGTCCAGGACGAACGTCAGTACACGTTTGAACCGGATAAAAGAGCAATTAAGAAAACAAATGAACCCCAATAAATGAATCGTTATGGAACTCGATAATATAAAAAACAGCTGGAAACAGGAAAACCGGCAAATTGCAGCGAATGTACATCTGAATAGAACAGCCCTGATGAAAAAAATCTCGGCAGAAACAAACCGTATGAAAAGAAAGAATCTGTTACTCTTGTTGTTCAGAATCCCTTTTCCGGTAGTTATCCTTGCCACGTTATTTTCACACCTTCATATACACAACATGGTTAATTTTTATATTGGAACCGTGTTGTTTCTGGCTTTTGCCTGCTTTGCTTCATGGGGATTGATAAAATATTATCTGAATCTGAGAAAGCTGGATATAACTGATTCATATCTTGAAAATAAAAAGACCATACGGGAACTGGAATTATATAAACTGAACGCGACGAAAAGGAATTACTATTGCAGCCCGGTGGGAATAGCCGGTATTTTCCTGATGATCAATGCACCTCTGTTTACTACAACCGAAGGGGCTGTCATGTTGTTACTTATCATGGCTGTCATGGCTGCCTCCATATTCATAAATCTGAAATATGTCTTACCGGCACAGTTCAAACGGTTGAATAAGGAGATGGAAGAGATTCGGAGAATGGAAGAAGAATAAAGGTGTAATCCTGTCCGGCTATCCAATATTTACTATCTTTGTCAACCACCAATATGCAAGTTTTAGGTATGACGAGAAAGAATGTATTCGGTTTGCTCTTTGCTATTTTCTGTGTATCAGGAAATATCTCATGTAATAAATATCTCTTGAGCGAAAAAGACAAAGAAGAAGAAAAGGAAAATATTTTTATCGAGTCATTTGAAGGTGTTTCAAATGTCGACCTGTCCAATCGGAACAATTGGATACTGACAATGAATTACTACTACATATATGATTATACGATAGACGGTAAAAGAATCAAATCCTTTCCTAAAGACGAGCCTTGCTACATTCCCGGTTCATTTATAACGGAAGACAACAGCGGAAGCCCCTGGGTCGGTCTGGGCTCAGGTCCGCTTATACTTTTTGCGTCACCCGGCTATTATTCCGAATTCATATCCGGAAGTACGGATAATACACCACCCACATTCTTCGACCAAACAACCGAAGAAAAGCTATTGGCCGCCGATTGCCTGTCTTGCCAATATATAGGAAAAGCATCAACTGTTCTTTCCGACATGTTAATCCATTACAATGCTCTTCTGGATTTCGAATTGAAAAATGTTCCCGAATCGGCTAGCGTCCTGGTAGAGAACCAGGTACTTATCCATCCCTTCAGGGATAAAGCGAACCTACAACATTACAAAGCAATCGTATTTGCTTATTGGGGAGAAGATAACTCACAAGTTCATATAGCGATAGACGATAGGACTTACGTCGTCAAATTAATCCCTACCATAAACCTCTCCGATGATGATAACGGAATGTTCCTGGGCGCACTCCGCCACGTAAAAAACGACACATACTACAAGTTCTCTTTATCTTACGACAAAGAGAAAGATACATTTTCCATCGAAGATATAGAAAATAAAGTATGGAGTCAGATACCCGATTAACAGGTATACCCTCTCGAAGATGAGCATAACAATCTAATAATTTAGACATCAGATTTCATAAATTAGAGTTTAATATCATCGTTTCACTTATTCGTATCTAAAGAACAGGTATTGATTTAATTCTTCATACCATAATATTTAATTAAACTATTAAATATATCAGAGATAATTCATATTTTTGTAAAAAACAGTATTTTTATAGTATCAATTATAAGTCATATTATGAATACATCTACTATTTCAATATCAAATCACGCACCTCTTGTATTTAAAGAAATCAAGTTAGATATTAATAAAGACAAATTGTATAATTTCCGTTCACTCAATCAAACCAAACATAGATATGGAGATTGTGATTTTTGTTATTTTTCCATATCTAAAAATCAAAATATCAATAATTCAGCAGGATTATATTATTTTGTTGTGAATAACGAAATCATTCACGTTGGCAAAGTAGATACGGATATAGCAAACGTCATAAATAATGGTTTTGGAAAAATAACAGAAAGCAAATGTCTCATTCATGGAACATCTACCTTTTGTCATATTAATTCAATAATAGCTTCAGAAACTGCTAAAAGTATTCAACTATTCGTATGTATTCTGGATCCGAAAGATAATTTGACATCTATAAAAAAAGAATTGCAGAATATTTTATTACACAAAAAGTTACAACATAATAGAAATAATATACCACTAATTATTCATGACTTTTTCAAAAATATTATCCAACAAAGAGATATAGAAATTTATAACGAATTTAGTCTAGAACATGAACTAGGTATTTATCTAAGAGAATGTTTACCTGATTTCAAAGTACAATTTGAACGAAATATTTCGTTCTTTACAAATACAAAATTCAATTCTATAAAAAAAGAAATTGACATCTCTATTTATAATAAGAATGGTGAGAAATACGCTATCGAGTTAAAATGTCCCTTAAATGGCCAATATCCCGAACAAATGTATTCCTTCGTAAAGGATATTAAATTCATGGAACAAATTAAAGAAAACCTAGGTTTTAATCACACATATTGTGTTGTTCTAGTATCTCATAAAACATTTTATACAACAGCAATTAAATCTGAAGGCATTTACAAGTATTTCCGAGATGAAAATAAAATTTATAAAACTATATTCAAACCTACAGGTGAGACAAAAGGACAAGAATGTATAACTATTAAAGGAATATATAATTTTACTTGGGAAAAATATGATAACAGCGATAGACGGTATTATATTATAGAAATATAGTTTAGAAAAACAGAATGTATATTCTTTGATCACATTAGAGTCAGACATTTCACTAACTCTTTCTTTTTCATGAAGACAAATTCTTCAAAAGAAAGACATAAAGAAGTACTTCTATAACTGCTCCGGTGATACTAGTCGGCGTATTATAGTAACCACCTGTAACATTATAAATGTCAACGGATATAAGTCATAGAATAATAAGATTGTACTATCTGTTTCATCCAACATATCTTCTTTCCTTAGATATTCAAATCCATTTTTCAAATAAAAAGGAAGAGTTACATATAATACATCAATTGTAATAAAACCACATCCCGTCTTATTATCCGTTATAAATATCTTTTTTAATAAACCGAAGTATATCAGATCGCTTTATCACCCTCCGGTATGGAGATTTTATTATTCAGATCATTATCTCCACAGTCAAAAGGTTTCAGCTGAAAATTTTCCGACAATCTAATAATTCGGAAATTGGATTTCATAGCTTAGAATTTAAATGTCATCATTTCATTTATTCGCTGAAATCCTTCGTTCATTCGCTCCAGTTCTTTTTTACTGGCCTTTTTACGCTGTTCTAGCTTCTGTATAAAGTTCACAGCATCTTCGTCCTTTAGGACAGGTGTTGGTTTAATTTGTCGTGCCATAATGTTTACTATTAAAATTGTACAAAACCAAAAAGAAGTTGCCTAATAAACAACTAATTGCTTCACTATCTCCTGAAATTTCCGTGGTATCCGTTTAAATACTTCCGACCGGATTCCGTCCGGTACGCCATAAAAAGCCTCGGCTATCCCTCCGGTGATACAGGCTAGCGTATCGCTATCGCCACCCAAAGAGACAGCCAGGCGGATGGCATTTTCGAAGTCTGTACTATCCAGGAAGGCGATGATTGCTTCGGGAACAGTGCCCTGGCAACTTTCATTGAAATGATAGGTCGGACGTATCTCGTCACAGGTACGGTTCAGATCGTAGGAAAAAGTAGTTTCTATATATTGTTTGATTTCTTGCCTGCTTTTTCCGGTTCGTGCCAAATAAATCGCAGCAGCGGTAGCCTGGGCTCCTTTTATTCCTTCGGGATGGTTATGAGAGACAAGAGCTGTTTCCCTGGCGACATCCAAAGTCTCTTCCAACGAATCGAATTTCCATCCGACAGCACTTACCCGCATCGCCGAACCATTTCCCCAGCTGTTATACGGTTGCGGATCCTTTTCCCGAAGCCAACCGCTGAAACGACCGCCGTAACCTCCCATCGGACATGGATATTTACGTCCGTATCCCTGCATGACACGGGTCAGATCTCCCCCATTAAGCAGCCAGTCTGCAACGGCAACTGTCATGATCGTGTCGTCCGTATAATCACTTTCACTTGTAAACAGCGGAAAGTCCGTTGTCTTTATATTATCGAATTCATAAACGGAGCCGATAATGTCTCCTGCTATTGCACCTATCATAGTATGTTAATTAATATTCTTCGGTTGCATAAATATAATAAATATATTCAAACCTTACTCGCTTGTACTAAAAAAACTATATAAATCATCGGATTCCTATATCCTTCAGATATATTTGTGTACTTATTCAAATTCAAAACAGTATTTAATATGAAAAAGACGATTACGTGTGGCCTCTTATTACCTATCGCCACACTGGCATTGATTGCTTGCAGCGGAAATAATAATCTTACAAACCAATTAAAAGGTTCCTGGGTCGCTCCTATCAACGGTATGCCCGAACAGATGGAAGGTTTCGAACTGAAAGACGATGGACTTGCCTCTTCTATCAATATGGCAACACTGGTTTATGAGAAGTGGGAAACTATAAAACTGGACAATGCAGATGTCTTGGTACTTCAGGGAAAAAGTATCGGCAACGGACAAACACTCTCATTCTCCGACACACTAAAGATTGACAAGATATCTGAAAACTCACTGACGCTCACCCAAGACAGTTACACCAGAACATATACAAAAAAGTAAAAGAAAGTCACTGTCTGTAATACGGATTCCGTCTTACAGGCAGTGCTGATCTTCAATCATGTAATCCTGTCCGAACAATACTTCTTCCGCTTACATGTCTTGCAAGGAATTCCCATCCAAAGCTCATCGAACTGTTCGACGGCTTCCGTCACCAGCTCTTCTATGGAGGTGAAGATTCCCGCTTCGAAGTTACGGTTGTCTTTTCCTTTCATGCCTAACGCGGCTCCCGTCAAGTTTGCCGATCCGATATAGACCTGCTTCAGGTCGAATATCAATAACTTGAAATGGACACGCGGACAAAGTACGCGCTCCATCCGACTCCAAAGCAAAGGATACTTGTCAAAATCATCGCGGAAGTTCTGTCCCGGTTCTTTAGCATGGATCAGACGTACTTCAACACCTTCTTTCACCTTTTGCTCCAACAGCTTCAGGAGGGGGACAGCGTCTTTTCCTTCTTTGATATAAAGGTCTTTTATATCAGCCGTGCCGATCCATACTGTCCGCTTTGCCTGCCGGATAGCCTCGATAAGGGAAGAGTAATGTTGTTCGTTTTTAATGTATTGGAGCATAAATAATAATTTCTCTGATGAAACCTTAGTACTATATCATAGACTATTCAAATATATAGGATAAATTCCAGACCAACAATCATTAAGCAATTGATGAGAAATAAAAATCACACTTTCTATCCGTTCTCAGATTAATTTCATATTTTTACGGACATAGCCAAAGAAAGGCATTCCGGTCATTCTTCCTGATACGGAAGAAAGAATTCTGAATTTTAAAACGTGAACCTATGAGATCCGTCATTTTATACAACCTGCTGCTTTGCATTCTTTTTACCGGATGTACAAACAAACAAAAGCAATCGACAATCATTGGCGGTGCAGATGGTACCACTGAAATCGTCATTGCCAATGCAGACACACAACAATACGACATAGATGCCCCTATTCCTCTGTCAGAGATAGAACAATATAACAAACGAGTGACTTTGAAACGTATCCCCAATGTAACGATCACCCACCCGGATGCTTACAAGATAAGAACCCAAAAACCTGTTTATACGACTAAAACAAACCAAATCACATTAGATGTGATCAATGTCAACGCGCCTTCTGCCGAACCCGAATATCACAGAATGGAGCAATGGGAAAACGGGAAATGGACTGAATTCCCATTCATTGACAATCTGGCTTTTGCCGGAGTAGGCAGAGATCTATCCAAAGGAGATACGTTACCGGAAGTTATCAATATGTCAGAGTTTAAATATCTTTTAGAACCTAATAAATACAAAATTCATTTCTATGTCTTTGCTAACATCTACACCTATTGTACCGTAACAGACAAGAGTATTCAATCTGTAAAAAACAGCGAAATGAAAGGTGCGTTTACCTTCCGTGTATTGGACTCAAAGAACGATTCACTCCGCATTCTGTTTGAAAATCATACCAATCTGCCAGTACAGCCCGTATATCTCCCCAGTGTCGGAACAGACGAATTATACAATGTCCATCCGTATGCCCGTTCAGGATGGGTCGGAGAAGTCGAGTGGATGAAAAGCCATGCTCTATTGAAAGGTGGAGAAGCCATGCTATTCAGTATTCCGATATCGTGGGACACCAATGGTTTACAATCACGCCACGATAAAGAGAGTTTCAAAGCAGGAATACTAGCTCCCGGAAAATATAAAATAGGATTACAGATTGAGGTTTATATGGAGACAGAGTTTAAGGTTGAATATTCACCTATACCTTTACAACCCACGGAAATCACTCATTAATTCGACCATTCAATAGCCTCTTTTATCTGAATATCCTATCTGCATCCACTTCAAGCTCTCTAACTTTATCCAACAGTTGGAAAGTCGCTTTCACCATTGCATCCCATGCCTTAAGGCAATCCTTGATAATTTCTTCGCGATCAGGAAGATCATAGTCAGTTGTTCTTTCCAGATATCTTTCCTGTATCTTTCTGGCATTGGGTTGTTTGTAAATATAAGCCATGTGTTTAGCCTGCTCAATAGGATCCTTGATCTTTTTCCCTTCATTGTACAATCGCATCAAATTCTCTTCTTCATAAATTATCGCTTTATAGCATGACAAGTTCTCCTGATCAAGGAAAGTGATATAAACGCGCATCTTATCTTCCATATGAGTAACGAACAGTCCTTGATCCGAGAGCCAGATCATTTTATTTTCCTTATCTTCTTCACTCCAGTTTTCCGGATAAAAATCCGTTGGCCTCATATCGTCAGAGTGACGTTGGAAATAAAGGGCAGCATTCATCCCTTTCGTATTGATCTTGTTCGGCAGCAGATAACGTTCTTTATAACGTTGTACGAAATGGGAAGTTATCTTTTCAGGAAAAAAATCATCAATACTCCTCAGGAACAGATATTCGGTAAGTTCTCCCCGATATAAAGGAATATAAATCACATAACCTCCTATCATTGCATTTTCCCGGGTGTAATAATTACTGTGGAATTCTATTTGCCATGTATTATTTCGTTTGGTACGATAAGTTTTCGTTTGAACAATATTATGGATACAATAAGGATTCTTTTTGCCGGAAGAATTCATTTGCCAACGGAAATTACCGAAAGCAATCCTTATAGGCCCCTTCAACTCAAGGAAATCAAGATAAGCTTCATGTTGAAGCTCTGCGTTTGTCATGGCTACAGTAAACATACATTATTGTGTTTTTCATTAATACTAATGTGAATTTTACACATCCAAATATAACAAAAAAACACGAAACTATTCTATCCAAACAAAACTTTTTTGTTTATAAGCCTTACAAACGCCCATCCATAAACATCAGAGCCTGGCATTATATACGCAGCGCCAATACAATACTCAATCAGTAAGTTAAGTTATAACCCCTTCACCAATCTTTACATCCGGTAAGGTATATTTTTTACCCCATATTATTATGTCAAAGGTTAAATACAACTCTGATTTTTTCATTTCCGGCTTGTAAGTAAAAGCTGATTTCATAGTCACATTTGCTCCTTCTTCGTATGAAATTACCTGATTATTTTCTCCGACTTTTTCGCCCTGATAAGTATAAGAAGTCCCCCAAGCTTCACCACCTTCATAACGAAGTACCGGCGTCACTGTTATGACAGCTTCCTTACAAAACCATCTCATCGGGAAAGTTGCATTAATGGTTACAGGGACTTTTCCACCTATCGCCTCCAAAGGCTGTGGTTCGGCTTTGATGTAATCTTCCTTTAGTGGTTGTTGTTGCATATTCGTTTTTACTAAGAACCTGAATTGTGATATTAATTTATCTCCTTTTATTACAGAAGCAATTATACGCCCCTCGCAATCCCATGCAGCATAAGGTTTTATAGTAATAGATTGATCGGCTGAGTTATGATTGATAATCCAGCCATTAGTTGCTTCAAAGTAAACAGAAGCTTGCGGATCAGGATTTTCTACATAATAAGGAACTACATTCTCCTCGTTTAAATACATCACATCAGATATAAGATTTTCCGCATTTACCTCAAACACTATCCTCATCTTCTTTTCATCCCACTTTTGCAACTTTAATACAGTTCCGGTGGTTAATTTTATTTCGACATAATCCCCTTGATCCGTCACACTTCTAAACGGAGAATATCCGTCGAGCCCATCTTTTCCCCTGGCAGGAACAGGCTTACCATTTACTTTTATTTCTTGGACACCCTCTCCATAATCGACTGTCCAATTACCATTCTTATTGACACCTATAACCGGTGTTGTACCGTTCACTCCGGTTGCCTGTACTTTATTTCCTTCAGAATCTAATATCCAGGACGGCGAATTATCTCCTATCTTCTGTGTCCAATAAAAAATATCTTCAAACTCTTCTACCCCGATTACAGGAGACTCACCATCTGTTCCATGTTTGATAACGATTGTATTACCTTTCAGAAAGTTTATGGCATATCCGCTCTTATCAGCTAGTTCATTTACACTTGTAATGTAGTCATTTGCTTCCAATACAGATACGATTTGCTTCAAACCTGCAATATCCGAGTTGATTTGTTCACACATCATTTCCAACTTGGAGACTCTATCTAACAAATCATCTACATCATCTCTCAGATCTTTCCGACAACTAATAGACACCACAATAAACCCGATAAACAAAACGATAGGAATAATCCACTTGTGTAACATGTGTTTCATAATACTAGTATTCGTAACACTGAGGCTCGGAGTGTTTTTTATGAAAAGAAGTGTGAGCCTGTTAGTTTATCTAATCAAAGAGGCTCTGGACTGCCCTACCAAAAGAGATAAAAAAACAGCTCACACCTTTATCATATATGAAATACATATACAACAAGGATGAACGTTTCAATTTACTCCACTCAGGTAAGAAATTGTCCAGATTTCTTTGATTCGGAATAAGCTAAACGCTTCTATAATATTTATGTCAGCCCAGGAAATAAATCCTTTGCCGGAACAAATATATAAAATGTTTAACACAGAAACGCCCTGTGAGCTGTTTATTTTTCTTTTTGAGTAATAACGATACTTTAACGTGATCGGTTCAGAAAAGCTTACTCTTTGCTTTCTTCCTCTTTCCGCATCCCTTTCTGCCAGCTTTCTTTCAACACGTAATATTTCTGTTTTCCTCTTCCCAAACGAAGCAACTTGCCTTGTTCGTGAAGCTTTTTCAAATCTTTCAAAGCCTGATAGCGGCTGCATTGGTTAAAACACATACAGTCGGACGAGGAAATGAGGTGTTTGGCTTCCAGTTTGGTGAGGATGCGTTGCAGGCGTTCCTCTTCGGCCTGTTCCTTGCGTTTGGGAAGGACGGCACGTTCAAGAGGCATTGCTTTCAGTTGCTGCTTAAGTTGGGGAGAGGAACGGTAGACAACATTGTTAAAACTGATCGACTCGGCACGAATTTGCTTCGGGCTGGTGATGCCCTTCGGTGTCTTCAAGGTAACAGAAAAGTTACCTATCCCATCCAGGTCAACGGTTTCGCCATATTTCAAATGAAAGGCCAACCTATCCGATAAAGCGCGAATTACCCCCTTTACATCACCGGAACTGAACGAACAGATGCCGGCTATCTCATCCGCCAGCAAGTCAGTCGTGATCTTACCATCGGAAACGACTTTGGCATACAGCGAACCTGTTTCTCCCGTTTCCCGGTTCGGTGGATTCTTATAAAACGTATATTTAGCACACATATGCAGTAGATTTAAGTTTTAAGTACTTATTATTTAGTTCGAAAGATAGCAATAATTTTTCTTTTGCGCAAGCATAAAATCAATTTTGAGCTAGCTAAAAATTAAATTCAAGCATGCTAAAAATTAATTTCGGGCTTGCTCAAAAGTAAAAAAACATAGGAGAAAAATAATAGTTATTCGTATGTTTTGAGTTAGGATATAGGGAAGAAAACACTAAATTTACCCGATAAACCAGAAACAATATATAAATATGCTAATTATATTAACCTCGGCCAAGACAATGGCCGGTACCTCTAAGATAAAAGCGCCTGCAGGGACCACGCCCCGTTTTGTACAGGAAGCGAAGGAAATAGCCCTGAATATGGCACAGTTCTCTGCCGATGAACTGAAAAAGATATTGAAGCTCAACCCCAAGCTGGCGTTGGAGAATTATAACCGGTTCCAGGAGTTCCATTCGGAAGAGAACCATCCGTTGCAGGCAATACTGGCTTATACCGGAGTGGTCTTCAAGAACCTGGCACCGAAGGACTTTACGCCCGACGATTTTCGTTACATGAACGATCATCTGCGGATTGCTTCCATCTGCTATGGCCTATTGCGTCCGCTCGACCTGATCAAGACCTACCGGATGGAATATGAAGTGAAACTGCCGGAACTGGGCGAAGGAAATATGTACAACTACTGGCGCCCGCGGCAGACACAAACGCTTATAGACGATGTGAAAGCGAACGACAATATCCTGATCAACCTTGCCAGCCAGGAGATACAAGGAGCTTACAACTGGAAAGAGGTAGAAAAAGCGGTACGCATCATCACACCGGAGTTCAAGGTTTGGAAGAACGGGAAGGCACAGACGATCGTGATCTATACCAAGATGGCCCGCGGACAGATGACCCGTTACATACTAAAAAACCGGATCAACGACCCGGAAGCATTAAAGAGTTTCTCATGGGAAGGGTTCAGGTACGACGAAAGCATGTCGGATGGCGACAACTGGGTATTCCTGCAAAGCTAAAGGGGATCTGATTTTATCCCCTTTCATACTCCCGTATAACTTCATCCACAATATAGAGGTTACCATAAAGATAAAGTCCGGTAGCCTTATCATGTAGATCTGCACAACTCTTGCTTTCATAAAATAATTGCAATGCTCTGCCCGGAGCGATATCCAGACGTTTTGACAATTCTGCCGCAATCATGCCGATACGGTTGCTTAGGATGATTTCCTGAATTTCAGGAGACTTCACCGGATCACTATACTGGTTCAAATCCTTCATATACAAGATATTTATCGGTAAGACATTGATTAAGCAAACATATCTGGTTATTGGGCTGATGCAAAGCTAGGCGCTGCAAAGCGACTTCTGCACTCATCAGACCGGCTATATATAGATTAACAGTGTCAATTACCCGGTCGTTGGCAATACCGCCTTCCACATAGTCGTAGGCAATTGACGGGTTCTTTCCGTTACGACTGGCTACAATAAAGTCTAACCATTCCATGTCATAGGCCGTAAAGAGTTTACAACGTGCTTCAAGCAAAATGGCCTCCCGATCCAATTGGTACACATTGATAATTGGAGAGGCCTTGCGTCTCATAGCTGTTGTAATAGCCCATTGGAGAGCCTGTTCCTTCATATCAGTCACATAGAAGCCCTGTCCAAAATCCAAATTTCCCCGTCCCAAACGACAAACAGGAGTCTCTACGCATTCCGTTCCTCCATGATATACTCTAATTTTCATTATTGATTCTCCCACCGAGTTAAACATTCTATTACATCATCCGTTACATTCTCCCGGCTCATTGTATGCAATGTGTCGTAACAGGGAAGTATGTAGCGCTCTATCAATCCTACCCGTTTCATTCGGGCATATACTTCCTGATAAGGCACACTCAACCTGCGAGCTACACTTTCAATGCATGAAGCTGCAAAGGCAAGAGTCAATTCCGTCTTCGACAATTCGATCAAATTCTCCATCACTTCTGTGTTTTTACTACCTTCTGTACAAATTTAATGATTTTGCTCTAAATACTTCAAAAGAACAAAAGAAATCGACCTTTCATTCAATAAACCGGAGATAAGATCGTTATATTTACGTTCTCTTTAAACGAATCATGAAATGAAAAAGACCTGTTTACTACTGCTACTGCTCGTCAGTATCATCTATATAAAAGAGGGATATCAACTTTTCTGTGTCGATACTCCGGTGAAAAGCACCGTTAAAGGCTCCTTGTCGGATATCGCCGAAGAGGTAATCGCCATCCCGTTGGAAACCAATTCCGACTGCCGACTGAAATATGCCACGCAGATTAAACGCGACAGGGAAGATTTGTTCCTTGTCAGCAACCGTCAGCTCTACCGCTTCAACTGTTCCGGTAAATTCGAAAACCAGGTGACATCGAACACCCTCTTTCCGGTGACCGACTATGTGATCGATCCGCTGCAAAAACAACTGATCGTGATGGATGATAAAGAAAACGTTTATTATTACGATTACGAAGGCGTATTGCTGGAACAGAAAAGCCTGGCAGGGATCAATCCGCTGAACACTCCTACCCGGATGATCTATCATGACCGCCATATCTGGATGACGGCACAATCCCTGTCTCCCTGCAAAGAAAAACCCGGTAAACAATATATCGATCGCTGGCTCTATAAATTCGATACGACACTCCATCTGCAGGATGCCCGCAAACTGACGGCTGCCGACCTGGGACGTTTCTATCTCGGAGCCTGCTTTTCACCGGAACTGTCCGTTTCCAACGGCAATGTATATGCCCACACCCCTTCCGTACAGCCGGAAGAGATACTGGCGGATACACTTTATCTGATCAGCCGGAACAAATTGGATATCCACGAAGGATATTCCTCCATCCTTCCGTTGTGCATAGCCGGGCGTTACCTGGTCTCCACCTACGGTGATGCAAGCGAAGATGAACAGAATTACACTTTCTGCTACGACCGCCGGGAAGATTATGCTTATAATGTGGCGGGAGGGTTTGACGACAACTTCTACCAAACAGGAAAAGTCCCCGACCTGCAAGCCCTGGATGTATATAATAATTCGTTTTGTTACTGCCGTTCAGGAGAAGAGTTGAAACGGGCTTTCCCGGATCGTACGGAGGAAGATAATCCGGTCTTGTTTATCGTTCGGATGAAGGCATAATGAAGGATATTCACCCGGCTGCATTCATAGATAAAAGAATTAAAAGCCAGACACTTGCCCTCACAATATGAATGATGAAGGCAAATGTCCGGCAACATCCCTAAAGGGATTAGAATAATCTACCGCAGAAGCGTATTTTCATTACCGGATAAACCGTCAGTTTATCCATGATCTTCGTGAAAGTATCGTCGCCGTCACCCAATGCGCTACCCAGATCACCGGAACTTGTATAAAGTTTAGGAGATCCATGGAACTGTACACCCAGTTCAAACTGTACACCGACACGCTTTTTAGGCACAGCACGTCCGAAACCGACACCCAGGTAAGGACGGAATCCCGATACCTTAAGACCGCCGGATACGTTACCGTTCTTATCCACAGCAATCGTCTGGTCGCCGATAACGATATTGGCATCACCACCATTCTTTATGTATTCGGCCAGTTCATCGCTATGCCCGTCGATCTTCACCATCTTGGAACCACCGAAATAAGCACCGGCAGTAACGAAGAAAGAAGAACTCAGGAACGGATAATAATTGACCAGCAACTCGCCGGAAGCACGTTTCGTACTACCCGTCAGGTCGATACTTGAAGTTCGCTCACCCAATTCCGGATCTGTCAGATCGACATCCGCATCGGTATTGATCTTTATTCCCGGCATAAACGAAACACCACCACGAATTGCAAAATGAGGTGTAACAGGAGTTGCCACATCGACACCGATACCAGTCGTACCGGCACTTACACCTACCGAAAGAGAATTGAAAATGCCCAGCTCCTTTTGCGCCGAAGCCTGATTACACATTACACCGAGGCATGCGAGAACCCACAGAAAAATTACCTTTTTCATACAGATAGAGTTTAATTATATACTAGTCCGGCGCGAAAGTACAAAAAAACCCAATGACATAAAAAAAGTGATACCGGAATTACTCCGATATCACTTCCTTTTAACATATAAGACAGAAGATTACTCTTCTTCGCTGTCGTCTTCCTTGATATTATGGAATACATTCTGCACGTCGTCGTCTTCTTCCAGCTTTTCGATCAACTTGTCAAGTGCTTCACGTTGTTCGGCAGTCACTTCTTTCAGGTCGTTCGGTATACGTACGAACTCGCTGCTTGTGATCTCATAGCCGTTTTCTTCCAGATACTTCTGGATAGCGGAGTTCTGGGAGAATTCGCCGTAGATAACCACTTCTTCTTCGTCCTCATCCACTTCATCCACACCATAGTCGATCAGTTCGAGTTCCAGGTCTTCCAGTGAAATGCCTTCCTTCTTCGCAATATGGAATACGCACTTATGGTCGAACAGGAATTCAAGGCTACCGCTTGTACCCAGCGAACCACCGTGTTTGTTGAAATAGCTACGCACGTTGGCAACCGTACGGGTTGTGTTGTCAGTCGCTGTTTCCACGAAGATAGCGATACCATACGGGCCGTATCCTTCATAGTTCATTTCCTTATAACCGGTGAAGTCTTTTTCTACAGCACGTTTAATAGCACGTTCTACATTTTCCTTCGGCATGTTCTCCTTCTTTGCATTCTGCATCAAAGCACGCAAGTGGGGATTGTTTTCCGGATCAGGACCACCGGCTTTCGCCGCAATAGTGATTTCCTTACCCAGTTTTGTGAATACGCGGGCCATGTTACCCCAACGTTTAAATTTTCTTGCTTTACGGAACTCAAACGCTCTTCCCATATTGTATGAATGTTTTTATTGTTATGAATTAATCATTATCTCAATGACGCACCCAGCTTATCTTCCAGATTCTTCCGGATCTTCTGCATGATTGCATCGATTTGTTTATCGTTCAATGTCTTTGTCTCATCCTGCAGATAGAAACTTACGGCATACGATTTCTTACCTGCCGGCAGGTTCTTGCCTTCGTAAACGTCGAACAGGGATACTTCCTTCAGCAACTTTCGTTCGCTGTCTTCTGCGATCTTTTGGATTTCAGCAAACTGAACCGACTTATCCAATAAAAGAGCCAGGTCGCGTTTCACTGCCGGGAACTTGGAGATCTCGGAGAAAGTAACTTTGTTCTTCTTCGTTTCTTTCATCAGCAGCGTCCATGACAATTCTGCATAATAAACTTCGAAGTCGATATCCATCGCCTTACATATCTTACGGCTCACGATACCGAAAGTACCCAACTGACGACCGGAAGCAGTTGTGATGCTAACACCTGTCGAATAGATGTCATTGCTCAGGTTTCCGAAGATCACTTTCTTCAGGTTTACTCCCAGGCGGGCAAGGATATTTTCTACATAAGCTTTCAGTTCATATACGGTAGACTTTTCGTCGGCATGTGCCCAACTGTTTTCCACCCGGTTACCACAAACCCATATTCCCAGACGATAGTCTTCCGAGTATTCGGCCAGTGTGGCATCTTCTCTTTTCTTTTCTACATTGTAATCGTAGCAGTTTCCGAACTCGAAGAAACGGATATTGCCGTTCTTACGTTTGGCATTGTATTCGATACTTTCCAAACCACCGAACAACAGTGTCTGACGCATACCGTTCAGGTCGGCACTCAGCGGGTTCATCAGCATGACGCAGTGAGACACCGGATAAGTAGTCAACTCATCGTAATAAGCCGAACGGGTCAGCGAGTTATTCATGATCTCATTGAAACCCGAACCGCAAAGCTGTTCCGAGATCAGATTCTGCAGGTCGTAACTACGGTCTGTTGCTGTTTTGTAGCTCAGGTTCGACTTCACGCTGTCGCTGAATTCGATATTATTATATCCGTAGATACGAAGGATATCTTCGATCACGTCTACATCACGTTGTACGTCGATACGGTAAACGGGTACATGGATAGTCAATCCCTCGGCTGTTTCCGAAACGATTTCCATTTCCAGACTGTCCAGAATGCTCTTAACCGTTTCTACCGGAATTACCTTACCTATCAGTGAATTTATCTTATTATAAGTCAGTTCAACCGTGTACGGTTTCATTGGAACCGGATATACATCCTGGATCGAACCGGTAATCTTACCACCTGCAACTTCTTGAATCAACAATGCGGCACGCTTCAATACATAGATTGTATTGTTTGCATCCAGACCACGTTCGAAACGGAAAGAGGCATCCGTATTCAGACCGAAACGACGGGCTGTCTTACGAATCCATGTCGGATGGAAGCAAGCTGATTCCAGAAATACATCGGTAGTCTGTTCCGTTACACCTGAATCCAGACCGCCGAATACACCACCGATACACATTGCTTCCTCAGCGTTGCAGATCATCAGGTCGCGATCGGTCAACGTACGTTCAACACCGTCCAGAGTAACGAACTTCGTTCCTTCCGGTTGTGTCTTCACGATCACTTTATTTCCTTTAACCTTACCGGCATCGAACGAGTGCAAAGGTTGTCCCAATTCGTGAAGGACAAAGTTAGTTACGTCCACTACATTATTGATAGGACGCAGACCGATGATAGCCAAGCGGTTCTTCAACCATTCCGGGCTTTCTTTTACGGTTACGCCTTTGATTGTCACACCGGAGTAACGGGGACAGGCTTCTGTATTTTCTACCACGACTTCAATAGCCGGGGTTTCATCATCTATTTTGAAAGCGTCGACAGAGGGACGTTTCAGTTCCGCCGGCTTGCCGTTTTGTTTCAGGTAAGCAGCCAGGTCGCGGGCAACACCGAAATGAGACGTTCCGTCCACACGGTTCGGAGTGATGTCCACTTCCAACACATAGTCGCTCTTTACATTATAATATTCCTTGGCAGGAGTTCCTACAACCGCATCAGCCGGGAGGACGATAATACCGGCATGGTCTGTTCCGATACCGATCTCGTCTTCTGCACAGATCATACCGTTTGACTCGACACCACGTATCTTTGAACGTTTGATCGTAAAGACTTCGTCACCGTCATACAGTTTCGTACCGTTTACAGCAACAACCACTTTCTGGCCTGCTGCAACATTAGGTGCGCCACAAACGATCTGCAAAGGTTCTTCACCACCGACATTTACTGTTGTAATATGCAAGTGATCGGAGTTCGGATGTTCCACACAGGTAAGAACTTCACCGATAACCAGTCCTTCCAGTCCACCTTTGACAGTTTGAACTTCTTCCACTCCGCCGGTTTCCAAACCGATAGAGGTTAGTGCTGCTGATACTTCTTCAGGCTGTAAATCGAAATCAAGATACTCTTTCAGCCAGTTGTAAGATATATTCATTGTTCTAAAATTTATTCAATCAAGTTACTATGCGTCTGCGGCCTTCACCGCCAGCGGCAATTTGACTGGCAAAAGTACAAATAATAGAATAATTATTCAACGTGTGTGCCGACTTTATTCTTGCACGATTCTAAAAAACCATAGAAATCAACAGTTATTATAACATTTCACTCCCTAAATCTTTGTTCAATATAAAAATTCAGTCTAATTTAGAGGCGTAAATTAATGATCGAGGTCATAAACAATAACACACTAGGGATAAAAACATATACTAAATCATCATTCTAATGTCAAATAGACTTCTCCATGTATCTATATTCACTCTTGTCCTGTTTTGCTTTCTGAATAGTTCCTGCAAGCAAACAACCATCCCAAAACAGATAGTAATAATCCAGTCATACGAAGCCGGGTTCCCTGCCTATAAAGAAATAAAGAAAATATTTGCCGACCAGTTACAGAAAAGAGAGATTCAGGCAGAAGTGCATTCCATCTACCTGGATTGTATAAAAAAGACGGAGAAGAAACAAAAAATGTTCCTCTATGAGAAGTTGAATACGTTGTCATCGCTGCATCCCGACATTATCCTGGCCTACGACGACCAGGCACTGGACGCATTACTGACCTGCGATCATCCTTCCGTCAAAACAACTCCGGTAGTCTTTACCGGTGTCAATTATCCCAACCAGTCATTTATTCAGAAGTATCCCAACATCACTGGTTTTCATGACAAGCCGGATTATAAAACGAATATCGAACTGATCGAACAGCTTATCGGGAAATGTATCGTGGTACGGGTCACCGACGATATCTATTCAGATAAAATCATGCTGGATGATATGGATCAGCAAATAAAAGATATCTGCAAGACAAATAATATCTTCTCCTCCGAAAAAATACGGCTGTCGGGGAAAAGCGGTATCTCACTGCCCAAAGATAAAAAGATCATACCGGATGCCATGTATATCAGTACGATCAACGGCAAATCGACCCGGTCATTACTGAAAGGCCTGGGCGAGAACTATTATAACAAAGCTTATCTGGCTGTTAAGAGAGATTACCTGACACTTTCTCTGGGACGATTCAGTTCTTTTCCCGGTTTTTCCGTCATTTCCGAAATGATCGGTCATAACTACGGGGTAATCGGAGGATATGTGACCACCCTGGAAGAGCAAACGATCGTGGCAGCCAACCGCATAGCCGATATATTGAAGGGAGCAGAAGTAAACGATTTCCCCAAAATTACGGAAACAGCAAAAAAGTATATCTTCGACTATAAAATTCTCGACCAGTGGGATATCAGCCCCAGTAAACTTCCTGCCGGAAGTGAGATCATAAACATTCCTTTCTATGTCCGGTATCAGCCATATATTATATGTATAGGTATTATATTAGGTATAGTGTTGCTGATAATCATTATCTACCAACGGATATTATACAAAAGGGAAAACACACGTAAAAAAGAGATACAGGAAAACCTGAAACGTGAAAAAGAGTTCATGTCTTTTGCCCTGGAAAGCGGTAATATCTTCACGTTCCGTTATAAAAACGGAGTCTTTTATTTCGATAAAGAATTCTATCATTACCTGGATATGCCCGAAAAACCGATCAGTGCGGAAGAATTCAGCAATGCCATCCATGCAGATGAACAAGCCGATTTCCTGCTTAACCGTTACAAGCTGGATCATGGTTTCCCTTCCCGGCAAATAACCAGAAGAAGATATGATTTCAATAAAAAAGGGCATGAATGGTGGGAGTTCAGATATGCGCAAAATAGAAATATTAAATCGTCTCCGGATGACGAATATTCGGTTGAAGTGAACGGTCTTTGTCTCAATATCCAGCAAATCAAGGATACGGAATTAGACCTGACGAATGCCCTGAAAAAGGCAGAAGAGTCGGATAAGATGAAGTCTGCATTCCTGGCCAATATGAGCCATGAGATACGTACGCCGCTTAATGCAATCGTCGGCTTTTCCCAATTGCTGGGTTCGGATATGGAATTGGACAAGGAAGAAAAGAACGAGTTCATCAGCCTGATAAACACGAACAATACGCTACTGCTTAAACTGATCAACGACATTCTGGATTTATCACGTATCGAATCCGGGCAAATCTCTTTTACTTATGCGGACTGCGACCTGAGCCAGCTGGTAGATGAAATCTTCAATACACATAAGTTACTGATGCCTGAGGGGGTCGAACTGATCAAAGAGACTCCGGAAAAGCCGGCTATCATCTACACAGACCGTTTCAGACTGACGCAGGTGGTGACCAATTTCATCAACAACGCAACCAAGTTTACATCGCATGGATATATCAAAGTCAAATATGAATACGACACAGACAATCAACATATTTTACTTTCTGTAGAAGATACCGGAAAGGGAATTCCTAAAGATAAAATAAACCAGGTGTTCGAACGCTTCCAGAAGCTGGATGAGTTCGCCAAAGGAACAGGCTTGGGATTGGCTATCAGCCTGAGTATCATAAAAACATTCAACGGGACGATCCTGCTCGAATCGGAAGAAGGGAAAGGCAGCAAATTTACTATTTCGCTACCCTATACTCCTCAATAAAACGTTTATTGGCTTTGGCTTCTTCAATCCATTCCGGTATGACTGTTTTCAGGAATTCATCTTTCGCTGCCATTTCCGAACGGATATCCAGACCGATGTATTTCTGTGCTTTCTCTTTAGTAGAAAGATCTGGTATAGGAACCTCTCTGTCGTAACCGTGTTTATCCAATATATCCCTGATTATCATACGTGCCTGCATCGTTTTATACAGGCCGTCACCCAATATGCGTTCTACTTCCTGCGGAGCATGGAAAGCAGCGCCGTGCGAAGCAATAGCAAAGTCCCAACGCCACTGGGCACTACGAAGCAGTTTAAGAACCGGTTGCATCTGGCTTTCCGTTGCACCCCTATCCCAGGCACATTTGGCTTCGATATGTGCCTTTACCAATTCTTTTTCCATATGATTCCGTAATTCCACCACTTTATTCTGGCGGATATATACGTCCTGACGGAGTTCTTCCTCACTTTCACGATGGCAGGACTGGCACGTTTTATTTATCATCGCCAACGGACTTTGGATATGATGATTATTATATCCTCTTTCCTCCTCTTCCACAAAAGGCATATGACATTCCCCGCAAGAGACTCCACGGCGGGCATGAATACCCATTTGAGCCAGTTCATAATCCGGGTGCTGGGCTTTCAGCATGGGAGTTCTGCTTAATTTATGGGTATAATCCGTAAAGTCTATCCGGTCATAGTAGTTTTCAATCGCTTCTACCGTATAGCCGGAGTCCCAGGGTAAAACAATCTCTTTATCTTCTCCTTTCAGATAATATTCCGAATGGCATTGAGCACAAACCAGCGAACGCATCTTCTGCTCGGAAGCATTCTCTATCGCATCGCCTGCCCGTTTCAAAGCATCGGACAAAAACTGGCGCGGCACTCTCAACTCCATGCTTTCGGGATCGTGACAGTCGGCACAACCGACAGGGTTGACAACCTCCGATCCCCAGTCGTACCACTTCTTTCTATAAAAGCCTTGCGAACCGACTTCCCCTATCAGCCGCGGAACATCGAGGCTTTTACATGACCAGCATGCAGCCGGTTGAGGACCTTCACCTGCTTTCCGCGGGGCTCCGGTACGTAAACTATAACGAAGATCGTCAATAGCATACATATGTCCTCTCGGGGATAAATAACTTTTAGAAAAAGCATAGCCGGCCCACAGGATAACCATATCCGGACGCATCGCCAGGATGTCTTCCGCCTGATTCCCGTTATATAAACTTTTAAAAGTAGTATCGGTTGTGTTCTTCCAACTTTTATATTCGTTGGAATTCGACAAATACAGTTCATCCGACGAAGAACTTTCACCCGTCTCTGCATTATCTATTTCATCTACAAATGTTATTTCCCCTTCATTTACAAAAGAATATGCGGTAGTCACTATTAAAATGGCTATTGCGACAGCAATCAGTAATACGATAAAATGCCCTATACCTAGTGTGTTTTTCATTATATAATTATTTGCTGATACCGAATTCCACCTTAAATCCTGCAAAAACCGTTGATTTATCAGCCGTTTGATTCTGATTACAAAAGTAAGAAAAAGATATTATGAACCAACAGAATTTTGATAACTATAAAATAATACCGTATTTTGCACCGTAAATAAATGAACTTCTATGCGTATTGATATACTGACCGTATTACCGGAAATGATCGATGGAATGATTAATTGCTCCATCGTAAAAAGAGCACAGGACAAAGGCCTGGCAGAAATACACCTGCACAACCTAAGAGACTACACGACCGACAAATGGCGGCGTGTGGATGATTATCCTTTCGGCGGAGAAGCCGGGATGGTCATGCAGATCGAACCGATCGACCGGGCCATATCTGCTTTAAAAAGTGAACGGGAATATGACGAAGTCATCTATACATCCCCGGATGGAGAAACCCTCAACCAGCCCATGGCAAACAGCATGTCGCTACTGAATAATATGATTATTCTATGCGGCCATTATAAAGGCATCGACTACCGGATACGCGAACATCTGATCACTAAAGAGATATCTGTCGGTGATTATGTCCTGACCGGAGGCGAACTGGCTGCCGCTATTATTACCGATGCAGTGGTACGCTTAATCCCCGGAGTGATCGGTGACGAACAAAGTGCCCTCTCCGATTCTTTCCAGGATGATTTGCTGGCACCTCCGGTATATACCCGCCCGGCAGAATATAAAGGTTGGAAAGTACCCGACGTCCTTCTCTCCGGCCATCAACGGAAGATTGATGAATGGCGGTTACAACAGGCACAGGAACGCACTGCACGCCTACGACCGGACCTACTGAAAGATAAATAAATCACAGATTATAAAGCCGACTCTAAAAACAATAAGAGCGGCTTTTTTTATATCGCCCTTAACTCTATCGGTTTATAAGAACCACATTTCCATTACTTTTCTTCTCCCGCCACAGTTCAGATATTTCCCATTATCCTTTGGTTAAAATAAACAAAAAAGGTATTCATGTTGTAAGTAGGCCTAACTCAAATTTTGTCACTCTAGTAAAGTTTACATCATGAACATTTAATAAACTCAAACAATGGTAACAGGGAAATATTCAAACGAAATCTTTTTATCTCTCGCCGCTGTAATCATGTCGGTGTTTAGCGCATGCAATACACAGGAAAACAACAGCCTGACAGAAAAAGAAAAAGCAGAAGGGTGGCAACTCCTTTTCGATGGAAAGAGCCTCGACGGTTGGCGGGACTATAACGGAACAGCTCTCACAGGCCCCTGGGAGGTGGTAGACGGAACTATACAAGCCAACGGGCACGGAAGTGATGCTAACGGCTATATAGTGACGGATAAAATATATGAGAACTTTGAACTCTCGTGGGATTGGAAAATATCTAAAGGAGGAAACAGCGGACTATTATACCATGTCGTAGAACGCCCTCAATTTGCAGTTCCTTATGTAACCGGACCCGAATATCAGCTGATCGACGATATAAATTTCGCAGAACCTCTGGAAGACTGGCAACGTTGCGGCGTGGACTATGCCATGTATTCACCGGATTTCTCCACAATCAAAATCAATCCGGCAGGAGAATGGAACAACTCCAAAATCATTTTCGACAACGGTCATGTCACCTATTTCATGAACGGGGAAAAGACAATCGAATTCGATGCCTGGTCGGACGACTGGTTCAACCGGAAGAACAGCGGAAAATGGTCGCATGCTCCGGAATACGGTTTGGCTCACAAAGGATTGATCTGCCTGCAAGATCATGGATATCCCGCCTGGTTCCGTAACATTAAGATAAGGGAACTTCCCCGCAAAACAAAAGAAGTCCGCTTATTCAACGGAGAAAACCTGGATGGCTGGGATAAATACGGTACCGAGTTATGGTATGTCAAAGACGGTCTTTTAATATGTGAAAGCGGCCCTGATAAACAATACGGCTACCTGGCCACCAGAGAATATTATGACGATTTCGACCTTACTGTCGAATTCAAACAGGAATCGGACGGAAACTCCGGTGTTTTCATCCGTTCGTTCGTGGAAGAAGATGTGAAAGTGAACGGATGGCAGGTAGAAGTAGCTCCTCCGGGCTTCGATACCGGAGGTGTATATGAATCGTACGGCCGCGGATGGTTGATACAGATCTCGGATGAAAAAGAAGATATCCTGAAATACGGAGATTGGAATACCCTGCGGGTCAGAATACAAGGAGATAACGTACAAACCTGGCTCAATGGAAAAGAAATGATAAATATCCGGGACGAGAAAATCGGTGCCGGACAAGGACGCATCGCTCTTCAGATACATGATGGAGGAGGTATTAAGGTCCTATGGCGTAACCTCCGCCTGACTACATTATAATCATATCGTTTACTTTAATAATAATAGTTATGAAAAACATTTCAAGAAGAAGTTTCCTGAAGACCGGGGCTGTGG
>OGPA01000527.1_pt1 | contig 39450 bp, 31 predicted proteins | sample 1552841 | NCBI WGS metagenome assembly OGPA01 (sample SAMEA2579916, study PRJEB22360) | human gut metagenome
CCGCCACATCCTATATGAACGGACCGACCGCACCTATACGACACACGACGAATACGAACTGCGCCGCGAGAACGGCAAGCCGCAGACCTTCGAATACACCACCCGCACGCCGATGGCTCCGTGGATGAAGAAGTCGGAAGTCGCCCTTGTTATCGACGAATGCGGTTGCGGTTGGGAGGCATTGCAGAACGACCGCTCACCGCTCTTCCCGATCAATATGGCCGAACCGGTTGTCCTGAAACCGCAGCTCGCCTACCGTACGCCCGAAGCCGAAGCGGTCAAGGCGCGTTCGATCGAAGGCAAGGCGTTTCTCGACTTCCCGGTCAACAAGATTACGATCTATCCCGACTATCGCAACAACCCGCGCGAACTGGCCGCCATCCGTGCCACGATCGAGTCGGTGAAGGACGATCCCTACGCCACCATCACGGAGGTGTGGATCAAAGGTTTCGCCTCTCCCGAAGGAACTTACGCCAACAACACCTATTTAGCAGAAAACCGTGCCAAGGCACTGCGCGACTACGTGAAAAGCCTCTACCGCTTCGAACATGCCACGTTCAGCGTCGACTTCGAGCCGGAAGACTGGGAAGGTCTGGAAAAGCGGCTGGAAGATATGAACCTGCCCGACAAGGCGGAACTGCTCGCCATCATCCGCAATCCGGAACCGCGCGACATGGACAAGAAGGAACTGAAGTTGAAGGTGCTGAACGGCGGTACCTCTTACAAGATCCTGTTGCGTGACATCTATCCCGCTTTGCGTCACTCGGATTACGTGGTGAAATACAACATCCGTAACTTCACTGCCGAAGAGGCGAAGTCGCTGATCTATACCGACCCGAAGAAATTGAGCCTGAACGAAATGTTCATGGTGGCACAGCTTTTCGAAGCCGGCAGCGAGAAGTATAACGAAGTATTCGAAATCGCCGTCCGCATGTTCCCCGACGATCCGGTGTCTAATTTGAATGCCGCCAACACCGCCATTCGGACGGGCCAGTTGGACCGTGCGGAAAGTTACCTTGCGAAAGCTGCCGAAGGCGACGAGAAACAGTTGGCGCTTGCCTCCGTCCGGATGCTGCGTGGCGACCTGGACGGTGCGGAAACCATCTTGAAAACGTTGCAAAACAGCTCGGTAGCAGGCGAAGCAGCTCGTGCGAACCTCGAACAAATCAAGGCGAAGCGTGCAGAATGAGTAATTTTCAAAAAATGATAGGGTATGAATATTACACATAAATTATTGGTATATGCCTGTGCAGTCGGCGGCCTTTTGTTGGTCGGCTGTTCAGACGAGTTTCGTACGGAACGGGACGATGGCGGCGACAAGTCGGTCGAAGAGAACTATCTCAGCCTGACGCTCCATTGCCCGGATGCCAAGGCGCCACTCACCCGTTCGAACCCGACAGGGGGCGAGAACGGCGACGGCTACGAGCCGGGACAGGACTACGAAACGCGCATCGACGACCTGATGCTGCTCTTCTACCGGGGGACGGAGGGGGTGAACTCGCCCGCCTCGACACCGATCGACAAGATCATCTATCTCGACCGCGACGCCATGCAGGGCGACAACCGTACCGAACCGGTGCTGGTGGGACTGCCCGCCGGATGGTACGACCTGCTGGTTATCACCAACACCGGCAACATCCGCCCGCAGCTCAAGGACTTGACGCTCGGAGAAGTGCGTGACTTCCTGCAAAAGCGTGCGTGGATGGAAAGAAACGGCGAGTATTCACATTTCGTGATGGCGTCGGACGGTCATCTGGACGAGAAGGTCTACATCTGCGGTGACAACACGATCGATAACCCCGCTTCCGCAACGGTCGAGGTGGAACGTCATGCGGCACGCATCGACTATCTGCCGGTACATGACTATTTCGACGTGATGGACAAGACGGCGGGAGCGGCCCGTGTGTCGATTACCGGTGCCATGATCGTCAATAAGCTGGATGCGGGTTCGTTCATGGTCAAACGAGTGGTCGGAGCGGTGGCCGACGATGCGTTCGGACCGGCAAGCGCAGTTGAGTTTTTAGGCCTGGAGCTGCCTGAATGGGGCGACCACCAGACCAACTACGTGCTCGACCCGTGGAGCCGATACAAGACGATGGCGAATGTTAACAGCGAGATGTTCAACCCCAACTGGCCGGAGCGTCCCGCTTCGGACGGCAAACCGGCCGAAGCCCTCTATGAAAACTACTTTATGAGTTTCGGTACTTCGGCAGGTAACTGGCGTTTCACCAACGGCATGGGCGACCGCGTGGGCGAATGGTACCGCGTGGGCTACACGAAAGAAAATACGGTGGCGCGTGCCGACCAGTCGCCTTACTATTGTACAGGCGTGGTGTTCAGGACATTATACGGACCTAGAAAGTGCCTCTTCTACGATCCCGCCACCGGCACGACCGACTACCGCAAAGGACTGGACGGTTCGCCGTTTACCTTCTTCGCTTTCGGGGGCGCGATATACGGTTCGCCCGAAGCAGCGATGCTGGCTTTCACCGAAGGGGCGTTGGACGTCTCTACTTACGACTTCACGGGCAAGACCTGGGGTGACGTGCGTTCGCTGGCATCGAGCTTGAAGGAGGGCGACCCGACCGGATACCGCCGTTTCCTTTCAAGGCAGTTGAAAGACAAGGAATCATCGGCTGCCCTGACTGCTGCCGAAGTTTCGGCATTGGCGTGGAAGGAATATATGTATACGACGTTCGGATATGCCTCACGTACGGACGGCACGCCGCAGGTCAATCAGGGCGGTAAAGACACTCGCCGTCTGTTGGCACGCTATGGTCTGCATACCTACGTGGACGGTGTTTGTTTCTACACGCACTGGATCCGTCATTCCAACAATAATGCCCCGTCGAAGGGGATCATGGAGTATGCCATTGTGCGCAACAACGTCTACAAGCTGCGCATCCGCGACTTCTACGGCCTGGGGGACGACATTCCCTACGAACCGCCGTTCGATCCCGAGGAGCCGATAGATCCGGATAAACCGGATGATCCGAAAGACCCCGAAGATCCGGACAAACCCGATGAACCGGAAAAAATCGAGATCGAAGTGATTGTCAGACCTTGGGGATCGCTACCGGACGAAACGATTTATTTTTAATGTATAAAAACAGGAGAACAATGAAATACCATAAGATACTATACCTTTTATTCCCGGTGCTGGCGGTTCTCGGCCTTGCCGGACTCTCTTCATGTGATTACATCCATAACGAACTGCCTCTTTGCCGGCACACGCTCCGTTTCGTCTACCGGCACAACATCAAACACGCCGACGCGTTTGCCTACGAAATGGTGAACCAGGAGCGCGAAAAGAACGTCCGCCTCTACATCTACGACGACAAGGGCGCGTTCCTTTCTTCCCGGCTGATCGAGGGTGAAGAACTGAAAAAGAACGAAGTAGACCTCAGCGAATTGGCTCCGGGCGACTACCACCTGCTTGCCTGGGCGGGGCTGAACGATACGGATTATACCTGGACGGAACCTGCCGCCGGCTCTTCCATCGATGATTTCCGCATGGCGGTGAAGGCGGCTAAAAACCGCGTGGACCGCGAGTTGTCGGGCCTCTTCCAGGGCGAACTCGACTACACGATCCCTGTAGGCGGAGCGACCGACACCGAGTTTCCGTTGGTGAAGAACACCAACAAAATCCGTTTCATCCTGGTGGATGCCAACCGGGGCACGAAACTGGAGGAAGACGCGTTCGACTTCGTGGTCACCACCACGAACAGCGACCTTGACGCGCACAACGAACCGCAATCCGCCACACGCATCACCTGGCAGCCCTACCTGCAACAGGTGGAAACGGTCAAGTCGGCTGATAATGCGACCGTTTCATACGATGCCGTCTGCACCGAACTGAACACTTTGCGCCTGATCGACAATGCGACCGGTACGCTGAGTGTCCGCTATGCAAGCGAAAAGACGCCGTTCATCAACGTCGACCTGGCAGGTCTGTTGAAACTGACGCAGATCGCTTCGCACAAGTTGCCGGGGCAGGAATACCTGGACCGTCAGGACGAATATGTGCTCACCGCCTACGTGGATATTGCCGGTGGACGGGCGCACTGCCTCTATGTGGTAGTGGACGACTGGATCGTCCGCCTCGAAGACGTGACACTTGGTAATGAGGAGATGGGATTATGAAAAGCCGACTGAATCAATACAAGAACCTGCCGCTGCTTGCCAGCCTGCTTGCTCTCATCGCGTTCGGTTGCGTGAGTGGCGAACGGGGGGCGGGGGGCGAACCCGACCTTCCCGAAATGGTGGAGGTGGATTTGCAGGTGGGCGTCTCCGATGCTTCGAAGTCGTTGCAGACGAAAGCCGCAGATGTAAATGCCTTGCCCGGCGAACAGATCAACTCGTTGGTAGTGTTTATCGTCAACGCTTCCGGCGAGATTGAAAAGAAATTCCAACCGGATTTGACAGGTGATGAACAGGCGGAGAAAGGCGAACTGACAAGCTGGAAGTCCGGTTCTTTTGAGATTACCGGCGGCCCAAAGAAGATTTATGCGTTTGCCAACTGGGAGTCGCTAAAAAACAATCCGTTGGGAAATGTTGTAAATACACCGGAAGGACTAGATATGCCGCCACTTCCCGCTTCCGTTTCTTGGGAATCCGGTGTTAATGACATTTCTAAGACATCAAAATTCCTCCCCATGAGCGTGCTGGAAGAGTGGGTTCCGGCAAAAGGGGTGAAACCGATTTATTTGGTTCGTTTAGTAAGTCGTTTGAAAGTCAAGATGCTCAACAGAACGAGCCATCCGATTACCGTTACAAAGTTGGCTTTAGGTAAGTTCAACACGGCAGGAAATCTTTTTGAAGCGGACAAGTTTTTGGCTCTGACGGGAGACGGTTATTCGATTGACAAGCCTTTCGAAGAAAACAAACAACTTGCAGCAAGCGAATCCATAGAATCCGATTGGTATTACGTGAACGAATCGGAAGCAGCCGACGGTTTTAAGGTGGAGTTGGAAACGAGTAGTGACAAACATCCAACAGATGATGATAACCCCCATCAAGGAACAAAGTACACCGCTCTTCGCCAGATCCCCCGCAACCATTTTTGGAACCTGAATATCGAGTTTACGCCTTATAAATTGACGCTTTTAGCCGTAAGCAATGAGAATCCGCCGATCGGAGGGTATCCGGAGTCTTCGGTTACAAGCGATGGTATAACCGATTTGGTTTGCACGGTATATGGTGGCGGTCCGTTTACGATTATAATTAAAAAGTTGTTTTCGCAGGAGGAAAGTGGAGAAACGGATCTTTCTGATCAGGTAACTTGGAGTATCGGAAAGGTAGATAAGGGCGATTTGTTGGCGGAAGCTCCTAATAAAATAGAGCAAGCCACAATAGATGGTGCATTACGTTATCAAATAACAGGCGGTCGCATGGTCGGTGCAGCCACTAAGGATCAGAGCGCGACTTTCGAACTGATAGCAAAGACAAAGAGCAACGGCAGTGTCTTGGCCACTTTCCAAATCCAGTTACGCTTTGCAGATCTATTTGAACTGACAACAGATAAAAACTAAATTCAGAATACGATGAAACGAAATAAAATAATATATGACAGATGGCTCCGGATGCTGTTCTTGTCGTTCGCCCTGCTGACAGGCGGAGGCGTCGGGATGGCTTGGGGACAGGAAACGACGAATAGACCGGTGATTAGCCTAAAGTTTTCAGAAGATCATGATAAAGTTCATGTGAAAGAAGAGATTATTTATGTTGATCCGGCTAAGCCACGTGTATTGTCGATACCAGTGTTGAATGTAAATACGAGGAACGATAACGATAAATCTTACAACTGGTTTGTTCATTGGTATGTAAAAAATGGAGATAAATTTATCAAAGAAAGAATAGGACATCACTCAGTAACTGTTACTAAAAACATGTCTGCTAATAGAGGTGGATCTTTGAGTATATGTAATGGAAAATCAGCAGGAAATACAGGAAATGCGGATCTGTACATAACACATGATTATTTTGTCAAAGTCAAAGAAACCGATGGCTTAATTTGGTCGAATCGATTAAAAGATTCAAATGTTATTCCGGAACAAACCAACGGCATTTTGAGTGAATATAAGCGTGGTCTAGGAATCGATGCCTCTACTATTGCCTATACATTGCCGAACGACTATGCAGATGGTGATGTTGTGTATTGTGATGTAAGTGTTTATCAGGATGGAATTTGGACACCTTCAAGTTCTTCTGATATCAAAGGAACATATGCAGAACCCACCTTGCTTAAACGATACAAGTATGTAATTAAAAAAGCGGAAGAGTGTCCTTCTTATATTCAGGAGAAAACAATTTATTATATCGATTTTCCGAAAGATGCAGAATCTATAAACTTATCTATGCCTTATACACCGGATAATTATTTTTGGAACGATGGGAAGGTTCACCAAGGATCAAAATTTCAATATCGAATAAATAGTGATAATGATGCCGATTTTAAAGATTTTCATCTTGTAACAAGAAAGGCAGACTTGGATTTGCAACAGACGCAGAAAATAGAAATAAACGATGCGCTTAAAAATGATTTTAAGGTTGATATACGAGCCATTTGTAATGAAAACACTCCCCATCAAAGTGGGGTTATTGCCACTTTCAATTTTCATCCCATTGAGAATGCCAAGTTCATATTGGAAGATGAGATAAATAAGGATAGTGATAGATGGCCCAGAGGGAATATTAAGAAATATGAACAAATAGGTATTGTTGATTTTGACCAAAAGTCTATTGTAAATGAGATTCAAGCAGGTGATAATATGTCAAATAGTCCTTTGGGCTCTTTCAACCAGTCTGAAACAAGTTATGGATTTATATATATAAATGGTAAGTCCCTATTAGACCAAAATTCAAAGTGTTATACTTCATATCCTGGAATGTATGGCTTGTTTAGAAGTGCGAATGTTGAAGGTAAGTCTAAACATGATGATCTTTGTTCTACTGGCGATGTAAATAGATACTATAAGTGGGTAACACCTTATATAGAAGATGTATACAAATATGGAAATAAAATTTATGAAAACAGAGAATTGTATGATCGAACTTATACAGTAACAAAGGAAGCAGGGGCGGCAAAATACGGTTATTTTTGTTATATTGATGCAACGGATGAACCTGGTACTTTGGTATCTGTACCAATAGAAGGTTCTATTTGTGGAAATACGGAGTTGACCGTAACCGGATGGTTAGCCGATATGACGCGTCCGGGATGTGACGTATGGGCTGATGGCAATCCTCTTCCGTTGGCTCCAAATTTGAATATAATATTAAAAGGAGTAAAAGGTCAAGAAGAAGTTGTTCTTCATCGTTTTACAACAGGAGATGCATTGACGGATTATAGAGATAATAAGCTTGGTCATTCAAATGCTCCTAATGTAAAAGCAGAGACCAAAGATAAATTTAATTATAACCTCATGAAATGGCAACAATTCCATTACAAATTTGCCGTTTCGGAAGATGAGATCGCCGGCTGTACCGAATTCTATTTGGAAGTCCAAAACAACGAGCCCCACACCGATGGAGCCGACTATGCCATTGACGACATCCGTATCTTCAAAAGAAAGCCGGAAGTTGAAATTATCCAAGCCGGTGACTTGTGTGATACGGAATTAAAAACAGTCAAATATGTAACAAGTTATAGTAATATAATGAGTGTAATGGGGTTGACTGCGAACGCAAAAGTGGAAGGTATAAATAAAGATGTTGAATGGGATGACAAGTTGCCTCAGGAGTTGAAAGATTATATAAGTAAAACATATCCTAATGGCGAAAGTGATGCAGTAGAATACTTTACAAAAATTTATTATTCCGTTTATGTGGAGGATAATTTAAATAGTCCTATTGAAATCGACTACGATGGTGACGGCATCCCGGAATCATGTCGTGTGTCTTATCTTTCCACTCGTAAGGAAGATATGAAATGGGTGGATTCGTCTTTTGGTTCGGATGGAAAAACATCGGAAGATAAAATCTATTCTCTTCCTCTTAATATTGGTAAGTCATTTGATCCCAGTAAAAAATATATAGCCAGAATTTCCGCTCAACCGATAGGTCACCCTAGTGTGCCTGCTAAGTGCGATGCTTGTGCTTTAACCGGAGATCCGTTTAGTATTTCTCTTACGGGAGATCGCTTTAAGATATTTGAAGGGGATGATTTGAATACTGAAATCTCATCGCCGGAAAATGCGGAGCAGGGGAAAACATATAAAATAGCCGGTAATTTCCGTTATTTGGGTGAAAATGGATGGGAAACAGTAGAAAATGCCAAGTTTGATTGGTTTATAGGAGATGTCGTAGAGTTTAATGCATCAACAGTGACTGTGAATAGTCAAACATACACAATAGCACAGGCACTAAGGGAGATTTCTACGAATCCGGATGGGAGTGAGGTTATAAAAAATGCTTTAACAACTTATGGAGGAGAATATCGTGGAGACAATGCGAGCGGGAAATTTGTCTTTAGTCAATCATCCTTTGAATACATAATGGCAAACAAATACCAAACAATTATAGGTTTGCCACAAGCTCAACAAAAAGATGGTAATGGTAATGTGATTGATGACCATTTGTATTGCCCTGACCCTGTCGTAATCCAATTAGGTCCGAATCCTCCGACTATCGAGCCGGGTGATCCCGACGTGCCTGATCCAGAGGACCCGGATGATCCCAAAGACCCTGAAGACCCGGACCCCAAAGATCCGAATAATCCGAACCAACCGGATGATTTTGGAGGTAAACATGTCCGGTCTGTCCGTGTCGGATTAGTCCAGATACAAGATATGCAGAAGAATGATGGTACATTGCGTATTCCGGTTCATTTCCGGAAGTCGGCAGAGGGTGAGAAATTTGCTAAGGATACAAAGACCGATATAACGGTTTTGAAGACTTCTGACACGAAATATAATAACTCAAAATCGGTTGCTACTCTGGAGGAACTTGTCGATAATGCTACAACAGCAGCCTGGGCTACGAATTATTTCAAAATCAAATTCACCGAAGAGGCTGTTAACAACTTCAAAGAAGGTTTTTGGTATATGGTGGATATACCTTATGCTGTAAAGGACAAAGATGATAAGACCGCTTATTCCGGTTCTTTCCAACTCACCCTTAAAATCGTCCCCGAATATGTGACGTGGGTAGGTAGTGCCGAGAATATGCACAACTGGAATAACGACGGACCAAGCCATTGGAGACGGTCTAAGAACAGTGAGCTTTATATGGGAACGGATGATGGACAAACAGGTGCACAAGTAAATGGTACTCATAACGAAGCCTACACCCCGATGCGTTTCACGAAGGTGACGATTTATGGCAATAAGGAAAATAAGCCTTATTCTGCCTATCCGCATTTATATGAATTAAAAAAGCAAGAGCAATATCCGATATTACAGATGGCTACGACCAATGAAATCGGTGCTGCCACTAAGAACATCGAATATGACTTGCTTGCCGATCCGGATTATGAGAAAGAATTATGGGGTGAAGAACCAACAGGTGAACTTGCATTAAAGGATCATGATTACGCTTGTGTCCGCTTCTACGGCAACACCTGCGACGAGATCTACATCAAGCCCGAATCGGAAATCCTGCATACGGAGTTCTTGACTTACAACAAGGCACACGTAGATTACGAAATGGCTCCGAATCGCTGGTACATGCTCGCTTCACCCTTGAAAGGCGTGGTGTCGGGGGATATGTATTTACCGACAGGTACTTCTTCTGTAGGTAAGTATGCACGTCAGGAGACACCGGCGTTTGAGAATATCAACTATAATAACACAAACTATACCCGTTGGCAACCTGCCGTCTATATGCGTGGATGGGATAAGACAACGGCTACGGTTGTTCGTCCGAATGGTTCTGCAAATGTCAATTACGGGATTACAGGTAGTTGGTCAAACCTGTATAATGATGTAAATGTTCCGTTTACGCCGGGTACTGGATTCTCGATTGGGACGAAGACGGATAAAAAAACTGCATTAACTAATAGTAAAGTGTTGTTCCGTCTGCCGAAGGCTGATGATAAATATACTTATTATGGTAGTACGACAGGTAGCGGAAATGATACAATATTGACAAATCGCGCCGGTAACGGCCGCTTCCATATCAGCCCTGATGAAAAAGGACGGAACGCTGTTAAGTTTTGTGAGGTTTCCTCTACAGGCGGTATGTTCGGTAACCCCTTCATGTCGCATCTGGATATGGAGGAGTTCTTAAACGGTAAGTCACAAAATACTTACTATATCATGACCTCTACAGGTACGACTGCCCATATCCTGGGTAATGAATATAGCATCTCGACAAGTGACGCAGATCCGAAGTTTGTCGCCCCTCTCCAATCATTCATCGTTCCGGATTTGCCTTCTGCCACTTTCAACACCGAGATGATTGCGAAAGCCCCGGCAAATGGAACTAATCTCGGTTTGCGCTCCGCCACCGCTGCCTCATCCGAAGACCCCCTGCCGCAATTACGCATCACCGCCACCCGTGACGGAGTACGCAACACCGCCGTCGTTGCCGGTTTGGTTACCGCTTCGGACAGCTATGTGGAGGGGGAAGATGCCGCCTTGCTGATCAACGAGGAAGTCGCCGCACCGCAGGTTTATACCCTTGCCGGTAGCCAGATGACGGCCATCAACGTGACACCGGAGCTGAACGAAATACCGGTCGGCATCCACGGCAAAGACGCGACCCCGGTAGAGCTGAGCTTCAAACTGTCGGGTGCCATGAAGAACGTGAAATTGGTAGACAAACAAACCGGCAAGCGCTATGACGTGACCGACGGCCTGACGCTGACCGTTCCGGGCAACACCTCCGGACGCTACTTCCTGAACGGCTCCATCGCCACGTCGAACGAGATCATTGCCCAGGGCCGCATCATTTTCTACAACAGTGCCCCCGGACGGATCGATATATCTTCTGTTGATCCACTGAACGAAGTGACGGTCTACGACATTGCCGGCCGTGCCCTGCGCACCTTGCGCAACCTGAACACGCCGACCGCCTTTGTCGACCACCTCGCACCGGGCTTCTACGTTGTCCGCGCCGAAAGCGGTTCGCAAGTCGTCAGCGAAAAGGTTGAGGTGAAGTAACCCGCCGATACGGTTGATACAAAAAAACGGCTGTCTGAAAATCTCACAAGAATGTAAGTTTCAGACAGCCGTTTTTATTTAACAAAGTGTACAGGTAGCTGTTTTTTTAAGTATTAAAAGCAATACTGCACATCACAGGTTTTCAATATCTTCAGCTGATAAGCCGGTATAACGAACGATCATTTCAATGGATAATCCATCCGCTTTCATTCCACGAGCTATCGCCTCTTGCTTCAACTTTTCTCCTTCGGCACGCCCTTCGGCAAGACCTTCTGAACGTCCTTTGGCAATGCCTTCAGCAAGTCCTTTGGCACGTCCCTTTGCAAGTCCTTTGGCCATCCCTTTGACCATTCCTCTGCGTATCCAGCTATTATAGAGGGTAATCTCAACACTGATGATGTCCCAAAATTTGTCGTAGGCTGCCAATTCAGCATTCGAAAAGGCTGATTCACGGATTTCATACAAGGCTTTCCCAATTTCCGGATTTTTCCAGCAAATCAGTAGAGACAACCTCTGTATTATCTTTAATCTCAGTCAAGTAACGCAACTAAAGAACATGCATACGTTTCTCGACAAACGTCTGGGGCGTAAATTTGGGAAGTTCGACAAATACCAAATGCAACCCCTCTATCACCCGGTCACTGTGCTCTTCATGTACGATACGGTAGTTGTGATAATAGCCCGGGAGCAATGGGTACATCACGTCATTTACTAAATTCAGCGAATAGACCGGCTCCAACAAGCTGTAATCAATTCCTTTATCCAACTGACGCACATACGCTTTCGCAGCATTGAACAAAACACGCTGGCGAAACTCCGGCGACCAGGCCATTTGCATCTCCACGATGAACTGCCGCCCCTTGCTGTCACGGCAACGCACATCCACAATGCTATTCTTGCGCAACGGGGTCTCGGGAACCATCTCGGCGGGAAGGTACTCGATATGTTCAATCTCCTCATCCTTTTCCAACTGGAGGAGCGCATTCAGGAAACTCATCACCAGGTCGGGATGTTCGCCAAAATACGAGCGGGTAAGTCGGCGGCATCACTGCCGCTTCCTCCCCTAAGAACCGTACGTGCGACTTTCACCGCATACGGCTCAAGCAACTCAAAGCTCCTGCTATGGAACCGGCTCAATACCTTTTAACTGGTCTTTTCGTCTGCGGCAACTGTCGTGAACTAACAACCGGATTGGCTTACCGTCCTTTTCAAGACGCTGTACATTCCAAGCTTGTTTTTTGTCGATAGGTTGATTGCAGTAAGGACATCTTTTATCCTGGTTGTTCCACAAGTACAGTAAATATTTACGGTCATTCAGATGCTGAAGCATTTTGTACGTATATCTTTTGTCAAAGTAAGCATTCCAGGCCGGGTCATACGGGTTGGCTTGCTTTCTTATTTTGATATACCGCTCTATCTTTGTGTCTGTCAGAAACCGGATTACATCATATGCAGGCCCCTCTTTGCCACACTTCTCCCTTTTACTTGAGAAGCACCAATGACGGGTACCGATATGGTGATAATATTTACGAACTATCCACGAACGGGTTTTCTTTGGATGGCGACGGGTACTCCATTTTCACAGTTTGATAAATATCTGATGGTCTGTGTTATCAAAGATTTTAGAGGCGACACTATACCGATAGTAATTCGCCCAACCTTGTATAACAGGATTTAGTAGTCTTATCAAATATTCCTGTCGACAATCGGAGTTATCCTTGATTATCTTACGGATTTTAAGAAGGGACTTTTTGACACGTTCTTTAGATGGTTTTATCAATAGTTTTCCACTATACTTTCGTATATTGAAACCTAAGAAATCAAAGCCCTCGTTTATATGGGTAATCTTGGTTTTCTCTTCTGAAAGCGTAAGACCTCTTTCTGCCAGAAAATTCCGTACAAGAGGAAGGACTTCCTCTTCGATTGTCTCCTTACTCTCGGCTGTGATGATAAAGTCGTCCGCATAACGCGTCAGGTTCACTTTAAAGTTATGATAACCACCGGTCCATCGGATTTTAAACTTTTGTGCCAGTTCTTTTTCCAAACCGTCAAGGGCCAGATTTGCCAGTGTGGGGGAAATGATACCCCCTTGTGGCGTACCTTCGTCGGTAGGATAAAGATGGTTCTTAAAGACAAAACCGCTTTTAAGCCATTTTCCAAGGATGTTTTTATCCATCGGTACATGCTTCATCAGCCACTCGTGACTGATATGGTCGAAACAACCTTCTATATCTCCTTCCTGTATCCAACCGGCTGAGTTGTTTCGAGATAAATTGATAAAACATTGTTCGATGGCATCCCAACAGCTACGTTCTTTACGAAAACCATAGGATACCGTGTCGGCAGTTGTCTCCGATACAGGGTCTAACGCCATGAGATAAAGTGCCTGCATGGCACGGTCGGTCATGGTCGGGATACCTAAAGGACGTAGTTTTCCGTTACTTTTTTTTTAATATGGACCCGTCTTAGGGATTGTGGACAATAGCCATGACGTTTTAATTTCAGTATGGCTTTGCCCTTGGATAGAGGAGTCGTCCATATCTCATGGTCCACCCCGGATGTTCTTTTGCCAGTGTTTGAAGTAACTCGTTTTACGGCTAACGCTTTAGCTGAATACGAGTGGGTTAATAGCCACTCAAGGGATTGAACCTTTCCATGTCTACCTGCCTGTTGAGCCTTTACAATACGAGCTTGCAGCTTCTTAACGTAGGTTGTGCATTTATCCCAGTCTATCAAGGACCATGCTGTTTCTGCGTCAGAAGGTGCACACGTTGATTCGTTCATTTGCTTTCCTCCTTTCTGAAGTTCTGTAAGTTTCTTGTAATGAGTCACCTTGTGTGGAAGTCTGCACACTTTCGTGCGAAGTAACGTTAAAACTTCTATCCTTTCCATTACAGAAAGGCTTTCGCGTTTTCCACCATCTCTTACCCGCATTATTAACGGCTTTTCTTGCGAACTGCTTTCTTCCCGTTTAAAGGAAGAATAATACGGGCTTACCACGTTTCGTATAAATAACAAATGGAAGGGGTAGGTTCCACCTCTGCGCCGGTAGCCATCATGTTCCGTGTATTCTTATTCAAAGGGAAGAATAACCCGACTACTATCCTTTTTAGGTAAGCCTTTCAGTATCTTTGGCTTATTCCTTTGATAACGACACCTATAAGTAGTTCACGTATGTTAACCATACCTTCCTGCCTTGCATCCTGACCGTATGATACTAACAGCCATCAAACTTCTCTCACGATTGGCTTTATTCCATCAAGGAAGGATTACTTTGTCTCGATAGCTTTATACAATGCAGTTACCCGCAATGCATATATCAATAGGCAACTGCTGACGGAACAGCAGGTTTTATCTAATGTAAAACAATTATTTATACGACTTCGTGTCGCACCTTGAAAGTCAAATCGGCTTTTGGATCCAAATATCTTTCCATAGTTTTTTGTTTTTGATGTTCTTTAGAGGTACAAAATTACTACAAAAAAGTGAAATGCGGAAAGATATAGTGATAGAATTGAGTTACAAGAGTTTTAGTTGAAGTAGCGATAATTCGTGAAGCCATTACAATCACTGTCGAAGCCAAATCCTGACACCGCTGCGTTACTTGTTCGTAACCATGCCCTGCTCGTCATGGGCAAGAAACCGCTTCCTCTGTACCGGGCAACTGTAGGGGATAACCCAATAGTACTCCATGGATTGAAAAACGTCACTGATGAAAACCTTTATCCACGATACCAAACGTTACAAAAGGAATAGAATGCGGAATCTTTAAAAACTTGTTATTCGCTGTTCTCGATAAAAATCAGTACTTTTGTCCTCATTAATTAATTCACAAATTGAATGATAGCAAAAAAGACAGTCATACAAGATATTAAGCTCGCCGACTTCCCCGAGGAAATTGACGAGCAAAACAACATTAAAGTGTACGGAGAGACCAGTTGGGAAAATCAATTGGCTGTACTCAGCCATTATCTGCATAACAACGACTGCATCGAAAGCAAAGAAAGTAAGCGGGAAATGATATACGCCATCCGTGAGTTTTTAGAGCAGAAAGAAGAGAGCAAGGAAGAAGAAATAACGGATGAATATGTGACCAAAGTCGCAGAAGATCCTGCCGCATACGGTCTGTTCTCGGATTTCTTCAATGTGCCGTTTCCCGACCCTAAAGAACCAAAATTTACTTTCATCGATCTATTTGCCGGAATGGGAGGGTTCCGCCTAGCCATGCAGGCGCAAGGTGGCAAGTGTGTATTCTCGTCGGAATGGAACAAGTACGCTCAAAAGACTTACTTGGCAAACTTTGGAGAAATGCCTTTCGGCGACATTACGAAAGAAATGACCAAAAGCTATATCCCTCGGAATTTTGATGTGCTATGTGCCGGTTTTCCGTGTCAACCATTTTCTATTGCCGGAGTTTCGAAGAAAAAAAGTCTCGGACGGGAAACGGGATTTAGGGATAAAACGCAAGGGACATTGTTTTTTGACGTGGCAGACATTATCAGTCGTCACCGTCCCAAAGCGTTCTTCTTGGAGAATGTGAAAAACCTGATGTCGCATGACAAAGGCAACACGTTTAAGGTAATCAAAGGCACATTAGAGGAATTGCGTTATTCACTCCACTACCTTGTCATGGACGGACAAACCTATGTGCCACAACATCGGGAACGTATCATGATAGTAGGTTTTGACCAAGATCTCTTTCATGGGAAAGAACAATTCGCCTTTCCCGATCAGAAACAATCAACCCGGAGTATCAAAGAAATACTTGACCCTGATATTGACGAAAAATACACGTTAAGTGACAAACTTTGGAGCTATCTGCAAAACTATGCAGAAAAGCACCGCGCCAAAGGAAATGGGTTTGGTTTCGGAATGGTGGATCTGAATGGCATTTCCCGTACGTTAAGTGCCCGTTACTATAAGGATGGTTCCGAAATCCTTATTCCACAAACAGGAGGAAAGAATCCTCGTAGATTGTCTCCTCGTGAATGTGCCCGACTAATGGGATATCCCGATGAATATCGCCTTGACCAAGTCTCTGATGTACAAGCTTACAGGCAATGCGGGAATTCAGTTGTGGTGCCTCTTATCACAGCTGTTTCAGAACAATTAGTAAAAACCATGTTAGACGATTGATTATTATGAGTGAAATATTGAATAGCGCAATAAACAAAGTGCAAAATGCCCAATACGCATTTTGCCGCTTCATTACAGCCAACGATACTGGGAAAAATGGTTCTCATCAGGCTGGATTCTACATACCCAAATGCGCATCCGCACTTTTATTCGACACTCCGGGGGTGAAAGGCGAAAATAAAGACAAGATGGTAAAAGTCAAATGGCAAGATGATTTTACAACCGACAGCCGTTTTATCTATTATGGGCAAGGAACACGTAATGAATATCGAATAACCCGTTTTGGAAAAGGCTTTCCTTTTTTTGAGGAAGACAATGTAGGAGATTTGCTCATTATTGCCCAACAGAGCGAGGATTATTATTATGGTTTCGTCTTGCAGACAGATCAGGACATTGACGATTTCTTTGCCTATTTCAACCTTTCTCCGGAGAAAACAAATCAATTGATTGATGTTACACAAGTAAGTACACCGGAAAAGCAATTGGAAATCGGCATCCAAGAACTTATAGCCTTATACTCCGATTTTCCAGAAACCCGGCAAATGGCTCAATTCGCCAGAGACATATATAACAAAGTTCATCATATCACGGACGCTCATATTTGCAAGTCTCCCGATGAACAATTATTAAAATGGATTGATACGGAGTACAGTCTATTCCGCAGTTTCGAGGAGAAAGTTTATGCACCTATTTACAGTGTGCCTTTTTCTAACTGTCAAGAATTAGTCAAATTCTCAAACATCATTCTCAACCGTCGCAAATCCCGTGCAGGCAAATCCTTGGAACATCACCTTGCAACCATATTCACGGCGGCACAATTGGAATACGAAGAACAAGCCGTGACGGAAGACAATAAAAAGCCCGATTTCCTGTTTCCCAACGGAGAAGCTTACCATAATATACTGTTTCCTGCTAACAAACTGGTATTTCTTGGAGCAAAAACAACCTGCAAAGACCGTTGGCGACAAGTCCTGAACGAGGCAGACCGCATCGAAACCAAGTATTTGTTCACCCTGCAACAAGGCATTTCCAAGAATCAGCTTCGGGAAATGAAGCACGAACACCTTAAACTTGTTGTCCCTACCTCTTACCGGACATCATTTGACAAAGAGTTTCAACCTGAAATTGAAACATTGGCTTCATTCATCGAAATGGTTAAATTAAAACAAAGCAGTAACCCTATCTATTCAGTATAAATCATCTCTTCCCATATCCAGCTTCGCCCTCGGCCACTATGCTGGGGGCTTCTTTGTCCTCCGGTATTTCATAGAGCATGGAAGGTCGCAGCCTGAATCGTTCTAAATACGTATGGTTGATGTAATATTCTATCTCCAGCAACGTCTGCTGCCTCACCGCAGGTTTCAACTGACACTCCCACACGGTTATTACCGACCAACCCATTTTACGTAACTCCTCCTTGTTACGTTCGTCCCGCAGCTTGTTCCCTTCAATCTTATTTTTCCAAAACTCACGGTTAGTCTTGGGCATGGTACCGTCCACCTCATGCCCGTGCCAAAAACATCCATGGATGAAAATCACGATGCCGTATTTACGCAATACGATGTCCGGAGTTCCAGGCAGCCCCTTTACGTTTTTGCGGTAACGGTAGCCACGGGAGAAGAGGTAACGACGCACAATCCATTCTGGCTTCGTGTCCTTGCCCTTGATTTTCGCCATGACGGCGGAACGCTTCTTCTTGCTCCAAATATCCATACACTTCAGTTCGATATGGCAAAATTAACCAATTTATGTCAATTCTTCGAATTTCTGAATATGAGAATACATGTAATCGATAGTTCTTCACAAAAAGCGCATCTTCCTCCGCACGCCGTTCCAGATACATCTGTATCGTTCTCTTGGAATGATCTGTTCCTTTCATATCGCCGTCGTTTTTAGATTGTCAGTTTCAGTATCTTTCTCCAATAGGTCGGCTCCGCCTCGTTTAGAAGGAAATCTATGAAGTCCCTTTGTGTGTTCTTGTTCAGCCGGGTGGCAACAATCCCCCTTCTTGGTTTGCCCTCTGTGTGTGGTTGCCTGTTTCATTTATGGGGCAGGCTGACGCACTCTGCATTCACTTTCCGCTTCCGGCAAAAGGGGACAACGAAAAAAATATCATTTGGTAGTCCGTAAAAGCGCCGGATAAAATCGTTTTTACGGAAAAATATTATGAATGAGGGGATAAAAATCAGGGAGTTTATATCAAAATCTCGAATTAAATAACTACGTTTACATGCGAAGAGTTCTTTGAAGGTTACGCAATGTACAGAAGAATAATGCAGTAGATAACTAACTAAATCGTAACTTATTACTATCAAGAGCGAGTAACCTGCGCTTATTTCCAATAAATTACACTCTTTTCGTAAATTAGTAAATCAAATCTACGAAAAGATTATGATACAGGCAAGAATGTGAATCAAAGATGGCAAGTTCCGATAAAATTCCCTATCTTTGGCACAAATCAAAAACCTATGGCGTATGACACTGATAGCAAATCCAATTTATGATTCCGTATTTAAATATATGATGGAGGACGAAAGAGTCGCTAAGATCTTGCTTTCCGCCTTGTTGAAGAAAGATATTATCGAGTTGCAGGTTCGCCCGCACGAGTACGCGAACACGCAGCGGAGTACGATCTCGATGTTTCGCATGGACTTCTCCGCCCGTATCCGCGAGACGGACGGGGAAGAACATTTGGTCTTGATCGAATTGCAGAAGACCTGGCTTCCTTCCGAGACGTTTCGTTTCCGCCAATATCTGGGTGTCCATTACCTGAGCCGCGAGAATGTCCGGATGAAACCGGATGAGAGTTTCGGTCTCCCGATCATCTCTATTTATATCCTTGGGCATACGCTGGGCGATTTGAAAGAGCCGGTAATCTATGTCCGTCGCCGCTACTTGGATTACGATGATAACGTGATTGCGGGGAAGGACAAATTCATTGAGAGCCTGACGCACGACAGTATTATCGTTCAGGTCCCCTTCTTGCGTAAGGAGCGGACCCGTAACCGCCTGGAACGTTTGCTCAACATCTTCAATCAAGATAGCCGTATGGCCGGTAATGACCATCTGTTGGACATCGATGAGACGCTATTCTCCGCAGAGGATTTCCCCGTCTTGACCCGCCTTTTCCGTGCGGGTGCCACTCCGGATATCCGCCGTGACATGGACGTTGAGGATGAGATCCTTTCCGAGATAGAAGCCCGTGATACGGCCATGCTGTTAAAGGATAAATTAATCAAGCAGAAGTCCCAAGAGATCGAGCAGCAGAAAGAGATTTTACGTTTGACAATAAAAAAACTTATTGCCCGTAACATGCCGATCTGTGAAATAGCTAATATCCTGTCTATACCGGAAAGTCGTATTCAGGACTTGCTGGCCGCATGATAGTCAGTCAATATTAATCCACACCGCTTCTCCTTCCGGGCGTTCGGTAAGCCGGTGTATGATTCGGTGTTCCCAAATACGGGAATCGATGATGCGCCCGGCGCCCCGGTAGATGCCCGGAAGGATACATCCGGTGGTATCGGCTACGCTATTTCCTGCATGGATGCGGATACCTTCTGCCTGGGGTACATGGAGCAGCAGAGGCAGCCATCGTTTGAACTTCGGACTTTGGGTAACCACTACCGGATAACGTCCGTCGGGGATGGCAGTATGCCCCGCTACTTTCCGGTCCGGACGTCCCCAGCCGATATCGCGCCAGGTGGGTTCGAGTGTATCGCATAGATAGACTCCGTTTATGAAAAGTTCTCCTACCGTATAATCGGGCTGTTTTTCGATGCGTTTCAGTGTCATTTCCATTTTTCGTCTTTTTTGTATGTTGTCGTTTCATTCGTTGTATTTTTGGTGATGTAATGGCGGTACGCCCATTGCCGTAGCATATTATGTGTTCCACCGGCATCCATTCCCAGCTTTTGGCGCATGTGCACGGCATCTGTCAAGGTGAACTCGTCGGGAAGCAACTTCAAGAGGTTCATGCGCCCCGAACGCGTTTTCTCCTGAGGTTCCTCTTTTTTCATGGCCCGCTCGATGTCTGCCCCGAAAAACTCCATCTTGCACCAGAGGTCGTATTCCAGGCTCCATCGTGCGAACTCTTCAATCGTTTTGTCCCATTTTTGCCCACCTGCCACATAGAGTACACATGCCTTGAGCCATGCGATAACCGTAGCCCGGAAGCTAAGGTTTTCGTAGACACGGCTTTGTGAAAGTCGGCTCCGGTCGGCACACGCTTCGCTTAATTTTCTGGCCAAACGAAACGTTTCGGGACAATCTATCCGTCCTGTGGCACGACACAAGTTTCCGATGTAGGGGCGGAGCGCTTCATCAAAAGCCGCATCATACAATCCGTACACCGGCATGTTCGCTCCGATTTCCCGTTCGGGGATGGTACAAAAGTTGATACGCGAAATAGGGCCGTCGGTCAATACCTGCGAGAAGTAGTTTTTGCCTTTCCCGATGGTGGTAGTGGCATTCCAATTGAAACGGATGGTTACTTTTTCCGTGATCGACTGGGTGCCTACGCGGGTTTGTCCGTAACGGTTGCCGGGATCGAAAGCGAGGCACATGATTTGGAAGTGCTGGTTTCCGCGCCCTCCGCCGCGCAAGGCATCGAACTGGTCGATTTCATTCATCTTGGTATAGAGGAAATGGCCGTCCGCTTCGGCAGTACGCATGACAAAGGCCGGATTGGTCATGTCCGCGTCGATTTCCTGGATAATCAATCCTTCTGGGCGCGACCGCTTGTCTTTGTTGGCTCCTTTGGTATTGATTTCGTTTTTCCATTCCCGTTCACGGCGCAAGTTTTCCTCATCGCGCCGGCGGATATCTGCCATGATGCGATTGATGGGTTCGGTGATGCAATCCTTACCGGCTCCCGTACCTGCCATCAGGACGTTCATCAGGGTTGCCTCGTGCGCCACATTGTCTATATAGCGGAAAGAAACCCGGTGCAAATGGGCGGCCAATGCCGGGAATACGGCGTGTGCCACGGCCGGCTGATAGACTTCGGGCGTACGGCTCAAAAGCAGCTTGATCAATGCGGGGAGCTTCTTGGGCATTGCGGGAGGGAGGTTGTTAATTGAAAATTGAGAATTGAGAATTGAAAATTGTTTTGTGTCGTCTTCATTTTCAATTTTCAATTTTGCATTTTCAATTGCCAGGCGTACGGCCTCGGTCATCTCTTTCGGTGTGGAGTAAAACTTGGCGGTGCAGGCGGAGTGGATCACCCCTTTCATCTCTTCTTCCGACAGTCCGTAGCGGGGCATGATTCGGAGCATCAAATTTTCGTCATTATCTGCTATATAGCGCAGATGCGAAGCCAGGCGATGCAAACGGGTGTTGCGTTCCCCTATTTGCGGATCGCCTCCCGTAAGGAGAAGCCATTCGGTGATGATGTTTTGATACGGAACTCCTTTGAATAATGGACAGTTGTCCATGCCTTTGTCCATGTCATTGTCCATGTTCCTGTCCATACTTCTGTCCATACTCTTGTCCATAGGCAAATTAGTTTTGTCCATGAGAATCGCTTTGCGTTCGGCAAACAGGCCTGCTTCATCCAGATAAAGGATATAATCGCGAGGTACAAGGAACGAGCACCGTGCGAGATCTTTCACCGCCCCGTCATAGTTGCCGTCGCCCAACTGTTCCGACATCCGGCGTTGCGCCTTTTCCAACGAATAATTTTCATTTTTCAATTCTCCGTTTTCAATTGCAAAGACCAACCGAAGCCCTTCGGTGCTGGGCGTGACGTGTGCCAGTACTACTCCCAATTCTTTTTCACGCCCTTTTACGTGTGCGTCATAATATCCCTGTGGGTCGGCGATATGATCTACGTCGTACATGGAAAGGCCCGACGGCACGGCGTCGGCATTCAAGCGTCGCCCGTTCCTGAACGTAGCGTGCGGTGTAATGACCGGAAGCATTTTCTTGCGTTCGGCTTTCAACGTATCGAAATCTTCTTTCGACATTTCACCCCGCCTTGCGGCTTCCAGGGCATCCGTTATCTCGGCACATACCTGTGAAACCACAGGCGAATCGACCGCTTTTCGGAACAATTCGGGGGTACATTCGCATACCACCCGGCTTCTTACATTATTCGAAATTCCAAAACTCATAGCGTTAATTTTTTTCTTTTTCTTACAGGGGCAAATTTACTATCGAAGAAAAAGAAAAAACTACTCCGTAGCTGGTACGGCGTAGTTGCTATGGAGTAGGTGTATTAGTTATGTTTCAGTCGATTACGAGTTTGATTTTTTCAATAAAACGGATTGTCTTTGCCTGGTCTTGCGCCTTGTTGTGGGCCACGCGCAAGACTTCGGTTTTCATCCCCCATAACGTGCCGAACACTTGCCAAAGGTTCCGGATCTCCAGCTTCGTGGCAAGCAAACCCGCCAACACGCCCTTTTCGGTATTGGACAGATTCAGAGGCTGAAAACTTTCGTCAAGGATCCCCGCGTCTGTCAACCGGGAGAGAACTGCCTGTGCCTGGGGCGTGTTTAACTGACAATCAGGCTTCGCCGGATTGTCCTTTGGGGAATTGTCCGCTGCGGGGTGTCTGCTGTCAACAGCTTTGTCAACCGGATTGATATACACGTTCGTATTGTCGTGTATGTCAAACATCGGGGCATTGAATGTCACCGGTGCGTTGAACGACATGCCGGGAATTCCTTTGTGCGTATCTTCTTTCATATCGATGGATTATTTGTGGATGATGACCCTTTCGTTGTCTTTCACCTCATACGCGGGAGCGTTGAATTGTACCGCGCTTTCTGTCTCTTTCCTCCCTAAGGCAGACAACTGTTCACGCTCTTCGGGCGTCAGGTACTCATAAAGCGTAAAAAGGAAATTCTTCACGTTATTGACTTCCTTATTTTGCGTTGCGGGATATCGTGCCAATATCGGCAGGCAATCCGCCAGCGAATGTCGTTCGGTCTGTTTCCAGGTATCGAAATCGTTGCGTAAATTTTTTACTTCTTCTTGCAACTTTGTCATTTCTTTCTCTTTTTCAGCTGCATTTGCCCGCAAGTTTTTGATTGCCTCCACAAACACCAATACGGCTTGTTCCAGTTTATTGATTTGTTTCGCTTGTCTGTAAATTTCTTCTTTTTGACGTTCGTTTTGTACTCCCAGCTCTTGCACACGTTTTTCAAGGTAGGAGGTATGTTCCTCTTCCTTTGTGCTTCCTAGTACATTGTTAACCAGATCCATTGCATCTATGGTTTGGGCTTTCTCCGTTTTTGTGAAAGAGCTGGCTACTTGGTCTAGCTTTTCAAATAGTGTTTGTTCGGTAACTTGAGATCCCATAATTATCATGATTTGAGTTTCCGGGTAAATGTATGAAAAAAAGCGTTACGTTACAATTGTTACAATTATTTTTGTGACGTTTTTGTGAATTTGTTTATATAAAATATTATTATATATATAATAATATTTCCTCTTGTTTGTAGGTGCGGATTTTTAATTGTAACAATTGTAACGTAACGCTATCCGGGGGTGTGGCGCATCGCGGGGAGATAGTGAAATACAGTTTTTTTCCCCACAAAATATAGTTTTCTTGTCCGGGAAACATGGGTTAACAGATTTTCACACCTTAGCCCTGTCTCTTTTTAGGCAAGAGGCGAAAAGGGTGGTACATTTGCAGTAGATAAAGTTCACTAACCCTTTAAAAACAATAGCATTATGGCAACAGGTGTTTTAAAATTCAGAAAAGTCAGCATGAAGACCCGCGCTAAAAACGCGGAAGGCAATTATGTAGAACAAACCAAATGGTACGGGCGCACCGCACCAGACCGTACGGTTGAGTTTGAAGACTTCATTACCCACATGAGCGAGCACAACAGTCCCTATTCGCGTGGGGTCATCCGTGGTGTGTTGACGGATATGTTGGATTGCTTGAAAGAGATGGTGTTGGACGGGAGGAACGTGCGCTTCGGCGACCTCGGGCTGTTCTCGCTCTCCATGTCGTCGGAAGGGGCCGACACACGTGAGAACTGGACGGCCGCACAGGTCAAAGGCGTTCGCCTGATTGTAAGAAACACGAAAACGTGGAGTAATGCGGAACTTCGTAAGAAGGTTAATTTTATGGAATTGATGCCTTACGAGGGCGATGCGAAGAAAGATGAAGAAGAAGATGATCGTCCGGTCATCGAATAGGATTGAAAATTAAATAATTACTAACCCTTAAAAACTGAGTTTATGAGCAAGAACAAGGAGGTTTGGAAAATCGTCATTCAAACCATTATCACGATTCTGACGGCTATTGGTACTTCGTTGGGAATTACATCGTGCATGTAAACAGTATCTTGCGCTGGTTGCCCCAACCATCGATCAGCGTAAGTACATGTTTGCCGGACGGGACCCGGCAGGCGATCTGGTGGTCAGGTCCGGTGGTTTCGCCGAGGTAGGTGTCGTCGAGATGCCAGTAGATGGTTGCCTCTTCGCGGGCGTGGGCGGCTTTGAAGATAAACTTTTCACGTTTGCCGGAGAAGCCTTTCGGCAGGTATAAGACGGCATTATGTTCCGGGTAGATCAGTTCGATTTGCCCGGAACTTTTTGTTTGTTCGCATCCCGGTTGGATGGGCGGGAGGGGAACATAGTCGATATGGTAATTACGGTAATAATATTCCTGGGACGGAGGGAGAACGAACCAGGGACGGGCGATCATCCGGTCGACCGGATAGCAGGAGCTGTTTACGCGGAAACGTCCGTCGGCCGAGAGATGTATCAGTTTATGGTAAGGGCATACCGGGGTGTTAATACCGGAACGGGGGATATACAGGGTATCCGCCCGGTCGCATATCTGTGATGCTTTATGGCCGCTGCTGCGGCAGATGGCTACCTCTTCCAGTTCATCGTACGGCTTGTCGAACCAGCTACCGCCGGGAAGCAAGGAGAACAGGTCGAACAAAACAGGGGCGGCATTGCCTACACCGGTCAGTCCCGGGCGGCCTTCGCCCGATGCGTTTCCTACCCATACCCCGACCACATAACGGGGAGTCGTACCGATGGCCCAGGCATCACGTCCTCCGTAGCTGGTCCCTGTTTTCCAGGCAATCTGTTTCATCGATTCGAATTGTTGCCAGTCGGCTTCCTCTTCCGGACGGCCCAAGGCGGACATCGCTTCGTAGGTGAACCAGATGGAAGCGGCTGAAAGAAGGGGTTTGTCGGTAAGACGCGGGTCTGCGATCGATTGGATTGCCCCCGTAGGGGCGGTTCGCGAACCGCCCTTACCCGAACCGCCCGTACGTGGCAGGGCAGTTAATGGGTGGATATCCTCCGGATTATATCGCCCGTTGTAAAGGCGGTAATGCGTGAGCACCCGGGAAAGGGATGCGTACATTCCCGTGAGGTCCCATAAGGTTCCTTCGGCTCCTCCGAGGATCAGGGAGGCCCCGTAGTGTTCTTCCGAAAAGCGGAGGGTGGTCATTCCCAATGCTTTCAGCAGTGTCATGAAACGTCCGGTGTTGTATTGCGATAACATGCGGACGAGGGGAACATTCAGCGAACGTTCGATAGCGCGGTGTGCGGGGACGGCCCCGTTGAATGTCTTATTATAGTTTTGCGGCATAAAGCCATTGATATTTAACGGAACATCGGAAACAAGGGTGGAAGGCAATATCTGCCCATCATGCAACATTCCGGCATAGAGGAAGGGTTTCAGTATACTTCCCGTGCTGCGGGGCGAAGTGATGACATCTACCTGGTTTCCCCGTTTCTCGTCGGCTTTGAAGCTGGCGTTGCCGGCATAGGCCAGCACTTCGCCGGTTTCGACATCGGCGATGATGGCAGCGAGGTTATGGATATGGTTGGAACTATATTCAAGGGCGTAACGGTTGACCAGTTCCTGTGTCTGTTTTTGCAGGGAGTAATGTACCGAAGTCGTGATACGTGTTCCGGGGGTAAGGGCGGCAAGCCGTTCCAACAGGTGAGGGGCTTCGTCGGGCAGGGGGAGAGGGGCTTCCGGCAGGGGTTCCATGCAGGACAGTTCGTATTCGGTGCCCGTGATGATACCTCTTTCTTTTAGAGTGGACAGGAGGTTGTCGCGTTTCGCTTTCAGTTGTCTGCGGTTTCGCCCCGGATGTATCAGCGCGGGCGAGTTGGGCAGGACGGCGAGTGTGGCGCTTTCCGCCCAGGACAGGTCGGAGGCACTACGTCCGAAATAACGCCAGGCGGCTGTTTCGAGGCCGACTACATTGCCGCCGAACGGGGCATGGGAGGCGTATAGGCCCAGTATTTCTTTTTTGCTGTGGGTTGTTTCTAGGAAGAGGGCCCAGCACATTTCGATACTTTTCTCATAAACGCTACGGTCTTTGTTTCCTCTGGCGATACGTGCCAGTTGCATCGTCAGTGTACTTCCTCCGCTGACGACACGGTGATGCCGGGCATTCAGGTAGGCGGCACGCAAGATAGCTGTCACATCGATCCCCGGATGATAGAAGAAATGCCGGTCTTCATAGGTGGTCAGGCAGGTGACGAATTTCTCCGGCAGCGAGTCCGTAGCCGGAAACCGCCATTGCCCGTCCGGCGCAATACGTGCTCCCAACAGGTTGCCTTCCGAAGAATAAAGTAAAGTAGAATAGGGAACGGGAAATAAAACACGGGGAACCAGGAGGAACATGATGCCCCACAAAAGAATGACAAACAGTAAAAAGAAAAGAAATATCCTTTTACGGTTTGCTTTCAGTGAGGTAATTAGTCTTGTATGATTCATCTTATCTGAATAAATCGGAATGTGTACCTGTATTAGTTAGTAGTAAGATTAATTCGGAGTCGTTTTGTTCCCATAGCAATAGCCAGTCCGGAGTGATATGACATTCCCATAAGTTTGCATACTTTCCGCTCAATTTATGTGGACGATACTTTATCGGTAATTCCCCGGTTTGTGATAAAATTGTAATCACCTCCTGAAATAAGGTAGGGTCGCAACCGCGTTTAATACACAATTTGAAATCCTTATCAAACTGTCTGGTGGTTTTGGTTATATACATAAGGCTTGTTCTATTTTAAAAGGTGATCCATTAAATCGTCAATATCTTTTGCCGTATAGACTCTTCCTTCAGCGGCATCTTCCAGCGATTGATCAATTTTATTCTTTCCTTCTTTGAATTTGATTGACCAGCCAAACTTCTGTGCGAGCTTTTTTAGAAGACTAATATCTACAGAAGGGATTGTGAGCTCCGCTCTTTGTAATACTCTAGTTTCCATATTCTTTTGTTTTAGTTTCTACAAAGATAAGGATAAAAAATGAAAGATAGCACAGAATACGTTCTATCATAGAATATAATTCTTTATATTTGTAGGATTACAGGACATACCAACTCCCTACAGTAAAAGTCTCGTTTATGGAAGAGAAACAGAATAATAAAAAGAAATTACAGATACGTAATAGTACAGCCGAGTTCCTTGTTTTCCAATTACAAGATAAAGAGGATGGTGTCGAGGTTATATATAAAGATGAAACTTTGTGGGTATCTCAAAAGGCTATGGCTTTTTTATTTGATGTGGACAGGTCGGTGATAACCAAACACTTGAAGTCTATATTTGATTCAAAAGAGTTAGATAAAGATTCAGTATGTGCAATTTTTGCACATACTGCCGAAGATGGTAAGATCTATCAAACACAGCACTATAATCTTGATGCCGTTATATCTGTCGGATACCGGGTAAACTCTATCCGTGCTACACAATTCAGGCAATGGTGTACTGCCGTTCTTCGCCAGTTTGCTATTCGTGGATATGTGATTGATAAAAAAAGAATGGAAAACGGAACATTCCTGAATGAAGACTATTTCGAGCATTTGTTAGCAGAAATACGGGAAATCCGTTTGAGTGAACGGCGGTTTTATCAGAAAGTTACAGATATCTATGTAACAAGTATCGATTATAATAAGGATGCACCGACTACCCGGACTTTCTTTGCTAAAGTTCAGAATAAAATGCACTATGCCATTCATGGACATACTGCGGCTGAGCTAATAAAGGAGAGAGCCAATGCGGAAAGAGAGCATATGGGGTTAACAACCTGGGAGAATAGTCCGAATGGTAAAATAGTGAAGACGGATGTTTTTGTAGCGAAGAACTATTTAAAGGAAAATGAGTTAGAAGAAATGGGACACTTAGTGAATGCCTTTTTGGATTTAGCAGAAAGTCGTGCTAAGCGTCATATTCCTATGACAATGGAAGATTGGGCAAAACATTTAGACCGCTTTTTGAGTTTGGATGACCGGGAATTGTTAGGGGATAATGGAGATGTGAGTGCGGAGGAGGCTAAAACATATGCGGAATGTGAGTTTGAAAAGTACCGGATTATACAAGATCGTCTTTTTGAATCGGATTTTGATAGGGAAATAAAAGGATTATTTGATAAGGAATAATCCTGTCGCTAAACGAATAAATATGTACATTCGTGAATTGTCTGATTGGCTAAGAATAAGTAGTAACCGTTAATTGAATAAAATATGGCAAGGTATCTTTATTGGGTGTGTTTATGCTATTTGCTATGCTTGTTTAGTAGTTGTAATACAAAAAGTGCCGGGGGAGAGGCGGAGGAGCTGCCTTTTAATCCGCATGTGGAAGCATTTACTTCCGGCAAGATATCCCGGTATACGCCGGTCTATCTGATCTTTAACCAGGATATCGCACAGGATAAACTGAATAGTGACGGGTTGAGTAAGCTTGTCCGTATAAAGCCCGAGGTGGCCGGTGAGTTTTCTTTTGAGAATAACCGGACTATCGTATTCAAACCGACCAAAGCATTTGAACGGAATACAACCTATAAGCTGACTGCCAACCTTTCCGAATGGTTCGACGTGACAGGTAAAGAGAAGGAGTTCGCCTTTGAATTTTCCACCTTCCCGCTGGCGCTTCGTGCAAACCTGGAGTCGATGGATATCAATGCAAAAAATGAGAACGGTTATGATATAGCCTGTACCCTATTTACTCCGGATAAGGAAACACCGGAGACGGTCGAGCCACTCGTGCGCTACTCGGAGAAAGCGGATGCGGTATGGCAACACAGTCCCGACGGTAAGAAACATCAGGTGACCTTGCAGAATGTACAAGCCGGGAATGACGGCACGCGGACATTCACCCTTTCGGTGGCTCCCAATAAATCGGGGGTGGCGGAAGACAAACTGCTTACCGTCCCTATTCCGGATATGAACGATTTCGACGTATATGACGTGGCCTATGTGACAGAACCTGAACGTTATGTGGAAGTGACGTTCACCAAAGACCTGGACGTTTCGCAGGACATGCAGGGACTGGCTTTCATCGCAGGAAATACATCCGAGACGGTCAACGTGGAGGGCAACCGCCTCCGCCTCTATCCCGACAGCCGGCGTAAGGGCGTTATGAATGTACACCTGACCCGCCAGATCCGTAGCAAGAACGGGCTGACACTGAAAGAAGACGTTACCCGCCAGATCGAGATCAACACCTCTTTGCCCGACGTTAAGTTTATCGGACAGGGAGTAGTCATCCCGCAATCCACCGAACTGCTGGTACCTTTCCGGGCCGTTTATCTTCGGGGAGTGGTGGTTCGCGTGATAAAGATACTGGAACAGAATATCGGCCAGTTCCTGCAGGTGAACAACCTGGACGGGACTTCCGACCTGATGCGCGTAGGCCGTCTGGTTGCCCGTAAGACGATCTTCCTGGATGAAGACGGCAGCGACCTTTCGCAGTGGAACACCTATGCCGTCGACCTCAAGAAACTCATGGAGCCGGAGCCCGGAGCCATCTACCGGGTAGAGCTTTCTTTCAATAAAGACCTGTCGGCCTACCCTTGTGACGACTCGGTAAAAGTATCGCGCGAACAACTTCTGGCTGAAGACGAGATCAAGTTCAAGGAAGAAAGTTCCCGCTTCGATGATGGCGGTTACTATTATTATAACGGCGATTTCAACTGGAACGATTACAACTACAGCGAACGGAATGATCCTTGTTCGAACAGCTACTATTATAATAAGGTAGAGGGCAAGAACGTATTGGCCACCAACCTGGGACTGATGGCAATGGCCGGCGAAGACAACGAAATGACGGTATTGGTACATAACCTGCTCAGTACGTCTCCCGAAAACGGTGTCAATGTCTCCATCTATAATTACCAGAACCAGGTTCTGGCTTCCGGTACGACCGACAACAAAGGAGAAGTGAAACTGAAGATCGCTTCCGGTAAACCTTTCTATATTATAGCCTCGCAGGGTTACCAACGTTCCTACCTGCGTGTGGATGGAGGTTCGGCATTGTCGTTAAGTTCGTTCGACGTATCCGGTGAAGTGGTACAGAAAGGGATCAAAGGCTTTATCTACGGTGACCGGGGCGTATGGCGTCCGGGCGATACGCTTTTCCTTAGCTTTATGCTGAACGACCGGGCAAAGAAACTCCCCGCCAACCATCCGGTAGTGATGGAACTCTATAATCCGTTGGGACAGCTTTACCTGCGTAAGACACAGACACGCGGCGAACTGGGCGTTTATTCTTTCGCCATGCCGACCGAACCGGATGCACCGACCGGAGCCTGGAATGTGAATGTAAACGTAGGCGGTGTAAGTTTCACCAAACGTCTGCGTGTGGAATCGATCAAACCGAACCGTTTGAAGATAGACCTGTCCATCGGTAAGGGCGGTTCGCGAACCGCCCCTACGATATTGCGGGGCGAACCTCTGAACGGACGACTGCATGTGGAATGGTTGCAGGGAGCAACGGCAAGGAACCTTAAATACGATATCCAGGGAACCTTTATCTCGACCCCGACCACCTTTAAGGGCTATAAGGATTTCTATTTCGACGATCCGTCGAAGGTCTTTAACAGTGAAGAAAGTAAACTGATCTCCGGTACGACCGACGACAAGGGGGATGCTACCGTACAGGCCAGGTTCGAGATCGGTACGACCGCTCCGGGCATGTTGATGGCTAACTTCGTGACTCGTGTCTATGAAGAGTCGGGCGATTTCAGTATCGATGCGAACAGGATGCTTTATTCTCCTTACAAACGCTATGCCGGTATCAAGTCGCCGCAGCAGACACGTGAACAGTTGAATACCGGAAGCAATTATACGTACGAAGTCGCTTCGGCCGACTATCTGGGAAATCCGCAGGCAAACACGGAACTGGATGTGCAGGTATATAAGGTATATTGGTACTGGTGGTGGAGTTCGGACAACAGCAGCCTGGCTAACTACGTATCCGATTCTTATAATAAGCCGGTCAAGCAATTTACCGTCCGTACCGGCGAGAACGGCCGGGGCACCTTCCGGCTCTCGTTCAGCAACGAGGAATGGGGTACCTATTTTATCTCCGTGAAGGATAAGGAAAGCAAACACTCCACCGGAGTAATGAGCTATTTCGACTGGCCGTATAACGAAGGACGCCGCAACGCCGATGGTAGCGAGTCGGCCAATATGTTGAGCTTCAAAACAGATAAGGATAACTATCAGCCGGGCGAGAAACTGGTTATCACCATCCCGTCCGCCAAAGGAAGCCGTGCCGTTGTCAGTATCGAGAATGGGACGAAGGTACTATCCGTTACCGAACATACCTGCGACGACCGGCAGACAACGATCAAGCTGGATGTAACCAAAGAGATGCAGCCGAATGCATACGTCTACGTCACGTTGTTGCAACCTCACGGGCTTACGCAGAACGACCTGCCGATCCGTATGTACGGCGTCGTACCTTTCACGGTGACTTCTCCCGAAAGCCATCTGTATCCGCAGATCAGTGTGCCCGACGAGATCAAGCCGGAAGCCAAATACGAAGTGGTCGTCTCGGAAAAGGACGGTCGCGAAATGGCTTATACGCTGGCTATCGTCGATGAAGGTCTGCTCGACCTTACCCGCTTCCGTACACCCGAACCCTGGAAAGCCTTTAATGCCCGTGAAGCATTGGGCGTAAGTACCTGGGATATGTATAACTATGTGGTCGGTGCTTACGGCGGACGTATCGAGCAACTGTTCAGTATAGGTGGCGACGATGCCCTGAACAAAGGGCCGAAAGCCATCGTCAACCGTTTCAAACCGGTGGTGCGGTTCGAAGGCCCGTTCCTGTTGCGGAAGGGGAAGCAGCAGCGTCATATCTATACGATGCCGAATTATAACGGTCGTGTCAAAGTAATGGTCGTAGCCGGAAACGGTGAGGCTTACGGGCATGCCGACAAGAGCGTATTCGTACGTAAGCCGGTCATGCTATTGGGTACTTTGCCGCGCGTGATCGGTGTAGGAGAGGAGATGGTCGTACCGGCCACCGTCTTTGCTACTGAAAACGGGGTAGGTGACGTTACTGTGTCAATCAGTTGTTCCGGTAATATGGAGATACTGGGTTCGGCAACCCGGCAGCTTAACTTCACTGAGATAGGTGACAAACAGGCTTCGTTCCGCATTCGGGTAAAAGACAGGCCGGGGGCCGGTCGGGTGACTATTACGGCATCGGGCAAGGGCGACAAGTCCGTCTACACGACCGATATCGAGATACGTTCCGTCAGCCGTCCGCAGGTGAAGGTGCTGCCTGTTACCCTCGAAGCCGGTAAGTCCTGGAAAGAAACCGTTAAGCTCCCCGGCATGGGGGGCACCAACTCCTTGTCGCTGGAAATGTCGGATGTGCCGCCGTTGAATCTTTCTTCCCGCCTGTCATACCTGATCGGGTATCCGCACGGGTGCGTGGAGCAGATCACATCGAAAGGCTTCCCGCAACTCTATGTAGGTGAGTTTGCCTCCTTGACGAAGCAGCAACAGAATACGACCGAAAATGCGGTGAAAGAGGTGATCCGCCGCCTGCGTTCTTACCAGACCGTAGATGGAGCATTCTCTTACTGGCCCGGTGGTACGAGCAGCAACGGATGGGGGACAGTCTATGCCACCCACTTCCTGTTGTCGGCCGAAGCGAAGGGATACCTGGTTCCCGACGGGATGAAGCGTAATGTTTTGAATAACCTGCGCCGTGTTGCCCGCGACTGGAAGCCGGTAAGCTCTTACTATTCCCGTTCGGAAGAAATGACACAGGCTTATCGTTTATATGTATTGGCCTTGGGGCAGGTGCCCGAAGTAGGGGCGATGAACCGTCTGAAGGAAAACAAATCGCTGGCTCCGATGAGTCGTTGGCTATTGGCTTCCGCCTATGCGTTGGTGGGCCGTACCGATGTGGCGAAAGGTTTGATAGAGAAAACAACGGAAGTGAAAACGGATTATTCCGGTTACGACCTGACTTTCGGTAGCGACTTGCGCGATCAAGCCATCCGGCTGATGACGCTGACCTTATTGGGCGATGGCAAAGAGGCTGCCATACTGACCCGCGATATCTCGAAAGTGCTTTCGTCGGACGACTGGCTGAGTACACAGTCGACGGCCTTTGCCCTTGTTTCTATTTCCGAATACATGAGTAAATATAAGGTGTCCGGCACGATGGACTTTACCTATGCCTGTGGCGGAACGACCGAGAAGGTAAGCACTTCCAAAAATATCTGGACGGAAGTCTTGCTCGATAAGGCCGCAGCTTCTGCTTCCGTAGAATTGAAGAATACAGGCAAGTCTACCTTGTTCGCCCGTGTCATCACCGAAGGCGTTCCGGCACAAGGCAAGGAGGAAGCCTATGCCAACGGCCTGTCGATGGCAGTCAGCTATACCGATCAGGAGGGGCGTGCGGTAGATATCACCAAGCTGCCGCAGGGAACGAACTTCGCCTGCGTAGTCACCGTAAAGAACCCGTCTGCACGTGGTTACAACAACCTGGTGTTGACGGAGATCTTCCCAGCCGGCTGGGAAATCCTCAATACCCGCTTCCTAGGTGAAGGGGCAGCCGACAGCAAGACAGCCGGTATCAACTATCAGGATATCCGCGATGACAAGGTGTATAGTTATATCGATCAGCTGCCTTCCGGTCGCCAGGTGACGGTAAAGATCAACCTTTGTGCCGTCTATCCGGGACGGTTCTATCTGCCGCCGGTCTATTGTGAAGCGATGTATGATAATCTGATCCGGGCGAATACGGAAGGGAAAGAGGTTGTCGTTGAGTAGGCATAAACTAACTGTTAAGTAGGGAGGAATGCATTAGTTTCTCCCTTATTTTGTGTTAGCCGGATAGGTAGCCGCAAGTCTTTGGCATATAGCTTCCAGATAGAAGGCATCCGTTTCATCGAAACTGTTCAACGTATCGCTGTCGATGTCGAGTACGCCGACCGCTTTGCCATCATGGATAATAGGCACCACGATCTCCGACTTGGAGGCGGAGTTGCAGGCGATATGACCGGGAAACAGCTCTACATCCGGTACAACCAGTGTACGTGCCTCTTTCCATGCCGTACCGCAAACGCCTTTTCCGATGCGGATACGTGTGCAGGCCAGTGGCCCCTGGAAAGGTGAGAGTACCAATATATCTTCTTTTACCCTGTAAAAACCCACCCAGAAGAAACCGAATGTCTGTTTCAGGGCTGCCGCGATATTGGCCATGTTGGCAATAACATCCGTTTCGCCGGCCAGTAACGACTCTATCTGCGGGAGCAGCGTCTGGTATTGCTGCTCTTTATTTCCATTGCTTACGATCAAGTTTTCTGCCATCTTTTAAACTATTATAGTAAAGCAAAGGTAAAAATTAATCGGAAATATCCGTACCTTTGCACTTCAATTGGTTTTTATGACAAAACAAAACTCTCCCTTGGTACTGGGTACCGAACGTATTGGAAAACTGCTTACGCAGTATGCTATTCCGGCAATTATCGCCATGACAGCCTCTTCGCTTTATAACATGGCAGACAGTATTTTCATTGGTCATGGGGTTGGCCCGCTGGCTATCTCCGGTCTTGCCCTGACCTTCCCGCTGATGAACCTGGCGGCTGCTTTCGGTTCGCTGGTAGGTGTGGGGGCTTCCACGCTGGTGTCGGTGAAACTGGGACAGAAGGATTACGACGGTGCGAATAAGGTGCTGGGTAATGTGCTTGTATTGAATGTGCTGCTGGGGCTTGCCTTTACCTTTGCTTTTTTGTTTATGCTCGACCCGATCCTCTACTTCTTCGGGGCAAGCGAGAACACGATAGCGTATGCCCGCGACTATATGGAGATCATTCTCTATGGTAACGTAATCACTCATATGTATCTGGGGCTTAATGCCGTGTTGCGTTCATCCGGTTTCCCGAAACTGGCCATGTATGCCACGCTGGCCTCGGTCGTGATCAACTGTGTATTGAATCCGATCTTTATCTTCGGCTTCGACTGGGGAATCAAGGGATCGGCCTGGGCAACGGTCATATCGCAGGTTATTTCGCTGACAGGGCAGTTTATCCATTTTTCGCGTCCCACGCAGCTGCTTCATTTTAAGAAAGGCATTTATAGATTAAGGAAGGAGATTGTCAAGGGTATACTCTATATCGGTATGTCCCCTTTCCTGATGAATCTCTGTTCCTGTCTGATCGTAATCCTTATCAACCGCGGACTGAAGGAGTATGGCGGTGATATGGCGATCGGTGCTTATGGTATCGTAAACCGTATTATCTTCCTGTTCGTGATGATCATTATGGGCTTCAATCAGGGAATGCAGCCGATTGCCGGATATAATTTCGGTGCCCGCTTGTATCCTCGTGTGACGGAGGTGACGAAGCTGACGATGAAGTGGGCTATCGGGGTGGCTACGGCCGGTTTCCTGTTGTGCCAGTTGTTCCCTACACTGATCGTCAATATGTTTACTACGGATGACGAGTTGGTGAAAGCTGCTGTGTTTGGCCTGCATATCGTGTTTGCTGTTTTTCCGATCGTCGGTTTCCAGATGGTGGCGACAAACTTCTTCCTTTCGATCGGCATGTCGAAAAAAGCCATCTTCCTGTCGCTTACCCGGCAGATGTTATTCCTGATCCCCTGCCTGATTATCCTTCCCCGTTTCTTCGGAACCCTGGGGGTCTGGATCAGTATGCCCGTGGCCGATACGATCGCCACAATAGTTACGGCAATTGTACTGGTTAATCAATTCAAGCAGTTTAAACATGCGGCAAACTAAAAAAATATTGTATATTTATCGCAGGATAATCAAATCTGATAATTTATGGATAACAAGATCATATTGACTATTGGCCGTCAATTTGGCAGCGGTGGTCGCGAGGTAGGACAGAAGTTGGCTAAGGCATTGGGTATCGCCTATTATGATAAGGAACTGATGGCTGTGGCTGCTAAGGAGAGTGGTTTGAGTGAAGAGTTTTTCGAAAAGGCGGACGAGCGCGCTTCGAGCGGATTGTCTTATGCTTTTACGATGGGGTATTCATACATGGGGATGTTTACGCCTTACAACGATATCCTGTCCAACGACGGGCTGTTTAAGTTTCAGAGTGATGCTATCCGTAAACTGGCTGCCGAGCAATCATGCATACTGGTAGGGCGTTGTGCCGATTATATCTTGCGGGACGATCCGGATTGCCTGAGTTTCTTCATCCATAATAATATGGAAAACCGCATCCAGCGTATTCTCGAGTACCAGCCCGTAACTGTGGAACAGGCAAAAGAATTGATGGCGAAAACGGATAAATCGCGTGCCGCCTACTATAATTATTATACCAATAAAGAGTGGGGCGTAGCCTCTTCCTATAATTTCTCTATCGACGTATCCGTACTGGGTGTAGACGAAACCGTAGAGTTCATGAAAAGCTTTGTTGAACGGAAAATGGAAAAGCGGCCGCCACATTTCGGATAATTTACTATCTTTGTCCCTGACTTATCATAGGGGTGCCTTAATATACAGGCTGAGATTATACCCATAGAACCTGCCCGGGTAATGCCGTGAAGGGAGAATCGGTAGAATTGCTAAATAAAGGAGAGCTTAACCTCTATGTGCTCTCCGATGTTTAAACACTAATTATTATTGTAATGGAACAAATCGTTTCAACAGGGATTATTGACTCTTATTTTGCAAAACTGAAGAGCAACTTATCAATTGACGTGGCTATCGTAGGTGGTGGTCCTTCCGGTATCGTAGCAGCTTATTATCTGGCTAAAGCCGGTAAGAAAGTGGCACTTTTCGACCGTAAACTGGCTCCCGGCGGAGGTATGTGGGGCGGTGCCATGATGTTTAATGATATTGTTGTGCAGGAAGAAGCCATGCCGATCGTGAAGGAACTGGGCGTTACTTATCACGATGCCGGTAACGGTACTTATATTATGGACTCGGTTCATACAACTTCCGCCCTGATCTATCAGGCAACCAAAGCGGGTGCTACTATCTTCAATTGCTATTCGGTGGAAGATGTAGTGTTCCATAACGACGCCGTAGCCGGTGTTGTTGTAAACTGGGCCCCTGTTATCCGTGAGGGTATGCATGTAGACCCGCTGACTATTATGGCAAAAGCCGTACTGGAAGGTACAGGACACGACTGCGAAGTGGCACGCACAGTTGCCCGTAAGAACGATATCCGTTTGAATACCCCGACAGGCGGTGTGATCGGTGAACGTTCACTGAACGTGGAGCTGGGCGAACAGACTACGGTAGAGAATACAAAGGAAATCTATCCGGGATTATTCGTTTCCGGTATGGCAGCCAACGGGGTAAGCGGCAGTTTCCGTATGGGCCCTATCTTTGGCGGTATGCTGATGAGCGGCAAGAAAGCTGCCGAGCTGATCTGCGAAAAGCTCGATAAATAATACGAAGTAAGAAAGTATTATAATAAAGAAGGACGGTTATCCTGTTATCAGGGTTTCCGTCCTTTCTTACTTATAGTAACATAAAAACTCATGTCTTAAGTCACATCTTCTCTACGATCTCCCGTTGTTTCTTGAAGAACTGTATTCGTTGCATCTCACCGCTTTCGGATATCATTGTCGAGAATTTCCTTAGCGACTGGATCCATTCTTTCATGCTTTTGCACATGTCTTTGTCACTCGAAGTGATCGAGTGAGAATATCCGGATCAGGCTTAGTTGCAGACTGGAAGTCTCTACATAGCTGTAAGTCGCTTCGAAGTTGATGTTGGATATATAAATATGTACATCTTTTCCGGTTTCGAATTTCCCTTTGGATGCGATATTCTCCAAGTCGTCCAGTAACTGTAGGAGTTCCTCCTGTAGTTTGATTACTTCCTCATCAGTAATAAGATGGATACTTGCAAAATATTTAATATCGTTTACCAGATAGAAAAACATCATGCTGTCCCATATATAGTTTGTTGTTTGTATATATAAGGTAGCATTCACAAAATCCTTTTGTGCCTGTTTCAACTCATCAGAGATATTTAGCTCTGAAAAGTATTTTACGCAATTTACTTTCTCATTCTGATACATCCATTTGAATAGGCGGAACTTTGACAAGTTCTCATATTTCAGATAAAAAGTCTGTGGTATCATGTTTGACGCAGTACTCAACTCCGAAGTCGGATCGTCGTGTAGCGACTCAAACACTTTCAGATAGTGGTTAAGAAGAGTATAATACGTTTTGATAGGATCTGAATAATGTAAAAGATTCAGGTCGAACATTGCGTTATTAGTATAACTTATCCCCACGATCTGGTCCAGAGAAACCCCCAGTTTCTTTGAAATGATGGAAGCTTCGTTGAGTGTGAAAGGAACTTCACCGCGTAACCTGCGGTACACAGCTTCTTTTCCTATATATAGAATATCCATAAGAGTATTCGCGAGGTTTACTCCGTCGGGTATTTTATTTTTCATCACCTCGATCAGGTTTGTATTTAATACATCTGCATTCATTAGCAATTCTCCCTTTTAAAAATATATATGTTCATTAAATAAACAATATACAAGATGTTTTGTTTCGGAAAACGCAACAAACCTGTTTGGGGCAATGCCTGTGTTTCGAATATCCGTCAGATAGATATCGTGTATATACGAATGAGAAATAGCTACAGGCCAAAATACCTTATATGCGAAATAAAAGTCCCGTTTTTGTGTAGTAAATTCGCATATCTCAATGAAAGAGAGAAAGCATTAGAATGGATGAACTTTATTTTATTTTAGTCTTAGAATTTTTGTTTATAAATTATTTGACCTAACCAAACATTTGCTTGTATAATCAGAATGAGTAGACCACTAATGCTAATACCATGACCAGCAGCCCGGCTGAGAGTTTGCCTCTCGGCCGGTTTTTTTTATTATATTTCTCGCGTTTGCAATTGTGTTGCAAAATAAACTTTCTATTTTTGTAGCAGAATTATGAAAGTGAAAGAAAAGATAATCCGTTATGTTGTACTAATTTCCGCATAGCGTAAAAGCTAAAGGCCTTTATCAACCATGAGG
>OGPA01000535.1_pt1 | contig 39012 bp, 25 predicted proteins | sample 1552841 | NCBI WGS metagenome assembly OGPA01 (sample SAMEA2579916, study PRJEB22360) | human gut metagenome
GGCCGTAGGGGCGGGGTCTGCCCGCCCTTCTTCACCGGTTGTTATATTATTGTCGTAAAGGGTGGGCAACCCCCACCCCTACAAAACCTGTCATTTTGGTTCACCTTTTCCTACATCCGAGCGCGAAGCCCAATTATTCATTATTAATTATTCATTATTAATTGAAAAAGGTTCCCCTTTTACTCGACCACCAACATCTTGTCATTGACAGCGACTTTGTCGCCACCGACAATATAGACCTCCTTCACTACCCCGTCTATCGGGCTGCGTATCTCGTTTTCCATCTTCATGGCGACCAATACGCAAAGTGGAGTTCCCGCCGTCACTTCATCGCCGGGCTTCACATTCACTTTCAGGATCACGCCCGGCATCTGTGCAGTAATCACCTGGCGGCCGACAGCCACCGACTGGATACGCGACAGGCGCATCTTTTTCAGTTCATCGATCACCTGTACCTGGAAATAATCGCCTTTGTTCTTTACCTCGTACATGTCGTCAGACATATTGGATATCTGTACGCCGTGCGATTTATGATTGAGGATGATCGAATAGATGCTATCCCCTCCCACATTGTAATCTACATTATATATTTTGCCGTTTACGGAGACTTTCTTTACCGGGCCGTCTTCCAGTATTTCCACCTTGAATTCGGTGTCGGGCATATCATTTACTGTTGCGAAATAGGTTGCTAATGCTTTTGACATAATCAGATCCTCCTTTTAATAGTTATTGGCAGTCATCTGCAGTTTACCGTAATATTTCCATAAGGATTCGCCTACCAACGGGACTGTCGTCATACGGGCAGAGGCCTCTTTCTCCTGTTCGAAATGCTTGATGGCCGCAGCAATTACGGCAACCAGCGGGTCGTTGTTCTGACGACGTTTCAGATCTTCCTTATCGAACTTGGTGTCGATAAAAGTGGTATCGTAATTCCCTTTCAGGAACGTCTCGTTACGCAAGACACGCTGATGGAACGGGATCGTCGTTTTAATCCCCAGAATCTTATATTCCCGCAACGCACGTGCCATATTGGAGATAGCAGATTCACGGTTACGTCCCCAGGTACACAACTTGGCGATCATCGGGTCGTAATGTAAAGAGACTTCAAATCCGGCATAAGCGGCACTATCCAGACGCACATTACGTCCTTCGGGTGCTTCACGAACCTTAATGATACCCGGCGAAGGCATAAAGTTGTTTTCCGGGTCTTCCGCATAGATACGGCATTCGATAGCGGCTCCCTTGAATTCTACATCTTCCTGTTTGTATGGTAACGGATTACCGGCAGCCACCAGGATCATATCGCGTACCAGATCGACCCCCGTAACCTCTTCCGTCACCGGATGTTCCACTTGCAGACGGGTATTCATCTCCAGGAAATAGAAGTTCTGGTCTTTATCCATCATAAATTCCAACGTCCCGGCACTATAATAACCGATCTTCTTACAGGCTTCCACCGCCACGGCCAGCATCTTCTTGCGCGTCTCTTCCTTTACAAAAGGGGACGGCGATTCCTCGATCACTTTTTGGTTACGGCGTTGGATAGAGCATTCACGTTCATACAAATGGATCACATTCCCATATTTATCACCTAAAACCTGCACTTCGATATGATGCGGATTCTCAATATATTTTTCAATGTAAATAGCATCATTCCCGAATGAATTCCCGGCTTCGGAACGCGACAGACGGAAAGCTTCTTCCAGTCCTTCTTCATCACGGACCAGACGCATACCTTTACCGCCTCCGCCGGCCAATGCTTTCAGCATGATCGGATAACCGACCTCTTTAGCCACCTTGCGCACTTCGGCTATATTGTTAACCGGCTCTTCAGTTCCGGGAACGACAGGCACGCCGGCTGCTTTCATAATCTTGCGAGCCTCAGTCTTGATTCCCATTTTGGCAATAACATCGGCACTCGGACCAATAAATATGACGCCTTCTTCTTCACATCTGCGGGCAAAATCTGCATTTTCAGACAGAAAACCGTATCCCGGATGGATAGCGGCACCGGTCTTCTTGGCGATTGCCAGGATCAGGTCGGGTTTCAGATAGGAAGTGTCTGTTTCATCTTCCGAGATACAGTAGGCTTCTTCGGCATACCGTACATGCAAGGCACCCCGGTCAACATGTGTATAGATCGCAACGGTCGGTATATTCATTACGCGGCAGGTACGAAAGATTCGCATCGCAATTTCGCCGCGATTGGCTACCAATACTTTCTTAATCATAATCGTTCGCGTATTAAAGTGGTAAATTGGAATGTTTCTTAGGCGGATTGGATTGCCGTTTATTAGCCAGCAGTTCGAAACTGCGGATCAGGCGGGCACGTGTTCCCGACGGTTCGATGATCTCGTCTACATAGCCCAGTTCGGCTGCCCGGTAGGGATTAGCGAATTTCTCACGGTAATCATCCTGCAATTCCTTGCGTTTCTTCTCTACATCCTCGGCCTTTTTCAGTTCTTTGCGGAAAAGGATATTCACGGCACCGTCCGGTCCCATTACAGCGATCTCGGCAGTCGGATATGCGAAATTGATATCACCGCGGATATGTTTGGAGCTCATTACATCATAGGCTCCACCGTATGCTTTGCGGGTAATCACCGTTACCTTTGGCACAGTTGCCTCGCAATAAGCATACAACAACTTGGCTCCGTGACGGATAATTCCTTCATATTCCTGGTTAACACCCGGAAGGAATCCCGGCACATCCACCAATGTCAATAACGGTATATTGAAAGCATCGCAGAAACGGACGAAACGGGCCGCCTTTACCGATGAATTGATATCAAGCGTTCCGGCCATGACGGATGGTTGATTGGCTACAACACCAATTGTTTTTCCATTCAACCGGATATATCCGACAACGATGTTCTTGGCGTATTCTTCCTGTACTTCAAAAAAATTATGATCGTCGGCTACCGATTCGATCAGTTCTTTCATATCGTAAGGCTGATTCGGATTGGTCGGGATCAGATTATTCAGCTGTTCGTCGATCCGGTTCGCACTATCGGTTGTCGGGATGAACGGAGGTTCTTCCATATTATTACTTGGAAGGAATGACATGAGTTCGCGTATCTTCAGGATACAATCCATATCGTTATCCCCCGTAAAATGTGCTACACCCGAACGGCTGCTGTGTACTTCCGAGCCTCCCAATTCCTGCATCGTCACTTCTTCCTGTGTCACACTCTTTACCACTTCCGGTCCCGTAATAAACATATAGCTGGAATCTTTCACCATAAAGATGAAATCGGTCAGAGCCGGTGAATAGACTGCACCTCCGGCACACGGTCCCATGATCGCACTGATCTGCGGAATAACTCCCGATGCCATCGAGTTGCGCAAAAAGATCTCTGCATAACCGGCCAGCGAGCGTACGCCTTCCTGAATACGTGCTCCGCCCGAATCGTTCAGACCGATCACCGGTGCACCCAATTGCATCGCCATATCCATGATCTTACAGATCTTCCGTGCGTATGTCTCGGAAAGAGCACCGCCGAATACTGTAAAATCTTGGGCAAAGACAAATACCGTACGTTTACCTATCAAGCCGTAACCTGTCACTACCCCATCGCCCAGCGGACGCTGTTTTTCCAGTCCGAACTCTGTACAACGATGGGTTACAAATTTGTCGACTTCAACAAAGCTTCCTTTTTCAAGAAGTAATTCGATTCTTTCACGGGCAGTCAGTTTACCCGCTGCATGTTGTTTTGCGATACGGTCTTCGCCGCCTCCCAGCTCTGCCTGATGGTTCAGTGCTGACAATTGTTCAATTTTCTCTTTCATGGCGATTGTCGGTTTATTGTTTGATGAACTTTAATTTTAACTATGGTGACATATACAAAAGTAAGAGTAACATTCCTCTTAAACTGTATCATATATTACACAGCATATATTCCATGATCTTAACGCCTTTACAAGATAAACATTTGAAGGCACGAAAGAGTTACAGAAATCGATCGAATTTATCAATGTATTTATTGACAGAATTTATATAGTGGAACTTATAGGGTACAAAAAAACCTCTCAACCCCAATAAAATGAAGTTGAGAGGTCAAAGTAATGAACAAAAACAATCTTTTAGCAAGACTTGCTTGTCATAATATCTAATACCAATTTATCTGTTTCTTCCATTCCGCGGGAACCTATCGCTGTCAGGTTCGAAATGCATTTATCCACATCTTCGTCGATAATACCTTCAACAGGGGTTACCACCTTATTCTCCATTGCCATCAATGCAGAGATCATAGCCGTAGAAACACCACTCGAAACCTTCAGTGCACAACTGGGTTTGGCCCCGTCGCAAATCATCCCCGTAATATTTCCGATCATATTCTTGATCGCGAACGAAATCTGTGTCTTACTACCACCCATCAGGTAAGTAATACCACAACTGGAACCGGTAGCCGCAACTACACAACCGCAAAGGGCAGACAACCGTCCGAGACTTTGCTTAATATAAATGACCATCAGATGGCTAAGTGTCAGGGCGCGTATCAGCTGTTCTTCCGTACAATTGATATCTTCAGCAAAAGACAAAACCGGTAATGTGGCCGCAATACCCTGGTTTCCGCTACCGGAGTTGCTCATAACCGGGATCATCGCTCCGTCCATACGGGCATCGCAAGCTGCAGCCGTCATTGTCAACATATGTGTATAGGCTGAATCACCCATATATTTCCGTCCGTATTCTCCGGATATAGTTTTACTGACGGTATGCCCGTAATGGCCTTTTATAGAGGCCTGTGCGGCATTCTTATTCAGTTCGGCTGTTTCAAGGATAAAACGAATTTCGTCGAGCGGCATTTCCATCGCAAATTCGTAAACGGTAGAGAAGGATAATTTTAATTCTTCTTCATGACATACAGTATCACCGGATATCTCTTTTCGCAGATCCGCCAGTACCACTCCGTTTTTCTCTACATATATTATATGTGTATGCTCGTGGCAAATGATGACCTTGGATGTTTCCTTCCCGGCAGTACAAATTACTTCTATATATAATTTGTCGACATTTTCTTTTAAGGTAATATGGATAATCTTATTATCAATCATAGCTTTTCCGGCTTCCAATGCTTCCGGAGTTATATCCCGCAGGACTTCCAACTCATAAGCAGACTTTCCGATCAGCGTACCCAAAGCGACGGCAATAGGCAATCCTACCATTCCTGTTCCGGGAATTCCCACTCCCATCGCATTTTTCAGAATGTTGGCACTGAGTAACACTTCGATCTTTTCGGGACGGTGTCCTAAAACTTCGGCAGCTTTAGCGGCAGCCAAAGCTACAGCTACAGGTTCCGTACAACCGATAGCAGGAATTACCTCCTGATGTATAAGGGATATAATTTGTGATTTTGTCGTATTATCCATGATAATTATGTTTTACGCGTTAGATGGAGCAAAGGTAATGATTTAATTAATTCCCAGACTTTTTATAATTAAAATTATCACTTGTTTTCGATTGAAACGTCAGATACAAAATGATTTGTAATTAATGTTATACGTTTCGCCAAATTCAGAATGAATATAATAAATTCGCAGCGCCCAACGTCATAGGGGGATACTAAATGAATTAAAAATAAAAGATTGTTTATGGAAAGGAAAAAGTTTATTTTCTACGGGTCAGCGATACTCGTAGCATTATTATTAGTGGCCAAAATATTAATACCGGCATCGGCATCGCCACCTCTCTCTTCACCACCGGAAAGCCTGTTGTTTGAAAACGACGATCTTCTGGGATGTACACTTCCCTCACTCGAATATATCCAGACCCACCAACCGGAAGGTATTCCTTCCTTACATTCCGTATCTATTTATTCTCACAACGATTCGCTGAAACTAGATTACTGTTATCCCGATACACTTGTCACCAGATTAATCTCCCCGACTTTTGCCCCCTCTACCCAAACTCTTCATTCGGGGCATCATTATCAGACATTCCTTGCAACCATACCGGAAGGCGAAGAAGTTTTTTTTTATATAGAATATCCGGAATTATGGATACCGACAACCATCTATGTTGCATTTTTTCTTTTTTTACTATCAGTACGCGGAATTTGTCTTACTACAGGAAAACTTCGTCGGAAATGGGTACGCACAGACAGAGATAAACCCCACCCCCTTCCCTGTCGTTGGGGGAAAGGCCAGTGGATACAAATAACAGAAACAGGGGTCTACATTTGTATCGGTACATTCATCATGACAGGATTACTATCCATGTCACCGATCCCGAAATGGTTGGGGGACAGTCGCTGGGAGACAGAGAAGAACAAACTGCATCCACCTCTCCGTCTGGAAAATTTCAGTATGGATCCCGGCAAACTACTCCAACCGGATGCTTATGGCATATCGGCAACAGGCAGTGAAAAAGTTTGTATGCTGAAACTAAGTTCATATCTAGATAAACCACTAATGGAAATTATCCGGCAAAAAGAGGACTGCACAATACAGTCAGAGTACATCTATGCAGCACACAATATTCCACAACGCTTTATCGTTAGCCGTCCTGATATTCTCCATTCGCTAAAAAAGCTTTACGGTACACCTATTCCTTTGCAAAAAATGTCCTTATTAAAGGAATATGATGAATATTATAACCCAGGCTCCAACCTCAAGAGTTTGCCATTACCTGTATATAAAGTAGAAATAGACAATAAATCGCAAGATCTTTACTATTTCCCGGTTTCTAAACCAACATATTATCATTATAATTCGAATACGAAATTACGAAAGAAGATATCCTCCTTACCTGGATGGTAGTAGTTTTTATAAGGTTATCTACTGGGTGAGCATTCTATAGAAAGAAGAGGTAAATTGGTATTTGCCTCTTCTTTCAGTATTTATCATTTTTATTATTAGAAGTAGAGCTAGTGTCCTAAAGTCTCAGCGGTAAATATTTCCTCTTCCGTGCCATTGCCACGTCCTTCTTCCAAGCGTACACTGAAAACAGCTTTGCCGGTTTCTAATTCAGGTGAGGCATATACCATGACCTCATAAGTGATAGGATCATCGTGTGTGATACGTGGAATCCGTACCGGTTCCGATAAATCCAAATGTGCACCTTCCTTTATTTTCACTATGGGGGTTACATCCAAAGCATCCTGAAAACTGTTATTCATAATCGTAAATGTGATACGACAAGTTTCTCCTGCATCAATCTTCTGATTACAAGATACACTGTCCTCTTCCAAAAGAATATCTTCAATATACAAATCAGGAAGAAGTGTATGGGAAGAGGATGTATATTTACCCGGACTCCTTCTTTCAATATATGTATCGTCCTCCACACTTGCGGCAATCGAAGCACCGGCAATGCCTCCGACAGCTGTCCCGATAAACGAGCCTATATCTCCCCCCCGCTCATCATCGATAGCTTCCCCGATCAATCCACCGAAAAGCCATCCTACAAAAGATCCGACCTGAGCACCCAAACCTGCCCGATCTTCGCGACTCATATTCTTCATCGACCCGCATCCTGGCAGGATCAGTAAAGAGATCACTATGGATAGAACTATCTTTTTCATATCTCAATTATTTCTGTCTACTCTACATTGTTTACAAAGAAAATCCTTCTGTTTGATTTTATGACAACGGAAAGGAGAAAAACCCCTATCCGATTGCATTTTTTTGTGTAAGTTTGCGCCCAGTTAAACAAAGAATTAATGACAAATCAAATCCAGACTCCATCTGCAGATCTGCAACGCCAATATGATCTCCTTCAAATGGAGTATGAATATGAGAAAGAAACATATAGGCAACAGTCCGAACGGATAGGCATTCATCGCAAAATACAACAGGGACTTTGCTGGTATCCTGTTATTCCCGGTAAAAGCTATTACAACTCACTTAACCAGTTTGTCATTGAAATCGAACGTAAGGACGACAAGGAGATAGAACATAATTTTGAATACGGCCGGCCAGTCTGCTTCTTCACGACCAACGGGACCGGTAGTCCGCGTTACCTGAATTTCTCCGGTATCATCAGCTATGTACAGGAAGACCGGATGATTGTCGTTTTACCGACACCTTCAGCCTTATTCGATCTGCAAGGTGTAAACAGTGAACTGGGTGTCCAGTTATACTTTGACGAAACAAGTTACAAGACTATGTTCACTGCGTTATCCGGCGTAATGAAAGCGAAGAATAATCAATTGGCCCATTTAAGGGACGTATTGCTTGGGAAGACACCCGTTAGCCGAAGAAGTTTGTTCCCTGTTCGCTTCCCCTGGCTGAATACAACCCAGGAAGAAGCCGTCAATCATGTATTGGCTGCAAAAGAGGTCTCCATCGTGCACGGTCCTCCCGGAACAGGGAAAACGACAACATTAGTAGAAGCCATTTACGAAACATTGCACAGGGAAAATCAGGTGATGGTCTGTGCACAAAGTAATACGGCAGTAGATTGGATTTCTGAAAAACTGGTGGACCGGGGTATCAATGTCCTCCGTATCGGTAACCCGACACGTGTAAACGATAAAATGCTTTCCTTTACTTACGAGCGGCGTTTCGAGTCGCATCCGGATTATTCCGAACTATGGGGCATTCGTAAAGCGATCCGCGAGATACAATCCTCTTTCCGCAAGAAAAGTCACAGCGAAAAGGAAACGGCACGTAACCGTCTTTCCCGGTTGCGCTTCCGGGCCACCGAACTGGAAGTGCAGATAGATGCCGACCTGTTCGGCGAAGCCCGTGTTATTGCCTGCACATTGGTCGGTTCAGCCAACAGGGTTCTGACAAATCATACTTTCACCACTCTTTTTATCGACGAGGCGGCACAGGCTTTGGAAGCTGCCTGCTGGATTGCGATCAGTAAAGCAGACCGGGTTATCCTGGCGGGCGATCATCATCAGCTTCCTCCTACTATTAAATGTATAGAGGCGGCACGTGGAGGACTGGATCGTACTTTGATGCAGAAAGTAGCGACCAATAAACCGGAAACAGTTTCATTACTCAAAATACAATACCGGATGCATCAGGATATCATGTGCTTTTCATCCCACTGGTTTTATCAGGACGAGCTCAAAGCTGCTCCGGAAGTAAGTGATCGCGGTATCCTGACGTATGATACACCCGTCGTCTGGTTCGACACGGCTGATTGTGATTTTGAAGAAGACCAGTTATCCGAAAGTTTGAGCCGCATCAACAAACAGGAGGCTGCTCTTCTGGTAGAACAATTACAAATCTACATTGAAAAGATTACTAAAGAGCGGGTACTGGATGAGCGTATAGACTTCGGACTGATCTCACCCTATAAATCGCAGGTACAATATATCCGTGGACTGATCAAACGAAACGCCTTTTTCAAACCGTTCCGCAAATTGATTACCGTACATACGGTAGACGGTTTTCAGGGACAGGAACGCGACGTCATCATGATCAGCCTGGTTCGTGCCAATGATCAGGGTAATATCGGATTTCTGAATGATTTACGCCGTATGAACGTTGCCATCACCCGTGCTCGTATGAAACTGATCATTCTGGGAGATGCTTCCACTTTAACAAAACATACTTTTTACAGAGAATTATACAAATATATCACTGCCCGCGGCCATGTGATCCCAATAAATAACAACATATGAAATATAAGCTACTGGTCCTCGACCTGGACGGAACACTGACAAACAGTAAAAAAGAGATCACTTCTTATACCAAAGAGGTCTTGATAAAAGCACAGGAACAAGGCCTTCACCTTGTTCTTGCATCCGGACGTCCCACATATGGTATTGTTCCATTGACAAAAACATTGGAAATGGAACAGTTCGGTGGTTTTATCCTCTCTTTCAACGGAGGTAAAGTGATCGAAGTAAAAACAGGCAAAGTATTCTACGAACAGGCGTTGCCACCGGATGTAATGCCGTTATTGTATCAACGTTCGTACGAAGCCGGCCTGACCATCCTTTCTTACAACGGGAAATATATCCTGACAGAGAATGCAGACGACAAGTATGTAAAATACGAGTCGTTCCTTACCAAAATGAAGATCAAAGAAACGGATAACTTTCTTCAGGACCTGCAACTTCCCGCCGATAAGTGCCTGATCGTAGGTGAACCGGAAGATCTGGTTCCTTTGGAAGAAAAGTTACGCCAGGAATTAGGTTCCCGTCTCAACGTATACCGCTCGGAGGCTTTTTATCTGGAAGTCGTACCTAAAGGGATAGATAAAGCAGCGTCACTGGAGCGTTTGTTAGAGCGTATTCATATAAAACAAGAAGAAGTTATTGCCATCGGTGATGGCTTTAATGACCTCACAATGATCAAGTTCGCTGGTCTCGGAGTCGCGATGGCAAACGCCCAGCCGCCGGTAAAAGCAAACGCTGACAAGGTTACTCAATATACGAATGATGAAGACGGAGTTGCACATTTCATGAACGATTTAATGAAAGCGTAATTGTTAATTTCGTATATTTGTAATCTAAACAAAAAAACAGCAAGCCATGAAGTACAAATTATTAGTTTTAGACATAGACGGGACATTGCTCAACAGTAATAAAGAGATAACTGCCCGTACCCAGGCAGCTTTACTGAAAGTACAGCAGATGGGAATACATATTGTATTGGCATCCGGCAGACCGACCAACGGGGTCATGCCGCTGGCTAAGGCTCTGGAACTGGATCACTACGGTGGTTTTATTCTCTCATATAACGGTGGACAGATCATCAATGTACAAACGGGTGAATTGCTTTTTGAAAAACGTATCAATCCGGAAATGCTATCCTATCTGGACAAGAAAGCAAAGAAAAACGACTTTGCCATTTTCACTTACCATAAAGATTATATCCTGACCGACAAACCCGACAACAAGCATGTGAAGGAAGAAGCAGCCCTGAACAATATGCGTGTGATCGGTGTTGATAATTTCCCGGAGGCTGTCGACTTCAGCCCCTGCAAATGTGTCCTCGCCAGTGACGATGAAGAGGAACTGGTTGGTCTGGAAAATCATTGGAAGAAACGGCTGAATGGCGTACTGGACGTATTCCGGTCGGAAGATTATTACCTGGAAGTGGTTCCCCAGTTCATCAACAAAGGAAATACCCTGGGCGTATTGATGGAAAAGCTGAAAATAACGACCGAACAGGTTGTTGCTATCGGTGACGGTATTGCCGACGTTCCGATGTTGCAGCTTGCAGGCACCAGTGTTGCGATGGGTAACGCCCGCGATTCAGTGAAGAGTTGTACGGATTTTACCACCTTGCCTAACGACATGGATGGCGTAGCTGTAGCTGTGGAAACTGCGATCCTGGCAGCCATCAAACCGACAGAAGTTCCTTTGGACCAGCTGAACATGCGTGCCAAACATGCATTGATGGGTAACTTGGGTATTCAATATACCTATGCCTCCGAAGATCGTGTGGAAGCGACAATGCCGGTCGACGAACGCACACGCCAGCCTTTCGGCATCTTGCATGGCGGTGCCACGCTGGCCCTGGCTGAAACCGTTGCCGGACTGGGTTCCATGATCCTGGCAAAACCGGACGAGATCGTTGTCGGCATGCAGGTAAGTGGTAACCACATGTCATCGGCCCATGAAGGAGATACCGTTCGCGCTGTAGGAACTATTATCCACAAAGGCCGTTCTTCACATGTATGGAACGTGGATGTGTTTACCTCTACCGACAAACTGGTATCTTCCATTCGTGTAGTAAATAGTATATTAAAAAAGAAATGATTGACTCACTGATCAGGCAGGGCCGCAGTTTTGCCATATACCGCATACCCGGGGAAGAAATTCCTCGGTTTGTGATGCAGGCCTCCGGTTCGCCCCGTCTGTTTTCTAATATAGAAGAACTGAACGAACAGCAGGGATTCGTTATTGCTCCGTTCAGGCCAGGCCGTGAATGTCCGATCGTACTGATCAGACCTGATTATTCCGAATTGCCCGAGAACAGTAAAAAGGGATTCTTCCCGATGGATCCGGAATTTCATTCGAATGAAACTGAAAACGCATCCGAGCGAAAGACAAAAGACAATTATATTCACTGCTTTGATGCTTTCATAAAACCTTTGCAGGAGAATACACTGGATAAACTAGTCCTTTCGCGCAGTCTGACACTTGACCGGGAAGCCAGCTTTTCTCCTGCAAAGGCTTTTTACAAAGCCTGCAGACGGTACATCCGATCCTATGTATATCTCTGCCATACGCCGCAAACGGGAACCTGGCTGGGAAGTACTCCCGAAATCATCTTATCGGGAGAAAAAGGAGAATGGCATACCGTTGCCTTGGCCGGCACACAGCCGCTGCAAAATGGGAAACTGCCAACTCACTGGGATGATAAGAACAGAAAAGAACAGCAACTTGTATCTACTTACATCCACGACCGGCTCAGTTCACAGGGCATCAACTTGACGATGGAAGGCCCCTATCCGGCACGTGCCGGCGCACTGTGTCATCTGAAAAGCGATTTCAGGTTCAGGCTGGAACACAACGACAAGTTGGGTGACTTGCTTGCTCTACTCCATCCCACACCAGCCGTATGCGGGCTGCCGAAAGAGGAAGCCTATCGGTTTATCCTCGAGAACGAAGGATACGATCGCCGTTACTATTCGGGCTTTATCGGCCGGCTGAACCCCAAGGGCAGAACCGACCTATATGTCAATTTGCGTTGTATGAATATCAGTGAGCAGCTACTGACACTGTATGCCGGAGGAGGTTTACTATCCTCTTCTGAACCTGCCGACGAATGGCAGGAAACGGAAGATAAGTTGCAGACAATGCGAGCACTGCTTTAGGCAATAACTCCCAACTTTGACACATTGGAATTACAGATATAGCTGGTAACTCGCAGAAAAAATAAGTGCAGGCAACTTCGAAAATTTTGCCTGAGTTCGAGTAGAACTCTTTCGCTCACCAGGCGTTCCCAACAATGTTTCACACATTGTTGGGAAGTAAGCCAGGATCACACTTTTTAGATCTTATATTTATATTCAACTCAACGCGGATTCTGTACCATATTCGGATTAGCATCAATCTCTGTTTGGGGAATGGGTAATGCTACCCTCAGGTCAGACGGAGTAATGACTGCCGCTCCGGCAACGGAAGGTAAGTGCCACCCACCAGTACGAGTTATTGTCAAACCATTCCTCATAGCATCAAAGAAAGCATGTCCCTCTCCAACTAATTCCTTACGGCGTTCTTTCAGAATACGCTCCAAGTTCAGTTCCGATGCCTGCACCGACTTCGCCGGGTTGGCACGGCTCACGATGGCGTTAAGACAATCCAGGGAAAATGACAGGTTCTCTGCCCCGCCCAACTTAAAGGCCGCTTCAGCAGCATTCAGATAAACTTCGGAGAGACGAACCACACAGATGTCATTATCCTGGGGATTTTCACCTGTTTTCCCCGGATACTTGTTCAGATATTTAGGATGACTGGTAGAACCTTCGGGTAATATGTCCTCATCCGGTTTCTGCGGCAAACGGTTCAACACATGACGCACATCGTCCGGATCTTCTCCCAACAAATCGAGGAAAGCCTTGGTAAGTACAAGATTGTTCCAGTCTTTCACATTATCGGCATACACCATCGGAGCCCCCTCGCCCCCTGTTCCGCCATCCGGCTCGGAAAGGGTGTAATAAAACTCAAAAAGTGACTCCGAATTAAAATCCTTTCCCCATACAGTTGGATATTCCTCGTGTGTGAACAGTTTATATAGTCCTCCGTTATTTATTACTTCTTTAGCCAGTGTAAGTGCCTTTTCATTATTATTCATATAGAGATAAATACGTGACAGCAATGCCTTCACACTCCATACATTGAGAAAGCCGTCTTTCTTGTCGGTAGAGAGGACGGAGAGGTTCAGCGCTTCCGTCATATCATCTATCGCCTGCCCATAGCATTCAGCCACCGTGTTGCGGGCTGGCTGATGAGTGGGTAATGTTGTTTCAATCTCGATAGACACCCCCAAAGAGGCACCGTTATCCAGGGTATAAGGCATACCGAACAGGCGAGTGAGGTCGAAGAGGGCAAGTCCGCGCAAAGCAAGCGCTTCAGCTTTGATGCAGTTGAGAGCCGCGGTGTTATCCGTTGCTATCGTACCCGACTCGATTCTTTCCAGCAGACTGTTTGCTTGGTGGATCACATTATAAGGCTGGTTCCACACGCGGGTAATGTTCAGGGCATCGTCTGCCGTAACATTAAACTCATAATAAGGAGACACACGTTTGCCGGGTCCTTTGCTGATACGTGCCTGTACATCTTCACCACGGCAATCGGCATAATAGAGATAATTATCACCATAGTAGCTATGTGAAGCGGCAATACGATAGATGCCGTTCAAAGCGATCTGAGCCTCTTCAAGTGTGCGGATAGCCTGCGGAGTAGTCACGGCGGTAGACGGATCCAGGTTCAGCCAGTCACCTGAGCAGGAAGAGAAAAAAAGCGATGTGGCGGTGAATAAATATATAAATGTATGTTTCATATTTGAATAATTTATAATAAGTAAATCAAAAAGTTATCTCTACACCGAAGTTGAAGGTACGCATGGCGGGCGCTTCACAGAACACTTCACCGTTGACCGGGACTTCCGGGTCATATTGTTTCCATTTGGCCCATGTGAGCAAGTTGGTCCCGGAAAAGTATATGCGTGCATTCTCTATCAATGCCTTTTGCGTCCACTGTCCCGGCAGTGTAAAACCCAATGTCAGATTCTTAAGACGGATATGGTCGGTACTGTGGATATAACGGGATGAGTTTTGAGGGCCGGCTCCCTGCTCCAGTACAAAACGGGGTACGTCGGTTATATCTCCGGGGCTTTGCCAACGGTCAAGGGCATATGCAGGCAGATTGTATGATTTTTCCTTGCTGCCGTCAGTTTCTATCAGGGTACCTGTCTTATCGAAAGAATAACCACCCAGTGAGTAGGTAAACGTCAGTCCCAGGTCGAACCACTTATAAGAGAGTATATTGGTAAAACCTCCTGCTATCTTTGGATCGGCAGACTTATACGGAATGGCTTCTGCTTTGGATGCATCGTCGGTCTTTTCTCTATTATAATTGCCCTGTTCGTCTTGTGTATTGAGATAATAGAGAGCTTTACCGGTCTGCGAATCTACTCCGGCAAACTCTTTCACGTAGAAACTATTGTAAGGAAGTCCTACCTTATGGATAAACCAGGAGCCTTCGATTGATTGCTTCATGTCCCCGTCCAGTGTTACGATCTTATTACGATTGTGGGTCAAGTTCAACACGGATGTCCAGTTAAAGTCCGGCGTGGCGAAGTTGATAGTGCGTAGTTCGAACTCCACACCTTTGTTGTTGAGCTGGCCGATATTGGCCAGATAGTTCAAAAAGCCGGTAGTGGCACTGATCGGACGGTTGTAAAGCAGGTCTTTCGTATCACGGTTATAGTATTCGAGCGTTACAAAAATACGGTTGATGAAAGACAGGTCAAGACCGAGATTCAGATTGTAGTTCTTTTCCCATTTCAACCCGGGATTGGCTTGTGCAGACTCGTATGAACCGGCAGCACCCATATAGTTCTGCCCGTAACTGTATAGTCCCATATATCCATAAAATGCGCCAGGCTGGTTACCATTTACGCCATAGGAAGCACGAATTTTCACATCGTTCAATACCGGTTTTACGGCTTTCATAAAAGACTCATTGCTCAGGTGCCACATACCGGAGACAGACCAAAAGTCGCCCCACCGGCTTTCCGGGGCAAGACGGGAACTACCGTCGCGGCGATAACTACCTGCAATGTAATAACGATCGTCATAATCATAATTTAAACGTGAGAGGTAGGAGATCATTCTGTATGCCTGAGTAGAGGATGCGAAACTTTTCAGCAAAGCTGCATTATCCGGTTCGAGCAATACATCCGAAGGTAGTTTGGCTTTTTCTCCCATTGCCTTATCACTCTGATAGCTTTCCAGTTCATAAGCGGCCAACACATCCAAGTGGTGCCTGGCTGCAAAGGTTCGGGTAAAATTGATCGAAGTAGATGACAATAACTTACCATATTCAGTAAATCCTTTGGAAGTCTGGGCATCACTTCCGCTCTTCGGTCCTGCACCACTTAGAGGGTTCAGATAACGGGAGTCTTTTTGCACAGTATAATCATAGCTCAATGTCTCTTTCAATTTTAATCCTTTGACAATATCGACAGACGCATATCCGGTAGAGAACATACGTGTCATGCGACTACGGTTGTAGTCAGTACGGATATCACGGAGTGGATTCACATTGGTACCGGCATAAGAACCTACATAGTTACCCGAAGCATCACGCACCGGCATAGAAGGCGTGGCGGAAACGGCTACACAAAGGAAGGGATTTATATTGGAACCACGCTCTTCGTTCATTTCCTGATTCATCTGGGTAAACATCATGTTACCTCCTATTTCGCCTCGGCTACCTACTTTCTGTGTCACATTCAGACGGGCAGAATATCGGTCTAGACTAGAGTTTTCCACCAACCCTTCCTGACGGTTGAAACCCAGGGAGGAATAGAAAGTAGTACGTTCGTTGCCTCCGGAGGCAGATACCTCGTAGTTTTGATTATGAGCGGTACGGAGCAGTTCATTCCGCCAATCGGTGTATCCCTGTTCGGGTATTCCTGCATACATGTCGATATTAGCTTCGGCATACGCACTGGGAGACTCCAGTCCCTTGTCTATGGCAGAGTTATATAGACCTTCATAAATCATTTCACGACGCTGATCTCCATTCAAGGTAGGCCGAAAGTCTACGGCTGCACCAGAAAAGCCTCCACTGACCCTCAATGCAACTTTTGTACGTCCTACCCCCCCTTTCTTTGTTGTGATCAATATCACACCGTTAGCTGCACGCGAACCATAAAGAGATGCAGCGGCAGCATCCTTTATCACCGTAATATTTTCAATATCGGCCGGATTAAGCGTGCTCATTATATTCGTTTTGGCATTATTCATATAGGCGGCATCCGCACCCGTGCCGGCTCCCATATTACCGGAAGTGACCGGCACACCATCGATGACAAAAAGTGGTTCATTGGATGCATTGAATGACCCCATACCACGGATACGAATGCTCTGATTGGCGCCCGGCTGACCGGAGCCAGAAGTAATATTCACTCCCGTAGTCATTCCCTGCAACTTTTGTTCTACGGAAAGTACAGGTACGTTTTTTAACATATCAGCCCGCAAGGTATTGGCCGATCCGGTAAAGGATGATTTTGAAAAATTCCCATATCCTGTCACCACTACTTCATCAAGGTTTAGTGACTCGGAACTTAGCGCCACATTTAAAATTCCATTTTTAGGAACTCTCACTTCGGTCGTTTTCATTCCTACATAGGATATAACCAGAATCTTGTCGGTTGGTTCTACATTCAGAATGTAACTACCGTCTACATCCGTCACAACTCCCCGTTCCGTTGCACCTTTTACAGAAACGGTAGCTCCAATAAGTGGTAGTTGGTCATCCGAAGATGTTACTATACCTTTTATTTCCAATTGCTGTGCCTGTATATGAATACAACACAGACACCCCAATACAAACAATACTAATCTAAATTTTTTCATTCATCAATTATTATTAAATACTAAATACCTATTTGCTCTATACATGCCAATAATTGTACCTTAAAAACATTGTAGAAATAAATCAAATCTAAATAGCAATGAATAAATGTATTAATCATTCAAGGAAAATCAGGAAAAATAAAGCGGTATGTAGAATTTCCACACAGATATGTGGAACTATTCTACATGATGTGGCAGTCAGGTAGGGACTCTTCGGGAATTTATTTTGCAGGGCTAATCTTTCCTCTATATAAATACTCAACCATCAATTGAAAAATTATATCTACTTTTGCATTTCAACCTAAGGAAGAACAGAATATGTACACCGATAAGAAAAACATTCAACAATTAGTGGCTTTGCTTAAGGAGCATAATATAAATAAAGTCGTATTGTGTCCGGGAAGCCGTAATTCTCCAATTGTTCATACATTGGCAAACCATCCGTCTTTTTCCTGTTATTCCGTTACCGACGAACGGAGTGCCGGATTCTTTGCACTCGGACTGGCCTTGCATGGAGGAAAGCCGGCAGCAGTCTGCTGTACTTCAGGTACGGCCCTGTTGAATATACACCCAGCCGTGGCGGAAGCTTTTTACCAGCAAGTTCCTCTGGTGGTCATTTCTGCAGACAGACCTGCTGCCTGGATCGGACAAATGGATGGGCAGACATTACCGCAGCCAGGTGTCTTCGGTTCACTGGTAAAGAAATCGGTTAACCTACCGGAGATACATACAGATGAAGACGAATGGTATTGTAATCGTTTAGTAAATGAAGCATTACTGGAACTAAATCATCACGGGAAAGGACCGGTACATATCAATATTCCGATTTCCGAACCTCTGTTCCGCTTCACAACGACAGAGTTGCCGGAAGTGCGCGTTATCACTCGCTATCAGGGATTAAATGTGTACGATAGAGAATATAATACGTTGATCGAACGGTTGAACAAATACAATAAACGCATGATTGTTGTCGGTCAGATGAGTCTGATCTATCTGTTTGAGAAGAAGATCTCGAAATTGCTCTATAAGCATTTCACCTGGCTGACCGAACATACAAGCAATAAGACAATACCCGGTATTCCTGTCAAAAATTTCGATGCTGCAATCTATGCGCTACCAAAAGATACACTAGATAAGATGGTACCCGAGCTGGTAATTACCTATGGAGGACACATCGTCTCCAAACGTCTGAAGAAATTCCTCCGGGAAAATCCGCCTAAAGAGCATTGGCATGTTTCGGCCGATGGCGAGATAGCCGACCTGTATGGCTCAATGACTACTGTAATCGAGATGGACCCGTTCGAGTTTCTCGAGAAGATCGCTTATCTGTTAGAAAATAAAACAACCGAGTTTCCGCGAGTATGGGAAAACAATACCAAAGGGCTTCCGGAACCGGAGTTTGCTTATTCCGAAATGGGAGCTATCGGTACACTGATCAAATCCTTACCCACTCCGTCAGCCTTACATCTGGCAAACAGTTCGACAGTTCGTTATGCACAATTGTTTACTTTACCGGAAGAGGTCGAAGTTTGTTGTAACCGGGGAACCAGTGGTATCGAAGGCTCTCTATCTACTGCAATCGGCTATGCCGTAGCATCGGATAAACTGAACTTTGTCGTGATAGGCGATCTTAGTTTTTTCTATGATATGAATGCACTTTGGAACAGTAACTTCGGCTGCAACCTGCGTATCCTGTTACTGAACAATGGTGGAGGCGAGATTTTCCAAGCCTTACCCGGTTTATCTATGTCGGAAAAGGCGCACCGCTATGTGACTGCTACACATAAAACATCTGCACAAGGCTGGTCAACTGAACGTGGCTTCCTTTATCAGAGCGTACATAATACGGAAGAACTGGAAGAGGCTATGAAAATTTTCACAGATCCCAATCCTGTCAATCAACCGATATTGATGGAGGTTTTCACCGACAAAGATGAAGACGTTCGTCTATTGAAAGAATATTATCATCAATTAAAGCAAAAATAATATGTCAACTACAAGAGAATGGACTACAATAAAGGAATATGAAGATATTCTGTTTGATTTCTATAAAGGGATTGCCCGCATCACGATTAACCGCGAACGTTATCGCAACGCCTTCACTCCTACTACGACAACCGAAATGAGCGATGCTCTCTATATTTGTCGTGAACGTCCGGATATTTGTGTAATCGTACTGACTGGTGCAGGCGACACAGCTTTCTGTGCCGGAGGCGATATGAATGTAAAAGGTCATGGCGGTTATATCGGTAAAGACGGGGTTGCCCGGCTGAATGTACTCGATGTACAAAAACAGATTCGTTCGATGCCAAAACCGGTTATCGCGGCAGTCAATGGTTTTGCCATCGGTGGTGGCCATGTGTTGCATGTCGTTTGCGACTTGACGATTGCTTCCGAGAATGCGATCTTCGGACAGACAGGTCCTCGCGTAGGTAGTTTTGATGCCGGTTTCGGTTCCTCTTACCTGGCCCGTATCGTGGGACAGAAGAAAGCACGCGAAATCTGGTTCCTTTGCAGGAAATACAATGCACAAGAAGCGCTTGAAATGGGATTGGTGAACAAAGTTGTCCCCTTGGACAAACTAGAAGACGAATACGTAGAATGGTCTGAAACCATGATGATGCATAGCCCGCTCGCCCTCCGTATGATCAAAGCCGGTCTGAATGCAGAACTGGACGGACAAGCCGGTATACAGGAATTGGCCGGTGATGCAACCATGCTTTATTACATGACAGACGAAGCTCAGGAAGGTGGCAAAGCATTCCTTGAAAAGCGCCGCCCACGGTTTGAAGATTATCCTAAATTTCCGTAATCAACGATGTCCTATCACATACAAATTATACCGAAAGTTTTACACTTCAAACAACCGGCAGGAACTTCCCGGGGAACTTACATCACGCGCAAAAGCTGGTATCTTCTTCTAACATCAGATGAAGTTCCCGGACGATATGGTATTGGGGAATGTGCCCCATTACCTAAATTAAGTTGCGACGATCTACCGGATTATGAACATTTACTTACGGAGATTTGTCGGCAGACGGAGATAAACAATGGTCCGGACACCGAAATTCTCCGTCCATATCCTTCTATATTGTTCGGACTGGAAACAGCCTTCCGGCATTTTCATACCGGAAGCTTCGCTTTATGGAATACACCCTTTTCACGAGGTGAAGCTGGTATTCCCATTAACGGCCTGATCTGGATGGGTGATTATAAAAAGATGCTGGAACAGATCGAAACGAAAATGCAATCCGGTTTTCGTTGTATCAAGCTGAAGATCGGAGCTATCAACTTTGAGGAAGAATTGGCTTTATTAAAGCATATCCGTGCACACTTCTCTGCTGAAGAAATCGAACTGCGTGTGGATGCTAACGGAGCTTTCTCTCCTACAGATGCATTAAACAAACTACATAAGCTTGCTGAACTGAATTTACATTCTATCGAGCAACCTATACGTGCGGGACAATGGGAAGAAATGGCTAAACTTACGGCCGAAACACCATTACCCATTGCATTGGACGAAGAATTGATAGGCTGCAATACCCTACAAGGAAAGAAAGAACTTTTATCTGTAATCAAACCGCAATATATTATCCTGAAGCCCTCTCTACATGGGGGAATCAGTGGTGGGCAAGAATGGATAGATGAGGCTGAAAGACAAAAGATCGGTTGGTGGATCACTTCAGCTTTAGAGTCCAATATAGGATTGAATGCTATTGCTCAATGGTGTGCAACATTCAATAATCCGCTACCACAAGGACTCGGTACAGGAGCCTTGTTTACAGATAACGTAGAGATGCCTTTGTCCATTCATAAAGATTGTTTATGGAGTAACCCCTTCCCCTCTCCAGAGGGGAAGGAGGATGTGTTAAAGCAAGTTCTGGAGCGAAATTACAGCACCTCTCTTACAGACCGTAATAAACAGGAGCTACATCTAGAAAACGGAATTATTTGCGATGCAGATAATGTACAGCAATTACTTTCTAACCTTCCGGACAACACGCCCCAAATACAACGGGATCTTTATAACTTCCTGGCCGATTGGTTTAACGAATCCCCTTACATAACAGTACACACATCCGGTTCGACCGGAACACCGAAAGAGTTCACTGTCCGTAAAGAACAAATGATACAAAGTGCCATACTGACCTGCTCTTTCCTCAATCTACGCAAGGGAGATAATGCTCTGCTTTGTATGCCTTTGCAATATATTGCCGGAAAGATGGTAGTTGTACGGGCACTGGTTGCCGGATTAACTCTTATTTTACGTACACCATCCGGACATCCGTTGGCAGATGTAGAGGTATCGCTTCGTTTCGCTGCAATGATCCCGTTGCAGGTATTCAACACGCTCCAGGTTCCGGAAGAAAGAGAACGCCTTTGCCAGACAGAAATAGTAATCGTCGGTGGCGGAGCTATCAACAAAGAGCTGGAAGACGAAATACGCCAACTACCGAATGAGATCTATTCTACCTATGGAATGACAGAAACCTTGTCGCATATCGCCCTCCGCAAACTAAACGGTCCGGATGCTTCATCAGCATATACACCTTTTTCATCTGTAAAACTATGTTTATCGCCCGAAAAAACACTGGTTATCCAAGCGCCACAGGTTTGTGATGACACCTTGGTAACAAACGACCTGGCAGAGATACATCCAGACGGAACTTTTACCATCCTGGGAAGAAAAGACAACACCATCAACACCGGAGGAATAAAAGTACAAATAGAATCGATAGAAGAAACTCTTCGTTTAATAATTTCCGTTACCTTTGCGATAACGGCTATTCCACATCCGGGATTAGGAGAAGCAATTGTGCTATTGGTGGAGAAAACAACAGACACGGACAGCCTTCCAGACAGGATTGCCTCCCTTCTGCCCAAATACCAACAGCCTAAATATATCAGGCAGGTAGATGCCATCCCACTTACCGGAAGTGGTAAAACAGACCGGAAAGCCTGTCGCCAGTTGGCGGCAAAGCTGATCTGATTATCATTTAAAACATTATACTTATGAGGTATTTTACACTTACCGTATTATCATTTCTAGCCCTCTCGTCTGCCTACGGACAGAGTGGAGAAAGTTGTCGGTTCGCACCGGACCCGACGCTTCAAAAGCCGGAGGTTTACGCCGGATACGATTGCGTAAACCTGCTGGACAGTACTTCTGTAACCGTGCAACCAACCGGTTCCGGTTCATTTTCGGTCTGCAAAACAATCAAGATTCAAACACCCCGGGGAGCTGTCAGTAACCGCATCATCAAATACGATTACGATCCGTTGACTGCTTTTGCCCGGTTCAAAAGGGCCACGGTGTATCGTGCCAATGGTGATGTGGTCAATCTGGATGTTACCCAGGCCTGTGACTATGCAGCTCCTGCCCGTGCCATCTATTGGGGAGCCCGCCAGATCATGCTGGAAGTAGGCCAACTAAACCCCGGTGATATTATTGAATACGAAATCGATAAGAAAGGTTTTACTTATGCATTGCTGGCAGATGGTGGCGACGACGAATCACGCTTCATCCCTCCTATGCGCGGACAGTTCTACGACATCGTACCTTTCTGGGTAACAGAACCGACTGTTCGTAAAGTATACAAAGTATCTATCCCGATGGAAAAAGAAATGCAGTTCCAGTTCTATCAGGGCGACTGTGCTTCCTCCATGCGCTACGAAGACGGCCGGAAAGCCTACACCTTCTCAACAAACGACGTAATGCCGGCCAAACGTGAACCGAATATGGTCGACCTGTTCGATGCTGCCCCTAAACTAATGATGTCGTCCACACCGAAATGGCAGGATAAATCCTTATGGTTCAATAAAGTTAACGAAGACTACGGAAGCTTTGCTCCACTGCCGGAAGCCCAGAAGAAAGTGGACGAACTGATCAAAGGAAAGAAAACAGAAATGGAAAAGATTGCTGTTCTCACCCACTGGGTAGCCGACAATATCCGGTATTCCGGTATCTCTATGGGGAAAGGTGAAGGCTATACCCTTCATAATACAAAAATGAACTATACCGATCGTTGCGGCGTATGTAAAGATATAGCCGGTACACTGATCTCCTTCCTCCGTATGGCAGGCTTCGAAGCCTATCCGGCTATGACAATGGCAGGAAGCCGGGTAGAAAGTATCCCCGCCGACCATTTCAACCATTGTGTAGCTGTCGTTAAACTTTCCAGCGGAACTTATATGCCGCTCGACCCGACCTGGGTCCCTTTCTGCCGAGAATTATGGAGCAGTGCCGAGCAACAACAAAACTATCTACCGGGAGTTCCCGAAGGATCAGACCTTTGCCTGACTCCGGTTTCCGCTCCCGAAAACCATTACTTACGCATCAAAGCAAATAATAAATTGGATGCTAAAGGAACACTGACCGGACAATTCACGATCACGGCTGAAGGACAATCAGACAGCAATATTCGTGGAATGTTCACCCGTGGCTGGCAGTCACAATGGAAAAACATGCTCGAAAGCCAGTTATTGAATGTATCTCCCAAAGCACGCCTGATCAGTGTCGATTATGGTAAAGACCCGAAAGATTATCAAGCTGCTCCTATCAAGATCACATTTCGTTATGAAATACCGGAATATGCTATACCAGGAAAAGAAGAGTTGGTATTCAAGCCGATGGTTATGAACAATCTCTACAACCAGGTAAAGAGCTACCTCCGTATCAATACCGATCTGGCAGAGCGCCAGTATGGTTTCAAAGATGCCTGCTCACGCCTGGTAGAACTGGACGAAACCATTCAGCTCCCGAAAGGTTATACCCTGCTGAATGAAGCTAAACAAGACAGTAAACAAAGTGATGCAGCCGATTTTGAAGGTTCACTGCGTCAGGATGGTGATAAGATAACAATCAGCCAGAAACTGGCTCTGAAAAAACGTGTATATGAAGCTGCCGACTGGGATGGTTTCCGTTCAGCAGTCAATGCACATAAAGGTTTCGGTGATTATCTAATTATTAAAAAGTAAAAGACAATGACTAATATAATAAATAAATTTACGCTGCTTCTTTGTCTATTGGCTCTTACGGCATCTGTATTCGCCGCATCGGAAGCCGAATACAAGAAGCTGTCGAAAACATATACACTGAATGCAGACGGAAGCCAGGAGTTCCGTTACAATATGGAGCTCACACTCTTCACCCATACTGCCATGAATGGTACTTACGGGGAAAGTTTTATCGTCTATAACCCAGACTATCAGGTATTGAAGATCAATTCTTCTTATACAAAACAGAAAGACGGGAATATCGTAAAAACTCCCGATAATGCATTTGTAGAGGTTCTTCCTCGTACTGCTGCGGACGCACCAGCCTACAATAATCTGAAAGAAATGGTCGTTGTCCATACCGGTCTGGAACTGGGTGCCACCATTTATCTGGATTATACATTAACTTCTAAACCGGGTTATCTGCCGGAATTGGATATCTATGACGAGTTGTTGCAGACTTCTCCCGTAAAAGAATATACGGTCAGCCTGTCGATTCCCGAAAGCAAGCCGTTATTCTACACTTTGCAGAATTACAATACAAAGCCTGCTGTTTCTACTGTTAACGGCATGAAAACTATTACCTGGAGACTTAATAATCTTCCGGCATCTTCCCGTGATCCGTTCGTATCAACAGCAAATGGTGATGTTCCTTTCCTCACAGCTTCTACTTATGCATCCAACGGGGATGCTTTGAAAGCCCTGTATACACAATTTACTCCGGCAAACGATGTTCAACTAACAGCCATCGCCGAAAATATTACAGAAGGAAAGAAAAATGATACGGAAAAGTTGCAAGCGATACTGAAACATGTAAACGAGAACCTGGGTTATAGCAAACTTTCATTGCAGGATGCCGGATACAAAATCCGTTCATCCAACGATATAATCTATTCCGCTTATGGAACGGAAGCTGAAAAGGCAAATTTACTGAATGGTCTGTTGAATGCTGCCGGCATCAAAGCCGAAGCTGCTGCTGCTTATCGCGTAAAAGCCGATCCGGCCAGTTGTGGATTGAGCGCAATAAGCGGATTGTTGGTTTTAGCCAATGTAGACGGTAAACAATATATCATGTCGCCTATATCCAATAAAATGGCGGCAACAGGTTGGAACGATGCAACTCCGGTTATAAGCATGACAAACGCAGGAACACCTGTAGCAGTCAACAGCCCATCAACACATATCAATTATAAGGTTAGCCTTGCCGTCTCTCCGGAAAAAGCAGATGCACAAGTCAATGCTACAATCGGTAATGCTTATTTGCCTTATTACGGTTCTTATCTCTCTATTTTTGCCGGAGGAGACAAAGAGGCCACCGAGTCGAAAGCCCAGAACAATACGACAATATCTTATAAGACATCTCAGAGCCTGAAAGCGAACAATGGTTATGTGATGGTTTCGTTACCCGATGCACCTGTCGGGATGGCTCATAGCTACTATTGCAGTATGAACAGTACCCGTAAGGAAAACCTGATGATGCCTTGTAAAGTGAACGAACAGTATACCTATACAATCCAACTGCCGGCAGGGATGAAGCTATCTACTCCTGAAACAGTTAAGACTATCGAGAATGCAGCCGGTAAAGTCGTTATTTCCGTTAAACAAAAGGGTAATACAGCCGAAGTTGAACGCAGTCTGCAACTGAATAAGCAGTTATATACACCTGCTGAATTCAACAACCTGCGTAATTTACTTACTGAATGGGGTAACCCATCCAGCCGGACTTTGTTATTGTCTATTAACTAATAAAGACAATCTGATAAATTAAACAAGGGTGGGATGACATAAATATGTCGTTTCATCCTTGTTTTTTGACTGAATGTTAATAACTTTACCCTCATAATTAATTCATAAAACCTTTGATTTATGCAAAAACTATCTAATCTACTCATTACCCTGTTACTATGTTGTTTGCCGGGGATTACTTACGCCCAGAGCCCATATCCGGACTTGTATCCGCAGCCGCAGCATATTGTAATATCCAACCAGCAATACAAGCTCATAGAAGGATATACATTACAGGGGATCAGCAATCCGGATGCAGATGCCATCAAGTTACTGAAAGAAACACTTCCTTTTGCCGGCACCGGCAAATCATCACCGTTGGAAATAAAGAAACTAAAAGCAAAAACACCAGAAATGGAACGTTCAGGTGCTTACATTCTGGACATCTCCAAAAAGAAGATCGTTATCGAGATCGTAGACGACCGTTCATTGTTTTATGCAGCTCAGACACTGAAACAATTGATCAGCTATAATGACGAAGGCAAACGGATGCTTCCCCTTTGTACCATTACCGATTATCCCGATGTTCTTCATCGTGGAACCGTAGAAGGATTCTATGGTACTCCCTGGAGTCATGCAGACCGTATCAGCCAGTTGCGTTTTTATGGACAGTTCAAGATGAATACATATATCTATGGTCCTAAAGACGATCCATTCCACAGTGCGAACTGGCGTGAGCCTTATCCTGCTAAGGAGGCCAACCAAATCAAAGAACTGACAGCCGAGGCTGCCCGTAACAAAGTAGACTTCGTTTGGGCTATCCATCCGGGACAGGATATCCAATGGAATGCAACCGACAGCAACAATGTCATTACCAAATTCGAACAAATGTACGATTTGGGAGTACGTGCATTCGCCGTATTCTTCGATGATATCTCCGGTGAAGGAACCAATGCCGCCAAGCAAGCCGGCCTGATGAATTTTATTCAAAAGGAATTCATTGAAAAGAAAAGCGATATCCGTCCCCTGATCATGTGTCCGACAGAATACAACCGCTCATGGGCAAGAACAGACTACCTGGATGTTCTGGGCCAACAACTGGACCGGGCGGTACAAGTTATGTGGACAGGAAACCGTGTTGTAGACGACATCACGCTTGAAGGCCTTGAATGGGTAAACAAACGTATCCAACGCCCGGCCTACGTATGGTGGAACTTTCCGGTAAACGACTATTGCCGCGATCATCTGTTGATGGGCCCGTCTTATGGCCTCGACACGCAAGCCTCTAATGCTATGTCAGGTTTTGTTTCTAATCCGATGGAACATGCCGAGGCATCCAAAGTAGCCCTGTTTGGAGTGGCTATGTATAGCTGGAACATCCATAGCTACGATCCGCAGTTTGCCTGGGAGAAAGCATGCGAGTATCTGATGCCCAAAGCTGCTATCGCCTTTAAAACATTCTGTGAAAACAATAGCGATCCGGGACCTAACGGCCATCTTTATCGCCGGAAAGAATCGGAGCGTTATGAAAAACAGGCCGACCGTTTTCTTTCCGGTTACCGCAAAGGTTCTTTTGGAGAAAGAGACGCCAACCAGTTGGGTGCCCTGTTTGCACAGATACAGGCAGCTCCGGAACTTATCTATAACCAAGGAGATAACAAGCCTATGATCGAAGAGATCAATCCCTGGCTCATGCAATTCGAATTACTCGGTAGATGCGGCACGAATGCCTTGCAGATGGCTCATTCCTGGTACGAAAAAGATCGTCAGAATACTTGGCAACGATTCCTGGAAGTTTCTGCCGTAATGGACAGTATGAAACTGATCAACCGCTCTTTCAATCAGAATCCATATCAGAAGGGTATCAAAGTCGGAACAAGAGTTCTTATGCCGCTCATCGAAGGATTATACAGGCAGACAAGTCGTAACCTGCTTTCTACGGCCGATACTCCATCCAACGAGATCAGGGTAAGCACTGCTTCTACGATTACCAATGTCGGGCAACTTAAGAACCAACCCTGGTCAGAAGATGAAAACCTGATCGCTTATGTACCAATGCTGGAAGTGGTAAAGGTGGAACCGGACGAATACATCGGTTTGGGATGGGAAATCCAACGGGAAGGTGATTCTTTTACGTTCAACATGCCGCAAAGTAACGTGGATGGACGTATTTTCGAATGGTCGGCTGACGGTAAAACATGGACACCCCTTTCCGATATTCCTGCCGACCAGACAAAAGCCGTTGTTAAAACGATCGACCCGAAAGCCCGTTTTATCCGGATGCGTAATAACTCCGGCAAACAAATGGAACTGAAAGTCGCTTCTTTCTCCGTTAAAACGAAAGATGCACCTGAAATAAATGAAGCCCTGATGATGTACGACCTGAACCTAAGTACATATAAAACCCTGAATCCGGGTGAAAAGGTAGATGTAAAATGCGATGGCGTGGATAAATATATAGAATTCTTCCTGTCAGGCGATAACGAAAGTATGGTATCTATCACAGGAGTCAACAATGATGGTGAAACCAATATGTTGTACTGCGGATATGTCGGTTATGTGAAACTAAACAAAATCTCGTTTGACGATATACACACATTGACTATTACTCCGGCAGGTAAAACTCCTGTTCTGATTCATCAGATCGTAAGGGAATAAACTGCCAGACATCCAAACCAAAGAGGCTTCATAGAGATGTAGCCTCTTTTCCTTTTTTGTCATTACATTTTACGACGATACTCACTCGGTAGCATGTTGTAACGCGATTTAAACTGGCGCAGGAATGTTCGGGTCGTTTTAAATCCCGATTCATCAGCTACTACATCTACTGTTCTGTTACTATTATCTAATAATAACGTACAGGCATACTTCAAGCGACAGTTATTTACCAGATCCAAAAGTGTCATGTTTGTTTTTGCATTCAACACTTTATTTACGAGTTCTTTATTGATATGACACTGTTTTCCTACCTCGGATATATCTATGCCTTTATCCAGATAATGCTTTTCTGTAACGACAAACTGAATGATGGATGTATAAATAGACTCAAATTCTTCCTTGTTTTCTTCTGTAACCTGAGAAGGCATATGTTCAGGGATCATTATCTGTGGATTTTTCTTTTGGCAACGAAGATGATAAGCTAAAAAGCCGAATAAAAGGAAGAAAAATATCAATGAAATAATACAATAAACCTGATAGTATCTGATCGTTTTCCGTAGTTTTGTAATTGCCTGTTCCGAATATCTCTCTTCATCGCTTTTTTGCATATTATATCCATTACAAAGCATCTGCAGGGAAAGTAATTCGATACTGGTATCTCCGGCTTTACGAGCATATTTGAGTGCCTCTGTTGCATAATAAATACCAGGACGTATCTCGTTTCTGCTGAAATGGGTACAGCTTTGTGTTATATCGAGTCGTTGCCGTGTGATATCTACATAACCATTTATTTCGCATTGATGGCGTAAACTGTCCAGATACTCTAATGCCAAATCCGGATTTATAGAATATATCTGGTCTATTTCATCTATCGAATAAACATTGTTTGATAGATGTTCCGTTTTTATCCAATTAGGAAAGAATAACAAAAGAATAAATAAAATCAACACGAAAGGCTTCATCTGTAATATTATTAATTGTGACAATAAACGTTTGTAACTAACATATCTGCAAATATAAGCCGGAGGTATGATTACGCTATTCCGGGAAATTTCTTTTATGTATAAATAATTTTATCTCGCTAATTAATAGTGTGTTATCGAATGAATATGACAATCGTTTTTTATGATTTCAGAAGTAACACTGACAATTTCAGAATATCTTTAGAGGGAATTGTCTCTTATTTTCTTTCTCCATTGAGAAGGGGGAAGATTGTGTCGTATATTGAATGCCTGGTAGAATGTTGAAGAAGTTTGAAATCCGACCAACTCAGAAATCTCGATCACGTTTATATCTGAGTTCTTTAATAATACCTCTGCTTCATCCAAACGGCGGCCAGTCACATATTCTGGAAAACTAACTCCTAATTGCAGGTTAAAGTAACGGCTTAATAAGGTTACATTTTTACCAAGTTCGGAAGCAAGTATTTTAAGTGTCAGGCTAGGATCGTGTAAAATTCTTGGTGATTTTAGTAGTTTGTCCAATTGTTCCTCTTCTTCCGGAGTAAGTAGGATCGGAACTTTTCCTTTTCTTGTTTGTTCGGTATCAGTCACGATAAAAGAATGAGGTTGCAGGTAGAAGCCTATTTTACGTTTTATGATCAAGTAAAAGAATGACTGTTTCAATAAATATACTCCTGCCAGAGTAACTGATAGATTATATAGGATATTACAAAAATAAGAGGGAGTAAACATACTCACTATAGAAACAAGATAGAAATATAAAATATACAATAACTCCTTTTGGATAAGTCGAGTTTGTGGCATACTCCTATCATTCTTTTTATATATATTGAAAAGATGTGGTAAATAGATAGATAATTGTACGGCCAGAAACAAATAACAACCGATACGAAAATAAATCCACCATTCAGGATTGTTAAGTTCTACTTCCGACCAACTGTAAATCAATTTATCGGATATAGGATTGAAAAGTATTAATCCTGTATAAATACCAGCTAATATCCCTGGAAGGATCAAATGTAATATCAAATGTTTTATATCCTGCAGTTGATTGGTCATCCGGGAACGAAAATACAGATAAAACAAAGGGGTAAGTAAAGTGAATGACCAACTATTCAGACTTGGAAAAAGGGCGATTTTCTTAAAGAGAAAAAGTCCTTCATACCAGCTGTTATAAGAGAATATTCCCCATAGAACTAGTAGAATGGCTATTGGAAATATTTTTTTTCTGTTATGCCTATTGTTCCGGAGCATACAAATCCCGGTGATGGTTAAAACACTCCAGGCTAGTAATGAAGTAGAAATGACTAATATCCTAAATATAAGTAACGGCATAATCAATTTGTTGATTGCAAAAGTACTTACAAAAGCCGATAAATAGAGGGTTTCTTGAGCTTTTTTATCATCGGACAGTGAATGTACGGAATAAAATAACTTATTTTGTGCCGCTAAAGTTTTTACTAATAAGGTATCAGCTTTACAAAAGAAATGAAAAAATACAATCAGACGAAAACATGGGTGTTGATATTCTTTGTTTTCTGTTCATTAGCGGCTAATGGACAGAAGAATATATTGTCTATTGACACTTTGCATAATATCCGGCTTCGGGAAGTGGTAGTTACTGCTACTCAATCTGATGCCCCGGGTACCTGTTCGATGATTGGCCAGGATGCCATCCGGCATATACAGGCTACGGATTTATCAGACCTGTCCCAATTACTCCCCGGTGTACTTACCCGTAACCCGGATTTGAACACTCCTGCCGTCTTTACTATCCGTAGTGCTACATATGAAAATACAACAAATGCCTTGGGCACGGCCATATTAGTAGATGGAATGCAAATGAGCAATAACATGAATATGCAGCAGATGGGACTTGAAGGCCAAGGTAGTCTTTTCAATAGTTCTGTTCTTTCAGGATTCGATGTTCGTTCGATTTCTCCTGCCTCTATCGAGTCGATAGAAGTGATACGTGGTGTGCCTTCTGCCCGTTATGGTGATGCAACCAGTGGTGTCGTACTAGTAAACTCAAAAGTAGGGTTGCAACCTTATACCGTAGGACTACGTTTTACAGCTACTGAGAAACTGGCATCCATAAGTAAAGGGATTGCGGTGGGAACCCACGGTAATATTCTTCATCTAGGGGCAGATTATGCCTATTCGTCACAAGACCCCCGCCTACCGGAACAAGCTTTTCAGCGGGTAGGTGTTCAAATTGCTCATACAAAAGATTTTGCATCTGCCTCATTGCGTATTAATTTACGGGGATACTGGATGCAAGACAAAGGTGGCAAAGGGCGGAATACGATTGATGGCGAATATCAGAAAGCATTCAGTCGAGGATTATCATTTTCAGCAAACGGACAGTGGAATTTGAACAGTTCATGGATAACCAATTTGGAGTATCATGCCGGATTAACCTTTGATTATCAGAAAAATGAATCGAGTACTTATTATTCAGGTACTCAGCAGATCACGACTTATACTCGTTTGCCCGGTGAACAGGGCGCCTTCTTTTTGGCCCCGAGCTATTTTAGCGATCTTTTGGTAGAAGGAAAACCGATATATGCCAATGCATCACTTACCGCTAATCTTCGAAATAAACTATATAATAACGTATATAATCATTTTATGTTAGGTGTGGAAGTGAATACAGAAGGTAACCGTGGAAAAGGTATTCAGTTTGCTCCCCTTCGTCCCCCGTTGGAAATGAACCAGATACGTACCCGTTCTTTTCGCAGCATTCCTTTCGTGTATAACTATACCGCCTTTGCGGAAGATAAAATAACTTTTCGTACAGGAAGAATGAGAACCGAATTACAGGCCGGTGTACGTATTACTCAATTACAAACGGAAGCCTTACACTACGCGCCGACAGTCGATCCACGTATTAACCTGAGGCAGATTCTGGTAGAAAGTAAAGAAGATACTAAACTAAAACATTTAAGTATACGTGCTGGATGGGGATTGATGCATAAGATGCCCGTACTGGCTTATCTGTATCCGGACAAATCTTATATCGACCAAAATAGCTTTACCTATAACGATATGGAGAATAACGAGCGGTTGGCAGTAGTACATACTTTCGTGACTGACCGTACGTTTAACCCTGAACTACACTTACCTGTGAATCGAAAGTTTGAATTGGGGCTTAACCTGCGGATTGGTCAGATGACAGCCGATGTTGTATGGTTTAGAGAACATCTTCGAAATGGATTTTGCACAACAGAGCAGGCCGAACCTTTTTCATATCGTCGTTATGACCCGTTAACTGGCAAAGGAGAGCACCCTGAACTGACTTCCAATGGAGTGATAAACAATGGTCAACTTCTCCCCTATACTACCCATACTACATTTGCTACTTATACATCACCGGAAAATGGTATTGATCAATTGAAACAAGGTATCGAATATACACTCGATATGGGACGTTGGAATCTTTTGCACACGTCGTTTTTTATCAGTGGAAGTTATCTGAATCTACACGAAAAGAATACAGCACTATCTGCTGTTCATCCACAGGTTGAGTTAAACGGTAAACCATATCCGTATGTCGGTATTTATGAAGCAGACCATTTTGCCACTAACCTTCGGATATGGCAGCAGTTCAGTACCCGTTTTCAATTTATCACACAGTTACCCCGTATAGGGTTGGTTACTACCTTGACGTTACAGGCCGTATGGATGGATAAACAACGTCGGGGTATGGAAAGTAATTATAATAATTCCGTCTATTTGATCGACGATAACGGAAACCGTGTGGATGGAGATCCAATGACAGATACGAAACACCGGAAACGTCTTAATCCTGTATATTATATGGATAGTGAAGGTGTACGTCATCCCTTCACACCTGAAATGGCAAATGACAAACGTTTTGCAGACCTGGTACTGGAAGCTGGTACACCGACTGTATTTCTGGCAGATTCATTCGGTCCCTATTTTCTGTTGAACCTTCGGGTCACGAAAAAGATAGGTCGTTATATATCTGTCGCTTTTTGTGCCAACAATTTTACACAATCGAATCCTAAAAAATATACCAATAGCACGCAACAATATACGATTAAAAATCCCGGTTTATACTACGGGGCTGAAATGACAATCCAGTTTTAATAAAAGATTAATATCTAAAAACAGACATCGAATGAAAAAAAATTCTTATTTATTCTTTATCTTAATTTTATTTCTGGCTTCCTGTTCGGAAGATGGAGAACGCTTTTATACGGCTCATATTCAGTTACTACCTCCCGAAGGCTTTTCAACATTACCTTATGAAGAAATGGAAGTAACATTGACTAATAAAGATCAGGGAACAGTATATTCTTTGCCTTCTTCATCGACTGGGCAGGTCGCATTTAACGTGGAACCAGGTTATTATACAGTTTCTGTACACTATCAGGCCACTTCCGGACTGATTTTCAGCGGGAGAATAGAATCTTTGTCTTTACTTTCCGACCTAGAAGAATCGGGTATAATAGAATTACCTTTGTCACAGGTAAAGACAAGTGCCCTTGTTATTAAGGAAATTTATTTTGGAGGTTGTAAAGAATTAAATAATGAAGGTTACCAGGCAGACCAGTATGTCAGTTTATACAACAATTCAAACCAAACAATCTATCTGGACGGCCTGTGTGTCGGTGTTGTTGATCCGGGGTATAATTTGGAATCTCCCTGGATGAAATATACGGATATGAAACGAATTCCGGTAAATGACCTGACCTGGCAGTTCCCGGGTAGTGGAAAAGAATATCCTTTAGCACCGGGAGAAGAAACGATTATTGCGACGAATGCAGTAGATCATACAGGTACGGAGTTTCAGCAAGCTAACTCAGTGGATCTATCCGGTGTCGATTGGGGATTCTGGGATGTAAGTCTTGAACGACAAAATATTACAGCCGGTGTTAAACCGATGACGTTACTTGCAAATCTCAATCCGTTGTTGGAGATGTATGCTTTTCCGGTCTTAGGCCCGACATTTATGGTATTCAATTTGCAAAATTCCCCGGAAGAATATGTAGAGAATCCGGATAATCGCGAACCACGCCCGGCAGCAGCCAATCAGAACAAACGTTATCTGATGGTTCCAAAGGAATGGGTTATAGATTGTGTAGAATGTGTGAAGGAAGGAAATTCTCCGAAACGAGTACCTAATGAACTAGATAATGGAAAATGTTATATTTCCGGGGAATTATATTCAGGGCAATCGGTTATCCGAAAGAAAACAGGTATGATAGACGGACGTTCTATTTATCAGGATACGAATAATTCGACTGAAGATATGGAAGTGACTTCAGCTACACAGAAAACAAAATAATAACATGAGAAGCCGGGAAGTACTGTTCGGACTATTATTAGGATTACCTATAGCCGCTTCTGCTCAAATCGATACGTTTCATATACCTTCTGTCAAAGAAGTATACAGGCAAAACTGTTGGTCGGTAGGAACTAATCCGGTGGGATTGTCATTTAATCGTTTCCGCTCTTTTTCTGTCGCGGAGGCAGGTTATAGTCATCGCCACGGTAATTTTGGAAATACCAGCATCCCGGCATCTTCGGATGTCTATTCTCTATATAGTGAATCGTTTCAGACAGTGAATAAGGTATCACTTTATGGTAAGATAAGCTATACACAATCTCAGAATCGGCAACAGAACTGGCATGGAATGACCGGCGATTATTGGCAAGCTGTAAACTTGTGTGACTCCATCAGTGGAAAGCAACACTCGGAACAATACCAATTGGCTGCGGGCTTCTCACTTCCGGTGAATTCTCGTTGGTTATTGGGAGTACAAACCGGTTATCAGGTTCAATTAACCGCAAAAGATATTGACCCTCGTAATAAGAATCAATGGATGGAATGGCAGATCACTCCGGGGGTAGGTTATCTGTTCGGGAATTTACGACTAGGAGCCTCTTTACTTTATATCCGCCGAAAAGAGACGGTGGATTACCGGAATATGAGTAGCCATACCACAAATCCGGTCTTTGTTGCTTATCCACTGGGATTCTTTAAAACTTTATCATGGGATGAAAATATAAACTGGTATTATACCGGACAAGAGGTTGGTGGGGCTTTACAGTTAGACTTTAATCGTGGCCTATTTCAACTCTTCCAGGAAATTAGTGGGAGTGTGATTGGACAAACAGTAGAGAGTAATCGCATACAAAACCGGAAAGAAGGTGAAACGGATAACTGGCAGGTTACCTATAAAGGCAAACTGCAAAAGGTCTCCCCTACTTTCCGGCATGAATGGGAATGGCTGGCCACCTTTAGCCATGCTAGCAATTATGATCCGTTACAACATCAGACCGAATCCAATACTTGGCAGTCGGATGGAAAATTACTTCGGTCAACTTATCGTTCAAGCCGATATGCATTAACTTATGGATATTACCAGTTGCGTGATGCTTGGCATCCTCGTTTTTCTATTCTTTCTGGTGTCTCCTATCGGCAGGCAGAAAGTTCTCTGCAATTTTATCCGGTTGAATATACACAACCGACTCATAGATTTACGATACATACCACATTTGTAAAGAATTTTTTATTACCAAACGCATTGCTTGACTTATCGCTAGGAGGACGTTATGGTAAAGGTGGAGGATCGATTATGAATGAAAAGCAACTGCAACCGGGAGAAAGTGCCCCAGAGATTCCGTTATGGCAAAGTAACAGTCGGTTACAGCAAGTATTCGATTACGAAACGATGTCACGCTGGGGATTGCAAACTTCGGTTATTTATACCCGGTCTGCTCCTTTTGAATGGTTTATTAAGATAGCCTTTGACTTTGAAAAGGCACCGGATAGGACAATTAATACGCATTCAAGAAAAATAGAGGCCCATATTGGTTTGCAGTTTTAACATAGAATACGTAGTTTTGGTGAACAATTTTTTAAACAACAATATAATATGGAAAACAAAGAAAGGAAAACAATTGTACAAACTGATGGTAAAATGCCTAAAACTTTATGGACAATTGATTACAAAAAGTGTACGGTTTGTGGTGAGTGTGTGGACGCTTGTTTGCTTGGAATACTTAAAGTTAAAGATAAGAGAATTGTGATAACTAGCCAAACCGAATGTAGTTGGTGTGGTGATTGTGCAGATATATGTGCATCCCGTGCTATTGTATTGACTTAATTTGAGACATGAAAGCATTCTATCTGTTTCTTTTTGTTTTTATCTATATTGGCTGTACAAGTCGAAATCAAGAAAGAGTTGATCTGTTAAGTAAAGAATTAATGGTTACACCTATTTTATCTTTATCATTTGATTCTTTATGGAATAATATACAGAATTTTCCACCACAGTGTCAAGTTGAAATTGTACTTCAAATATCAGGCCGAGATGAAAAAGATATAGGTGGAATGCAAAAACAAGAAAAACTGTTATTAGAGATCATACCTTTCTCTTCAAAGAAAGAAAAAAAGAATATATTACTACGTTTACTTCAACTTTATGAAAAACTGAATGAGCAAAGGGTTCTGAATACTGATGTAAAAGGAATCCAGGTAAGTGAAGAATTGAAGACTAATTTTTCACTTTCACGAGAAGATGAATGGGAAGTAAAAAAAATAAAAGCAATATTATTAAGCAGAAGTGGATTACATGAACAATATTTACCGATTTGGTTTGAACTATTAGCAGAACATCGCGCGGCTAACAAAACAGAACTTGTAATAAGAGATCTTTTTACAATAGCTAATCAATTCTCTATATTAGGAGACAAAGAAAGAGGCATCTCTTGGTATAAGGATGCTTATCAATTAGCTATAAAGAACCATTTTTCTGATTTAGCCAGCCAATGTTTGGCTAAGTTAATTTATCTTTTCTATGAATCGAAACAGTATACAGAAGTTGTGAACTATTCCAATAGAATGGGAATAGATTCAGTTGCTTTATTCATGCCTTCTGTTTATTCTATATTAGCATTATCTTACACGGAACTTCAAAAGCCCGATAGTGCTCGTCTTCTTTTAACAAAAATGGGACAGACATTAAAAACAGGAAATGGAATGTTTATCAATTGTCGTATTGCAGATACATATATTGCCGAAAACAAAGAGGATTCAGCCATTATTTTTTTGAATAAAGTGATGGAGGAATTTCATAAACAAGCCAGGCGCCTCCAAGAAAAGAATATTGAGGTATTTCTTCCTCCTTATTTTTTATCTACTTATTCATCATTAGGATCTTTATATCTGCGAAATGGTAAATTTCAACAGGCTGGCGAATCATTCACACTAGTTGAACCTCTGATGAAAAGCGTTGTACAAAATCCCCCTCAATTAGAAAAACAAATAGACGCTCTCACCCGTTATAGTTCATTCTGCCGGGAAACAAAACAATACGAAAAGGCTGTGAACTTACTTGTATTACGGGATTCGATCCAACAGATTACCAATAACATCAATAAAGAGCGTAACGATAAAAATATTATGGATCGCCTGCAAATTAATGATTTGATGCATAGGATCAAGATGCAGGAAGTTGAGTTGATGGACTCCCATCGTTTGTTGGTGGCTTTTGGAACTTGTTTAATCCTTTTTATATCTCTTATAGGAGCCGTTTTCTATATTTACCGCCAGAGAAAAAAGCAACAGGCAGCTATTATGGAACAGAAAAAAGAAGCAGAACGACGACAGGTATCAGCAATACCAGAATTAAAAGCGCTCAGTCCCCAGGAGAAACTCTTTCAAGCAGCCCAGAAGAAAGTGAAATCAGGGAAACTATATCTTGATAAAGAAATTTCGCTTGATTCTTTAGCAAAGATATTGGAAACCAATCGCTCGTATCTGTCATCATCTATCAATACCTGTTCCGGTAAGAATTTCAATCAATGGATCAATGATTTTCGTATCGACTATTTACTGGAACGAATTCACTCAGGACAAAAATTATCTACACTGGCAGAGAAAGCAGGATTTGTTTCTACCGACTCTTTTTATCGTAACTTTAAACGGAAAACCAATCTTACTCCAAGTGAATATCTGAAACAGAATCCCCCACCTTCTAAGTAAGACGTAACCCAGAAGTGACGTTATGCCTTCCTTGCTGATTTGGAAAAAGAAAAAGCGTTGAAATATTACTACTTCAACGCTTTGTTCTTATTCTGTGACCGCGACAGGATTCAAACCTGTAACCGGCTGATCCGTAGTCAGCTACTCTA
>OGPA01000541.1_pt1 | contig 38838 bp, 31 predicted proteins | sample 1552841 | NCBI WGS metagenome assembly OGPA01 (sample SAMEA2579916, study PRJEB22360) | human gut metagenome
GGCATAATATGGGCGACCCGCCCCGCCGGGCGCCCGCCGTTTTATCTGTATAGAAATGGACGGACAGATCGACAACCGGCAATCCATCTGCAACGAGCAGTTATATGCACAGGCGATGGCGGCATTGAATAATGGCGAACGCTATTGGTTTACGCATGAGGAAGAGATCCGTATCATGCAGGACAACCGGAGTTTCCAGCAGTCGACACCGGAGGAGCAGTTTTTCTTCCAGTACTATCGCCAGCCGGAGGAAGACGAAGAAGGTCTATGGCTTTCGGCCACTGAAATCTTGCTCGATATACAAAAGCAGAGCGGCATGCATATCAGCAAAACAAACATGGCCATCTTCGGACGTATTCTGCAAAAGAACGGGATTGCTAAAAAACATACCGCAAAAGGGAATATATGGTACGTAACGAAGGCATAAATGAATGATATTTAGCCGATTACACTTACCGACTAAAACAGTCATAATTTCTACAGCCCCCAGCTCTCCCTGTCCAGGTTCCGGTAATTGATAGCCTCCGCCAGATGGCAAGCTTCGATCTTTTCGGAAGCATCCAGGTCGGCGATGGTACGGGAGACTTTAAGGATACGGTCGTAGGCACGGGCGGAAAGGCTCAGGCGCTGCATGGCTGCTTTAAGAAGAGCCAGACCGGCAGCATCGGGAACGGCATAGGTATGCAGAAGCTGGGTATTCATCTGGGCATTGCAATAGATGCCTTCATGACCGGCAAAGCGTTTCTCCTGAACGGTACGTGCTTTGATGACCCGCTCACGGACATCGACGCTCGGTTCGGAAGGACGTTGCTCGGAAATCTTTTCAAAAGGGACAGGCACGATCTCTACCTGTATATCTATCCGGTCCAGCAGCGGGCCCGAGACGCGGTTCATATACTTCTGCACTGCTCCCGGAGGGCAAAGACAGGGACGATCGGGGTGGTTGTAATATCCGCAAGGACACGGGTTCATGGAAGCCACCAGCATAAAGCTGGCCGGATAATCGACCGAGAAACGGGCACGTGAAACAGTGATCTTCCGATCTTCTAATGGTTGGCGCATGACTTCAAGGACACTTCGGTTGAACTCCGGCAACTCATCCAGGAAAAGCACGCCGTTATGCGCCAGGCTGACTTCTCCCGGCTGCGGGTAAGCACCACCACCCACCATTGCCACATTCGAAATGGTATGATGCGGGGAACGGAACGGGCGTTGCACCATCAGGGAGGTCTCCACCCCTATCTTACCGGCAACGGAATGGATCTTCGTCGTTTCAAGCGATTCATGTAAGGTGAACGGGGGAAGAATCGTCGACAGCCGTTTCGCCAGCATCGACTTACCGCTACCCGGAGGGCCGATCATGATCAGGTTATGACCGCCTGCCGCAGCTACTTCCAACGCACGCTTTACATTCTCCTGTCCCCGCACATCGGAGAAGTCGAATTCAAACTGTTGCTGACGGGCGTAAAACTCTTCCCGCGTATTAACGACAGTAGGCTGCAAATCACGTTTACCCGCAATAAATTCGATCACCTCTTTGATATTCTCGGCTCCATACACATCCAGGTCGTTGACCACAGCCGCCTCACGGGCATTCTGCTTCGGCAGGATAAACCCTTTAAAGCCCTCTTCCCTCGCCTTGATCGCTATAGGGAGAACCCCTTTCACCGGTTGAAGGCTACCGTCCAACGACAGTTCCCCCATCAATAGAAAGCGCTCCAGTCGTGAAGCATCCAACTCCTCGGCCGCCGCCAATATGGCAATAGCCAACGGCAGGTCGTACGACGAACCTTCCTTACGGATATCGGCCGGCGCCATATTAACAACGATACGGTTACGGGGAAATTTATATCCGCTTACCTGGAGAGCAGAGATAATGCGTTCGTGACTCTCGCGTACAGCGACATCGGGAAGGCCTACCAGAAAGAACTGGATACCTTTTGTACAATTCACCTCAATGGTTACGATGGTTGCAGAAATGCCCTGCACGGCAGCAGCATAAGATTTTACTAACATAATTAAAAGGTTTTGATTGGAAATTTAAATTCGTTTATCTTATCATTCTACCAGTTTTTCCAGTGTTTGTTCTATTTCCAGACCATTGTCCGTCTTCAGAATGATCTTACCTTCTTCATCGATCAGGAAACAACGGGGAAGTGCATTTACATTATACAGATCGACCAGCATAGTGGCTTGGCCTGCAGAGTCGGTCACCAGGTTCCAGTCGATACTGTCTTTTGCCAATAACTTACGGACCTCCTGGGGATCATCATCCAGGCTGACCAACAGCATTTCGACTTTCTCTTTCGGATATTTCACCGCTACCTTATCCAAAAACAGATCTTCTGTCTGGCACATATCGCACCACGGAGCTGTAAAAGCCAATAACAGATAACGTTTCGGGAAAGAGTCCAGACTTACGGTATGACCATAAATATTCTTTACATTAAATCCCGGAGCCTCTGCACCCAGCGAGGTACGCTGCGCTTTGGCACTGTATTCCTGTAGTTTACGGATCAAATAAAAATCGTTCAACTTAGGACTCAACACCGCCAGCAGTTCATCCATCTTACGGGTATCGTCCGGGTTCATAAAGAAATACTGCAACAGAACCACGGAGGCTTCTTCATCGGGATGTTCCTGAATATAGGCCTGTGCACGTTCGCTCAGCGAATGACTTACATTCGTCAGGCGGGAAGGAAGATCCGTCTCTTCAATCGTATTCGTATGACTGCTCTTATTATTCAGGATATTGACCAGATCGGCCTGTTCTTTCAATAAAGGAGCAACCCCTTTACGGAAATTTGTCAACCGGTCGTTGATACGTCCACCTTTCACCTGTAACAATGAAGGATAAAGAGCGTCGCCGGTAATGGTCACTTTCTCACCGGGTATCAGGTAAGCAGTGGTCCAGCGTTTCTTATGATCGAAGAAGATAGTAACAGTATTGAAGTCGCCTTCACTCCGTTTTAAGGAGAACTGTCCGGGTTTTTCGCAGGTAATGGTATCGACTACTTTATAACTGTCATTCTCGAAAACGGCATATAGCGTCTCATCTTCCAGATTAGACAACTTGCCTTCAATCCGGTAAGGAACGTCCCCGCCACATGATGACAAGAACAATACGACTCCGAAAAACAGTAATAAACGTTTAATCATTATACCTTAATAACCCCACATTAACAGATAATTTGCGGTAAAGATAGCAATAGAATTTAAATTACGCTAACATTTATGATAAAATTAATTCAGATATACAAAAAAAACTGCAGGATCAATATTTTACAAGTACAAGATCCTGCAGTTATAATTAAATCGGGTTAGAAAAGTTACAACTATGACTTCCAACTATCAATAGCCCGGATTTTGTTTAATCGCAGGCGTCGCATCTATCACACTCTGAGGTATCGCCCATAAATAATTCTTAGCCGGATCGAACAAACGAACTTCTACTTTAATCCGCTCATCACCCAGGCTTAAAGCTCCGGTTGCAGGATCCACAGTTCCCAGCAAAGCACCATATACTTGGCCCGGCATCACTTCTTCACCTATCTTCCAACGGCAGATATCAAACCAACGAAGCCCTTCCAACGCCAATTCGACACGACGTTCGCGACGTACCAGTTCGCGCATCTTAACCTGGTTATTGTAAATTGATCTATCCACCTCTGGCATTCCCGCACGTGTTCTAATCGCATTCAAAGCTTCATACACAGAAGCATCGATCTGGTTCAGCTCTATTTTCGATTCGGCATACATCAACAACACTTCGGCATAACGCATAACAATCGCATTCATACCGGTATTCCACATATCTGCATAGTCAGACAGGTTATCGATATATTTACGAGTATGATAACCTGTTTTGGAACGGCCGTAAGGAGCATAATAATCACCGGTAGGATCTTTTATATCAATCGGATTGAAATAACTTCCTTCATACAAACATCCCGGGTAGATCAGAGATGCAGCCAGACGAGGATCACGGTCTTTATAGGGATCCTTGGGATTATAGCCAGGCGACTCATTAATCGTTTTTCCGTCTATACACTCGTAAGCATCAGCCAAAGCCTGTGTCGGGTTAATAGAAGACCATCCTCCAAGTGATGCAGGAGGCATAACCCCTAAGATAGCATTCTTTGCCAGATTCTCTACATACTGAACATCCATGATCACCTCTTCGTTATTTACATTTGCAATCTTGAATAAGCCTTTATAATCAGGAAACAGGGAATATCCGAGTTTCATGATCTGGTCACAGGTACTTGCACAAGCAGCATAATCACCGGAGAATATTTCCATACGGGCTTTCAATGTCAGAGCAGCTCCTTTTGTGACCCGACCGATATCACCGCCTGTATATTTTTCCGGTAATAGGGAGGCAATAGCCGTTAGTTCATCCAGGATAAACTTTTCTACTTCAGCTTTTGGGGTACGCGGCAAATTCGAATTCGAAATATCCAATACCTCTGTTACCAAAGGTACATCGCCATAGAGAGTCACTTTCAGAAAATAATGCCAGGCTCTCAGGAAACGCACTTCGGCAGTCAAACGGGAACGCGTCTCTTCCGACATGGTCGGACGATCAATATTGGCCAGGAAATTGTTACAACGGACAATCTTATCATACTTCATGTAGTTCTGTCCAAAATCATTCGCTGTAGCATAACCAGTAGCCTGAACCTGCCAGTTTTCCCAAGGGAAAGGGTTGTACGAATTATCTGAAGCACAATCAAAGTAAATCACTTCATCCATACTATACCATCCCTCGTAGCAACCGGTCGCTGCGGCCAATGCATCTTTTTCTGTATTCCAAAATGTTTCATTAGAAGGCTGATCCAACGGATTTCTATCCAAAAAATCACTACTACAAGAAGTTATAAAAAGTAGTAGGACGGCATATAAACTATATTTTTTCATGACATTTCTATTTAAAAGGTTATATTTAATCCGAATGTGTTTACTTTAACCTGAGGATAATAGCCACGGGCACCGACAGGGGCTTCCGGGTCAAATCCATCGCTAAAGCCGGTAAAGGTCAGCAAATTCTGTCCGCTATAGTAAACACGCACTCTTGGAACACGGATAAAGTCACAAATGCTTTTAGGTAATGTATAGCCAATCTGAATATTCTTCATTCGCAAATAAGAGGAATTAATAATCCAGAAGTCAGAAGGGTTAGTCTCCGAATCATTCTGTCTCCAGGTTGTTAATGGGCGTGGGAATTTTCCATTCGGATTGGTTTCCGCATCCCAACTGTCGAGGAACAGGGCTGTCGGTTTCGCCGTAGTACCCTGCAAACGACCAACCGTTTCATTCTGAAGGAAACCCTTTACATCTGCCGCACCCTGAAAGAAAACAGAAGCATCGAATCCTTTCCACGTTGCGCCAAGATTCAAACCAAATGTCCAGGAAGGATCCCAGCTACCGAGGTAAACACGGTCTTCGCCATCAATTTTACCATCTTTATTCTGATCCTTATATTTCAAATCGCCCAAACCGGCCTGTTCGCGGTTGATTACAGCGCTATTAGCCAGATCGGTTTCGTCGGTAAAGATGCCGAGTACTTCGTAACCGCCAAAAGCATTAATAGGAAGACCTTCCTGTTTAAATTTATAGCCATCCCATATTTTAGCTCCGTCGTTATGCAGGTTCGTTACTTCGTTCTTATTGTAGGCCACATTAGCTGTTGCATTGAAGGTGAAGTCTTTAGCAGATATTTTATATCCCAGTTGCATTTCAATACCTTTATTTGTCACTTCGCCCGCATTCTGATAAGGAGCTTCCAAGCCATAGAGTGTACTAACCGGCAGTTTCATCAGGATATCGTATGTTTTCTTCCAGTAGGCATCGACATTTAAAGTAAACATATTCTGAAAGAATCCCATATCCAAACCGATATTGGTAGTCTTGGAGGTTTCCCATCTCAAACCATTGTTCGCTCCATCAACCGGTGCCACGCCCTGGTTTACTTTTCCGCCAAACGCATAGTTCTTCTGAGACAATACTGATTGATATGGATAGAATTCAATAGATTTCCGGTTATCAGTCCCCAATTGCTGGTTACCTAATTTACCCCATCCGCCTCTGATCTTCAGGTCAGATAATATATCGCGCGTACCTTCCATGAAAGGCTCGTTAATAATACGCCATGCTACGGAGAAAGAAGGAAACGTACCCCAACGAGCATCCTGATTGATACGTGATGTCCCATCCCGGCGGATATTGGCTTCAAATAAGTATTTGTTGTCATAATCATACGTCACACGCCCGAAAAAAGAACGAAGAGCATATTCATTGGCCGACCCTTCGGCTGTTTGCCCATCCGGTGAACCGGCATTCAGCTCCCACAGGTCGTTGTTCAGGAAGTTGATACGCTTACCGATTGTCCAATCTCTGCGGCTGTATTCCTGTGAAAAACCCGCTAAAGCACCAACGGTATGCTTGCCGAATGTATTATTATAGGTCAGTAAAGTTTGCAGGTTGAGCATCATATAATCTTCCCGTTCGTCAGTTTGGCTGTTCGGCCCCTGGTATTGGGAAGGTTCTCCGGTTTTCCAGTTGTAATATTGAATATCCTTCAAGAACTTTTCATCAGACTTTCCGGTGTGTTCATAACCAATAATTTCCTGTACCTTTAATCCTTTTATGATCTCATACCCAATATTTCCCACAGCACGTGTAGTATGATACTTCTCATTACGAATCGAACCGGCATCCATCCACGCGAGCGGGCTTCCATCCGGAATATAGCCATAGTAACCATTTGAATACTTATAGGGGACAAACGGTGCAATACGGTTTATCTGGCGGAATATCTGATACATATCTCCGGTCCAAGGATTTACGGGCTCGTTCGTATCTCCAAAAGTGTAAGAGAAGTTTACACCGGCAGAGAATTTATTGATCTGCGTATTGATATTCCCTCTTAAGTTATAACGTTTGAAATCGGCATTATCGATAATACCGTCTTGTCCCAGATAACCTAAAGAAAACATGTAGGTCGTAGTTTCACTTCCCCCGCTTACTTCTGCCCTATGGCTATGCTGGAAACCTTTATCTTTGTAAAAAAGCCCCAACCAATCGGTATTCGGATAATTGTCAGGATCGCTTCCATCCCGGAATTTCCCGATCTCCTCTGCCGTATAAGCCGGATTTTTACCTTCATTAATCAGAGCTTGATTATATAGACTGGCATATTCATGAGAAGGTAAGTACTCAGGTAAAGACGTTGGTGATTGCCAACCCACATAGCCATCGTATTTCAGGGTCGCAGCCTTTTTACTACCCTTCTTGGTCGTAATCAGAACAACACCATTAGCAGCACGCGAGCCGTAGATAGCGGCAGATGCCGCATCTTTCAAAACAGAAAGACTTTCGATATCGTTCGGATCGATATCATTAATCGTCGATACGACCAGTCCGTCTACAACATACATCGGATTTGAATTATTCAAGGTCCCGACACCACGAATACGGATAGAAGAATTATCCTTACCGGGCTGTCCGCTGTTTTGTACTACGGTAACCCCCGGAAGCATGCCTTGTAATGCTGTAGATGCATTTGTTACCGGCCTGTTCGCCAATGACTCCGAATTAATGGCAGCTACAGCTCCCGTCATATTGACTTTTTTCTGAACGCCATAACCTACAACAATTACTTCATCCAAATTCTGAGTATCTTCTACTAAAACTATCTGAAAAGAGTTTTTACTTCCTACCGCTATTTCCTGGCTGATATATCCAATATAAGATATAGAGAGTTTAGCATTTGCAGGAACTTCCAATTCAAATTTTCCGTCCATATCAGTAATAGTTCCATTCGTTGTTCCTTTTACTGAAACATTAGCCCCGATAATAGGGATTCCCTCTTTATCTACAACGGACCCTGTTACCTTAGCATTGATAATGGACATTTTCATTATATCAGATTCCCCCTCTGATATCGTTTCTCCTAAGACAGATGTACTTCCTACACACAAGATACCTGTTCCTACAAGCAGGCATCTAAAATAATTTATACCATTTGCTTTATTCATAATAATGGAATTTAATAATTAACAATAATTAATACGACAACACTGAATAAGATCAGCTCTTTAATTTCAATGATTTCAAAGCTTTCTCCATTTTCTTAAAGCTCCTTTTGCACATAAACATTTTAGCTTAAAACAGATTTATCAATACATTAAAATACAGGAATTTACAGCAAAAAACAGGGCTTTAGGAGTGACTAAAAAAAACGTTCCTTTTTCTTAGTCATTTTGAATTGTTAAATTTTAATATTCTATAGAAAGGAAAGTATGGCGTTTAGATTGGAGTATTTTTCTAATAGCAAGCAGTTTAACTTAAGTAAAGGAGGGCTTGAAAAATCTCTATAAAGACAACATGGGTATCAATGAAAATGACTAAGAAAAAGGAACGTTTTTTCTAGTCATTCTCATTGACACCCTTTATCGTTGGCAAAGTAAAAAATAATAAATAATACAGAAAATAGACAATCAATACATATACATGGATAATATTATGATTACTTTCCCCCAAAAAGCATTAATGTTATGCCCTTAAACGATATATAAAAATACGGACATTCCTCCAATCTTTTTATTTCATTTCTTACTCAATAGAAGTCTAGTTGGAATAAAAAAGAAAAAGAATAGTACAAAACGGCACTTATATATACAAAAAGAGGATATGTCATACGACACATCCTCTTTTCGATAGCTTTATTCTTAACCGTTGATAAAAATTTATCTTCGGCAGGGAAATTACAATTTCGGACCAGCAGCAACCAAAGCTTTACCAGCTTCGTTACCAGTGAACTTAGCGAAGTTCTTCTGGAAGCGACCAGCCAAATCTTTAGCTTTTTCGTCCCACTGAGCAGCGTCAGCGTAAGTGTCGCGAGGATCAAGGATCTTCGGATCAACACCCGGAAGAGCTGTAGGAACAACGAAGTCGAAGTAAGGAATAACCTTAGTCGGAGCTTTGTCGATAGAACCATCCAGGATAGCATCGATGATACCTCTTGTATCTTTGATAGAGATACGTTTGCCGCTACCGTTCCAACCTGTGTTAACCAAATAAGCCTTAGCACCAGTCATTTCCATCTTCTTAACCAGTTCCTGACCGTATTTAGTCGGGTGCAATGACAAGAAAGCAGCACCGAAACAAGCTGAGAATGTAGGAGTCGGTTCAGTGATACCACGTTCTGTACCAGCCAACTTAGCTGTGAAACCAGACAGGAAGTAGTACTGAGTCTGTTCCGGATTCAGGATAGATACCGGAGGCAATACACCGAATGCGTCAGCAGACAGGAAGATAACCTGTTTTGCGTGCGGGCCTTTAGAAACCGGTTTAACGATGTTTTCGATATGATAGATAGGATAAGAAACGCGAGTGTTTTCTGTAACAGACTTGTCAGAGAAGTCGATAGCACCGTTAGCGTCTACTGTACAGTTTTCCAACAGAGCGTCACGTTTGATAGCGTTCCAGATATCCGGTTCGTTTTCCTGGCTCAAGTTGATAGTCTTAGCATAGCAACCACCTTCGAAGTTGAATACACCGTCGTTATCCCATCCGTGTTCGTCATCACCGATCAACAAACGTTTCGGGTCAGTTGACAAAGTAGTCTTACCTGTACCTGACAAGCCGAAGAAGATAGCCGAGCTCTTGCCTTCTTTGTCTGTGTTAGCAGAACAGTGCATAGAAGCCATACCCTGCAGAGGCAACAGATAGTTCATGTAAGAGAACATACCTTTCTTCATTTCACCACCGTACCAAGTATTCAGGATAACCTGGATCTTTTCAGTCAGGTTGAATACAACAGCAGTTTCAGAGTTCAAGCCAAGTTCTTTATAGTTTTCAACTTTAGCTTTAGAAGCATTCATGATAACGAAATCAGGTTCACCGAAGTTAGCCAGTTCTTCAGCAGAAGGACGGATGAACATGTTTGTTACGAAATGAGCCTGCCATGCTACTTCCATGATGAAACGCAGTTTCAGACGGCTGTTTTCGTTTGCGCCACAGAATGCGTCAACAACGAACAATCTTTTGTTAGAAAGTTCTTTTGTAGCTAATTCTTTACAAGCCTTCCAGCATTTTTCGTCTACTGGTTTGTTATCATTTTTATATTCTTCAGATGTCCACCATACAGTGTTTTCGCTGGTAGCATCCTTTACAAAGAATTTGTCTTTAGGAGAACGTCCTGTATAAACGCCAGTCATAACGTTTACAGCACCCATATCAGTTACCTGACCTTTTTCGAAACCTTCCAAACCTGGTTTTGTTTCTTCTGCGAACAGAACTTCATAAGACGGATTGTGTACAATTTCTGTCACACCTGTGATTCCGTACTTGCTTAAATCTAAATTAGCCATTCTTGATAATAATTTAAATGATTGACTTTATATAACTTTTCTCTCTCTCGAATTTAAAATAACAGGGCTCTAATACCTACTTGTAACTTGCTGCTACGCCGCCTTGTTAAGACCGGTACAAAAGTAATATTTTTTTTTATAGCTGATACTCTATTAAGGAAATTTTTCAGTAATAATTGCTCTTTTCCATGCAATTAACAAATACACTAGTCTATTTGCAAAGCAGACCTTACAATTAGGAATAAAAATGTCAGACCCAGTGTTCAACCACAAAAAAAGAGGGACGATTTAACAACCGGCCCCTCTCTATATTACTTTTCCATTTGCATGTTATTTCACTTCCCAAATCTCACCTTGCATCAAGAAATCTTTCAGTTTACGGGTAGGATTTTTGGCTTGCACTTCTTCGATCTGCTGATGAACGGCCTGATCGTATACGGGAGCATCCACATCGCGGATAACACCCAGAGCAATAGGCATATCGTCTTTCATCATGGCCAGCATCATGTGAAGGGTCGTATCTTTTTCATGTGCATCATGAACCAAGATATCGTCCAGTGTATAACCATCTTCACCGATTGTCACAACTTTCAGTTTCAGGCCATCCAGAACAATACCTTTGTTACCGTCTTTTCCGAAAATCATTTTTTCGCCATGACGCAGGAAGATAGTACGGTCTGCACGGAATTCCTTATCGACAATGCTCTTATGAATACCGTCATTAAAGATAACGCAGTTTACGAGCACTTCCGTTACGGAAGCTCCTTTATGGCGGGCAGAAGCAGCCAAGACTTCAGTTGTATTTTTCAGGTCTACGTCGATCACACGGGCAAAGAAGTTTCCACGTGCACCCAAAGCCAGTTCAGCCGGGATAAACGGATCTTCTACTGTACCGTAGGGAGAACTCTTTGATACGAAACCACGTTCGGATGTCGGAGAATATTGCCCTTTGGTCAGGCCATAGATTTTATTATTGAAAAGTACAATATTCAAATCGATATTACGACGTACGGCATGGATAAAATGGTTACCACCAATAGCCAGACAGTCGCCATCACCTGTAATCAGCCATACACTCAGGTCGGGACGCGCGGTTTTTACACCTGTTGCAATAGCTGCACCACGCCCGTGGATAGTATGGAAACCATAGGTATTCATATAATAAGGTAAACGGGAAGAACACCCGATACCAGAGATAACGGCCATATTGTGAGGAGCCACTCCTACTTCAGCCATTGCTTTGTGTAAGCAGTTCAATACGGCATGGTCTCCACAACCCGGACACCAACGAACATACTGGTCGCTCTTATAATCTTTCGGTTCGAATTTTATATCTGTCATTTTTTAAGCCTCCAATATTTTAGTGAATTCCTCAACTAATCTCGCAACAACGAAAGGCTGTCCCTTTACGCGATTGAATTTATACGGATTAAATCCGGGTACTTTAGCACGCAGGTAGTTTGCAAACTGTCCGTTATTCTGCTCGGCAACCACAGCTTTCTTGAACTTGGAAAGTACTTCAATTGTATTCTTCGGCAGCGGGCTGATAAATTTAAAGTGAGCCATTGCGACTTTCTTTCCTTGTTTCTGCATGGTTTCCATCGCTTCATACAAGTGGCCGTAAGTTCCACCCCAGCCAATCAACAGCAGGTCGGCATCAGGATCACCGATCACTTCCAGTTCAGGGATATAGTCGGCAATCTTGTCGATCTTAGCCTGACGGGTGGAAACCATCTTCTGGTGGTTGATCGGATCAGTCGAGATAGCACTTGTCTCATAGTCTTTTTCCAGACCACCCAGACGGTGTGCAAACCCTTCCATACCCGGGATAGCCCAGTAACGAACCAAGCTTTCCTTATCGCGACGGTAGGCTTTCCATACCTTTTCTTCTGTATAGTTAGATACGTAATTCGGTTTGATTTCCGGATACTTATCCAGGTCAGGCAACTTCCAGGCAGACGAACCGTTTGCAATGAAAGCATCTGTCAACAGGATAACCGGAGTCATATGCTCAACAGCCAGTTTAGCAGCCCAGAAAGCAGCATCGAAACAGTCTGTCGGAGTTGAAGCGGCAATAACAACCAGCGGGCTTTCACCGTTACGTCCGTGAAGAGCCTGCATCAGGTCGGTTTGCTCACTCTTGGTAGGCATACCGGTTGAAGGACCACCACGTTGCACGTCGATAATAACCAAAGGTATTTCAGCTATTACAGCCAGACCGATCGCTTCACTCTTCAGGGCCAGCCCCGGTCCGGAAGTAGATGTAGCAGCCAAGCTACCGGCAAAACTAGCACCGATAGCCGTACAGATACCGGCAATTTCGTCTTCTGCCTGTACGGTAACAACCCCCAGGTCTTTACGTTTTGACAATTCATGCAAGATGTCCGTTGCCGGAGTAATAGGATAGCTTCCCAGGAATAATTGAAGGCCAGACTTTTCTGCAGCAGCAATCAGCCCGTAAGAAGTGGCCTTGTTTCCATTTACATCGGTATAGAAACCCGGTGCTGCCTTTTCGCTTTCGATACGATAGGTGGAAACTGATGCGTGGATATTGTGTCCGTAATTATAACCATCGGTCAACACTTTGATATTAGCTTTCGCGATAGCCGGTTTTTTGGCAAACTTATTTTGAAGCATATTCATCGCCTCTTCCAGAGGGCGGTCGAACAACCAGCAAACAAGTCCTAATGCGAACATATTCTTACAACGAAGAGCAGACTTATTATCCAGGCCAAATTCAGCCAGACCGTCTTTCACCATTGTCGAGATCGGAGCGGCTACAACCTGCACACCACCCAAACCTAATTCTTTAAAAGGATCGTCTGTAGTAAACAATGCTTTGTCGAGATCCGACTTCTTGAAAGAGTCGGTATCGATGATAACAATCGAGTTCTGTTTGATATTCTTTACATTCACTTTTAGCGCGGCCGGGTTCATTGCCACCAATACATCCGCCTTATCGCCTGGAGTGAAGATTTTACGTGATCCCAGATGAACCTGAAATCCTGATACACCACTAAGTGTTCCTTGTGGAGCACGAATTTCTGCCGGGTAGTCGGGAAACGTAGAGATCTCATTTCCGAGGATAGCCGACAGATTTGAAAAGATTGTTCCGGTCAACTGCATACCGTCTCCGGAGTCCCCGGAGAAACGAACTACAACCTGTTCCAAAGTTGTTACTTTTGTCTGTTCTGCCATAATTACTTATATTAGCTTTAATCGCTTGTTTGTAGTTAGATTTCCGCAAAGTAAAGAATAAACTTGGCTAGTTCAAAACTTTTGAGGCTTAAAAAGCAGAGAGATATAGATCCAGATTATTAGATGATAAATTAAAATGATTGGATACATAACTGCTTACCGGTTTTCCACAATACATATAAACACCTGAACGAAAGCCGTCATCTGTCTTTATCATATTCTGTACAGACCCGGCATCCCCCAAAGAGAGGAAGAGGGGAACAAATATATTACTGAAAGCCATTGAAGTAGTACGCGCCACCCGGTTACTTATATTGGGTTTGCAGTAATGCAACACACCGTATTGTTCAAATACGGTCGGGTCTGTTTTACCCAAGCAGCAGGTCGTTTCGAAGCAACCTCCCTGGCTGATGCGCAGATCGATCACCAGTGAACCACGTTTCATAGTACGGACCAGCTCTTCTGCGATCACATAACGGTAACGGGTATTGATATAACGCATGGCTCCGATCACCACATCGGCGGAGCGGAAAGCATTATGTAATACATTGGGATGGAAGTTGGAAGTGAAAAGACCCTGTCCCAATACCTGCTGGATAGTACGCAGCTTGTTTATATCATCGTCGAAGACTTTAACCGATGCTCCCAGTGCCAGGGCAGCCCGTGCAGCAACCGTACCGGCATTACCGGCTCCTACAATAACTACTTCAGTAGGCGACACACCGGGTATTCCTCCCAGAAGGATACCTTTTCCTCCTTGTGTATTGCTTAACAACTCGGAAGCGATGGAAATGGAAGCCGTCCCCTCTATTTCGGAGATAACATTCAACACCGGACATCTCCGTTGGTCGTCCGACAGCAGTTCGTAAGCAATCGCCGTAATCCGTTTGGCCATCATCAGTTCGAAGGCTTCAGCGGCAAAGAGATTGAGCTGTACCATCGAAAAGAGTGCCGAGCGGGGTTTCATCAATAGTATCTCTTCCGGCAACGGTGGAAGGATTTTCAGGATAATATCGGCTTGAAATACTTCTGCAGGAGTAGAGACAATTTCAGCTCCGGCCTCAGAGTAATGGTTATCGGAATAATTTATTCCCAGCCCGGCCCCGGTTTCAACCAATACATGATGTCCACGGTCGGTCAACATATCAACGGCCTCGGGGGTAAGCACCAAACGTTTTTCCCCTTCTTTCCGTTCCCGGGGAATACCTATCAGCAAACGATTGTTCACCTTACTCAATTCCTTCAACAGTTCCTGAGGGATGTATGCTCCCTGCACCTGCTTGCCTCCTGTTGCTTCCATAATACGACTCCTGTCGGCAACTCCTACAATTGCCTTTACCTTATTATATTATAATATTTTCTCTAACGCTTCTGTAATTTTATGCACATCTGTTTCTGTCAGCATCACTTCTGCATCAAATACGATTGAAGCTTTCGTATAAAAAGGAGTTCTTTTTTCCAGACTTTCGGCGATAAACGCGGCCAGTTCATCCCCGGAACGGCCTTTCAAAACCGGGCGGTTTGTCTTACAGGTTTCCAGACGTTTTGCCAGTTCTTTCACCGATACTTTCAGATAGACAGTCGTCCCGTTTTCATTCATAAACTTCATGTTATCAAAGAAGCATGGAGCACCACCTCCGGTGGATATCAACACATCCTCGAACATCGAGACTTCATGAAGCATCCGGCGTTCGATATCCCGGAAGGCTTCTTCCCCTTTTTCAGCAAATATCTGCCCGACAGCTTTATGATAGCGGGCTTCAATGTAACAGTCCAGGTCAATAAAAGAGAGTTTCATCCGTTCCGCCAGGTCTTTTCCAACCGTCGTTTTTCCGGCACCCATATAACCTATCAAAAAAATACGCTTCATTTCGTATATGATTGTTTACCGCAAATGTAAAGTTTTTTTTCCTCATAACTATGATTTCCTTAAATTATAGTTAGTATCCGAAAAAGTCGTTCCGATGTATTACCTTTGTATTCATATCCGAATAATAGCAGACAATGGCGAAAAGTAAATATTATGTAGTATGGAAAGGACTGAACCCGGGTGTTTACGACAACTGGGCGGAGTGTAAGATGCAGGTGGAAGGACAGGACGGAGCAAAATACAAATCTTTCGAAACCCGTGAAGAGGCTGCCGATGCCTTCGAAAAAGGGTATTCCCATTACCTGAAAGCGGCATCGTCTGCCAAAGCAGCTTCTAACCTGGCACCGCAGGCTCCTATCGGAAAACCTATCAACGAAAGTCTGGCTGTCGATGCTGCATGTAGCGGCAATCCGGGTGATATGGAATACCGAGGTGTCTATACAGCGACCGGACAGGAGATTTTTCATATTGGCCCTCTGAAGAAAGGGACTAATAATATCGGAGAATTTCTCGCCCTCGTACACGGCCTGGCTCTACTGAAGCAGAAAGACAGCAACCTGCCTATTTATTCGGATAGCCGTAATGCCATCATCTGGGTCAAAAAGAAGAAATGTAAAACGTTGCTGGAACGCGAGCCTGCCAACGAACCGATCTTCGACCTGATAGAACGAGCCGAGAAATGGTTGAATACAAATACGTATACCACCACAATCCTGAAATGGGAGACAGCCGTATGGGGAGAGATCCCGGCTGACTTCGGACGAAAATAAAGTACTAACAAATGATATCTGATTGTATGAAGAACAAGATCACTTACATTTTCTCCAGCGGAAAAAATCCGAAATTCGTTTATTACGGCATCAATCTGCTACGTCAGTTAATTCCTTCAGCTTTCTTCAGGATGAGAAGAAAAAGAAAGATTGCCAACCTGATCGCTTCACGCTCCGACATGGATTACATTGAAAGCAGGGTCAACTATTACAACAAGCTGAATGCTCCGGTACAGTTGCCGGCCGATGCCCCAGTGCTGGCCGACCATAAAATGCCTAAAAAGAAAAAAGTATATTTCTTCGACTCATTCGAATATACCCGCTGGTTTCCCAAAGAACTGCATTGGGGATATATGCCGGGCGATATTATAATCGTACCTGATTATCCTTCTATTGTAAAAAGCAGACCTTTGGTCACCGGTGACCAAAGGTTGTCTATAGACAACACCAATTCCGTAGTAATGAAATTGGAAAAAGATCGTCACTTTGTATTTGTCAACGACACCAAACCTTTTCACGAAAAAATGAACCGGGTTATCTTCCGCGGAAAAGTAAAAGGTAAACCCAGCCGCCGTGTACTCATGCAAATGTATTTCAACCATCCGATGTGTGATCTGGGCGACGTAACCAAACATACCGATGATCCGCAGGAATGGCAAACAGCCAAAATGACACTTAAGGAACATCTGGATTTTAAATTTATCCTTTCTATGGAAGGAAACGATGTTGCCAGCAACCTGAAATGGGTTATGTCATCCAATTCGATAGCCGTGATGCCCCGTCCTACCTGCGAAACATGGTTTATGGAAGGCACATTGATCCCCAATTACCATTATATCGAGATAAAAGACGACTTGTCCGACCTGGAAGAACGGCTGAATTATTACATCGAGCACGAAGACGAAGCCCTGGAAATCATTAAACACGCCCACGAATATGTCGCCTTTTTTAAAGACAAACAACGGGAAGACCTGATTAACCTGTTGGTTCTTCAGAAATATTTTGAAAAGACCGGCCAATTACCGGGTTAAAAACAACGGATATAAGCCAATGAGAAAGTGTCGTACAGAATATCCTGCAGGCCGTGTTTATATCTGAATGAGACGATATTTTTCTTTATCTCATAATTCAGTTTCGAACGAAAGATCATTGGCTTATCTCCTTCTCCCCTATAACCGCGGAAACCGGAATAATCGACATCCAATGTAAAATTCCGACAGGTTCCCTGCAAGCCGAGTCCGTAACAGAATGCATCATCCTGCCGGTTTTGCAGGCTATTTGTCATCCAGCAATAAAAACCGACCATACCCTGAGCTCGAACAGAAAGAGTCTCTTCCGGATTCTTCCATAAAGTACGCCCTACGTTACAGTCGAACCAATAAGAAGCCGCATCCGTATAACGGGCATCGCACAGGCGTCCGCCGCTGGCTGTTTTCAAGTTAGCACTGACAATGACATCCATCCATTTCTCATTGGTAAGCACCTGATAATGGAAACCGAAGATGGCATCACCGTGGCAAGGAATAGGCTGTTTCACTTCAACGGCATGACGCTCGTCGCGCACTTCCGGTGAAGTCTCATACCACTCCTGAATTACCCCTTGAACCGTTACACCGGCACGCCCCTTAGCAATAGGGATATATAAACGGGCATAAATATCTTTTGTCTTATCTCCCGGCATCGTATGATACTCGCCTCTGAGTTCGACCTCCCAGCGGGATGAGAGTTTCCCACCCAATAATTCCGGTATCGGAAAAGCGTTGGCTCCAAAATAACGGGGAGTGTATACCAGTAAGGGAACTTTATCCCACCAGTTTTCCGCCTGTACGGAAGATAATGATAATAAACAACAAATAAAAAGTGAGAAGAGCGTTTTTGTTTTCATCCTATACGTTCTGTTTGTTATACCGTTAGAGACGGTCGTCCACCCATTCCGGGGTCAGACAGCCTTTTACATCATATACTACATGGTTTTCTTTCACAAGCGATGGTATATCGAGTTCCAGAAACTCATCGTGCGCTACAGCCAGTACGACTGCATCATATTTCTTTTCTCCGGATAAAGAGGCTATCAAATCAAATCCGTATTCATTCCGAACCTCCTCTATGCGCGCCCAGGGATCATACACGGAAACTTTCACTCCATAGTCCTTCAACACACGGACTACGTCACCGACTCTCGTATTTCTTACGTCCGGGCAATTCTCTTTAAAGGTAAACCCAAGTATCAGGATTTCCGCATGCTTCACAGGTACGTCCTTTTTGATCATACATTTCACCACACGTCCTGCAATATATTCCCCCATTGTATCATTGATACGACGGCCATACAGAATCAGCCCGGGATGATATCCGTAATCCTGGGCTTTCCGGATCAGATAATAAGGATCGACACCTATACAATGGCCACCGACCAGCCCCGGCTTGAACGGCAGGAAGTTCCATTTTGTCCCGGCTGCTGCCAACACTTCATTCGTATCTATATCCAGCAGATGAAATATTTTAGCCAATTCATTTACAAAAGCGATATTTATATCCCGCTGTGTATTTTCGATTACTTTGGATGCTTCAGCCACACGGATACTGGACACCGGGAATGTTCCCGCCGTGATAACCGACCGGTACAAGGCATCGACCTTCCCGGCTGTTTCCGGCGTTGACCCTGATGTTACCTTTATAATTTTCTCTACCGTGTGTTTCTTATCCCCCGGATTGATACGTTCCGGTGAATAACCGGCAAAGAAATCCTTATTAAAAACCAGACCGGATGTGTTTGCCAGAATAGGGACACATTCTTCTTCCGTTATCCCGGGACAAACCGTAGATTCATAAATCACGATATCGCCTTTCGACAAAGCACGCCCCACTGTCTCGCTCGCTTTATACAAAGGAGTCAGATCGGGACTATGATGCGTGTCTACCGGAGTAGGAACTGCCACAATATAATAATTACATGATTGAAGATCGGAAGGTTCAGATGTAAAATAGAGCCCTGTCTCATCAAATTCCGGTAAATGAGACAACAAAACGGAATTCAGTTTTTCGGCAGACATCTCTCTCGTAATGTCCTCCCCTTTCCTTAAGGCATCCACCCGGCTCTGCTTGACATCGAAACCGACAACCGGATATTTGGTTGCGAACAAATGTGCCAATGGCAACCCGACATACCCCAAGCCTATAATTGCAACCTTTATTTTTTCCATTTACTCCATTCTTCTTTTCCATTCTATAATGACTGGCAAAGATACAACTTATTCTTCATATTTATTTACAATCCGGCACTGTAAACATCTGTCAATATGCGTACAAATTAGTTTAAAGCGAGATACAAAGAATTAATTATCATATCTTTGCTTCAAATATTTACAGGCAACAACTGTTTACCTAGTTATGTTGACAAAGAAATGGAAGATGAATCGTAGAACTGACTTAGACCTTATTTTGCCTTGTTACAACCCGCCTCCAGGCTGGGAATTAAAGGTTATCGGAAAATTCAAAGAGGTACAATCTTTGTTTACTTCCATCAATTTCCACTTACTGATCGTGAGCGATGGCTCGACACGCGGGTACGAACCGGAAACCGTAGCCACACTGAAACAGGAGATTACCGGAATACAGATAGTAGATTATCGTCCCAACAGAGGAAAAGGATATGCTTTACGCGAAGCGGTACGACATTGCCAGTCAGAATACATCATCTATACCGATTATGACTTTCCCTATACCGACGACTCTTTCGATAGGGTTATCAACACATTACTGGGTGGAGCAGATCTCGTTGTAGCCATACGGGACAGAAATTATCAAAAAAATCTCCCCCCTTTCCGGCGATTCCTTTCCGAATCATCCCATTTATGTAATGCTATTTTTCTGCGCTTAAAAATACGTGATACACAAGGGGGATTAAAAGGTTTCAACCAGACAGGGAAAACGGTTTTTTTATCAACAAAAGTTAATAGTTTTCTGTTCGATACAGAATTTATCTATAAAGCACAAAGAAAAAAACTGAACATACAAGCCGTGCAGTCACGTATCAGAGACGGCTTAACCGTCTCTGACATGGGTTTCAAAGTTTTGAAACGTGAGATGGCAAACTTTTTTTCAATCTTATTCAACAAATGATCTTACTAAGTTTTGATATTGAAGAATTCGATGTTCCGTTGGAGCATGGGATAGATTTACCTTTTGAGCAACAAATGGCTATATCTATCGAAGGAACCCGAAAGATATTGGCCTGCCTGCAAAAGTACCAGGTACACGCCACCTTTTTCTGTACAGCCAATTTCGCGGCTCATGCACCTGAGGTGATTAAAAGTATCCGTCAGAATGGTCACGAGATCGCCTCACACGGGTATTATCATTCTTCTTTTGAAATAGCAGACCTGAAGAGTTCCCGTGAGTTTCTTGAACAGCAGACCGGACAACCCATAGAAGGATTTCGTATGGCACGAATGATGCCTGTCGATGAAAAAGAGATAAAAAACGCCGGCTATACTTATAATTCGTCTCTAAACCCGACTTGCATTCCGGGAAGATATAACCATCTGGACAAACCACGTACATGGTTTTACAAAGAGGATGTCCTGCAACTTCCGGCATCCGTAACTCCGGTATTCCGTTTTCCTTTGTTCTGGTTGGCTTATCACAACCTGCCGGCCAAAGTCTACCGCTGGCTGTTTCACCGGACATTGAAACATGACGGATATGTTGTTACTTATTTTCATCCCTGGGAGTTTACAAACCTAAAGGCACATAAAGAGGAATGGAAGTTACCATTCATTATGACCAATCACTCCGGAGAAGGAATGATCAAGCGGCTCGACGACCTGATTGCTTTCTTAAAGGAGAAGCATTATACTTTTGCAACTTATACGGAATTCAAACATTGTATTGAAGCCCAAAAACAAAAGAAGGTATGAAAATAACAGAAAGTTTCAGAGCTTTTATCGCAAAACCGTTCTTCCATAAATACAGTACGGTATGTGGGTTATGGGTACTCCTGGCTATTATAGCCTGGTTAACCAAATACTTTCCGGGAAAATATAATAACTTCCTTATTTTCCGGGAATCATTCTGGCATGCCATCCAGCAAGTTTCATTATACGGAGAATATCCGGCACAATATAACGACGTATTTCTCTACGGACCGTTTTTCAGTCTGTTCGTTGCCCCATTTGCCGTGACTCCGTTATGGATGGGGTTACTAACCTGGTCGGTTAGCTTATCTGTTTTCCTCTATATAGCAACACGCAGCCTGCCATTGGAGCGGCGTCAGCATATCTTCATCTATTGGTTCTGTGCACACGAATTACTGACAGGGCTCTTTATGTCGCAATTCAATATAGCAATTGCTGCCATTATCATTCTTTCATTTGTGTGTATTGAAAAAGAAAAAGATTTTTGGGCTGCCTTTTTCATCTTGTTCGGGACATTTGTCAAATTATACGGTATCGTAGGACTGGCCTTCTTCTTTTTCTCACGTCACAAGATCAAGTTCAGCTTATCTTGTCTATTTTGGGCAGTCGTCATATTCGGAGCTCCCATGTTATTCTTTGGCGTAGACTACACGATCAACCAATATGTAGAATGGTTCACGGAACTAAGCGGCAAGAATGATAAAAATATGTTTTCACTGATGCAAAATGTCTCATTCCTAGGAATGGTACGCAAAATATCCGGATCGGTATCCTATTCCGATATTTATCTGATAGCAGGGGGACTCTTGTTGTTTACCCTACCCTATTTAAGAATCGGACAATATAAATTTGCAGCATTCCGGCAGACATTACTAGCCTCTGTTTTACTATTTGTAGTACTTTTCAGCACCGGTAGTGAATCCAGCAGCTATATCATAGCTTTTATGGGAGTGGCTATCTGGTATGTATCCGCCCCGTGGAAACGGTCAAAAACAGATATCGCCTTGATGGTTTTCGCATTCATCTTGACCAGTATGTCTCCTTCCGACCTGTTTCCAAAATATATCCGTGTGCACTATGTGTATCCTTATGCCCTCAAAGCATTACCTTGTATGTTGATATGGCTGAAACTATCGTATGAGATATGTTGGAGGAACTATACACCAGTGGCAGAAAGATCATAAATCACAGAGATACAACAGATGGCTATATCAGTGAGTTATAAAGAAGTCACTACAAGATTCGTTCATATACAACAAAAAGGTTTATCTTTATAGCTTTATTTTCTAACAGAAAAATATGATCAGTATAATAATCAGTTCTATAAATACAGAGCAAAATATTTTCTTCAAAAAAGACATTGAAGAAACAATCAGTGTCCCTTACGAACTCCTTATCCATTATAACAGAAAAAAACAGCAAATACCTTTTGGAGCACACGCCTGTTATAAAGAAGATAAATTAAATTTTCGGAAACCATTTATTCCACAACTTAATAAAATTGATACGTTATGAAAATTGGATTTGATGCAAAACGCATTCTATATAACAAAACTGGGCTAGGTAATTATAGTCGTTTTGTTGTAAATAGCCTCTCTACTCATTTCCCGAATGATGAATATAAACTATATTCTCCGGGAAAAGGAGTAGAGAGTTTACATAATCAAATCAATCCGGTACCATCAGTTTCCTTCCGATACCCTAATAAATTCACATCTAAACTATTTCCGTCCCTATGGCGTTCAAATGCTATTGTTCATGACCTTAAAGAAGATCAGATTGATTTATTTCATGGATTAAGTAATGAATTACCTTTATCAATATCTAATACAGATATTCCATCAGTTGTTACAATCCACGATCTTATTTTTATCCATTACCCCCAGTTCTATAAGTATATAGACAGGAGTATTTATAATTACAAATTTAAAAAAGCTTGCCAGGCTGCAAACAGAATTATTGCGATCAGTGATATGACCAAGAATGATATCATTGAAACATATAAGATTACTGAAGAAAAAATCGTTGTCGTTTACCAAGGATGTGATAAGTCTTTCCAACAAACCGTAACACAGGAAAAGAAGGAAGATATCCGGAAAAGATATAATATTCCCTCTCATTATATATTATATGTAGGAAGCATAGAAGAAAGGAAAAATCTTTTGCTAATCGTCCGTGCTCTACATCAATTGAACAGAGATATCCACTTAATTGCTATTGGCAAACGTACTCCATATACAGATATTGTTGAGGCATATATTCAAGAGAATCATATACAGCAGCAGGTATCCATATTAAACAATATACCATTCGAAGACTTACCCGGCTTTTACCAAATGGCCGACTTATTTATTTACCCTTCTTTCTTTGAGGGATTCGGTATTCCAATAATAGAGGCACTTCATTCCAATGTTCCTGTTATTGCGGCTACAGGTTCTTGTTTGGAAGAGGCTGGTGGACCGGATTCTCTTTATGTTGAGCCAAATGATGTAAATGATCTGAGTGAAAAAATATTCTGGGTTCTATCTACACCATCCCAAGCCAATCTGATGAAAAATGCAGGGAAAGAATATGTAAAACGTTTTACAGATCAACAAATTGCCGATGATTTAATGGAGGTATATAGAAATATTCTGAATAAGTAGTTTGATAATTTTCTTATTCATTCACATTATATTCTGATCTATTCTACTTTCATATGAACTTTTCTATGACATAAATATAAGAAGGTGTAAACAAACATAAAGTAGATAAAAATAAATTTCATGTCAAATATACAGACTTTCCATAAATCCGAGATAAGGCAAGATCTAAATTTCACATACCTAGCTTACATAAACTAGATATGTGAAATTAAAAGAATATCATTCTCTCCAAGAATCAAAACTAAATTTCAAAGAAGTTGCTCGATCATTCCAATTTTTGCTTGATCCAGGGTATAGTGGGAGACTTTTAAAATAATGAATATAGCTATGGGGATAAGAAGGGTCTACAGAAAACCAAACAGAAGCACCTTCATAGTTTTCATGTTCATAAAATGTAGCAATACATTTATTTCCATGATTAGAAGGACGAGGATATTGATTATCACCTGAGACTACTTGATAATTACACACCATATCAACAGAAGAGATTCTATCATTCCAATGATCACCTAGATTAGCCAATTCAATGTGTGTTGTAGTAGAATTAATTGTATATTTCCAACTCTCTCCTTTACATTTTGAATCTTCAAAAATTGTCAATACACCAGACTCTGTTACATTTAATTCTAAGCCAGCTCTTGTAGCTAAATACTTTTCAAAGAATAGACTAGCTTCTAAATCTTTTGAACTATCAAAATATTCAGGTGTTCCATCAGAATGAATATAAATAGCTAATTTCTCATTCTGACTAAATTTTTCAGCTAGATTAGCGACTGCTTCATCCAAAAAAATCACATTTTCTCCAACTATCTGAAATTCTGACACGTACGTCTTCCCTTTATAAAGAAAACGAAACATATCATTTTCAATTACCACATTTTCTTCTACAGATAACTCTTCTTTTTCAGAACTCAAAAAAGAGATATCTTCTACTTGCTGACAAGAAAACAAACCTGTCAACAAAGTTACAAATAAAGACAAATAAACAGATTTCATAATTTTTATATTTATAAGTTACATACCATGACTTTACAAAAGTATAAAAAAATAAACATTTAGCCGTTTTTATTTATTTTTTTGCTATACTTATATAATCAATTGGTATACAATTATTACGCCTCATTAATACCCCAATATATATGGCTAATATTCAGTCTATTACAAATACAAATCAAACCTACAAACTTGAACTTATACCTTTTCTAGCTAGATAAGTAAATATTATACAACAGAAACAGTCAGTCTGGCATTTCCTCTTCTTTCTTTGAATAAATCTTTTCCAGTCCATCTGTTGCCCAACAAGATCCGGATGCAACACTCCGCTGAAGAGCTTTCATCCGTTCTACTTCACCTTCACGTGAAACTTTGCGATGATGCATGTGAAATGCAACTCCTCCCATTTTCAGAAATTTTTTCTTTACGCCACTAGTGATCAAACGAAAAGCAAGTTCAGAATCTTCATACCCCCAACCTTTGAATGTTTCATCATATCCGTTAACAGCAATGAAATCTTTACGCCAAAAAGCCATATTACATCCCCGGGAATGAAGATAATTCCGATCATAATAGTTTGCCAGCAAGTGACGTAAAAAACGGACACGCAACCCATTGGGAGTAATAGAAGATAGGCTCATCGGTTCCTTCTGTCCTTTTATTAAACAATCTGTTTCCTGTAACGAGAGTAGAACCCGACTTCCGCAGACAAAATATCCCTCTTCAGCCAACTCTAAATGATCTGAAATAAAATAATGATTCATCAAAATATCCCCATCGATTTGTATGATATAATTACCTGTTGCACGCGCGATTGCCTTATTTCTGATACGACTTACGCGGAACCCTTTATCCTCCTGCCACACATGGATAATCGGGATTGGAAAGTTTTTTTGGATTTCTTCAATCATCAAACGAGTATCTTCACTAGAACCATCATCAGCAATCAAAACTTCTGAAGGAAGAATTGTTTGAGAAAGAACACATTTCAAAACCAAACGAAGGGCTTCTTTCCAGTTATAGGTAGAAATTAACAAAGAAATAGCAGGATCCATATATAAACTTTTATTTAGTGTATAAAGATAGGTTTTATATCAAAAACAGAAAAATCTTTACTCTTAATAAACAGTTTAGACATTCAATTTCACACAATTTAAACCTAGCACTATCAAAATTCATACCTATATCGTCGGTTCAGCACTTGGCGTTCGTCTTTTGGTTTGATATAGGTGAGGTATAACTCACGTTCTTTTTTATAAAGGCAGTTGTCTTTATGCCCGTTCATGAATAACATTCTGGTCCAACGGAGAAAGAAGTATTGTTGCAAAGGGCCTAAAAAGATTTTCCTTTTACCTTTCTCCCGTTTTATCTGTTTCGCACTCTCTTTAATAGTTCTTTTCAAAAAAAAACGATCACTGCATTCATTGACTTTCCGCACAGTTTCATTCCTGTCCAAAGAACATTCTTCCGCATAGATTTCAGCTAAACGCGTCGATACATCTACGGACAAGGCCAATCGATCAAAATTACATAGAGCTTCCTCTTCGGACACTTTCTTAAAACATAAGCGATTAATATCAATCAGAGAAAACAGATAACTACCATCCGGATTCATTTCCATCAAGATATTTCCCGGAGAATAATCAATATGCAATATGCCGGAACGATGAATATTTATAGTAAAACGGACAAAACTACGCCACATAACTTCTGCGTCCAGAATAGACCCATCCATATATTCACGTATCGTCGTAGCTCTCGCATCAAAAATCGAAATATAATAGCTTCGGTTTAACAGACCATTCTTATATTCCTCAATATAAGCGATCGGTGCCGGTGTATTCCCTCCCCGTTTCAATATCTCAAGCGCATATTCGTAAGAGCGACAAGCTTTAGACTTCCGGAAAAAAGCATAAGCTATCCTATTGACAAGGATCGGAACTTTAAAACTCTTCACTATCATATCAACACCCTGAACCTGATACCGCTTCAGTACATTTCTCTCGTTATAGATAATCTCACCTTCGGAAGAGAAATTCTCCGGCAGATCATTTATAAAGTCCGTTAGAAAAGAATATTCCGGGTTTATTACAATCTTCATATCGTTCGCTTTCATAAAGAGACTTCCTTTGACCAGGTTAATTGTTTTCTGGCAAAATCCAGAAAAATCATTTCATAACAAACTGTCAGCCAAACTACAGTTACCGGCCATGCTTTTAACACATATGGCCTGATAAATTCAGTCCGTATTACACGAGGAACCAGTTCTGTTGTAGACAATCCGACTACAACAAGAGTGATCACCAACAGATAAAGGTTATATTTTTTATGTTCAGAAGGACTGCAAATATACCAAAGTGCAACTCCTATCATTGCTGTTATATATCCGCTGGCTTCAGTCCCCGTACTGAATAACACGACGAACAACAATACATTAGCAAGTAACATCATGCGAAAAGACAAATGTTTATATTGAGAGATACGCAAATAAGGAATAAAGAAAAGAATCAATGCAGGAATGATCAACCATAAATCACTGTATGCATCTGATCCGGATATTTTTCGGATCATACCCAGGAAAGAGATATTCTGAGGATCAGCAAACATATTCATCGCATTCTTCAATTGCAATCGTTCAAACCAATCATAATATTGAGAGATCACATAATCGAATCCCGGTGTATATAATACAGGAACAAGCAAAAATAGTATCCCCCAGAATACACAGGAAAGCACTAGTTTAACTTTATTCTTAGAGAAAAAGAAAAAAGCCAATCCGACAATCGGATAAATTTTAATGAAGGTCCCCAACATTATCAGACAGGCAGCCCAGAAATCTTTTTTCTTTTCGATGAAAACAAAAGCCAGAATAATAAAGGCTGCTACGGATATATTGAATTGCTGCACTCCCTGTGCAGTCATTAACTCGATAAAAGAGAACCAATATATAAAGATTTTGTGGGGAGTAGATAGAGGCAATTGCTTAATTGCATAAAACAGAAAAGCAGTATTGACCGTAATCCATAAAATCATCCCTAACCAATCCGGTAAAACAGAAAAAGGAGCAATCAAAACGCTGAATAGAATTCCATAATGGTTGGAATCATAATATTCCGGATAGTCCCCATAAAGTGTTACTCCATCTACTGAGTGAGGGAAAACATATTTGAATATCTTATAATTGTTATATTTACCTATGAAAAACTTAATCAGAGCATATATTACACCTGTCGATATCCATAACCACCAAAGCGTTTTTTCCTCTTTCCAAAGAGGCAGATTCACAAATGACTTACATTTTTCTGACACCTTCATTTATATCTGTATCTTTTTGCAAATAGTTTATTGAAGTAATTCATTCACCTTTGCAACAATCATCTCCGGTTTGATCTGTGTCATGCAAGCCCAATCGCCTCGGAAACATGGTTTCTGTCCGAACACGGAACAAGGGCGGCATGGCAAATCGAGCTGAATCGCATTCTTTGGGTCCTGATGATAACCGTAGAATCCGGCATAAGGATGGGTTGCCCCCCAGATGGAAACAACTCTTGTTCCGACAAGAGAAGCAAAATGCATATTGGCCGAGTCCATACAAAGCAAAACATCCAACTGGCTGATCAAGGCCAGTTCGTTATCCAGCGAATAACGTCCGACGACACTCTTCACACGCGGATACTGGAAAGCCCATTGTTCGAGCACTGCTTCTTCATAGCCCCGTCCTCCCAACAGAAATATGGTATAGTCCTCCTTTTCGGATAAACGGGCCACAACTTGTTCCATCTCATCGATCGGATAGATCTTTCCACGATGTTTAGCAAAAGGAGCTATTCCGATCCATTTACCGTTTTTCGTTCCGGCCACAGTTTCCATAGCTGATAAATCGGCCGGATGCGTTTCATAAAGGGAAGTAAATGTGTCTGTATAGTTAAGACCGGCAGCCCGGAATACATCGGCATAACGTTCGATGACAGGACGTAGAGGTTTCAGGTCTTTGTGGTTGCGGGCCGTCAGACGTTTCCGTTCCTTACGCGCCTTATCCACCACATAGATCTTTTTCCCCTTCAACCGGAATGAATTACGAATGATCATGGTACGTATCACATCATGCAGATCGAGTACGATATCATAATCAAATCTCACCAAAGCAGAGGCAAACCGAAGTAATCCGCCCAATGTCTTTTCCGCCGCTTTCGTATTGATACCGATCACGTCCACATTGGAGGGACGATTCATAAATACGGGTATCAGGAAAGCTTGCGTAAGAACAGTAAACGTATCCTGCGGATTTGCTTTGGCGGCGGAATAAATTACCGGAACCGTCATAGCAACATCGCCGATGGCTGAAAGTCGTATAACTAATATTTTTGCCATTATTTTTTACCGTATAGTACAGGGTTTAATGCCGGATCATTGTACATCTTCATCTGTTTGTATACTTTCATATATTTACGACCGGCTTTGATATCTGCCAACAACTGATCCAAGGCAGTCGACAGGTCCGTCTTCTGTTCCAACAACACATTCAGCTTCTCTTCACACTTAGCCTTATGTTCCGAAGTCGCATCAGGACGGGCAGCTTCTTCAGCCATATGATAGATTTTAAGTGTCAGGATAGACAAACGATCTACCGCCCATGCCGGACTTTCCGTATTGATCGTTGCATCAGGCAGGATTTTTACCTCTTTGTATTTATCCAGAAAGAAACTATCGATCAGTTCGACCAAATCGGTACGATCCTGATTCGATTTGTCAATACGCCGTTTGATAGCCAATGCCTCCACCGGATCGATAGCCGGGTTACGGATTATATCTTCCAGATGCCATTGCACTGCATCGATCCAGTTTTTTAAATAGAGATAAAACTCTATACTTTTTACCTCATACGGGTTGTGCATGGTTGCATCCACATCATCAGAAACATGATACGCTTTCGTAGCCTGTTCAAATATCCGGTAACACTGTTCACTGAAATTCATATTACTACTGTTTTTTCTTTCTGTAAATACTGTTCACAAAGGTAGAAAATCTTTTCAGTTAGGCAAAGTGAAACTTTCAACGCATCTGCTGTAAAGTAGTAGTAGGTCCTTCAACATATAAGTTGCCCTCCTGGTCTACTCCCATCTTATCGATAAAAACAACACGTTCTTCACCGGTTGCCTCCGTACGTCCATGATAGACACAATACATCTGCTTTCCATCTTTCGAATAAGTCACACTGTTATGACCGGTTCCGGTTACAATTCCTCCTTTTTCCACATTCTTCTGCAATACCGGGTTGTTCGCAGACTTCACAAACGGACCGAGCGGGGATTTAGAGGTAGCATAACCGACAGCATAGTTCTTGCCTCCAAAATAATTGGCAGAATACATCATATAAAATACATCCCCTTTTTTGAAGATATAAGAACCCTCCGTCCATCGGCGGTTTACTTCACCGGAGGTAACAGAACGGCTCTCCCACTCCGCTTGCGGATCTTCATTTGTCACAGGGGGACGAAGTACCAGGACCGGCTCACCGATAATGCCACTCAAATCCGGTTTCAGTTCGACACCATAGATCCAACTTTCTTCTATTTCTTTAAACATTCCTTTCCCGCGTGCCCAATCGGCAACTTCACTTTCTACCGGATGCTTATAACAACACCGTGAATAATACAGATAAAGGCGTCCATCGGAATCTTCCAGCAGATTTCCATCGATAGCCGGATAACCGGGGTCAAAAAGGGGACGGTCACTCATCTCTTTAAAAGGGCCGGTCGGTTTATCGGATACCGCAATACCTATCCGGAAATTCTCCAACTCATTCGTCGGATTTTCTTTCCAGTCTGCACTGAAAAACATATAATACTTCCCATTCCGTTCATATACTTCCGGAGCCCAGAAGTTAGCAACAGCCCAGGAACCGGGAACATTACCACGATACACCTGGCCTTCCGCTTTCCAGTCTATCAAATTATCCGAAGAATAGACACAAAAGCCATCTACCGCACCTGCCCCCGTGCCATACATATAATAACGGCCATCGGAAGCCAACAGCACATAGGGATCACCAAATTTCACAGGTAGGGGATTCGTATATTTACCTTCGCCATGGGCAGACAGACCAAAGGTTAACATTAAAAGTAACAGACTCCAAAATACATGCTTCATAATCCAATTTCTTATATTAATAATATTCTTCTCCTTCACACCAAACCGGAAGATACCGTTTATTATACACTCCAGGTATTATATGATACAAATATAAATCATTTTTAGCTATATAGCTATAACAAACAACAGGCCCGGACAAATATTGATTGCCCGGACCCGTCGAAAAAGCTATTCGTTAAAAAAGTGTGTTATGGCTCATAAACTCCACTATAGGGATTTTGGTCACCGGCAGGCCAGGTTTCATCAACTAAAGCTTTATTGTTTTTTATTTCTGTTCCTGGTATCTGATAAATAAAACGCCATGAACGGGCCGGTAACGGCGTTGCGCCACCATAAACGACATGGTTACCTGTACGTAACAACGGCTTCTGATTACGAATCAAATCGAACACAGCGAAACCTTCTCCATATAGTTCTTTCCGTCTCTCTTTTAATATATCTTCAATTAGCTGATCACCTGTTGATTCTGAACGTTTTGCATTTCTCAAATCCTGAAGTTGCCACAACAATTCTTTAGCATCTGCATCCTTTCCTTGGCGTGCCATCGCTTCTGCAGCATTCAGTAACATTTCATCCGAACGCATGACAACCATAGAACCTCGGCAATCTTCATTATCACGGAATTTAAATGAAACCCAAAATTCTTTCTTATTATCACCTTCTCCTTCCGACCAACGTTCCAACTGCTTAAAACGAATATCATCTTTGTCAAATAAACTTACAAAATCATCAGCTAAAATAAAGCCTCCGAAAGTCCAGCATTTACGGGTACCGTTATACCACATGGCAAATGGAGAATAGTCACCCATATTCTGCTCTTCTGTTTGTTTGATCGACCAAATCCATGATGCCGTTGAATGATTATTAAAACCATTTGTATAGTCATCGACCGTTGATAATGGATACCGGGCCAATACTTTTTTCGCATATTCCTCCGATTTTGACCAATTATTCATCACCTGATAAACTTCTGACAAAATCCCCTGTACGATAGCCTGATTAAAAACATTTGGGTAATTGGCACTACGAACAAATCCTTCCAACATCGGTTCAGCTGCAGTCAGGTCAGAAACAATCTGCGTATAAGTTTGCTCCAATGTTCCACGAGGTTGCCCTTCTGTCTTTTCAGTTGTCGGTTCGGTATATAAAGGAAGTCCCGGCATATCTTTGGCTATTGCATAGGTTTGTTGAAATAGACGTGTTAAACTAAAATAAGCCCACCCACGCATTGCTAAGGCCTGTCCTTTAATATATTGTTTATCCTGATCGTCACCTTCGGTGTCATCGACATAAGCAATAACAGAATTCAGATTGTTGATCAGGCGATAATGGAATGTCCAAAGTTGTGGTGCACGAAATATATTGGCCTGTGTTTCTCCCCAATAATTATAATTCCATACATACCAGGCCCTTCCGTTATTCATCATATCTTCTCCACACATATCAGCAATCATTTGTATAGAAGGAATCCCATAATCATCATCACGGTCAGCTCCTCCACTGTTACGGGCACGCATTTGATAATAACAACCATTCAAAGCTGATTGAGCACCGGCTGTGGTAGTAAAAACATCGTCATCTGCAACAGCTGTAGATGGTTTTGTTTCCAGGAAATCACTACAAGACATTAATCCTCCGGAAAAAAGCCCTGCAACAAATACGGATAAAATATATTTAATTGTTCTCATAACTTATCATTAATTAATTTGACTGTACTTATAAATTCAACTGCAATCCGAAAGAAAAAGATTTAGTCGTAGGGAACCGGTTATCTGTTGTTCCGGAAATACTTTGCTCAGGATCCGTTCCACGACGAGCCGCACTACCAATAGTTATTAAATTGTCACCCTGAACAAATAAACGCAATGTATTTATATTGAATTTAGATGTGAATTCTTTTGGGACAGTATAACCTAGTGTCACATTTCTCAAACGGGCAAATGAGTTATTAAATAAAAACTTAGAAGTATAAGTTCCTAAATAATTAGCATAGGCATTTGATAACCGGGGAAATTTAGCATCGGGAGTTTCCGGAGTCCATGATTCCAACATATCCGGATGCATACTATAACCAGTACGATAAGACATCATCTGAGCATAATCACTGTCATATAATTTACCTCCTATACTGTAATAGATCATGAATGACAAATCTATTCCTTTATAAGAAAAATTATTCGTCACACCACCGAACAAAGCAGGAATAGCATCACCCAGATATTTTTTCTGACTATCACTTGTCACCTCATTATAATCTTCAGTTAAAACACGCTCTTTCAATACTTTTTCACCCTTATCATTTGTTTCATAAACGTTTTTCCAATATTGATCATTTCCGGTTTCTCTATTTACACCTGCATATTCAACTCCCCAGAAATTATATCGGGATTCACCCTCACGCCACTTAAATACTCCTGAGTTTATTTCATCTTGTGGCAATTTAGTAATACGATTTTTATATGTTGTTCCGTTCAAATCAATTGTCCACTTAAAATTCTTATTTGAAATAGCTGCGTAATTCAATGAGAATTCAATACCTTGATTTTTTACATCACCAATATTACGATCTATACCGCTAAATCCTGTGGAAGGAGCCATCGGTAATGTAAACAACAAATCTTTAGATTTACGACTAAACCATTCAACACTACCACTTAACTTATTAAATAAAGCAAATTCCAGTCCGATATTAAACTGCATATTACTTTCCCATTTTAAATCCTTATTAGCTAGACGGCTAACCATAACACCCGGATCTGTATAATTATTCATCCCTGTCTGATACAATCCTTGATAAGCATAATATGTCCCCAGGTTATCATTACCTACAGCACCATAACTAGCCTTAAGTTTCAGATTATCCAACCATCCGCTATACGGTTTCAGAAATTCTTCATTCGACAGTCTCCAGGATGCACCCAACGACCAAAAACTTCCCCAACGGTTATCCGGATGGAAACGGGAAGACCCATCGGTACGGAAACTTCCAGAAATATAATACCGGTCTTTATAGTCATATTCCACACGGCTTAGCCAACTTAACAAACGATATTTATCCTGATAAGAATTCATACTATTCATTACAGCAGCCGAACCGATTTCTTCAACTCCGGGAAACGGAAAACCACGCTTTGAAGCTGACAATAGTTTATATTGTAAAGAATAAGCCTCCTGGCCCAACAAAACAGATAATGAATGATCGCCAAATGTTTTTTCGTAAGTCAACAAGTTATTAACAGTATATGCAAAATTACGATCGCTCTCTTTAAAAGCTTCTCCTTTATAACCGGCAGCATAACCATGTTCGCTACTTGTATATCCGTCATAATTATATTGATAAAAGTCCACACTAAAATTTGTGCGCCATTTCAGGCCCGGCATAAATGTAATTTCAAAATAACTTCTGTTGGATACATCATCATGTGTCCATGGAGCGTTATTATAAACATCATCAGCCAAAGGATTCCATCCTTGCCATGCTTTACGATAATCCCCATAATCGTAAATACGTCCGCCATTTTTATCTAGGATATAATCACCTGAAGTCTGATCTCTCTCGTAAATCGGATAAACTGAAGGCATTGTACGAAGGAACCAGACTGTACCTGTACTTGCAGAGCCTTCGCGTACACTATGAGATAAACTTATATTAGTACCAACCTGCAACCAATTATTTACCATATAATTAAAACTGGCCCGAGTCGAATAACGTTCAAATCGTTGAATTGAAAATACTCCCTTATCATTTAGGTAGCCTGCAGACAAATAGTAATCCGCTTTCTTCGATTTTCCACTAAAATCGATTGTATATTCCTGACGTAAACCAGATTTAAACAGTTCGTCTCTCCAATTACCTGAATATAATAGTTTTGCATTAGGATCCATTTTTCCATCTATACCTACAGGTGATGCTACATTATAGGGGTTACATCCAAATTCACTTGTCAAATATGCAGAAGCCCATGATCTTGAATCATCTTCTGTATATCCCCAGTCTTTATACCCGTTATACAATGAGCGCCAAGTCAAAACAGAGAATTCATCGGCTGTCAATTCCCGTGGTAAATCAACAGCCAGACTGGCGAATCCCCAGGTAGAACGAAAGTTTATCTGTCCTTTTTCAGATACACCTTTACGAGTTGTAATCATGACAACACCATTTGCTGCACGAGATCCGTACAATGCTGTTGCAGAAGCATCTTTCAAAACTGTCATCGATTCAATATCTGCAGGGTTAATCGCATTCAAATAGCCATTATAAGCTGTTCCGTCTACCACATACAACGGATCACTTGATGCATTCATCGAACCAATACCACGGATCATAATCTTTGCATCCGCACCCGGTTCACCACTACTGTTGAGGACCTGCACGCCAGAACTTTGTCCCTGCAAAGCCTGAGTCACATTAGATGCACGTATTTTTTCAAGGGATTCTTTTTTAATTACCGTAGCCGACCCCGTAAAAGTTGATTTTTTCCCGGTACCATACGCTACCACCATTACCTCATCGATAGCTACGACATCCGGTTCCATTTTAATATTCAGATTATTTCCAACGATAGGAGCTTCTACCGTTTTATAACCTAGATAAGAGACATGGAGAACCTTTGTCCGGGCAGTAACTTCAATGGAAAACTCTCCGTTTTCGTTCGTTGTCACTCCGTTCATGGTTTGTTTATCCACGATCGCTACTCCAATCATCGGCAAGCCGTCTTCAACAGATGTAACCACACCTGTCACCAGCTTATTCTGCGCTACCACCAGTTGAGTACACAACAAAATGGCAAAAAGAACTGAAAAAATTTTTTTCATAACCATATTTATTAAAATCAACGCTTCTCATTACTCTCACAAACACATGGCAGTGCCTAATTTCAAATCAATCCGCAACTGACAGTCAAAAAACAATCGATATAAATAGCATTAGTTCTGGTAGGACTATGTCATCATACATTCTTTAACGGCAAATATATTAATTTTATATTTATATGCTATATTTATATCAAAAAATCACATCTGTATACAATTTTATTTGAAACCATAATTTATGAGGCCTGCAAATTAATCAATCGAAAGCTACCGTAATTCTACAATAAGGAAAACGAAAAGACCGAAAAGACTGACACTAATTATATTTCATAATATATGAAAGAGTTCTACCAGAACTCTTACTTTATTCGTATTTCATTAATTTAATACAATATCCCCACAAATAAGAACATTTATTCACACAGCCCACAAAACAGTAAGAAAACAGCAATAATGAAACGGAAAGCACTACCTTTGCAAACACGTAGAATACAGGAGGAAATACCCTCTTTCGACTTAAATTGAAAGGCAAAATGAAAATTGTAACAGACAATACCGTCCCCTATCTGAAGGGAATAGCGGAATCGATCGCAGAGGTGAAATACCTCAACTCAAAAGAATTCACTCCTACAGCTATTCAAGATGCAGATGCCCTGATTGTCCGCAGTATAGATAAATGTACACGCGAACTATTGGAAGGTAGCCGTGTCCGGCTTATCACCACCGCAACCATCGGTTTCGACCATATCGATACAAAATATTGCGACGAAGCCGGTATTACCTGGAAAAATGCTCCGGGATGTAATGCCGTCTCAGTGGCCCAATACGTATTGGCTTCACTAATCACGTTAGCACTTCGCAGAAAAGAAACTCTTCAGGGTAAAACGATCGGAATAGTCGGTGTAGGCCATGTCGGAAAAGAATTGGAGAAACTTTGTACAGCTTACGGATTACATGTTCTACGCAATGACCCTCCCCGTGCTGAAGCAGAAGGGAACGAAGGATTCGTCTCTTTAGACACGATTGCAGAAGAGTCGGACATCATCACTTTCCATACTCCTCTTACAAAAGAAGGACGCTTTATGACACGCCATCTGGCCAATGATGATTTCTTTAATAAAACCCGAAAAAAGCCCTGGTTCGTCAATGCATCCAGAGGAGCTGTGCACGATACACCGGCACTTCTTAACGCGTTGAGATCGGGAAAGATCGGCGAGGCTGTCATAGACTGTTGGGAGAACGAACCGGCAATCGACCACGAACTATTAAGCCTGGCAGCCTTAGCCACTCCTCATATTGCGGGATTCTCTGCCGACGGTAAAGCGAACGGAACCCGTACCTGCCTGGAAAATATAGAACGTTTCTTCGATCTGAAGATAGAAAAATTGAATGAGGTGGTGCCTCCCGTACCCGCCGATCCCGTAATCGATCTGGCCGGTGTAACAGAATATCGTATCGAACACGCGATCCTCAGAAGTTTCGATCCGTTTATCATAGATAAAGCATTACGGGAAAGACCGGATAAATTCGAATGGTTCCGGGCGAATTATAATCACCCGAGGGAGTTTGCCGCCTATTCGGTCATAAATACGACAAAAGAAGAAAGAATGCTTTTGGATAAACTGGGCTTCCAATAAAAAGAGAAAAGGACTATGATCTCATCCTGTCTTGTATACGAACTGAATGGAGTCGGCTCTCAATGTTTTTGCCTGTCGACAGTTGTCAACAAGCAAAAACATCGGCTTGGAACAGACAAGAGATAACGATAAAAAGTCTGAAAATAAGCATCTTATTTACATAAAAAGCAATCACAAAGACAACAACTCACAGTAATGGCAAAAGACAAGTTATTATCTCCCGGTTTCTATTACATATTAACAGCAAACTTTTTGCTGTTCTTTGCATTTTACCTGATATTACCTATCCTGCCTTTTTACCTGCAGGAACGGTTTATGACGGATAAATCAATGATCGGATTCATCCTGTCCTGCTATACAATCGCTTGCCTTTGCATCCGACCGTTTTCGGGATATCTACTGGATACTTTTGCCCGGCGGCCGTTATACCTGCTGGCTTATGGTATCTTTATGGTTATATTTGCAGGATATATGGTAGCCAGCCTGTTGAGTATATTTATCGTATTGCGCATCTTGCATGGGTTTGCTTTCGGGATGGTGACAGTTTCCGGTAATACGATCGTGATCGATATCCTGCCTTCTTCCCGACGTGGTGAAGGACTCGGATATTACGGGATGGCGAACAACCTGGCAATGAGCTTCGGGCCGATGATCGGGCTGTTTATGCATGAAAGTTTTAATTATGAGGTAATCTTTTCCTGTTCGCTGATCTCTTGTTTCCTCGGATTTATAATGGCTTACCTGGTAAAAACACCTTACAAGCAACCGGTTAAGAAAGAGCCGATTTCCCTCGACCGCTTTTTTCTTGTGAAAGGTCTTTGGGCCGGATTATCCTTATTACTTCTTTCCATTCCTTATGGAATGACGACAACCTATGTTGCCATGTATGCCGACGAGATCGGTATTTCGGTACATTCCGGACTTTACTTTACCTTTATGGCAGCCGGACTGGCCGTTTCGCGCCTGTTCTCCGGGCGACAGGTAGACAAAGGACGTATCACACTGGTTATCATACTAGGAATGTTTCTGGCATGTGCCAGTTTCTTCGCTCTCGCATCACTCGAGACTCTGATGAAATGGAATCCGGTCTTCACTTCCTATCTGTTTATTGGGATCGCCTTGTCGCAGGGAGTCGCTTTCGGCACGATGTTTCCGGCTTTCAACACACTGTTTGTCAATCTTGCTCCCAATAGCCAGCGGGGAACGGCCACATCGACTTACCTCACCAGCTGGGATGTCGGTATCGGTATCGGATTGATGATAGGGGGAGGTATCGCGCAGGCCTTCGGCGGATTCAATCACGCTTATCTTTTCGGAGCTTGCCTCACGGTGTTGTCTACGATCTTCTTTATGGCAAAAGGAGGACCGCATTTCAACAGGAACAAGTTGAGATAAAGATAGTTCAAAATTTATCAGTTTTGAATGTTTCATTAATTTGACAGATATAAGCAATCATTGAAGCTATCCC
>OGPA01000548.1_pt1 | contig 38453 bp, 31 predicted proteins | sample 1552841 | NCBI WGS metagenome assembly OGPA01 (sample SAMEA2579916, study PRJEB22360) | human gut metagenome
GTAGGGAGGGGTCTTGACCCCTCCGCGGGGCGTCGGGGACGCCGCCCCCTACAACATTCACCGCAAACCTTCCTTAACAACCATCTTACCCCCACCGCAAGGAGCCACCCATGCAAGATCTGCGCAAAATCTTCCGTTATGCCCGCCCGTACCGGCGCGATCTGTTCGCGGCGGTGGGGCTGATCTTTATTGAATGTATCTTTGAAATGGTCATCCCCGTCCTGATGTCCACCCTCGTGGATGACGGCGTGCCCGCCCATAATATGGCCGTCATCTTCCGGCAGGGCGGGCTGATGATTTTGTGCGCGGTGCTTGCGCTTATCACGGGGCTGCTGTATGCGCGGTACGCAGCGCGGTTCGCAAACGGGTTCGCGGCAGAGCTGCGCATGGCGGAGTATGCCGCCGTGCAGAAATTCGACTTCGCCAACCTCGACCGCTTCTCCGATGCGTCCCTCGTCACCCGCATGACCACCGATGTCACGGTCATGCTCAACGCCGTCAACGCCGGTCTGCGTCCGCTGGTGCGCAGCCCGGTCATGCTCTGCATGGGGCTGGCGATGGCCTGCGTGCTCAGCCCGCGGCTGACGATTGTATTCCTCGTCACAACGCCGATCCTGGCCGCTGTCCTCGCCTGGATCGTCACAAAGGTCGGCCCGCTCTATGGCCGCCAGCAGAGCGCCGTGGATCACCTGAATGGCCGCATCCAAGAGTCCCTGACCGCCATCCGCGCCATCAAGGCGTTCGTCCGCGGCGACTACGAGAACGCCCAGTTCGACACCGTCAACACGGAATTGAGCGATGCTTCGACGGAAACCTTCCGCTATGCCGTCCTCAACCTGCCTGCGTTCCAGACCGTCATGTATACGGCCATCGTCTGCATTCTTTGGTTCGGCGGCAAGTATATCCTCGTCGGCACGATGTCCGTCGGCCAGCTGACGGCGTTTTTGAGCTATGTTTTGCAGGTGCTCAACTCGGTCATGATGTTTTCCGGCGTCTTTCTGCAGATGTCCCGCTCGCTGGCCAGCGCCCGCCGCATCCGTGAGGTCCTGACCGAGACGCCCGACCTTGCAAACGCCGCCGCGCCGGTGGACACCATCCCCGACGGCCAAATCGACTTTGACCACGTCAGCTTCAAATACAACGCCAAAGCGGAGAAAAATGCCCTCTCCGACATCACGCTCCACATCCCGGCAGGTGCGACGGTGGGCATCATCGGCGGCACGGGCGCGGCCAAAACGACGCTCGTCCAGCTCATTCCGCGCCTGTACGACGCCACCGAGGGCACGGTCCGGGTCGGCGGGCACGACGTCCGCGGCTACGACGTGAACGCCCTGCGGGACGCCGTCGGCATCGTGCTGCAAAAGAACCTGCTGTTCTCCGGCACGATCCGCGACAACCTGAAATGGGGCGATCCCGACGCGACGGACGACGACCTCTGGGCCGCCTGCCGCGCCGCCCGTGCGGACGAATTTTTGTCCCGGATGCCCGACGGCCTTGACACCGACCTGGGCCAGGGCGGGTGCAACGTCTCGGGCGGGCAGAAGCAGCGCCTCTGCATCGCGCGGACGCTGCTCAAGCACCCGAAGGTGCTGATTTTTGACGACTCCACCAGTGCCGTGGACACGGCGACGGAGTCGGGCATCCGCCATGCGCTGGCCGGACTGGGCAGCGTGACCAAGCTCATCATTGCCCAGCGCATCACGTCGGTGCAGAGCGCCGACCTCATCGTCATTCTGGACGACGGGCGGCTGCATGCCGTGGGCACGCATGACGAGCTGCTGGCAAAAGATACGATCTATCAGGAAATTTACCATTCCCAGATGAAAGGGGGCGACGCAGATGGCGAAGCCATTCGGCGGTAAGCGCCCGCAGGACCTGCGGCACACGCTGCGCCGCTTCATGGACTATCTGGGCCGCCACAAAATCATGCTCGGCATCGTCGGCCTGCTGGCGGCGGTCAGTGCGCTGGCCGCGCTGCTGGGCACCTACATGATCCGCCCCATCGTCAACGGCGTGCTGGAAAACGGCAGTGCCGCCTATCTGGCCGGTGTCGTGGCGCTGACCGCGGGCATCTACATCGTCGGCGCACTGTCTACCTTGGGCTACACCCAGCTCATGGTCTGTGCCGCGCAGAAGATTTTGCAGGACATCCGCCGCGACCTGTTCGCACATCTGCAGACGCTGCCGCTGCACTACTTTGACACGAACCGCAAGGGCGATTTGATGAGCCTGTTCACGAACGACGTGGACACGATCTCGGACGCGCTGAACAACAGCTTTGCGGTGGTCATCCAGACCTTTATTCAGGTCGCAGGCACGCTGCTTTTGCTGTTCATCCTCAACTGGCGGCTCTCGCTGCTGGTGGTCGTTGGCTATATTGCTATGTTCTGGTATATCAACTACTCGACACAGCGCAGCCGCGCCTTTTATGCGCGCCAGCAGGCCAGCCTCGGTGAGCTGGACGCCTACATGGAGGAGATGATCGCCGGGCAGAAGGTCGTCAAGGTGTTCAACCACCAGCAGGCCGACATGGCCGCCTTTGCCGCCCGCAACGAGAAGCTGCGCGAGGCAGGCACCGGCGCGCAGAGCTACGCCGCCACGATGATTCCCGCCGTCGTCAGCATCGGCTACCTGAACTACGCGGTCATTGCGGTGGTCGGCGGCCTCATGGTCATGTGGGGCTGGTCCGACCTCGGCAGCCTGGCCAGCTATCTGGTCTTTGTGCGCCAGACGACGCTGCCCATCAACCAGCTGACCCAGCAGGGCAACTTCCTGCTGGCGGCGCTGGCGGGCGCGGAGCGTATCTTCACGGTCATGGAGGAAAAGCCGGAGATCGACGAGGGCACGGTGGAGTTGGTCAGCGTGCGGGAAAACAGCGACGGTACGCTGACCGAGTGCGCCGGGAGCACGGGCCGCTGGGCCTGGTGTGACCGCCGCCGCCCCGACGTCCCGCTCGAGCCGCTGCACGGCGACGTGCGGTTCCACGACGTCAGCTTTGGCTATACGCCGGACCGGATGATTCTGCAGAACCTCTCGCTCTACGCCAAGCCGGGGCAAAAAATTGCCTTTGTCGGCTCCACGGGCGCGGGCAAGACCACGATTACCAACCTCATCAACCGCTTTTATGAGGTGTCGGGCGGGTCCATCACCTACGACGGCATGGATGTGCGGCTCATCAAGAAAAACGACCTGCGCCGCTCGCTGGGCGTCGTCTTGCAGGACACCCACCTGTTCACCGGCACGGTGGCGGACAACATCCGCTTCGGCAAGCTGGACGCGACGCAGGCGGAAATTGAAAAGGCGGCCAAAATTGCGAACGCCGACTCCTTCATCCGCCGCCTGCCGCAGGGCTACAACACGATGGTGACGAGCGACGGCGCAAACCTGAGCCAGGGACAGCGCCAGCTGCTGGCCATCGCCCGCGCCGCCGTCGCCGACCCGCCGGTGCTGATTCTGGACGAGGCCACGTCGAGCATCGACACCCGCACCGAGGCGCTGATCCAGAAGGGCATGGACGGCCTGATGGAGGGCCGCACGGTGTTTGTCATCGCGCACCGGCTTTCCACGGTGCGCAACGCGGACGCCATCATCGTGCTGGAGCATGGCCATATCATCGAGCGCGGCACCCACGACGAGCTGCTGGCCAAAAAGGGCGAGTATTACCAGCTGTATCACGGGATGTTTGAGCTGGCGTAAAGATTCATGCCTCCCTCTGCGAGGGAGGTGCCCCGAAGGGGCGGAGGGAGAGAACCTTGCAATAGCCCGAAATGCTTCGGATTGCCGCAAGGTTCTCTCCCCCCACCGCCTGCGGGCGGAGCCCCCTCGCAGAGGGGGCCAAGAGAAAAAACTCCCCCGGAGAGAGCCGTGAAAGGTAAACCTTGCGAAAGGAGCATTTACAAATGGAAAAGATCAGGAAGAATTTCGGCTTCGGCTGTATGCGCCTGCCCATGATCGGCGAGGACGTCGATATAGAGCAGACGAAACAGATGGTGGACTGCTTTTTGGAGCAGGGCTTTAATTATTTTGACACGGCCCACGGCTATCTTCAGGGCAAGAGCGAGCTGGCTCTGAAGGAGTGCCTGACCAGCCGGTACCCGCGGGAGGACTATGTCCTGACCAACAAGCTGAGCGGGTCCTATTTTAAAAAGGAAGAGGACATCCGCCCGTTCTTTGAGAGCCAGCTTGCAGCCTGCGGCGTGGACTACTTTGACTTTTATTTAATGCACTCCCAGAGCACGACAAACTACCAGCACTACAGGGACTGCCGCGCCTATGAGACGGCCTTCGCCCTCAAGGCCGAGGGCAAGGTTCGCCATGTGGGCATCTCGTTCCATGACCGCGCCGCCGTGCTGGAGCAGATTCTGACCGACTATCCGGCCATCGAGGTCGTGCAGATCCAGTTCAATTATCTGGACTATGACGACGTGGCCGTCCAGAGCCGCAAGTGCTATGAGGTCTGCCGCAGGCATGGCAAGCCCGTGCTGGTCATGGAGCCGGTCAAGGGCGGCAGCCTTGTCAACCTGCCCGACGACGCAAAAGCCGTGCTGGACGCCCTGCACGGCGGCAGCCCCGCCAGCTATGCCATCCGGTTTGCCGCGGGCTTCCCCGGTATGCTGATGGTGCTGTCCGGCATGAGCAGCATGGAGCAGATGCAGGACAACCTGAGCTACATGAAGAACTTTACCCCGCTGAACGATGCCGAGCGTACCGCCGTTTCCAAGGTGGTGGAGATCTTCCGCAAGCAGGATCTGATCCCCTGCACGTCCTGCCGCTACTGCACCGACGGCTGCCCGAAGCATATCTCCATCCCCGACCTGTTTGCCATCATGAACACGAAGCACACCCACCACGACTGGAACGCGGACTACTACTATGAGGATGTCCACACCGGCCCCGGCTCCCGCGCCTCGGACTGCATCCGCTGCGGCCAGTGCGAGCGCGTCTGCCCCCAGCACCTGCCCATCAGACAGCTGCTGCAGGATGTGGCGAAGGAGTTTGAGAAGGGGTAAAATAGCATATCAGAAACAACGCCGCCTTCATTCGGAATTCTCCCGAATGAAGACGGCGTTTGTTAATATGGCAAATGTATGTTGCACAACAGTATCATAAGACTGCAACATATAAACAGACAAGGTCACTTGCAATCGCAAGTGACCTTGTCTCTATGTTACAAAAAAGATACCCTATAAAAAGGCTTAGACAAGGCCGCTGTTTTATAAAACATTGATTTGATGACCGAAAATTTTGTATTAGAATACCGCCTCTAAAGACTGCCTATGGCAAGGGAAGATATTGGTATTCTTCCGGTAGGGTAAGAGCCGTCCAATCAATTTTTTTGGCTGTGTATACGATTTCTGTATAGAGCGCGTCTCCGCGCTGCTTTCGATATGTAATGACGATTCTATCTGCGCTGCCTTTAACCATGCTTCGGATATCGCCTTCCAATACGGTGTTGGGAACAAAACGCCCCTTGCCGCCATTGCGGACAAAGCCCATACAAGCACCAACTGATCCGGCGAGCTTGTCAGTGTATAATTTCGGCTGGGATAAATTGTAATCACCGACCATCTTAGCAGAAAGATGTTTCTGCACCAATCCGGGAAGAACGCGCATTTTCATTTCGGTCGTGCCGTCTGCTGCAAACTCAAAATCTGACTCAGACAAGCGCTTGTCGCAGCACATACTAAAGAAGTTGTTTGCACTGATTTCCTTCTTGTTCAGCTTAAAGCCTGTCATGTGCAGAAAATTGCTGCCGTCAAATGAAACTTCCAGACACCGAACGGTCTTATGCTTGTCAGTCGTAACAAATAAAAGGCTTCTTCCCGCTAGGTTTTCCTTATAGGAAGCTGCGCAGGAGAAAACGATTTGCAAGGCTTCTTTTTTCGTCATGATAAACTACCTGTTGCATTCTATATTTTACAAAAAGAAAGGGACACCTACAACACCGCAGTGCTGTCCGATGTCCCTTGTGGCTAGTTTTATCGTTGTCCGCCAACCGACAGGTCCTTACGCCCTGCATCGCTTTCGGGTTTTATCGTTGCCCGCCAACCACAGGTTCTTACGTCCTGCATCAGATCGGATTTTAGGTGCTAGCCCACCAGCAGAATGTCGTCTGCTTTCCTACTTATAGTATACACAAGACGAACGAAAATAGCAACAGATCTAGCAATCAATTTTATGAATTTTTTGCAAATAAACGCACAAAAACAAAAATGAGATTAACTACCCCAAAAACCGACCAACCGCCGTGAGGCAATTAGCGATTTCGGCAAAGCATACATTGAAAATCGACCACTGATTTTGCCAATTTTGTGCGATACAAGAAAGTGGCCTATATTTAATTTATTGGAGTTGCCACTCTAAAAATCACCACACTGACAATTTGGATTTAAATATCTTACTGTGTAATGCTTTAGCTTCTGAACTACCAGCGTTTTTTGTGCTGGCGTCGCTCGTCTTCCAAAACCAAGGCTTGCAAATTTTTTAGGTAGTCATTCTCCGCACGCAACCGCTGCACTTCGGCCAACAGATCTTCTTCTACCTGCTTCGGCAACTGCTTTGGCGGACGACCCTTACTGCTGCGGCCACGCCGTTCGATGGCTAACCCTTCCGGCCCTTCTTCCAAATAAATGCGTTCCCAACGCTCTATAATTTTATGGTCGTTAATTCCAAATTCCTGCATCGCTGCATAGATACTCAGATGTTCTTTTTTCATGGTTTCTACAACCATTCTCTTGAACTCCGGCGTATATCGTTTGTTTGGTACTCCTTTTGGCATAGCAAAACACCCCACTTGTTAGATAGTATATCATACTGTCTAACAAATGGGGTGCTGTTCAGGAAATTGGCTACGGGGGAATTGAAAAGATTCTGAAAACAGCAGAAAAAAGTTGGAATTTTTGCTGAAAAACTGCAAAAGCGGGCGGCAGGGGAGGGGAAAGCTGTCCCAAACTGCCCAACAAAAAAGCCCAACCGCTTTAAAACGGTTGGACATCTCTATAAAACGCACTTTGAAAATCGGTCATCGACTTTGCTGATTTTGTGCGATGCAACAAAGAAAAGAGCCTGTGACATTCTTTATGTCACAGGCTCTTGGTGCGCCGGAAGGGACTCGAACCCCCGACCTTCTGATTCGTAGTCAGACAGGTCATTTGCATTTGAACACATTGCCCTATAAAATTTAATGTTGACACCCGTTTGTCGATATTAAATTTTATAAGGAGATGGTAAAATGCAAACCTGTAAGAAGTGCTTTAGAGAGATTGGAGAGTATCCATTCTGCCCCTACTGCGGGGCTTCTCAAGGCAGCAATCTTCTGACGCTGGAACAAATTTATAGCGAATGGAGTACGCTGTACTTCAGAAAAGTAGGAAGAAAATCCCGCGAAGGATATGAAAACGCCTGGCGGACGCTCCACTTTTTGGGGCAATACGCAATGTCGGATATCAAGATCAGCGACTATCAACTGGCTATGGATACTCTGCAAAACAAAAGCAAGTCTCTCCAGAACAAGTTACTGCTGCTGATCGGACAGCTTTGCAAATACGCCGTGGCCGTCCACCGCCTAGACGTGATCAATCCATCGCCCTATCTCATACTTGATGGAGTGCAATCTAAAAGCCGTGAAATTTTTTCTGACGAAGAAATCTCACGGCTTTTTTTGTATGCTCAAGCGAACGAGCGTTTTTCTTGTACTGCAAGAGAAGTTCTTATTCTTATCTTCACCGGCTTACGACCAGAAGAACTTTTTGGAGTTGAGAAAAACGATGTCAGCTTACAATACCATTTCCTTTTTACCTGGGGTAGTAAAACCGATGCAGGTAAAGAGCGAATCATTCCTCTTATCCCCCAAATCATGCCGTATGTGTTTTCCTTTTACTTTGCACGAGGCCAAGAGAACTACTTGATCACCAGTCCGCGCGGGTATCGGGTTCGCATTGACAACTGGAGAAATCGTCAATTCTACCCATTGATGAAAGAATTGGGAATCAACTGTGCAGACACTCCCCGCCGCATGGTGCCCTACTGTTGCCGCCACACATACGCCTCTCTGGCCGACCGAGCGGGGGTAGATAAAGATACCATCATTAAAATTGTGGGCCACACAAGTTACAAATTCACGAAGCGAATCTACATACACGAAAAGCTGCCACAGCTTCAGGCTGAAACCAATAAAATTGATCGCCTGGTAAAACAAGAAATCACAAACAATAAAGAAAGAGAAGGAGATGTAAATGGTTGTCGTAGTGGGAAAACCGGAAACCGCCGAGAGCGTCCGGGAATTGAACTTTCGTGGCGAATTTGAAGTCTGCGAAATCGTGGAACGCAGCATTCCAGCAATCCAACGCCAGTTGGAGCAGAACGGTGAACAAATATCCCACCTGGTCTATGATGTGCGAATCATCGGCAACATAGATCAATCCCTTGGTTTGTTGGAGCGAATCTGCGTCACTGTTCCCGGCATTAAAATAATCGTGGTGACCGAGGGGTTATCCACAGACAGCGCTTTCATGCGGGACATCCTGACGCTGGTTCCTGCGGAGCAGATTGTCTCTGATCACGGCGCGGAGTTGAAACGTGTACTGAACACGATGCTCTGCGACGCCGGATTGATCAGCGAAGATACCGTCCAAAACGACACTCCTTCCCTGGAAGAACCGACGCCCCCAGGAGAAACCGCCCAGGCACCTCCGGCCACCAGCGAGGTAGTAACTCCGCCCTCGCAGATTGACCGCGAGACTGCCCGGTCGCACCTGGTTCTACCGAAACCACGGCTGCGCGGGCGAAACGCCACCACTATCGCAGTCTGTGGAGCCGGACACCGCATCGGCACCACAACACAGGCCATGCAGTTATGCCTGTATGTCAAGGCCATGGGCTATAAAGCTGCCGTCATCGAGATGTCCGTAAGCAGTCTGACCCCCTACACGCAAATCAGCGATGAAGTGGTGCTGTTTGATGAAAAGCACTTCCGCATTGAGGGGACCGACATCTACAACGATAAAACCTGTATCCTTGCCACCAAAACCAAATATGATTATCTGATTCTGGACTATGGTGCTTTTGGAGAACTGAGTGAAGTAGCCGACTACCTGCGAAACGATATTCTGGTGGCCGTCTGTGGTGCCAAGCCCTCGGAGGTCGATCTGGTGAGTGACATTCTCCGGGTTGACAACGGCACAATCCACTATGTTTTTTCTTTTGTACCGCAAAGAGACCGCGACGATATCCTCAAATCCATGTCTCCCTTTGATGTGCGCACCTACTTTGCAGGGTGGACGCCTGATTACTTCCTGTATTCCGGCAACGATGAACTGTACGAGTACATCACCGGGCAGCTCAAGGCCAAAGAAACAGTACAGAAAAAAGGCGGCCTCAAATGGCCATTTGGGAGGAAAAGAAAATGAAAAAGAAAACCGTCCCTACCAGACATGCCATCCTGATGGCGGGCATCCAGGAAGAAAAGCGTCAGGCACAGCTTAAAGAAGCATACGGCATCACGGAAGAAGTAACGGTCGTGGAGAAAAAATCACGCACCGCCCAGCTGCTCCGGGTATTGGTCAATGCCATATTTGTGATGATGCGCTGCGTCGCTCTGGTCGTGCTGATTGTCCTGGCGATCATCGGTGTGGCCACGCTGATCTATCCCAATATGCGAGCCGCCGGTCTGGAAACCTGGCTGCAAATCGAAACCCAGCTGGCCGAATATCTTTGCAAATAAGGCGCAAAAAAGAAGCGGAACATCGTAGTAAATCAGTTGTGCCTAACAGGCACAACTGCAAAATAAGACAAAGAAATGCGAGGTAAAAGATTATGACTATCCCCATGCCCAAAAAAGAGTACATCTCCATCAAGATGACCCCCGAACACAGCCGCCGTTACCAGCAGCTTATCTGCAATCTGACAAAATACCAACGTACCGACCGCAGCTACATGGCCGCTTGCTACCTCCTTTCTGCCGACGATGATGTATTCGAGATTGCGGATGGCTTGGTGGATGTCGAGGGCATTAACTTCCCCTTAATTCGCACGGTTGCAAAAAAGAAGTTCGGCGTAATTTCATCCGCATACATCGCCGTCGAGGTAGGATACAGTCTTTTCTCCTGGAAAGACTGCAAAGTGAATCCCCACGAAATGGCACAAAGCGGGCCGTTCTGGCTCCCGTTGATCTGCAACGCCCTGTTCATCCAGGGCAACGCAGCCAATGTTGAGGTGACCGAATGAAGAACCTGTACTTCACCCTTTTGCCTGATGCCGAGAAGGCAAAGTGCAAGACAGAAAAACAATGGTTTAAGTTGGGCTTTGTTCCCGTATCTCAGGATGCGGGAACCATCATGTATTCCAATCGTTTCTGTACTGGAAAATACAGATACTTGACCTCCGAAGAAGTTCGCAAGGCTACCGATGAGGAAATGGCCCCCTACCGCGAGGAACAACGGCGCAAACGTCGGTCCCGCTATCTTCAAGCGAAGAAAGAACGGGAGCAAGCAATCCGATATGGAGAGCTGCTGTCCCTGTGTGACCAGCAGCGGCAACTTGATGAAGAAAACTACCGAGGGACCATCCCTACCCTTACGGTGTCCATTGACATCGAAACAACGGGCCTGGATTTTAACCAGGATGAAATACTTCAAGTTTCGATTCTGGATGTTGGCACCGGGGAAGTTTTGCTGGACAGCTATGTGAAACCGTACTTCACAGAAGATTGGCCAGAAGCACGGCGAGTAAACCATATCACTAAAGAAATGGTTTGCAATGCTCCCTATTTTTACGAACTTCTGCCCCAGTTAAATCAGGTGCTGGCGCAGGTGAAAACCATTGTCGGCTACAACTTCGCGGGGTTTGACAGCGGTTTCTTGACCCGCTACGGAGCCAGCTTCAACGACGATACCGTAGTGGAGGATATGAGCAATATCTTTGCCGCCATTTATGGTGAGTATTCGCAGACAAGTCAGAATTTCAGGTTCAAAAACCTTTCCTTCTGCGCCGCCTTTTTCGGATATGATTGGGGCGAAGAAGCCGCCCATAACAGTCTGGCAGACTGCCGAGCCACGGCGTTCTGCTATAAAAAATCTCTGGAAGAAAAGTACCAGGCGCTCTACAAAGATAACATCTACAAACGCGACTGCGGGTTTTTCGACGAGAGCTATGACGAGTGTGGTGATTACAATGGCTGAGTTTTGCCTGGATTGTTTTAATAAAATGAACGGCACCCACTACAAGGAAAAGCAAGTCTGGCTGGAAGAATGCCTTTGTGAAGGCTGCGCCGAATGGAAGCCCTGCGTAATGCAGCTGTACCCCAAACCGATCATTTGGAGAATCGTAGATTTTGCAAGAAACAACATAAAAAGAGACGGAAAGTGAGGAAAAACAAAATGAACATTATTGCTGTAGCAAACCAAAAGGGTGGCGTGGGCAAAACCACCACCGTCGTGAACCTTGGCGCGGCCCTGGCCCGCAAAGGTAAATCTGTTCTCTGTATTGACTTTGACCCCCAGGCGAACCTCACCAACTATGTGGCCGGGTGCGAACCTCGTGAAAACACCATCGCCAGCGTGATGCGTGCAGCAGTATTGTTCCAACCTGCTGACATCCGCGAAACCATTTATCATTCCGAAAGATTCGGTTTCGACTTCATCCCCTCGGACCTGCGGCTCAGCGAAGCGGACATCTACCTTGCCACGGCAATGAGCCGCGAGACCGTGCTGCGGCGCGTGCTGGAGCCGGTGCGCCAGGCGTATGACTACATCCTGATCGACTGCAACCCCAGCCTGGGGCTGCTGCTCACCAACGTACTGGTTGCCAGCAACCAAGTAATTATCCCGGTACAGACACAGTACTTTGCCACCCAGGGGCTGTCATCGTTGGAGGGCGTCATTGGCAATGTGCGCATGACGCTGAACGCCGACTTGAATACCGTGAACATCCTGCTCACATTCAAGGACAAGACCAGCGTGGCCACCGCTGTAACCGAGACGCTGCGCGAGCAGTACCCACAGTCCGTTTTTGCCACGGAAATCACCAGAAAGCAAGAAGCCATCAACAGCTCCATGATGGGCAAGCCTGCCGGTGGTGACACGGGTGCAGAATACCGCGCCCTAGCTGACGAACTGATTGCGAGAGAGGGGTAAGGACCATGAGCAAAAACTTTGATTTTAAGGGTCGTTTGGCCGGAAACAATTTCGGGCAGCAAATGAACACACAGGCGGCCTCTGTTGTCAGCACTCTGGCGGGCCGAACCACCAAAGATTCCGGCTGGGCAAAGAAATTCCAGGTATTGGACATTCCTCTCTCCAAACTGCATGAGTACCCGGAGCAAAAAGTATTCAGCATGGACGAAGCCGAGCTGGAGCAGCTGACCGAAAATGTGCGGTCCTCCGGCATCCTCCAGCCCCTGATCGTCAGGGTACACCCGACAATTCCGGGCGATTTTGAAATCATCGCCGGTCACCGGCGCAGAGAGGCCGCACGGCGTGCCGGGATGGAAACCGTACCGTGCCAGGTGTACATGGGCATGACCGACGCCGAGGCCAAAACCGTCTTTTATGCCACGAACATGGGCCAGCGCAGCGAGCTGCTGCCCTCTGAGCGGGCTGCCGGGTACAAGGCGCTGGCCGAAGTGCTGCGCCTGGAAGGCAGCGGCGCGGTCAACGAAGTGGCCAAGATCGGCTCCGAAGGCAAGCGGACCGTTTACCGCTATATGCGCCTGGTAAACCTGGAAAAGCCGCTTTTGGATAAGGTGGACCAAAAGGAGATCTCCGTGTATGCGGGGGCTGCTTTGGCAGACTTGACGCCGACCGCCCAAATGAACCTGCTGGCCGTGCTGGAACAGCACGACCAGGACGGCATCACAGAAAAGGCCGCCAAGGAGGTAGCCGCTCTCCAGCGCCATGATGTTGAAACGATTGAACGCTGTCTTTTCCCCGTCCGGGAGAAGAAGGCTGCCCCGGCCCCCAGGGCAGGTAAATTGAAGCTGAACCCCAAGCGTTTTGACCACTATTTTGTGGGTCTGGATACCGAGGAAGAAAAGCTGGACTATCTGGAGGCGGCGCTGATCGCCTATAACGCCGCGCAAAAGAAAGGTGATGACCAATGTTGACTTGCAAGATCACGGATTTTTCGCGGGCCGCTCAGACTGCAAGATCGTCCTGCCGGGCGCGCTTTTCCGTGACTCTTTATGTGGACGAACAGCCCTTAGTGGAAATCCATAATTGTGTGCTGCTATACAACCAAAAGCTACAGGCATACTATGTTGGATATCCTGGATATAAACGCGGCAACAGATATGACAAAATTGCTTCTGTTCTGTCGCCTGAGTTGAATGCCGAAATCATTGCTGCCGCAGTCCATATTTTGGGACAGAACCAATGATAAAATAGATATGGAAGGAGAAAACAATGCGATTTTCTAAGCTCCACGGCAGCGCTCTTGCCGGGGCATGCTTTTGGGCCAGCATTCGCGCCCGCCTGAGAATCCCCGCAATCCTGTCCGGCACGCTCATGTTTGTGCTGGCTTTGTCGGGATGCGCCGCAGCCGCTTCCTCCACCGCCACGGAAGCGGACACATCACCCACACCGGCCCCAATGGCAACAGCAGAATCCGCTTTGCATGAAAGTTCAAACCCGGATACCGTTGCCTGGCTCACAGTTCCCGGCACAAACATCGACGGGCCGGTGCAACAGGGGCCGGATAACGACTACTATCTGCGCCGGGACAGCGACGGAAACGAAGATTATCATGGCTGTTACTTTGCCGATGCTGATGCCATCGTTTCCCTGGCCAATCTCAGCCGCAATGTGGTCATCTACGGGCACACTTTCACCGACGGCTGGGAGGGCGGCTTTGAACAGCTGGACAAGTACCTCGATGCCGACTGGGCGCGGGAACATGCCGACATCCAGATGGAGATCGGCGGCACAGTGCTGACTTTCGAAGTGTGCAGCGTGGGATTCTGTGACGTTGAGGAAACCAGCCTTCCCATCTACTGCAACCTGGAGGATGAGGCATTTCGCTATTTGATCGAAGATGCAAATGCCAGAAACCAGGTAGACGGGTTGGAAAAACTTTCTGCCAGTGACCAGATTTTAACCCTGACCACCTGTACAGAAAAAGAAAACGAGCGTTTGGTTGTTGTGGCAAAGCAAATTTATGATACAATGATTGCAACAGAGGAGGATGCACACCTATGAAAAACCGAATCAAATTGTTCTGTATTGCCCTGGCCGGTGTTTTCATGCTCACGGCCTGCGGCGGGCCGAAGCTGATCGGCGTGGCGCTGCCGGAAACGCCGCTGGTGCTGGCCACCGGCGAAACAGCGACGGCAGAAACCTCGTATACTTACGATGGGGAGACGCCGGAGAACGCCCAGCCGGAAGTTGTCTACACCAGCAGTGATGAAGCAATCGCCACGGTGGATGAGAACGGCGTTATCACCGGCGTAGCCGAGGGCGAAACCACCATCACGGCCACGGTAGGCGAACTGAGTGCCAGCCGCACGGTATCGGTCATCATCCCGGTGGAACGCCTGGAAGTTGAATCCATGGCGCTGCACCTTGCCGACGGCCCTTCTGCACTCGCTTACACCGTGGTGCCGGAGAACTTCACTGGCGAGCTGACCTTTGCCAGCGCCAACAATTCCATCGCCACCGTGGACGCCGATGGGCAGATCACGCCGGTAGCCGCAGGAGATACCAACGTAACCGTTACGGCCCCCAATGGCATGACGGCCACCGCCCAGATTCGCGTCTGGGACGGCCCGAAGGAGCTGGACCTGACCCCGGCAAAGACCGAAGTAACAAAAGGCAGCGGCACCCAGATCAGCGTCACTGATGAACAGGGCAGCGAGGTGGATGCCGAAAGCCTGACCTGGGCCTCCAGCGACGAAACCGTTGCCCAGGTATCGGATGGCTGGGTAGACGTGACCGGCACCGGCGCGGTGACGATCACGGCCAGTACCGAATATGGTGTTTCTTCCTCCGTGGAGCTGACTGGCGTCGCGCCCGCTGCGCGACCGGCAGCCAGCGCAGGGGCCGCCTCTGGTGCTGCCACAGGCGGTGAAACCTACGGCGGCGGCTCTGCTCCCGCCGCAAATTCTGACGGCACATTGCATACAAACTGGACGTTGTATGCAGATGGAACAGCTTTTGATTTGCAAAATCAGGTACGGGCAAGCGCTGGCGTAGAACCGCTGACTTGGGACAGTGCCTTGGGTGATATTGCTTGGGAACGCTGCAAACAGCTTTTGGCTGATTTTAGCCATAACGGTGCATCTACTGCAGAGAATATCGCTATGGGACCTGCCGACGCATCCACAGTAATCTCCGCATGGTCGGCCAGCTCCGGCCACTATGCAAACATGGTCAATTCCGGCTTCACGAGAGGCGCCATTGTGCACATCTATGACGGAGACGGTTGCCATTTTTGGTGCGCCACGTTTGGTTGATAAGTAAATATAACCGCAAAGAGGTACGACAATATCGTACCTCTTTTTTCTTTCTGTATTGTATTGGAAGGAGGATTGAATTGGAGCAATTATCAAAGAGCGAAAAGCAAATTATGAACTCGTTCTGGAATAGCACTTCTCCGCTAACTGCACATGACTTGCTTTCTGCATGTGTTGGACGCACCTGGAAAACGCGGTCTGTATTCCCTCTGGTAAAGAAACTTCTTGAAAAAGGTTTTTTATCTGAGGTTGGCTTCGTGCGCTGCGGAAAGACTTATGCGCGAACTTTTAGACCTGCAATTTCACGAGTTGAATATTGGGCCGAGATTATAAAGCAAGAAGATATGGATGGCGATCAACTTTCGGAGTTGACCGATCTTCTTGCCCAGCACAAGCGTTCATTGGATTTGGCGTGAATTTTCAAGATTGTGGGAAGGAGGCAACCAACAATGGAACGTATACCCTTTGCCTGTCCATCATGTCGAGGACGAATGTACTTTGTGCAAGAAACAAAAGCCACAACATACGACATGTGGCTTTTCTCTGAAGATGGAAGTTCGCTTTGTAAAAACCTTCCGCTTAGTGAGGCCCTGCTTCAGGAACCGCTTCTCAAAACTGAAATCAAAACCAGTTCCTTTCTGCTGTGCCCTATTTGTGGAGGCAAGTACGCTTATGATGTTCGTCAGACAGGGCCTATGCGGGCCGTTACTGAATGTGGTGAAAAGTTAGGCATCGATTAAGGAGCGTATTTTGTAGGCAACTGAAACGTCATTCAGATTATTCTTTAGGTGCGTCGAATCGTCGCACCTTTTCTTTTTGGGAGGGATTAAAATGAAAAATGTTGATTGTAGCCTTTATTCAGGCAACGGGAAGTACATAATGGACCCTTCTAAGGAATGGGCATCCATCACACACCTTTTGACACAAGATCAGATTGAACAAATTTGTAAAGTGGTCGCGTCCAAAGAAGATTTTTGTAATGAGACGGATTTTCATTTTTGATGAAATTGTCAAAATCCACAAGGAAAGCAAAAAACACTCTCTCGAACTCTCCCATGATAGAAGCGTATGTGCTACGCACATCGAACAAGAGCGCTTCTTGCGTATACCCATATTTTTGCATAGCAGCCAAGCGGTGATTTCCATCTACCAAAATATACTGATATTCTCCTATCACAAGCGGCAAGCGGCAAAGATAAATTGGCTTCGGATTTTGAGGTCTATAAAGACTTTCGAAATCGATACCGCTGTCAGTCCAAATCCATCTCAGTTCCTTAGTTCGCGGACTTAAAATAACTTTTTGGGCGTTATCCAAACAAAAGCGAGAATCTAAAATAGACACACTGAAGCTCATCCTCAATTCATATGGCGTTTTCGGAAATAGAATTTGAGAATATATCTGTCCGCTTTCTGACTTTGGAATCATCAATGATTTGAAAGAAAGACCTCGTTCCAATAAGGTTTTCCACCCTTGCAAATACTCTGTCGCATTTTTTATTCCAATCTTCTGAAGGTACTGATAACACGAACCAAACAAGTAATCATAAAGATCCGATATCGAAAGAGAATAGTATTCTGCACGAGCATAGTCAAATCTTTGGATATTCACAGGCAACACTCTCCAACTATTTTAATGAGATACCGTAAAAAGATACGACAAGTTTATCTTACCAACTTTGTCATATACGGTCAACAAAAGCCTATAAGATTTCCATTTTAGTTAAGTACGATAATTTTCTTTGAATCACGGAGGTCGTTATGAAACCTGAAATTTCAACTTTTGCGTTCTTGATTGCCACTTTACTCGGATTGATACTCATAAAGAAGTGGATTTCATTTAACGTGTCATCTCTCAGGGAGTACGGGCTAAACCATCCCCTTGAAGAAGTTCCACCGGCATTTTTCATTTGGAAATATGTTAACAAAGTCGTCACGCTGGTCATAATTATCACCTGCATTTCCCTGACAATTTTGATCTACCGCATCATTTCCTGGGCGGTGATGTGACGGCGGGGACAGCAGCTAAAGCCCCACCATTTAACCATTCACCCTTTGATTTTTAATAAAAAAGAAAGAGGCAAAACAAAATGAATAAAACACGGTTGCGCCAGTTTCTGGCGCTTTTTTTAGTGTTGTGCATGCTGTGCAGCACAACACTGCCGATCTATGCCGAAACCTCCACCGGGGAAGTAACGCCGGTAGAGACTTCTGTATCTGTGTCCACGCCCGAAAACGCGGCCAGTGACGCCGGTACAGAAAAAAGTTCCGATGACGCATCTTCTCTTTCTTCGGCCACCCCTGAAACAGCCCTGAGCGAAGCTGCCCAGGCATTTGTGGACGCCGTTGCCGCGCTGGACCGGGAAGGTATCTTGACCGCGATCAACGCCTGGGGCCTGGCAAGCCAGGCTTGGCAGGCCGATCAATCGAATGCCGAACTGACCGCAGCGTTGGAGGCCGCCACGGAAGCCTCGGATGCGGCGGCGGCTCCCGTCTATGCAGCGGAAGATCTCTATATGGCTCTTTCCGATGAGGAGCGCGAGATCGACGCCGTCAAGGCCGCTTACAGTTCTCTGACCGCGCTGTTCATTTCCATGCAGTTGGCCATGCAAAACCCGGTTGCACCTGGCGATGGAGGCAACGAACCCAATCTGGACGAAATTGGCACTGTACTCTATGGAGATCTGCCGGATGCGCCGACCGGCAGCTATATCGGCGAATATGGGCTGCCGGTTGCCACCGGCGACACCAAAATCAGCATTTCGGCCTGGAAGCATGACTTGCTGGACGCCAGCAGCAAAGGCCGCCTGGACGCAGACGCGCTCAATGAAACCAATGCTGTAATGGCGGTAGCGAAGCAGAATGGCGCAGAGTATGCCATTGTTCCCATCGCCGTACAGGTCGAGTACCCCGCCAGCGGTGCTACCACGACGATCACACTGCCGGACAACGTGGAACTTCTGAGCTACACATCCACCGCCGATAATCTGGTTCCTGCCAGTGAAACGGAATGCGCCCAAATATTGAATGCCAGTTACAAGGACTCTTCGGCTTCTGCCTCCGGCTTTTATGTGAAGGCAACCGAAGATTTTTCTGTCACGTTCACCTATTCGGCCCCCGATGGCACCACTATCAGCAAAAACCTCAATGTCACCATCGACGGCAATGCGGAGGCTACCGCCCTCCCCGCGTCCAATAGCAACGGAGTCAGCACCTACGCCAACACCCCGCAGCCACCGTTTACGACCGGCAAGATCACAAAAATCGAGTATGTGGTAAGTACCTGGCTGGTCTGGTTCAACGGCGTCGAAGCCTATTGCTGCGACAACGGCCTGTATGCAGCTCCCGGTGGCTGCCCGACCTATTCATTTGCATACGTTTCCAAGTTGGAGCCTGGACAGTATACCCCAGGCAACCATTATGCCAACCAGATAAACATTTGGGGTGGTCTCAATCAGCTTTCTCTGGGGCTTTTGTCCAAGAGCCATGATGCAAATGATTTTGCTGGCAGCAGCTTTGCCGCCAGCGCAGCAACGACCTATGCCACTACCGGCAATGACGTGCTGAAAACAGCCTATGAGTATTACAACGACACCCAGCTTTGGATTATTGAACATTATCCGAACAGCGTAGCAGCACAAACTTATCTCAACTCTATTAGCGCATTGTCAGGGGAAAACGTTGTTACCCCTTATGTAAATCCTGGGGATAACGGTTACTATACTTACGCTTATTTCCCTCCGGCAGGATATAACTGGCAACGCATTGTTGTTGTGGACCTAAACCCAATTTCCGACGATGACGATACAAGCGGTCTTCCCGATGTACCAGAGATGCAATACTACTCCGCAGACTGGACGGCTCCGCCGCAGTCTGCCAGCGGGAGCTTCGATCTGACCTACACCGTACACATTGACAAGTCTGCCAACATCACCCATGAGAAGCTGGATGACGCTATCTTCAAGCTGACCCCCAACCCTTCCAGCGGTACGATCAGCGGCGGCACTTGGACAATCGGCGACCCGCAGATTGTGACCACTGTGGACGGTGCGGCCTCCGCCACCTGGACGCTTCATTACGAAGTGACCAAAACCAGCACCACCACGTTGAGCGGCAAAGAAGGGCCGTACAACACACAGGAGGAAGCCAACGCCGCCGCCGAGGCCGCCAAGAACAACGCGATTGCGCAGCTGCAAAATGAAGCCCAGGCCATGGTTGATGCAGCCATTGCTGAAGCAAAAGCCCAGCTTGCAAAAATCACGATTGACTATGAAGAAACCACCGTCCCGCATGGTTTCGACCCCACGTCCAGCAGCACTGGTTCTGTTTCTGTACCGTCCAACGGCTCCGCTACTGCTGTTGTGGCAAACCAGCCCTGGCAGGCGCATGTAACCTGGGAAAAGCGCGACGCCCTCACCGGCGGCCGCATCACAGAAGATGCAGAGTATGCTTTCTACGAATGGAACGTGGACGCCAACGAATACGAGATCAGCAGCAACTATCGCGTCACGCGCCTGGAAAACGGCCTGTACACTGTGACCGTGACCAACCCGGTCTATACCGATTGGACCGAGGGTTATGTGTATTACACCCAGGACAACCTGGGCAAATTCCGTATCGAAGAAGTCACCGCACCCGCAGGATATACCGTTGCCGCTCTGCAGGGGACCGATTGGGTCGAACACTGGAGCCAGGAATTTGAAATCACCGACAGCGACCAGACCTACAGCTATACCGGCAACGATGCAGACTACAACCGCCCGCAGGGTAACAAAGTCATCATCAAAAAGATCGAAGCCCACACCGGCGAGATCATCGTGGACGATGCCGTATTCACGCTTTACCAGTGGAACCAGGAACGCGGCCTGTACGAAAAAAGCAAAGACTATGCCTTTGTTCGGGATGCCGAGGGCCTGTACACCATCACCTGCCTGCATGATGACTGGTCGCAGTATGAACAAGGCAACCTGTACTATGAGGATACCCTGTGTGATGTCCGAGAAGATACTGTGAACAGCGACGGCACCACGACCGAACATCCGCAGTATTATACCGACTATGAGCCGGTTGACTTCTCCATCGACGAGCGTGCTGTCACCAATGACGGCCAGTTTGTCGTGGTGGAATCCAAATCCCCGTATGGTTACTACGGCGACTGGACCGGCTCACGCGAGACCCCCAATTTCGAGGTCGAGGATGCCGGAAAACATGCCTATTATATTCGGCTGACCGATGACGGCTCCACAATCACCCTCACAGACAGCGAATACAATGCCCGCGTCCTGACCGAAAACAAAGGTGGCACCCTGATCGACCTGGGCGGCCAGACCGTGACGCTTCAGGTTTTCCGCCCTGCACTTACCGAGTACGACGAGGACAACCTGTTCCGCAATAATCCCTGGTACAGCACCGTTGTTTGGGAAAAGCGCGACGCCCTCACCGGCGGCCTGGTAGATGCAGACACCACCTTTGAAATCCAGGAGTGGAACCCTGAGAAGGGCGAGTATGAAAAAAGCACCCATTACCAGGTCGTGCGCCGCGAGGACGGGAAGTACACCGTGCACTTGATTGGCGACGCCTTTTTTGAAGGGTGGGAAGGCAAGCAGGGGGTCGTGTACTATCACCAGGCCAACCAGGGCAAGTATCGCATCGTAGAGCTGAAAGCTCCGGCCTCCTACAATCTGAAAGCCTGGGAGCATAACAACTGGGTCATCGGTTGGAGCGAGGAGATTGTCGTTCACCCGGATTATCCCGCTTATGAGTTCCTGGGCGATACAGCTGACTACAATATGCCCTACAAAACAAAAGTCCTCATCAAAAAGGTCGATGATGCCACCGGCGAATTTATCTTGCCTGACACGACCTGGACACTGTACGAGTGGAACGAGCGGAACAACCAGTACGAGGTCAGCACCAACTACAAAATCGTGCGCCGCGAGGATGGTTACTACACCGTGACTACCCTGCACAGCGACTGGACACATTACGAGGAAGGGTATCTGTATTTCGAAGATACGCAGCAAGACTATCCTGAAAGCTACCATCGGTACAGTGATCGCCGTTTCTCCAATCAGGGCAAGTTCCTGATCGTGGAGAGCCAAGCTCCTGCCGGATACTACGGGGACTACTGGCGTAACGATGAACCAGGCACCCATTCCACGGACAACGGCTCTGACCTCGGCAAGCGTGGGTACGCCTTCACGGTGACCGAGGACAATGGCACCCTCTGGCTGACCAACGCAGACTACAACGCCAAGATTCTGTACGACCTGGATGAAGGCAATGCCACCGTGGTCCTTGCTGACGGTCGGCCCACCAGCGTCATCATCAACGAGAAACAGCAGCCCTCCTATAAGCGCGATGAGACCAGTTTCGGTAATACCGCCAAATACGGTTATGTGGTGTTCGACCGAAGCCAGTACAACAAAAAATGGGCACAGACGGGTGATGACGATACCTACACCACCAGTTATGAAGCCACCACCGGCAAGCTGGGCGATCAGATTGCTGCTCCAGAAGATACTCTTTGGAAGAACGGCAAGCTGTTCGAGCTGGAAGATTACACTACCGATCTGATCAGCGGCCCCGTTTATTATGATGTGACCTTAGAGAATATAAAATCTCTGGATGATGTCCCCTCCACGATGGAGTATCAGCTGAGCGCTGATAAAACCATTACGTTGGCCCTTGTCTCTGCCGACTGGCTTGAAGAACCCCGGAGCAGCTACACAGGCTTTGTGGATCTCGGCTACTCCCCCAAGCAGCCGACGGCCCCCGAGACAGAAACAATTACCGCTGACGATGGCCACACCTTCACCGGCCACCTGGTGGGCATCGAGCAGACTGGTGACTATGGCTGGGTAGACATGGAGATTCCCGCCACCTACTACGGCTGGCCTGACGTTAAGGGCATCTTCCTCGGCAATTTGGTTCTGCCTCACAACGACAACAAGCCGGTCTATGAGGGTTATGAAACGGAAATCCTGACCTATCTCGGCTTTAACAACAAGGATTACAAAATCGTTGATGCAGAATGGACCGGCAAGTGGGAGGCACTGCCCGGCTCCGACATGATGAACCGCAGCGCCTCTTTCACAATCTCCGTCTACGCCACCGGCTGGATTGCCCGGTACGAAGAAGGGGAAGAAGGGGAACGAACCGGCACAGTGACAGCCACCTACAGCTTCGAAGACACCGCCAGTCAGGAAGATGGGCTGTACCACTGGCTGGTCACCGCGCACTACAAACCTGCCAGTGTATGGACTGTCCTGCAGGCCGCAGCGGCTGTGCTGGGCATAGGTCTGGTCATTGCTGCCGTGGTCCTTATTCTTTTCATTCTGTCCCGCAAGAGAAAGGAAAAGAAACGCACAACGAAAAAGGTGTAACCGCACCTTGATGGAGGTGAATTATGTCCAGCGATTTAAGAACGGCAATCATTGAAAATATAAGCATTGCCGATTTTCTGCGTTCAGAGGGGTATGAAGTGATTCCACGGGGCCGAAAGCTGACCGTGCGAGGGCATGACAGCCTGGTCATTACACCAGACAAAAATGTATTCACCTGGAACAGTCGCGGCTTTGGTGGCTCGGTAATTGACCTCTACATGGGGCTGCACAGCTGTGACGCCCGCACGGCCATGACCGAGCTGCGGAAGCAGCTGCCAGAGTACGAAAAAGAGCGGTCGAAGCCAAACCAGCCACACCCGGCAAAACCTCCCGCACCAAAAGACAAAGAATCGGTCCCCCTAATTCTTCCCGCCGAGGATAAAAGCAAATGGCGACGGATTTATGCTTACTTAATCAGTACAAGAAAAATCACGCCGACCATTGTGAAGTGGCTGGTGCAGGAAAAAACCATTTATCCTGATGAACGCGGCAACCTTTGTTATCTCGGACGAGATGGCAAAGGAGAAATCAATTATTGCGCCAGAAAAGGCACCTTGACGCCCCGTAACGGGCAAAAGGGATACCGCAACGTGGTCGAGGGGAGCGACTATCAAAAGCGCTGTGTGATGAACCGAGATCCCGGTCATACCAAACTGGTCGTCACCGAAGCGGCGGTGGATGCCTGGAGCTTCGCTTCGATGCTGGAGATTCACGGCCTCGACCACAAGGCATATACTTACCTTTCCCTGGAAACCACCTACGAAGGGCCGCTGGGAATCTTTCTTGACGAGAACCCCCAAATCAAGACGATTTATCTTGCCCAGGACGCGGACGAGGGCGGCCTAAAAAGCCGGGAAAACTGCCGCAAACTCCTGGAGGAAAGGGGATTTACCGGCAGGGTGATCGACAAGCTGCCCAACGCCAATGCCCCCGGCGCGAAAGACTGGAACGATGCGCTGATTCTCAAACGCGCAGAAATGGAACGGGCACCTGTTGAACAGGCGCCGATCCACGCCGATGAGCCGACGGTGCAGCCGTCGCTCGGTTTAGAACTTACGCCGTAAGACCGGCTGAAAACACACAAAGGAGAATATGATATGATTGATGTAAATTCTTTCACTACTGAAGTGAAAAACAAAATTCTTGGATGGCTCTCTGCCATTGGCACCAACCTGGTCTGCCCCTTAATCACCGCTGCCGCCATTATTTACTGCATCTTCCAGCTGCCGCAGTTGTTTAAGGCTCACCGGGATGGCATGTCGGATGTTTTCTGGGAGTTTATGTGGAAGGAGATCATCGGTCTGGTGGTAGCGGTCGGCACCGGCGTCCTTTGGGGGCTTCTGGCCGCCGGTGTATTCGGAACCACTGTTTAACCCACTGTGTACAAAAGTCTGCTGCCCGGGAGGCTCAGCCCCTCCTGGGCAGCAGCTTATTTTTTCATCGGGGATTGAAAAATGGAAGTAATCGGAAAATTTATCCTAAACCTCATAGCTGACGGCATTGCCACTTTGATACATGACGTTTTTGTGGCGCTTTTGACGGTGATCATGGATTTTGTCAGCAAAATGATCGTATCACTTTGGGATGATTCAATCATCAGCGCTGTCGTGTCCTGTTCTGCCTGGATAGCTATGGGGGTATTTGCCGTTGGTTGTCTCCTGATGTTCTATGATATTTTGGAGGCACGCTCAGAAGAAAAAACCGTGTACATGTCCTCTGTCACAAAGAACTTTGTCGCAGGGCTTGCCTTTGCTCTTTTCGGTGCCAAATTGGTGCATGTAATGACAAAGGCAATTTTAAGCCTGATTCAGCTTCTGCGGTTGAGTGACGCCGTTACAAATTTTGAAGGGACCGAATACGCTGCCGCCCTGACTAATTTGTGGATGTCTCCAGAAGTGACTATAAACAGTACTTTGTTGGAATCCGTGGTCTGCTTCTTCATCGTGGTTATTGGCAGCGGCGTTTTCATTTACAAAATAACGCTGCGCTTTGTGCAGTTTATCACCCTGATTGCAATGGTCCCCTTATACGAAACCAGCATTTTGCGTGGTGACCAGACCGCTTTTTCTGGATGGTTTCGCCAGGCCATGGCCGTTGGCCTGACCTTCTTTTTTGAATACTTTTTCTACGCGCTGGCCATTACCTTGCTGATGAGTACCGGCATCGCCAACACGTTTTTGGGCATGGGTTGCCTGCTCGGCATGGGCGGTGTGAGCCGCACGCTGGACAAATATGGTTTATCCAGCGCGGGGCCACATATCAACCCTACGGGCGTAGCGTATTTCGCCGGGGCCGTCAAAGGGCTATTAAAGTAGCCACCGCGTATGCAAAAACAAGAAGAAAAACAATCGAACCATCAAAAAAAACAAGTTGTGCCTAACAGGCACAACCCTGCTTTTTGATCGGATGAAGGGGAGATCCTTTTTGCTTATACGATACTTGACCGAATTTTGGCAAACTCTGTTAAAAGATACTCTTTTCATCATTGCGTTCTGCTACGTATTGCGCATTCTGATAGTCGTTCTATGCAAATGGAAGCGTGCCGCGATACCTGGTGATGACGGCGCTTTGTTTGCATTCCGAAGTATCACATTTCTTACGCTGTTTGCGTGGAACTGTGGACTGAATGGTTACCTTGACCTTTCAGAATACCTGTGCCAAGCGGTTTCGACCTTGTTTTTCTGTATGGCCTGTTCTATACTGGAGTGGATTCTTCGGTATGGAGGGGTGCGCCGTATGATTGACGACCTCATCGAATATTTCCTGGTCACAGTGGAGCGCACGAGGTCTTTCTTTCAAAAGATCAGTGAGTTTCTTTGCCTCCACACAGCTCTTATGTATCTGGTACTTGCATTTTTGTTTGTCGGGACGCCTCTGTTGGCACAAAGCCAGTCGGGAGCAAATTCTATGCTGATATATACACTGGCTGGTTTTATAGCGTATTGTGTGTATTTGGCCTATGCGCTGCGCTCGTGTCGCCGTCTGCTGCTTTTGCTTTTTGGTTTTGCCTTTTTATACGCATGGCAAGTAGCGATGGCAATCGCGGAATTTTCCAATTCTCAGGATGGCGAGTTTGGTTTTTTTGTTGTGGTAATTGCATATGTCTTTCTCTGGATATTTACTGCCCTTGTGGCAGAATATGAACCTGCACAAATAGTCTTTAAAATTGCAAATACCTTTACAACGCTTGCTGCCATTGCCGGAAATATTTTCATTCCTGTTCTTTCCATCGAACAGTTTTCCGATAAACCTTTTTTCCCTGGGTATGATAACACAACTACTTTAACAATAGCATTCAACCTATTTATTCTACCTTTGGTTTCTGCCGGGTATTTAGCACAGCTTGCCAAAGATTTTTACCAATATTTGAAAAAAAAGAAAGTTCCATGAATTGAGGGCACGATCAACGTCGTGCCCTTTTCTTTGCAAAAAAGAAGCAAAAATCCAACGAAAAAACGTCAAAAACAAGCTGTGCCTATTAGGCACAAACCTGCCGCTGAATCAGGCACAATGCCTGTAAAGGAGACCATATGACAACGCAAAAATACCTCTGCCCACCACGGCTGCAAAAGAAATTTCTTTTGTGGTGGTGGACTGTCCCGGAGCTGATTCTGATTGCCACTTTGGTGGTGATCGCATTTTACCTTACTTCTTTGGAACTGCTGGCGCTGACCCTGTTTGTTGCTATTGGTGCAGCGCGGGTGGATTTTGAACACAATCTGTTCGGTGCATTGCGCACAAGGACCCGTTACCACCTTTTCACAAAAACCTATACCGCCAACGAAAAGCGCACGGCAAAAGAAGAAAAGCGCCAGCGCAAACGCCTGACGAAACAAATGCGGTCTCGCTTGCCTATCCAGGATTTGATTCAGTTCCGCTTTGCCGACAACGGTATCTATGGCGGCAAAGACGGCAAGGAGCTGTTCCGTTTCTATCGCTATTACCCGCCAAACACCGATGTGATGACCGATGAAGAAATCGCGCAGGAGATCGAACAGTTGTGCCGGTTGTTCGATTCCCTGCGCTGCCCCTTCACCATGTTCGGTACAGATAAAATCGAGGACATGAGCGCCCTCAAGGAATACTACCGCAGCCTGCCGCGCCGCTATGACCACATCCTGGCAGACGTGGTCAACGAGATCGAAAGCACCGAGACAAAATCCAGCGCCGTGCAGCGGGCGTATTACTTTATCTACAAAGCGCAGTCTGAGGAGGACGACATCTACACCCTGATCGTGGGCAAAGGGTACAAAATTGACCGTGTAAAAAACGACGAGATGGCCGTCCTTCTGCGCAATTACCTGGTCCGTGAGTTCGTCAATGTGGATATCTACACCATTGCCGAAGAAGTAAAAAACTACCCCAACATGGCAAAAGCCAAACCGGCGATCTACAACAAGGAAATTCAGCGCCGACTTTGCCCCAACCGCATTGACTTCACCCGTGACCATGCCGAGCAATCCGGCCTGATGCGTCGAACCCTTATGATAAAAAACTTCCCTGCTCAGATTCCCCCGCGTGCCTTGTACACGGTAGCCAGCATGCGGGGCACCTCTTTCACCATGCGAATGACCCCGCTCCAGAAAGACAATGCGCGAAAACTGATTGACGAGCAGATTCGCAACAAGGCCGTTATCGGCGGCAAAAGCCAGGCCACAGAACAAATGGACGCAGCCCAGGAGACCATGGACATCAAGAACTTCTACGCCGAGGTCACCCGGAACCAGAATACCATTTACAGCGTCAACGTCTATATCGAGATTTACGGCAAGACGCTGGAGGACCTGGCGAACCTGGAGCAGCAGGTAAAGATTGAACTTGCAGGCGTAGGCATTACCTATGACCAGCTGAACTATGAACAGCGCAACGGTTTTTCCTCAGTACAGCCGTTGGGCAGCGACCACTTTATCCTGTGTTCCAACAATCTGCCCAGTAAAACCGTGGCGGCCCTGTACCCTTTCAGCTACTCAAGTCTTATTCACCCCCACGGTATGCCCCTTGGCCGCACCGATCGCGGTGGCCCGGTGTACGCTGACATCTTCCAGCGGGATGACCAGATCACCAACGGTGTGTTTTTTATTTCCGGCTCCGCTGGCCAGGGAAAGAGTTACCTTCAGAAGAAAATCCTGACATTCATGGTGACACGCGGGGTCCATTGCTATGTTATGGACCCGGAAAACGAATACAGCGATGTCACACGCGGCCTGGGCGGTGTCGTGATCGACTGCGCTTCCGGCAACCACAAAATCAACATCTTCGAGGTGCGCAGAATCAAGCTGGAGGATGATGTGGAGGAAGGAGCCGAACTGCCGGAGATCTCCAATGAATCACCCATGTTTTTGCAGCATCTTTCCTGGCTCAAAGATGAGTTCCGCATTATGATGCCGGAGATGCCGGACAGCACCCTCCGTGCACTGATGATTCTGGTCCAGGGAATGTATGCGTCGGTGGGCATTGACCAGCACACCGACTTTGACCGGCTCCAGCACCAGGACTACCCCACCTTCAGCACGCTGTATGATTTTGTGCAAAAACAGTTGAGTAAAAACAGCTACCCCATGCTCACAAAAGAAATGATTTCCGAGGTACTGCTGTACATCAACGATCCGACCTACGGTGAACTTTCCAACATCTTCAACGGCACAACCACCATCGACGTCAAGAACAATCCGCTGATTTGCTTCTCTATGGGCGCTCTACTGGAGGGCAGCGAACAGCGCCTTCAGGCCGTGGAGAACAACCTGAACACCTACATCTGGTCCATCGTGCTGCTCCGTGAGTTCCAAGTGCTTCTCAGCTTCGATGAGTTGTACATGTACCTGGAGCAGCCGCTGATGGCCAAATACATCAGCTATTTTGCCCGTCGCAGCCGCAAGTATAACGCCTGTATCGGTGTGGCCACGCAGCAGCTCCAGGACTGCCTGGATGAATCGGTGCGACGGTACAGCTCCCCGATCATCAACATGTCCTCTTTCAAATTCCTGTTTTACAGCGGACAGGTTGATCTCCAGGATATGAAAGAGGCATTGAAGCTGACGGATGGCGAAGCCGCTTGCATCAGTGTTTCCAACAAGCGTCACTGCCTGCTGAAAGCCGGTAACGGAAAATACTACATGGAAGTGGGGACGCTCCCCTTTGAAGCCGAGTTGTTTGGTGACAAAGGGGGCATCTGATGCCTGCCAAGATTGCGATTCTCATCGCGCAGAAACTGGCCGATGAGAGGACCCGCAAAATCATCATCACCATCGTGGCGGTGGTGCTTTCGATCATCTTTCTGCTGGTCGCCGGTCTGCAGGCGATCATTGCGCTGTTCACGATAACCCTCTCCACGTTTCTCACCGAGGACACATCCCTGGTCGGCCAGACCGTAGCGCTTATGGACGAAGCCAGGGATGCCTATGTGGATGAGCAAATGGCCGAGTACCGGCAGCGGACTGACCGTAACGGTAATGAATACCGCAACGTCATCCTGCAATGGGAAAACGGGTTTTCCAATAACGACAAGGAAGTTCTGACCATTGTTTCCTGCTATTATGAGCAGGATTGGGAAACGGATATGTCCGCGCTGGCCTGCTGGGTCGCATTGAAAAGTGTTTCCTTCTCCACCAGGGAGCGCGGGCCATATTCCTGCGGTGGATGCATGAGCCGGAAAGTGTGCGACGGTCACCCCGATGGTAACGGGGGAACCTATCACCACAGCGATGACAGTGCCGATTGTGACAACTACCACACTGAAAGCTACTGTCCCGGAGATCACTACGACTTGTATGTGACGGCTCGTTTGCCTGGCTGCGAGAACTGGAACGGCGAAAGCGGTGCCACTGAACAGACCGTTGCGCAATGGGAAGAACTGTGCAGCCCCTCTTACACCGGCGAAAGCGAAGTCATGGAACAATACCTGCAGCTCCTGCAGGCAGCGACGCTGAATGACGATTGGGAAGGTTGGTCCGAAGTCAATATCGAATGGACCAAAGTGTTGTATCAGACCGACTGGGAGGACCTGTATGGTGTCACCGTCACCCAGGTCGGCATTACCAACACAGACAGCTTTACCCCGTCTGAAGATTACACCGGCGGGATCACCGGCAGCGGCAACGGAACTTTCATTATACCGCTGGCCAGTTACAGCTACATATCCTGTCACTTCGGAGAGCCGGATGGCTGGACAGGCGCACCGCACGGGGGAATGGACTTTGCCGCCGGTTACGGAACGCCGATCTATGCCGCCGCTGATGGCGTGGTCGTGAAAGCCGGTTATCATAACAGCTGGGGCAACTACGTTAAGATTTACCATGGCATCGTAGATGGCAACCAAATCTATACCCTTTACGCACACTGTTCTTCCCTGGGCGTTTCTGCCGGTCAGACCGTGACCCAGGGGCAGACGATCGCGGCGGTGGGCAGCACCGGCGACAGCACCGGCAACCACCTGCACTTTGAGGTGTATGTCAACAATACTCGCGTTGCGCCGGAAGGTTGGCTGTAATTGCCATACAGCAAAGTCGGAAAAAGTAACAGCTGAACGTCTGTTTTTCTGTACTGCTTTGTTGACTGCCAGCAAACGTATGGCAAACAATTTTCGATTATACGTTGATTTTTGATAATATACTGGCTTTCTCTAAATGAGAATATGTCAACAGCCATACAAACGGCCATACAAACAGTTTGCAAAAAACCGCGCTGCACTGCGGCGCGGTGTGTTGCTGTATGGCACTTGTGCCATACAGCTTTATCCTGCATTTCCCCATCCTCTTTCAATTTTTTCAAAAAAAGGGGGAAATCGCTCCCCCGGAAAGGAGATTACTGGATGGAGCTGGTTAAAAAGTCTTACCGAATCAGTTCTTCGACAGCCGAGATACTAAAAGCCATCGTCGAAAAAGAGCACTGCACAGAAGTTTCCGCCGTTGAGAACGCCATCCGCTACTACAAAGACTACCTCTACATGCAAGACGACGGGGCCTTCATCAGCGAGAGCGTGAAGCGCACCTTCCTTGCCAGCGTCAACCTGATGGAAACGCGGCTGAACAACCGCACCAACAAGGTGCTGTCTGAGCTGGCGATCCAACAGGCGATAATCTGCCAGGTTCTTGCGCACGAACTGGAAATCAACCCCCGCGCTCTGGACAATTACCGCCGCGCCGCCGTAGAATACTTGAAAATGAATGACCGAGTGTTCCGGCTGGAAGATATTTTGGAAGAATGAACCTATTTCTCTTGCAAAAACGCCGGACAATTCCATCGCATTATCGCAGAAAACAGGCTGTGCCTAATAGGCACAGCCTGTTGCTCTCCGGCCGAAAGTGAGGTGAGACAGTGAAAGTCAAAGCAATACTCAACTCCGGCTATTTCGCCAACGCCCGCCATGCCACAAACTACATCGCCTATATCGACCGGCAAAGCCCCATTTTCGACCAGAACGGTACAGAAAAAAATGTGTTGTCCGCGCAGGTGGAAGTGGAAGCCCCCAGTAACAGCACTGTGTGGCGTCATGTGTACTCACTGAATGCCAGCGATTGTGAGCGGCTGGGGGTAGACCGAAATTATATGAAAAACCTGATTGCCCTAAAAGCTGACGAACTGGCGAAAGCATACAACATTTCCCCCAGCAATCTGCGGATGGTATGTTCCTGGCATAACAAGGACTTTCACCCGCATCTGCATTTTTTGGTCTGGTCCACCGACAGCCGGGAGGCATTCATACCGCATCGAGAAAAAGAGACTGACAAAAGCGCAGCGCTCAATGCTGCCACGCGCAAAGTCAAAAGCAGTTTCACCAATGAAATCTTTCGCGGCGACCTGGCTTATCTGAAGGAAGAAAAAAGCAAGCGCCGCGACAAACTCAATGAGCAGCTGCGCAAACTGGTATCCAGCGAGTATCTGGTGGACCGCGAAATCACCGACGCACTAAAGGATTTGGGGAAAGACCTGCGAGAAACGCCAGGAAAACACACTTACAAATTCTTGCCGCCGCAACTCAAAGCCGAAGTGGATAGCGTATTGGAAAAAATCGTGCAGCGGGACCCGATCTTGCGGTCCATGTATGAAGAATACCTGGACAGTCAAAAAGAACTGGCCCTGACATACGCCTCTTATGAGGAAACACTGGACAAAAAGTTCGCAGAGATCGAAAACAGCTTCTTTCACCCTTATTGTGATTTTGAAGAACGCCGGGCGGGCCGCGCCGAGGTGACCAGGCACAATATCATCATCCATGCCGCCGAGCGGTATGTGCGGCCAACAGTACAGGAAAAAACAGCTTCGCACGCACCTCAGAAAAAGTCAACCCCTGCCATGACTTCGGCGGGAAATGCTGCTGCTCTCTCTCAGACCGGCAAACCACCAAACGCGCCAGCAGTACAGGAAAAAACAGCTTCGCACAGTGAGCCGGAAAACGCAACCCCGGATGAAAAGGTGGAAGGTTCCGATTATCAGGAAAAAAGCCCCACTTATGCGGTGCAGAATATGCTGTTTCGTCTGGCCAAAACACTGAACAGAGATCAGCAGCAGGCACAAAAAATGAACCGGGCCGCCCACGTCGCCAACGGTCTGACCGGCGAAAAGCAAAATGTGAGGAAGTTGAAAACCGGCCTTTCTGATGAACGCAACCTGTCTACCATCGAACTATAATAAAAGATTTGTGCCTAATAGGCACAGTTGATTATTCACGAATCACCGAAATATTTCTAACCGCTATTTGCAAAGAAATGTGTACATTTTGGGGGTGAAACACTCCGAGATGGCTTTTCTTTGAAATACCCCTTGACAAAATCATTAGATTAAGCGAAATTGTGTGTAAGAGAATCACACGAAGCACGCGGAGGTACACTTATGAACATCAACATGCAGTTACTGGAGAACATGACCGAACAGGAACGGTTCGACTGGTTTGAGGACATCCCGGAGGAGGAACTGCTGGCGCAGCTGGATGCCATGGCGGAGCCGGAGCGCCTGGCTTTGCTTGAAAAAATCCCGGAAGAAATCCGCTGCAATATGGGCTTCCTGTCCGACCAGGAGATCGCCTTCCAGGAAGCACGCACCCGGTATAACACGAGTTGGCCCACGGCTGTCGATTTTGGCGGCTTCAGCGGAAAATACGGGCAGCAGTATAAAGATTGGCTGGAAGCCTACTGCCCGGAGGAATTTTGGGAGTTGGTCTGCAAGGGCGAGTTGGCGGCCCTCTGCCAAGAGAAAAACGTGGAAGTCGGAGACTTCGTTGAGGACACTGTAAAGGCTTTGCTTGCCAACAACCCCGCCCCGGACCAGAACACCCAGCCTTTGGAGCATGTCGGTCACATGAACGCCTTGAAGGTCCAGGCAGAAGAACTGGCCGAACCGCTGATGTTCGGCGGCTGCCAGAAGGGCGAACTGGGCATCCCCAAAATGGCCCGGCCCGTTGCCACCCGGGGACGGGCCAAAAACAGATTTTTCGACGGCACACAGGAGGACTGGGAGGCGCTGGACCACGATGCGGACAGCACACCTGACCGCGAGTTCACCTTGATCGAGGAAGGTGAAGCATCGCCCTTCTAATTATATTGCAAATACTTCCATCATGGGGAGCAGGCTCTGTCCTGCTCCCTTTTACTTTTGGGGAACTTATGAAAGGGGTCAGCCGATGGAACACAAAACCAAATACAAGCAGCTGACAGAGGCATATCTGCATGCTCTAGGTATAATCACGGAAAGCACCGCCACCTGGGCAGCATTTCTCTGTTCGGCTGCGTATACCTATGAGGAGCGATTTCAAAGCCAGGTGCTTTTGCACCATCAACGGCCAGGAGTAAAGGCTGTTGCAACGCTGAATCAATGGGACCGTGAAAAAAACCGGCATATTATTCGTGGCTCGCACGGAATCCCTGTTTTTGATGCAAAACATCCAGAATGTCTGTCCTATGTTTTTGACTATCAAGACACAGCCGGACGAAGCACGCCCGGTTCTTTACCGTGGACCGTATACGAAAACAAATCGGGGATTGCGCTGCACAACCTACTCCGACGTAGTGGAGAAAAAAGCCTGGACAGCTATGTGCATGCCAAAGTACAGCAAATCGTAGATACTGAGGTAAAATCTGAAACTTCTGCCGCAATGCGTACCGAGTTGCAGAAATTCCTTGAACAAAGCGCAAAATTTGTGGTCTGCACCCGCCTCGGTATGCCGGTGGATGGCCTGGACACCAGCGCCTTTTCTTTTGCAACGCAATATCAAAGCAGACCCAAAGTGCTTGAGCGGTTGGGGACGCTACTCAACCATTCTCTGGTGGCGTGCCTGTCCCCTGTCCGTGATGTAGCCAATGCCATGCACATGACTATGCTCCCGCCGGAGGGACTTGCCGTACAGGAAAAAGATATGGAAGCCAGCAGCGTCCCGGAAGCATCGGAAGTCACATCTGAAGCATTGCCGGAAGCGCCCAATTTCCCAGCGCCCCCTCCAACTGTATCAGAGCAAAACCGTACAGAAAAAAAGGATTCTCGCCGTGTAGTAAAGCAGAAAGCCGAATTTGAACAGCTGTCTTTGACAAGTAAGACGACGGAAATTGCACAACCAAAGGTACAGGATTTCAGTGCCGAGTACCAGCTCTTAGATCGTCTGCGGACTGATTGCGAGTATTTTTTGGGTGAAGGTCAGCGAGCGGAAAAACATCTGTGGGCGGGCAATGTGCGAGAGCAAATTTTGAAGATGCGCGAACTGTATAACGCCTTGCCCGATAAGCCCGAATGGCTTACCGAAGCAGACATTGATTCTTACGCGAAACGCATGGCTGCCCCCTATCAAGTGGTTGTGTATCACAACTTGGAAAATGGGTTCGACGAGCGCCTGGAGTTCCAAACGCTGGAGCAGGCCGAGCAGGCTGCACAAAGGTTTGTAAACGGCACCATGGAGGGCGAGGACGGGTTCGCTTACGACGGTGCAGGGGTGTACGATCTGGCAAATAAGCAATGGTTGCGTGTCTATGGTCACTTCCCCGACGAACATGCTATGGAGCAAACACGGAACCGCCCCGCACCACCCCCCACCGAACAAAAATACGCCGTCGAAATTCCTGTCGCCGGTGAATGGAAAAAATTCCAGACGGTAGCAGACGCCGAACAGGCCGCCTATGAGGAATATAAGGCAAATATCGCCCGTAATGCACAAAACTACAAAGCGCTGCCGGATGAGCAAAGAGAGCCGGGCGGGCCAAAAGCCCGGTTCCAGGACAATATCAACGCCCTGCGGCTGCTCCAACACCTGGAGGCAACCGGCATGCAGGCCACCCCGGAGCAGCAACAGCTTCTTGCCCGGTATGTGGGCTGGGGCGGCCTGGCATATGCCTTTGACGCACGGAACGACAGCTGGAGTAAAGAATACCAGGAACTGAAAGAACTGCTCCCAGAGGCCGAATACGAGGCTGCCAGGGCGTCCACGCTTACCTCCTATTACACTTCGCCGGAGATCATCCGCGCAATGTACAGCACACTGGAGCGCTTTGGTTTGCAGGGCGGTAACATCCTGGAGCCTAGTATGGGTGTGGGTGCGTTCTTCGCAAACAGACCGGCCAGCTTCGACGAAAGCGCGCATCTGTTCGGCGTGGAGCTTGACCCCATAACGGGGCGCATTGCCAAGCAGTTGTACCCTAAATCCAATATCCAAATTTGTGGGTATGAAAAAGCTGCGTTGCCGGACAACTACTTCGACGTAGTAATTGGTAACGTCCCCTTCGGGCAGTACAAAGTAAACGACCCTGCTTTTAATCGTTACAATTTCCTGATACACGATTACTTTGCGGCGAAAAACATTGACAAACTGCGCACAGGGGGCATCCAGGCCATAATCACGACCAGCGGCACGATGGATAAGCAGTCAGATGATGTGCGAAAATATCTTGCAGTCCGTTGTGAGCTGATCGGTGCGGTGCGCCTGCCGAATACGGCCTTTAAGGCTCTGGCTGGTACGGAAGTAACAGCCGATATCCTGTTCCTGCAAAAACGCGACCGCATTGTTGACCCTGACGCATCCTGGTTGCACACAGGGACAAATGCGGATGGCATCCCCATGAACCAGTATTTCATCGAGCACCCCGAGATGATTTGCGGAAAAATGGAGATGGTCAGTGGCCCCTATGGGATGCGCCCCACCTGTCAGCCTGATACCAGCGCATCTCTGGAGGAGCAGCTGCAGGCTGCGATGGGAAGGTTGAATGCCACGTTGGTGAAGGCTGAGCCGGTTATTCTGGAGCAACAGCCAGGAGAGGCAGCTACCCTTCCCGCAGACACTGGTGTACGGAATTACAGCTACTGTATCCGTGACGATAAGATTTTTTTCCGTACCGATTCGGTTATGCGGGAAGTTATCGTAAACGCCACCGGACAGGCACGAATCAGGGGCATGGTCTCTATCCTGGCCACCACACGGGAGTTGATTCAGGCCCAGCTGGACGATCTCCCGGATGAGACGATTGCACAGCTTCAGCGCCGGTTAAATCTCGAGTATGACGCCTATACGGAGAAGTATGGCAGACTCAGCAGTCGTGCAAACTCCCTGGCCATGCGTGAGGATAGCGGATACAACCTGCTTTGCTCTTTGGAAATCTACGACGATGATCACAACTTTAAGGCGAAGTCGGATATGTTTACCAAAAGAACCATCCGGCCAAACCTGGTGATTGACCATGTAGATACCGCCAATGAGGCTCTCATGCTGTCTATCCAGGAACACACCTGCGTAGATCTGTCCTATATGGAGCAGCTCACCGGCAAACCCCGTAGTGAGTTGCTGCAGGAACTGACCGGCGTTGTATTCCGCGTTCCTGGTGAAACGACAGCTGCCGGTGAGCCATTGTATCAAACCGGCGAAGAATACCTCTCTGGTGATGTACGCAAAAAGCTGGCCACGGCTGAAATATTCGCCCAACAGGACCCCAGTTACCAGGTCAACGTGGATTCTCTGAGAAGCGTTCAACCGAAAGACCTGACCGCATCTGAAATTGAACTGCACCTTGGAACTACCTGGATTCCTCCAGAGGATATCAAGCAATTCATTCTGGAAACGATGGAGCCTAATCGCTGGGTGGCGCAATCTATAAAAGTCAGCTATAACCGGCTCAACGCCACCTGGAACATCGAAGGGAGTTCCGTAGACAGCTACAGCTTGAAGGCCACCACCACCTTCGGTACAAAGAGAAAGAACTTTTATGAGATTTTGCGTTGCAGTCTGAATCTGCAGGCGGTCAAGGTTGTAGATTATATCGAGGATGTAGACGGGAAGAAGAAGGCTGTTCCGAATGTTAAGGAAACCCGTTTGGCCCAGGACAAGCAGCAGCAGATCGAGACCGCCTTTAAGGATTGGATATACCGCGATCCTGCCCGGCGTCGGCGGCTGGTTGATTATTACAACACCCACTACAACAACCTGCGGCCACGCGAATATGATGGAAGTTTTCTGCGCTTTCCGGGCATGAACCCGGAAATATCGCTCAGACCCCACCAGCGAAACGTAGTAGCCAGAATTTTGTTTGGCGGTAATACTCTAGTAGCTCACTCAGTTGGCGCAGGTAAGACAATGGTTATGGGCGCTGCCGCGATGGAGAAAAAGCGCCTGGGGCTGTGCAATAAAACACTAATCATTGTCCCCAACCACCTGACCGAACAAATGGGCAGCGAACTTCTCAGTCTTTACCCCAACGCCAATATACTCGTTTCCACAAGGCATGACTTTGAGAAAAATCGCCGCAAGCTATTTTGTTCTCGTATCGCCACCGGCAACTATGATATCGTGATCATGGGACACAGTCAGTTTTCCCGGATTCCGCTGTCAATCGAAAGGCAGCAGAAGTTCCTGCAGGACGAGATCGAACGGTACACGCAAGAAATTGCCAGCGCAAAAAAGGAAAAAAGCGGGCAAGATCTGAGTGTCAAGCAAATGGAGGCCACCAAAAAACGCCTTCAGTCGCATTTGGAACAACTGATGGATTCTCCCAAAGATGATGTGGTGACATTCGAACAGTTGGGCATCGATTCACTCATGGTTGATGAGGCCCACGAATTTAAGAATCTCGCAGTCACCACAAAAATGCAAAATGTTGCCGGTATATCGACCTCAGAAAGCCAGAAAGCAACTGATCTTCTGATGAAAACCCAGTATTTGGATGAAATCACTGGCGGGAGAGGGCTTGTTTTCTGTACTGGCACCCCAATCAGCAACTCACCCGTTGAGCTGTATACCATGATGCGGTATTTACAGGCCAGCACGTTGCGTGCCCATGACCTTTTGTCTTTTGACGCCTGGGCCGCCAACTTTGGGCAAACCACAACCTCCATTGAACTAGCCCCGGAAGGTACTGGCTATCGGTCGAAAACACGCTTTTCAAGATTTTTCAATCTCCCCGAACTTATCAGCATGTGGAAGTTGGCCACCGATGTACAGACTTCCGATATGCTGAACCTAAAAGTTCCCGATCTGGAAGGCGGAAAAGCCACAGCTGTGATGTGCCCTCCCACGGAGCTACAGAAAGAAAGCATCCAGGCGCTTGGAGAGCGGGCCGAGAAAGTCCGCGCTGGCAATGTAGACCCGCACACAGATAACATGCTCAAAATTGTGCGCTGCTAAGCGCAAAAGTGTATCTCCCCCGCAGGGGGACATTATTAAAAGT